>OIQP01000054.1_pt1:0-40000 | contig 44665 bp, 29 predicted proteins | sample 1586001 | NCBI WGS metagenome assembly OIQP01 (sample SAMN02675048, study PRJEB24791) | human gut metagenome, SKBSTL034 | isolation source: stool | host: Homo sapiens | place: USA
ACTCGAACACTGAAAATTAAGCGTTCGAGTCATACTTTATTACTGTATTGGACTTTTATCGGACAGTAATAAAAAAGGATGCTGCCAAACTCCGTCCATTGCGCAATTGCGCCCAAATGAATGATGAAATGGACTGGAGGAAGAAGAGAAATATGGAAACTTTGGTTCATTGGTGCTATAATCAAAAAAAAAGAGCGAACGCTATTCCCGCGTTCGCTCTTTTTGACTAATGAGCTCATTGAATATCTGAGATCTGTGCGTAAAGCTACGACTTGCATTCCCAGCTCCTCATAATCTAGAATTTTGAGGTTCGGGATATGCAAGATGTTTACTTACAAGATTATGCCTGACCTTCTTCGGGCATCTGTACAGGAATCTGACCACGCATCAGGGTAGAAATGGTTTCGTTATTGATGCGGTTGACCATCTTGTCAAAGAGCTGTACACTTTCAAGTTTGAAGACCAAAAGCGGATCCTTCTGCTCGTAAGAAGCGTTCTGAACAGAATGCTTCAAGTCATCGAGTTCACGCAAGTTTTCCTTCCAAGCATCGTCGATGTTATGAAGAAGAATGGCTTTCTCAAAATCATTGACCACTTCCTTCGCTTCCGTCTCGTACGCCTTCTTAAGGTTCGTGCGGATGTTGTACACCAATTTACCATCCGTGATAGGCACCAAGATATTTTCGTACATATTACCCTGGTTCTCGTAAACCTGCTTGATTACCGGCATAGCCACCTCAGCAAGTCTACCCATCTTACGACGGAATGCTTCAACAGCTGCCTGGAATGACTTCTCGTACAAATCCTCACGCTTCATGGAGTCAAACTCTTCTTCCGTGAAAGGAACTTCCATGGCAAAGATTTCAATAAAGCCTTCCTTGCAACCTTCGTAATCGTTCTTGTCGATAATGTTGAGCACACGATCCCACAACATGTTGGCAATATCCATACCGACACGTTCACCCATCAAAGCGTGGCGACGCTTCTCATAGATCACGGTACGCTGCTTGTTCATCACGTCATCATATTCCAAGAGACGCTTACGGATACCGAAGTTGTTTTCTTCCACCTTGCGCTGGGCACGTTCGATGCTGTTGTTGATCATCTTAGCCTCAATCATTTCGCCATCCTTGAAGCCCAACTTGTCCATCACGCGAGCAATGCGTTCAGAAGCAAAAAGACGCATCAAGTTGTCTTCGAGCGAAACGAAGAAGACAGAAGATCCCGGGTCACCCTGACGACCGGCACGACCACGAAGCTGACGGTCTACACGACGGCTTTCGTGACGTTCGGTACCGATGATAGCCAAACCACCAGCAGCCTTCACCTCGTCAGTCAACTTAATGTCCGTACCACGACCTGCCATGTTGGTAGCAATCGTAACGGCACCGAGCATACGCTGCTCCTTGTGTTTGTTACCCTGTTCGTCAGTAATTACGACTTCGCCCAGATTACTCTTACCAGCCAATGCCACGATGTCAGCTTCCTTCTGGTGGAGCTTTGCGTTCAATACCTGATGAGGAATGTGACGAAGTTTCAACATACGGCTCAACAATTCGCTGACATCCACACTCGTCGTACCCACCAATACGGGACGACCTGCCAAACGCATCTTTTCGATTTCGTCGATTACAGCACCATACTTCTCACGCTTCGTCTTGTAAACGCGGTCATTCATATCGACACGCTGAATGGGGCGGTTCGTCGGAATTTCCACCACATCGAGCTTATAGATATTCCAGAATTCACCTGCTTCCGTACTTGCCGTACCCGTCATACCCGACAGTTTATGGTACATACGGAAATAGTTCTGAAGCGTAATCGTAGCAAAAGTTTGCGTCGCAGCTTCCACCTTCACGTGTTCCTTAGCCTCGACAGCCTGATGGAGTCCGTCACTCCAACGACGACCTTCCATGATACGGCCCGTCTGCTCATCCACAATCTTTACCTGGCCATCCATTACCACATATTCCTCGTTGATGCGGAACATGGTGTAAGCCTTCAACAGCTGCAGGATGGTGTGTACACGGTCAGACTTAATCGCATAATCTTGCAGGAGTTCATCCTTACGCGCTACGCGTTCTTCGTCCGTCAGGCTCTTGTCAGCTTCGAGTGCAGAAAGCAACGAAGTGATATCGGGAAGAATGAAGAGTTTGTCATCATTAACCTGGTCAGCCAACCACTTGTTACCCTTGTCCGTCAGATCCACACTGTGCATCTTTTCGTCCACCACAAAGTAAAGCGGTTCGACAGCCTCGGGCATACGGCGGTTGTTATTTTCCATATAGACCTCTTCGGTCTTGAGCATACCCGCCTTGATACCCGTTTCAGAAAGGAACTTAATCAACGGATTGTTCTTCGGCAGAGCCTTGTGACTACGGAAGAGCTGGAGGAAACCTTCTTCTTCCTTCGCCTTGTCGCCAGACGCAATGAGTTGCTTGGCTTCAGCCAGGTACTGCGTAGCCAACTTGCGCTGTACTTCTACCAAACGTTCTACAAGGGGCTGGTACTGCTCGAAGAGCTGATCGTCCCCCTTGGGCACGGGACCAGAAATAATCAGCGGCGTACGGGCATCGTCAATCAACACGGAGTCGACCTCATCGACGATGGCATAGTTGTGACGACGCTGTACGAGGTCCTTGGGATCCATCGCCATATTGTCACGCAAGTAGTCAAAACCGAACTCATTGTTTGTACCAAACGTGATATCCGCCATGTAAGCACGACGACGGCTTTCAGAGTTAGGCTGGTGCTTGTCGATACAGTCTACAGAAAGTCCGTGGAACATGTAGAGCGGGCCCATCCATTCCGAGTCACGCTTCGCCAAATAGTCATTGACCGTTACGACGTGTACACCGTTACCCGTCAAGGCATTGAGGAATACGGGGAGCGTAGCTACCAACGTCTTACCTTCACCCGTTGCCATTTCGGCAATCTTACCTTGGGTCAAAACGACACCACCGAAGATCTGTACATCATAGTGTACCATGTCCCACTTCATATCATTACCACCGGCAATCCAGTGATTCTGATAAATAGCCTTGTCACCCTCGATGCGTACGAAGTCGTGCGTGGCAGCCAGTTCACGGTCGAAGTCAGTAGCCGTCACTTCCAAGAAATCGTTTTCAGCGAAACGGCGACCCGTATCCTTCACGATGGCATAAGCCTCGGGAAGCGCTTCGGTCAGAGCCTCTTCCATGCGGTCGAGCACCTGCGTTTCGAGTTTGTCGATGTTGTTGAAGATGACTTCACGGTCTTCGATAGGAGTTTCTTCGATCTTAGCCTTGAGGGTCTCAATCTTCTCCCGAAGGTCATTGGCTGAATTTTGAATCTTATCCTGCAATTCCTTGGTCTTGGCACGGAGTCCATCATTGTCGAGTGCCTGAATCGTAGGATAAGCAGCCTTCACCTTCTCCACCCACGGCTGGATGAGCTTCATGTCGCGGGTAGACTTGTTACCGAATAACTTGCTGAGAAATTTATTTATATCCATTGTTTGGTTGTTTTTACTTGAAAGAATGCTTGTTAGAAAAGAAGTTGATAAAGTGGAAGAACGGAGGATAAGAAGAACACAGGTATGAATCGTTACTTCCTAACCTCAGACCTGCAACCTCTACCCTGGCAAGTGGTAAAGAACCACCTACTCACTGAGAGGTGCCAGACTACAAGCATTGGGTGCACGAATTCGGATGGCACGCGAGAGGGTCGGGGCAATGTAATCGACCGATACGGGCTTATGCACTTTCTCTGCCTTAAAGCCCGTTCCCATGAAAATAATGGGGAACTGAATGCAAGACTCACGTACGAGTTTGTCCTCGTGCATCGTTTTGTTGACAAAGTGCCAACCCGGACTCACTTCTATCAAGACATCTCCCGAATAACGCGGATTGTACCCTCCGCGTATGCGGCTGATTCCCGGAGTCCAAGCTCCCTGCATGAGGCGGGTGGAGGTATAGACATCCTTCACCCCCGAGAGTTGAAGCAGAAAATCTTGTACGCGTTCCAGCATTTCTGCCAGATTGATTTGTTTCTGCTCAATCAGTTTATGATCAAGGTACAACTGTGTACCGTAGATACCTTCAACATATTGTCCCTGGCCGTAAACGGCAACCAGGTACATATTCAGAATCGCAGCGGCACGTTCTACGTCAAACGTTCCCGTCGGAATGCGATACTTCTCCAAGCGGTCGTTGCTTTCGTCGGCATATCCAGTCGAGGTCAGCACGAAGAGTGCATTTCCCTTCCCCACCTTACGCTCGACAGACTTTACCAAGGCTGCCAGTGCATGGTCTAACCGCACATACGTATCTTGTAGCTCCATGGGAGCCTGCGCAGCCGTCTGGTGGTTCAGATTTCCCGCATAGAAGGTCACTGCCAGATAGTCAGTCACTTCATCGCCTCCAATCATCGTACCCGAGAGGCACTGATTGACCGCACGCATGACTTCTTCGTTGACCAAACCGCTGGTCTTGAACGAACGAAAACGTCCGTCACCCTTAAACTTATGGGCAAAAGGCGATTTCATTCCTCCCGAAAGGAAATAGGAAAAGTTGCCTACCAAGTCATTGGAAGGTTTCCACTCCAAGCTCTTCAGTCGTTCACCTAAATTGTTTGCATTGAGTACATTGACCCAAGCAGGAAGTGAAGGGGTATAGTACGAAGAGGTGCACCAACGTCCTGTATTGTCGTCCATCCACAAAGCGGCGTCGGCAGCATGGCCGGCGGTCAGCACAGCGGCATCACGATAAGGAGCTATGGCATAGACCATTGACTTGCCCTCAGTTGCTACCTTCAGTTCGTCACCTAAAGTAGATACACCTAAGTAAGTCGGAGCTGAAGTTTCCGTAGTTTCTACGCCCGAGTAAGCCTGATCGTCTACACAATAAACCGGGCGCAAGGTTTCACGATTCAACCAATGTAGCCCAACGATACCGTGATTATAAGGAGTCGTTCCGGTTACTAAGGTCGCTGCAGCCGAAGCGCGGTCGGTATGATGTTGCGGATATTCTGCTTGTGTATAGACACGACCCTCATTCAGGAAGCGCACCAAGCCTTCCGGACCATAAAGGGGCAAGAAGGCATTCATGTAGTCTGTACGCAACTGGTCGACCAGAATGCTCACAACGACTCGGGGTACTTTCCCTTCGGCGGCGCGCGCATCAGGGGTCGACAGCACCGTCATCGCCGTAAGCAACGATACGAGTAACGGAAGTCGAGCCACCGCATTACAGGAAGTTGTTCGAGTATGGGACATGTTATTTCTTATAAGGAGAATAAAAAGCAGAAAGGGGAAACGAATCTTCCCATTTCAGCAAGGAATCAGCACTTAACTCGCAACACGGCTCGTACGGCCAAGAGTGCGATAATCAGATAAACCTCAAAAGGAAAGACTTGCCAACCCAACAGTCCGACCAAGAGGGTCAGTGCCAGCATACCCAGTTGGACATACATTCCCTTAGTAGGCTGGCGAAGCGATGCCTGCTTCATAAACCAAGGGAAGTACAACAAGGGAAGAGGGTTGAACAAGAGGAGAAGCCAGTTACTACCCACCGCAGGGTGAGCGGAGAAGAAGAAGAGGAAGGCAATCAAGCAGCCCACCAATCCTTGTACCAAAAGCAACAGAGCATCCCACTGCCAATAACTTTTCTTACGTTTCCATTCGTAAAGGCTGAGTGCGATACCAAGAACCAAAAGGGTTGTGAAAACAATAAGCGGCGTAAAGTAGGAGTTTGCCTTTGCGGGATGTTGAGCGGGCAACAAGGTGACTACTGGAGCCGCCAACTGGCGGGAAGTTCCATCAGCACTCACAATCTTCGCATCCGCTACAAAACGCTGAGCATAAAGGGGTGCAAACATTTGCTTGGCCAGGGAAGCAGGCTGATCGGCCTCACTCCCTAAGAGCAAATCTTGCCCAAAACAATTCCAAGGGCTGGAGGCGGAATATTCGCGAACGATGTCACGCAGGGTTTGGGTCGAATCGCAATTGCCCCACTCCACCTTGCCCTTGACGGCATTTTCAATTTGATTGATGGCACGCGTCGTACAATTGTCATAAAAGAAATTGTAGCGATAAGTGGCGTGTTCGGGTAAGAGATTCGTACTGAGTGCATCCACGAGTTTCTTTTCTTCCTCGGGCGTCAAGTTCAGTCGTTGCTCTTCGATGGCGCGTCCACTGCGTACGTATTCTTCATAAAAGTATGCATAGGGTAGCACGCCCAACTGGTAGTCCGTCTGTCCTAACATGAAACGCCACACGAAATGGGGCTGAGCGAAGGAGAAGGTTCCGTAATTGAACACCCAGTCACTCGTACGATAAGCTCCCACTTCTCGCACACGCAAAGCGGTGTGTCCATAAAGTTCGTAAACCAACGTACCTGGAGAGCAGGTAATCAGACTGACTACGACAGAATCGGGCACTTCTTGATGCGAATGCACTGCAGAGGTATCGGTTTTCGCTTGAGCTAAAAGGAAGCTCGGAAAACACGCAATGAGCAGGAGGATGAATAGGAAACGTCTCATTCAATGGATGGTAATAGCATGGGGCTGACCCAAAAAACGGTTGCAAAGGTACAATAAAATTTCAGACGCTTCCTAAAGGGAGGAAGAGAGTGCTCCTTTTTCAGATTTGACACCTCACTGTTGCCTCAGCAAAACTTCGGAACTTATTTGCACAACAAAGGAACAAAACTATCGGTCGCATGTGTTGTACGGTCGCGGCATGCCGCGACCCAAAGCAGAAGTAATTTCTCCTTCACCGAAAAAGATAGGCTTACTAATGGGTCGCGGCATGCCGCGACCGTACAACCTCTGCGCTACCCAAGCAGCAGCAACTTTATTCACTAAACAAATAGCTTTTTACTAATGACTCGCGGCATGACGCAATTACAGGAGAGTGACATAATGACGTGATGCGGCTCTGAAGCTCCTTATTATTTATGCCAGACTGGCACGAATCATTAAAGTATCTTGTAAAGTGCGGTCTGGTCACTTCTTTGCTAAAGAAGAGGGCGAAAGCACAAAGGACCTATCCGAAAGGAGAAAGGAACTACGTGCTATCCAAACAACGAATCATACATTTAAATACTATCTCTATATGAATTTCGACAACTTTACCATCAAAGCACAGCAGGCTGTACAAGGTGCGGCCGAACGTGCGACCCAGAACGGACAACAGGCTGTGACCCCCGTTCATCTGCTTGCCGGAGTTCTCGCCGAAGGAGAAAATGTCACCCAGTTTCTTTTTGGCAAACTCGGAGTAAATGAACGTGCACTGCAGGCTGCCGTAGACCGCGAATTGCAACATCAACCCAAAGTGAGCGGCGGACAGCCCTACTTGGACAACGATGCCAACAAGGTTTTGTTGGAAGCACAGGAATTGGCTCGCAAAGAAAGTGACACCTATGTCGGACTCGAACCTCTCCTGCTGGCTCTCTTCCAAGTGAAGAGCTTGGCGGCTCAAATCTTGAAAGATGCCGGGGTTACTGCCGACGGACTGAAGCGTGCCATCGCGGAATTGCGCGGCGGACGCAAGGCTGATTCTCCCTCGAGTGAGGAAACGTACCAGGCTTTGCAGAAGTATGCACGCAACCTGGTAGAGGAAGCTCGCGAGGGTAAACTCGACCCGGTCATCGGACGCGATGAGGAAATTCGCCGCGTGCTGCAGATTCTCTCCCGCCGTACGAAGAACAACCCGATTCTCATCGGTGAACCGGGTACAGGTAAGACGGCTATCGTCGAAGGCTTGGCGGGGCGTATTGTGCGTGGCGACGTGCCCGAGAACTTGAAAAACAAGAAACTCTTTTCACTCGACATGGGTGCCCTCGTGGCAGGTGCCAAGTATAAGGGCGAATTTGAGGAACGCTTGAAGAGTGTCATCAACGAGGTGACACAGGCTCAGGGCGAAATCATCCTCTTCATTGACGAAATCCACACCCTGGTCGGTGCGGGTAAGAGTGAAGGGGCTATGGATGCTGCCAACATTCTGAAGCCTGCCCTGGCCCGTGGCGAACTGCGCAGTATCGGTGCAACTACGCTCGAGGAATACCAAAAGTACTTTGAAAAGGATAAGGCCCTCGAACGCCGTTTCCAAACGGTCTTGGTCGATGAGCCTTCGCCCGAAGATGCCATCTCTATTCTCCGTGGACTGAAGGAACGTTACGAGAATCACCACCGCGTGCGCATTCAGGACGATGCACTCATTGCTGCCGTTCAGCTGTCACACCGTTACATTTCTGACCGTTTCCTGCCCGACAAGGCTATCGACCTCATGGACGAAGCGGCTGCCAAGCTCCGCATGGAACGTGACTCGCAACCGGAGGAACTCGACGAAATCACGCGCCGATTGCGCCAGCTCGAAATCGAACGCGAAGCCATCAAGCGCGAAAACGATACGCAGAAGCTTGACGAACTGAACCGCGAGATTGCCGAACTGGAGGAGCGGGAAAAGAACTTCCGTGCCAAATGGGAAGGCGAAAAGGAGGTGCTCGCTCAAATCCAGCAAGACAAGGAGCAAATGGAGCAGTTGAAGTTTGAAGCGGAACGCGCCGAACGCGAAGGTGACTACGGCCGCGTGGCTGAAATCCGTTACGGCAAGCTCAAACAACTCGAAGACGACATCCGGGCTTGTCAGGAAAAGTTGCGCAACCGCCAGGGTGCCGAGGCGATGATCAAGGAGGAAGTAACCGCTGACGACATTGCCGACGTGGTGGCTCGCTGGACAGGCATCCCCGTGACGCGTATGCTGCAGAGCGAACGTGAGAAGTTGCTTCACCTCGAAGCAGAACTCCACCGTCGCGTGGTAGGCCAGGACGAAGCGATTGCTGCCGTGGCCGATGCCGTGCGCCGTTCGCGTGCCGGTCTGCAAGACCCGAAGCGTCCGATTGGTTCCTTCATCTTCCTCGGTACGACGGGTGTCGGTAAGACGGAGCTTGCCAAGGCTTTGGCCGATTACCTCTTCAACGACGAAAACATGATGACGCGTATCGACATGAGCGAATACCAGGAGAAGTTCAGCGTGAGCCGTCTCGTGGGTGCGCCTCCGGGATACGTCGGTTACGAGGAAGGCGGTCAGCTTACCGAAGCCGTGCGCCGCAAGCCGTATAGCGTGGTGCTCTTCGACGAAATCGAAAAGGCGCACCCCGATGTGTTCAACATCCTGCTTCAGGTGCTTGACGACGGTCGCCTGACTGACAACAAGGGCCGCACGGTCAACTTCAAGAACACCATTATCATCATGACCTCGAACATGGGTTCGCAGCTCATCCAACAACGCTTTGAGTCCTTGGGCGATAAGCAGGGTGCAGAACGCGACCGCGTGATTGAAGGCACGAAGAACGAGGTGCTCGACATGTTGAAGAAGACGATTCGTCCCGAGTTCCTCAACCGTATTGACGACATCATCATGTTCGAACCGCTGACTCGTCCGCAGATTGAACAGATTGTTCACATTCAGGTAGCCGGCATCCAGCGTCTGCTCGCTACGCAGGACGTTACGCTCCAGGTTGCCGACAGTGCCATCAGCCTCATCGCTGATGCGGGCTTCGACCCTGAGTTTGGTGCCCGTCCTGTCAAGCGTGCCCTCCAGCGCATGTTGCTCAACGACCTGAGCCGGGCACTTTTGGCCGGAACGGTCGACAAGGAGCGGCCGATTCTGGTCGAAGCTGAAGGCGATACGTTGCGGTTTGCGAATGCGTAACTGCTTAACAGCGAACGGTGAACAGACTGGCGCCGTTCCGTGAACATCGGGACAGCGTGAACATCGGGACTGGCACCGTCCCGTAAACATAGGGACAGGCACCGTTTCCCCCATACGGACGTTGGAAGGGGGAACGGTGCCTGTCCCAGTGTTTACGATTTGTCCTTCTACATAGAGAATGACAAATCGTAAGCCGCAAATTTGTCTTTCTACATAGAGAATGACAAATCGCAAGCCACAAATTTGTCCTTCTACACAGAGAATGACAAAAAGCAAGCCGCAAATTTGTCGTGAACATCGGGACAGGCACCGTTCCCCCCCATACGGACGTAGGAAGGGGGAACGGTGCCTGTCCCAGTGTTCACGACGGTGCCTGTCCCAGTGTTCACGCGTCGCGCCCTCATGAGGAAGCCTCACGGGTACTGCGACACACATCAAAAGGGAGACCATCCTTCAGCACAATGAAGCTGAAAGATGGTCTCCTTGTTTTGTGAACATAGGGACAGGCACTGGTGAACATCGGGACAGGCACCGTTCCCCCCCCTTTTACGGACGTGGGGAGGGGGAACGGAGCCAGTCCCAGTTCACCCGCACCAGTCCCAGTTCACCCGCCGCTTGTCCCAGTTCACCCGCCGCTTGTCTCGGTTCACCTGTTTACTGCGTCAGCTTGCAGTAGCGTTCGAAGAGGCGGGCTACGCAGTCGGTCTCGGTGAAGTCGGGACCGGGAGCGGGGAAACCGTAGGCACGGCAAACGGCGCGGTCGTTGTCGCGGTGGGCGCGACGCAACTCTGCCGGCATGGTGAGCGGGTCGTAGAGGTCGGCCAGCGATGAGTCGGGATAGCGGGCACGGGCATCGAGAATGGCCTGCGCCGTACGCTCGATGGCGACACGCAGCGCAGCGTCTGTTCCCTCGGTAGAGAGTTCGGGCCAGGGATAGTTATTGTAGACGATGTCCTTACTGTAACGGTAGTCGCTCTTTAATCTGCCACAGACGGCACGCATCCAGGCCATGTGAGGCCACGAGGTGAGAATGCCGAAATGGTAAAGGGTGGAATTGGGGATGAGAAAAACCAGATCGCTGCAAATCACATCGGGAGACATAAATCCCATCGGAACGTATTCACGACGTTCGGAGGATACTTTGGGGACAAGGATATAGGTGGAGGTAGGCATATTCTCCGTTTGAAATCGCGTGGGCGTATCAGCTAATTTCAGCGTTGAAGCTCTTTTGCTTTTCAGTCTAAACTCACGTACTGCCTCTACACGTTTTAAACTTAGCGGAAGCTTGCGCAATTCTCTTGGTGAACAGTCTCCCAACCACAGACAATAACGCGACTTACGGTTAATAAACTCGTGTGCACCATACCAAGACTTGAAATAAGTTGCCGAAGCAGGCTCCTGCTGAATAAAGGCATCGCGTTCTTCCTCCGTAAACAAGTAGTTTCCATCATCAATTGGTTGATTTCCCATACCTATCGTAGGTACTTCGCAAAGTGTTTTTTTTCGGCTTTCGATAAACACATTCTCAGCCTCCACCAAGTAGCCGTTGATTTGGCTAACCTCGCGACAATCTTCTCCATCAAAGAGGTACTTCGGTGCGATACGTTCGGTCTGGTCTGCAAAGCCGACAATAATACAGTGTACGTGGGCTTTCAGCGTGGCTTCGCTGTCCCAACGGAAGGTGCGGTGGGCGAAGAAAATGCCCATACCCTCTTCCATCAGCGGCTTCCACAAGTTTGCCACCGATTCACCTTGACAGATAGAGTTGGTCGAAACGAGAGCCGTACGGACATTCGTGCCCGTCATCAAGTCGGCAGCCTTCTTGTACCAACCCGATACATAGTCGAGGTTGCCCACGTTCTTCCATTTCTCACCGAAGACCGTAAGGAGGTCGTTCTTTTGCTCCACATTCATGAGTCGTGCCCCCACAAACGGCGGGTTTCCGATAATATAGTTCAGTTCCTCCCTGGGCACGACCTCGGTCCAGTCCATCTGCAGGGCGTTGCCCTCGACGATGTGGCTGTAGTTCTTGAGGGGCAGGAAGTTGAGGTCGGTCTCGACGATGCGCTCCGTTTCCTGCAACATCTGCGCTTCGGCTATCCAGAGGGCGGTGGTGGCCACGGTGACGGCGAAGTCGTTGAGTTCGATGCCATAGAACTGGCGGATGCTCACCTTCACGGGGTTGAACATACCGCCCATCATGCGTTCGCCCGCATAGAGCTGCATGAGGATGCGGTTCTCGAGGCGGCGAAGCGAAAGGTAGGTTTCGGTCAGGAAGTTGCCGCTGCCACAAGCTGGGTCGAGGAAGGTGAGCGAGGCGAGGCGGTCTTGCAACTCCTGCAGCCGCTGGCGGCGCGTACGGTCGACCTTCACCTGAAGGGCTTCGGCAAATTCCGCTTCGAGTTCGTCGAGAAAGAGCGGATTGATGACCTTGTGAATGTTCTCAATCGAGGTGTAATGCATGCCTCCGGCACGGCGCGTCACGGGGTTGAGCGTACTCTCAAATACCGCGCCAAAGATGGTCGGCGAGATGTAGCTCCAGTCAAATCCCCAGCCGGCACGGTTGACGAGCATCTGCTTGATTTCCTCGGTAAAGAGCGGCACTTCGACCTCGGTGCGGGCAAAAAGTCCGCCGTTGACATAAGGGAAGGCGGCGAGGGCGGGCGCAAGGTAGGGGTCGCGCTGGTCGATGGGCGTGTGGAGCACCTCAAAGAGTTCGATGAGGGCAGCGCGCACGCGCTCGGCGGGGAAGGTGTTGAGGTAGTCGGAGAACATGTCGCGACGGCCAAACACGCCCGCATCTTCGGCATAGAGGCAGAAGACGAGGCGAACGCAGAGCACATTGAGGCTGCGCAGGGTGGCGGGCGAAGTGGGGTCGACGTATTGCGCGAGGATGGCATCGTAGAGGCGGCCTACGAGTTCGCCGGCCTGAATGGACACCTTCATTTCGCGGGCCAGGTGGGCGTTGCTGTTATCGACGAGGAACTGCAGGCGGTAATAGTCCTGTTCGAGGTCGGCGAGGAGAATCACCTCGGGCTTTCCCTCGGGGTGTTCCATATCGTAGACGTGGAACTCGCGGAAGTTGCACACCACCACCCAGCGCGGACGGTCGGAGTAAGGCAGCTCGGCGGCGTAACGCTTGGCCTGGGCAAAGGGTGTGAGCATCGTGCCGTCGCTCTGACGGATGGGTCGCGTGAGGTCTATGTCCTGCCCTTTCTGCTCAATGAGTACGCGGGTGTCGGGGATATAGCCGTCGATAAAGCTGGTATGCGCCAGCTTGATGCGGTTTTCGAACTCGATGTATTGCGGGGCTGCGCTCACGCCGAGCACATTGCCCAGAAGGTCGAGCCAGAAGGCCTGACTCTGACCTTTCTCGTAGCCCTTGCCTGCCCAGCGTTCGGCAAAGGAAGCAGCGGCGGCACGTTGTTGTTTTTCGGTCATGGGGATGGATGGGGAAAATAAGGGGGGACTCTGGTGGAAGGGGGGGGGGGAACGGAGCCAGTCCCAGTTCACCTGGGGCAAATAAGGCTTGCTTCCCTACTCCAACTGTTTGCGATAATCACGCGGAGAGACCCCAAGGTTGTTTTTGACATACTTGCCAAAGTAGGAAACGGAAGGAAAACCGAGTTCGTTGACGATTTCCTTGATAGACTTATCGGGACGAAGCAAGAGGTTCTTGACATCGTTGAGCACGTAGCGGTTGATCAGCATGGAGGCACCTTCGCCACAACTCTGCTTACACACCATGCTGAGGTACTTCGGTGTGACGTGAAGCTTATTGGCATAATCGCCAATCATGCGGGGTTTGGGATAGGACTCTATCAGTAACTCGACAAACTGCTTGAAGAGGTAGTCGCCCGAAGTAAACTTGCCCGGACTCATCTCGATGTGGGAAGCAAGAATGTCGTGAAACTCATACATGAAAGCTTGTATCAACAGGTTGGTCACGATTTGACAGTTGGCGGCGTCCTGCTGATTTTCCAGTTTCGAACGGATGAGGTTGTAATACTCACGATAGACGCGCGCGTTCTCCTCGGAGATACGCGTGACGGGATGGGCACTGGCGTAGGCCTTGAGACTCCAGATGTAAGAAGGTATGTTGTGAATGGTCTCCAGGAAATGGCGGGAAAGGTAGAATCCGTAACAACAGAAGTCGTCGGACACTTCCTTCCGTTCCAACACATTGCCTGCCGCACACAGGAAGAGGTCGTTGGGTTGCAGCTTGACTTCGCAATTATTAAGACTCAAAGTTCCCTCCCCCTGAATACAGAGAAGGGAGGTAAAAGCATTGAGTTGGGTGCGTGCTGACGCTTCTTCCAATAATTGTGTATTACTGATGATGCTGACCTTACTCTGGCGCAAGAAGAGAGCTTCCTGCGATTCGTTTAGTCCAGTCTGATGAGTTTTCATGAGGAAAGAGAGATTAGGAGAGTGAGAGTTTGGGTAAGTTGAAAGGTTGAAGAGTAGAAGAGTTGATAAGTTGAAGGTTGAAGAGTTTATTGGCTTGATGAATAAGCTTTTAAACTCATCCACTCCTAAACTCCTTGATTTCTTCCCCACTTGTGCTCAAAGGCCCGGCGGCGTTCTTCTGCCCTGCGTTGAAATTTGCGGGCAGCTTCGCTGTCAGGATGCAAGGGACGGTGAGCCAGGTCGCGCAAGAGCTGCTGACGTTCGCGGGCATATTCGCAGAGTTCGGGCGAGAAGGTCCACTGCTGGAATCGCTCCCATACATAATCAATTGCCTGCTCGGAAGGATGCAACATATCGGGAGCATAGAAACGATAGTCACGCAATTCGTCGGTGATGATTTCGTAAGCGGGGAAATAATGGGCATTCAGCTGGGTGCGACAGAGCTCGTCAATCAGGAGCAACAGACGCGCCTTGCTGAGCGCATTCTCATGCATTCCGTATTTGGCATAACGATAAGGACTCAGCGTAAAGACGAACTGCCGCTGGGGAGAAGCGGCCTGGGCATCGTGCAACAACCCGCTCCACTGTTCGTAAAGCTCTGACGGCGAAAGGACTTCCTCCCGAAAGAGGCGGGCGGGCTGTTTATGACAATTGGAAACAACGTGGCCGGCAAAGGCTCCTTCCGTCAAGTAATAAGCATGGTCGGTACTGAAGGTGACCAACACGACCTCGCAAGCGTTCCATAGAGCCTTGGCCCGTTCGCGTCGCTGTTGTAACTCCTGTTCCAATACACTACGATCCGCATGTACAAAGGCTGTAGCATACAACCAATGATGCCACAAACCATCTTGCGCCAAGAAGTAAGGTTGCTCGGTTTCGAGGGACGGAAGGGTAAGACTGCGCAACACCGTGAAGATGCTTGCAGGATTATAGAGCACGCCATTGGGGTTGACCAGTACTTGTTCGGCAGGAAGGGATTGCTGAAGGTGCGCACCGATATGGTCGGCGAAACAGGAACCAATAGCTAATACCTTGGACTGCGGAGTGAGGACTACCGGAGGCGATGACAGTTCGACAGGGGTATGAAATTGCATAATGACAGCCAGTTTTTCGGTAAAAGGTCTTTCGAACGGGGCAAAGGTAGACATTTTGCTTGGGCGCAACGCGTTCAAGGGGATGGCAAAAAGGGGGGAGGCTCCTTCGTTTTTGCAGAGAAATCCATTACTTTTGCATCGCTTTTGAGGGAAAGCCATCCTGCTTTCCCGTCTGAAGCCCCGTTTCAGGGGTGTTCTAAAAATTCTGATTTGCAATCTGCGTGATCCTGTCACACCCGTTTTTTTTAGAACATCCCTTTATTATTTGCCCGATGAAGAGCCGAGCAAACTCTTCCCCTCCGTTTTTTTCAACTCCCTTGACACAATGAAGATTCTTTTTCTGTCCGACATCCATGGTTCGGTTGCGGCACTTGATGCAGTATTGGATTTTTATGACAGCCACCGCTACAAGATGCTCGTTCTGCTGGGTGACTTCCTCAACTATGGTCCGCGCAACGGACTCTTTGACGGGCTCGACCCCAATACCGTAGCCGGTCGCCTCAGCAAGTACGCGTCTCAGATTGTAGCAGTTCGAGGTAACTGTGACTCGGAAGTAGACCAGATGCTGCTGAACTTCCCCATGCAATCAACGTACAGCATACTCGCCCAAAACGGCATCCGCTTCTTCCTGACCCACGGTCACGTCTACAACGAGAAGCAACTTCCCACGGCACCTTCCTGCGACGTATTTGTTTACGGTCATACCCACTTGCCCGTACTTCGTGAGGCCAATGCCGAACAGGGTTCTCCCATCATCCTGAACCCGGGTTCGCCCACCTTCCCCAAGGGAGGAAATCCGCCCACCTTCGCCACCTTTGCTTACGACACACTCGCCATCCGTACCCTCGACGGAACGGCTATCGAAGTACTGGAAAACATCAGCAAGAAGGTGGCAGACTGGAAAAAGGCGCATACGCCTGACTCCATCGGTTAAAGCATACCGACCGCTACACGACTAACCCTTTACATACACTCTGCAACTTATCCAAACTGGCTATATATACGAACTGTGGAAAAGAAAACATACTCTTACGACGAGGCCTTTCAAGCCTCACTTGCTTACTTCAACGGTGATGAACTCGCTGCCCGCGTATGGGTAAACAAATACGCGATGAAGGATTCCTTCGGCAACATCTACGAATGTTCACCCGAAGACATGCACCATCGTCTGACCAACGAACTGCTCCGCATCGAACAAAAATATCCCAACCCCACGAGCCGCGAAGACATTTTCGCTCTGCTCGACCACTTCCGTTACATTGTGCCTGCCGGCTCTCCGATGACGGGCATTGGCAATGATTACCAGATTGCTTCACTCTCGAACTGCTTTGTGGTGGGCATTGCGGGAGACAGTGACTCGTACGGCGCCATTCTGAAACTGGATGAGGAACAGGTGCAACTCATGAAACGCCGTGGCGGCGTGGGTCACGACCTCTCGGGCATTCGCCCCAAGGGATCACCCGTGAAGAACTCAGCCCTCACGTCTACGGGTATCGTGCCCTTTATGGAACGTTACAGCAACTCAACCCGCGAAGTAGCACAAGACGGTCGCCGTGGTGCCCTCATGCTCTCAATCAGTATCAAGCACCCCGAAGCTGAAGACTTTGTCGACGCGAAGATGGTGGAAGGAAAGATTACGGGAGCCAATGTCAGCGTTAAGATTGACGATGAATTTATGCGCTGTGCCATTGAGAACCGCCCCTACCACCAGCAATTCCCCATCCACAGTGACCACCCGATTTACCAAAAGGAAACGGACGCCAAGGCATTGTGGAAAAAGATTGTGCACAATGCTTGGCGTAGTGCCGAACCGGGGATACTCTTCTGGGACACGATTCAACGCGAAAGCATTCCCGACTGTTATGCCGACCTGGGCTTTGAAACGGTTTCAACCAATCCTTGTGGGGAGATTCCCCTCTGTCCGTACGACAGTTGCCGACTCTTGGCTATCAATCTCTATGCTTACGTCAAACAGCCCTTCACACCCGAAGCTAGCTTTGACTTTGACCTCTTCAAGAAGCATGTGGCCTTGGCTCAACGCTTCATGGACGACATCATTGACCTGGAACAGGAGAAGATTGACCGCATTATCGACAAGATTAAATCTGACCCGCAGGATGAAGACGTGAAGCACACGGAATTGCATCTTTGGGAAAAGATTAAACGAAAGACCGCCCAAGGTCGCCGTACGGGTGTAGGCATCACAGCCGAAGGCGATATGCTCGCCGCACTGGGTCTGCGTTACGGTACGCAGGAAGCTACGGACATGGCTGTTCAGGTGCAACGTACGTTAGCTATCGAAGCTTACCGCTCGAGTGTACGCATGGCTGCCGAACGAGGTGCCTTCGAGGTCTTCGATGCGGAACGCGAGAAGAACAATCCCTTCATTCTCCGCATCAAGGAAGCTGACCCGGCACTCTACGAAGACATGGTGAAATACGGTCGCCGCAACATTGCCTGCTTGACGATCGCCCCGACGGGTACAACGAGCTTGATGACACAAACGACTTCGGGCATTGAACCAGTCTTTATGCCTGTCTACAAGCGTCGCCGCAAGGTCAACCCAAACGACCCGAAAGTGCGCGTAGACTATGTTGACGAAACGGGCGATGCATTCGAAGAGTACATCGTGTACCACCACCACTTCTTGACTTGGATGAAGGTACAAGGCATAGACACGAATAATCACTACACGCAGGAAGAAATCGATGCCCTCGTGGCACGTTCGCCCTACCACAAGGCTACGGCCAACGATGTAGACTGGCTGATGAAAGTCAAGATGCAGGGGGCTATTCAGAAATGGGTGGACCACAGCATCAGCGTAACTGTCAATCTGCCGAATTCGGTTGACGAAGAGTTGGTAAACCGCCTCTATGTGGAAGCCTGGAAGAGTGGTTGCAAGGGTTGCACCATCTATCGTGACGGCTCTCGTTCAGGTGTACTTGTCAGCACGCAGAAGACGGACAAACAGAAGGATCACGAACAAAACGAGGCAAAGCAGCTGTGCCAGATGCCGGTTGTCACGGAGCGTCGTCCCGAAGTTTTGGAATGCGACGTAGTACGCTTCCAGAACAACAAGGAAAAATGGGTTGCCTTCGTAGGCTTACTGGATGGCCATCCCTACGAGATCTTTACAGGTCTGCAAGATGACGAAGAAGGCATTGTACTCCCCAAAACGGTGACCAAAGGTCGCATTGTCAAGACTGTTTGCCCGGACGGCACGAAGCGTTATGACTTCCAGTTTGAAAACAAACGCGGCTACAAAATGACCATTGAGGGACTTTCTGAAAAGTTCAACAAGGAGTATTGGAACTACGCGAAACTTATCTCGGGCGTACTTCGTTACCGTATGCCGATTGAGAATGTCATCAAGCTCGTCAACTCTTTGCAACTCGAAAGCGAAAATATCAATACCTGGAAGGTAGGTGTGAGCCGCGCACTGAAGAAGTACGTAGCCGACGGTACTGCCGCTCAAGGACAAAAATGTCCGAACTGCGGACAGGAAACGCTCATTTATCAGGAGGGTTGCCTCATCTGTAAGCATTGCGGGGCCAGCCGCTGCGGATAGTCCGTATACCTCTAACACTCAAAGCCCGTCATGAGAATTGAATTGCCCAAACTTTCCTACTATGCCTACCACGGTGTGTTACCTCAAGAACGCACCGTGGGCGGTCATTTTACAGTAAGTCTTTCGTTGGAGATTGATGACTGTCAGGCTGCAGGAGCTTTGTACGCTGACTTGTTGGAAAACACGGTCAATTATGCAGAAGTCTGCGAAGTGGTGCGGGAAGAAATGAAGACTCCTTCCGCGCTGTTGGAACACGTAGCTGCCCGTATAGCCCGTACTCTCTTACGGCGTTTTAACTTGATACGTGAAGTCCAAATAGGAGTTACCAAATGTGCTCCTCCTATTCCCGGATTTGACGGAGCAGGGGTTACCATTCGCTTCCAATTGCGCCGTAAACTGGTTGCATGGGATTTTGATGGTACAATGGCAGACACCTCGAAAGGCATTGTGCAAACCATGAAAGCGACCTTTGTAACGTGTCAATTACCCGAACCGACGGAACAGGCTATTGTCCAAACCATCGGGCTTCCATTGGCTGAATCGATTGCTACGCTTTCGGGCTTAACGGGGGAGGCTTTGGCACAAGCCGTAGCGGTTTACCGTCAGTTATTCGAACAAATTGGCAACAAAGAGGTGGCGCTCTTTCCTGGAATTGCTGCCTGCATCGAACGTCAACATCGCGAAGGACGTATCATCGGTATCGCTACAAGCAGAAGCCATGCTTCCGTTGTGGCACTGTGCGAACTGTTGGGCATTGGTTCTTATATTGATTGTGTTGTGGCGGCTGACGATGCAGCAGTGTGTAAACCTTCTCCGCACCATTTGCTTCAACTCTGTCGGGAAGTTAATGTCTTACCGAAAGATACCGTCATGATAGGCGATACGACTTTTGATATCCTAATGGGCAAACGTGCTGGAGCGACTTGTATCGGTGTGACATGGGGAAATCATTCCGCCGAAACCTTGAGCGATGCCGGAGCTGACCGCATCGTGGATACTGCTGAAGAAATTTAAGTTTTCGGTTTTGCTGAGTGCATTGTCGAGACACGTACCAACTACGGAAGACACAGAAGGAACGGAAAAGAAAAGCTTCTGAACGTTCCGCGTATTCCGTTATTTCCGTGGTTGAGAGAAAAAGAACCACGGAAAGCACGGAAGGAACGGAAATATAAATGTCTTTTCGCTTTCCTGTTATTTCATACATTTCGTGGTGGGATAAAATGACCTATAAAGAACGCCCCCTTGTTGCCATGCAGCAGCAAGGGGGCGTTTCGTAATCGGAAGCTATTTGCCTACCTATTTAGTTTTTATCATGAATCAGTGCGGAAAGAATGTACATCTGCATCATCGCGATAGCACGCTTGTTCTCTCCCCCATTCGGAATAATGATGTCCGCATATTGTTTCTCGGGTTCAATAAATTCGTCGTGCATCGGCTTGAGAACATTTCGATATTTCTCAATCAGCATCTCAAGCGGATGTCCTCGTTCCGCCATGTCACGTTCGATCACGCGGAGCAAACGTTCATCGGGTTCGGCATCCACAAAGATTTTCAAGTCCATCTGCTCGCGCAGTTTGCGGTCATAAAGAGCCATGATGCCCTCCACAATAATCACATCGCGCGGTTCAACGTGTACCGTTTCTTCGAGACGCGTACAAGTGAGGTAAGAATACGTGGGCTGTTCGATGGCATTTCCCTTTCTCAGTTCCTCAATCTGATGAGCCAGCAACGGCCATTCAAACGCATCTGGGTGATCGAAGTTAGTTTTCTTTCTAACCTCCAGCGGCAGGTCTGACTGGTCATTATAATAAGAGTCTTGAGGAATGACCGCCACAGTATTGGGCGGCAATGTATCAACGATTTTGCGGACTACGGTGGTCTTTCCCGATCCGGTTCCGCCTGCTATACCGATAATGAGCATAAGAAGAATGGATATGGTTTGAGTTAGGAGAGCAAAAGTAAAGATTAAAAACGGTTTAGGAGTATCTGTGCCCCTTTTTACAACTGAAAACGACCCGCTCAAATCAATTGTTTACTTGAAAATAAAGGAAACGCTAAGCCCAATCTCCCCACAAATAAGTACACAATCAGTTTCCCTTTTTCATCCAACCAACGAATCGTTCCGTCACACTCTTGTCACTTTTTGTTTCCTTCCGCTTGACTTTCCGATGCAAAATGTGATAGCAACCGATGAAAAGTTCTAACTTTGCGCGTCTCTCAGTGCAAGGGATAATCAAATAGATAATCAGCATACAAGCATATTCAGACAATATTATGACACAAGGAAAAGTGGATGCCTTGCTTGGCATCGTATTTGGTGATGAAGGCAAAGGTAAAGTCGTAGACTATTTCACCCCGCGTTATGACGTGGTCGCTCGTTTTGCCGGCGGTCCGAATGCTGGACACACCATCATTTTCGATGGCAAGAAGTTCGTACTTCGCTCTATTCCCTCAGGAATCTTTGACGAAGGAAAAATCAACATCATCGGCAACGGTTGCGTAATTGCTCCCGACCTCTTTATGGCGGAAGCCCACGAACTCGAAGCTGCCGGCTATCAGTTGACCGACCGCTTGCACATCAGCCGCCGTGCTCATCTTATCCTGCCGACCCACCGCGTACTCGACCGCGCTTACGAAGCTGCCAAAGGTAAGAACAAGGTAGGTACTACGGGTAAAGGCATTGGTCCGACGTACAGTGACAAGGCTGCTCGCGTAGGTTTGCGCGTAGGCGACATTCTCGGCAACTTTGAAGAAAAGTACCAGGCACTCAAGGCACGTCACGAACAGATTCTCCGCGACTTGCACTTCACGGATTACGATATTACCGAAGAAGAAAAGACGTGGTTGGAAGGCATTGAATATATGCGCAAGTTCCACTTGGTGGATACTGAATTTGAAATCAACCGCGCTTTGAAGGAAGGCAAGAATGTATTGGCTGAAGGTGCTCAAGGCTCTTTGCTCGACATCGACCATGGTACCTATCCTTACGTGTCTTCTTCCTCTACCACGAGCGGAGGTGTCTGCACTGGCTTAGGCGTTGCTCCCAACACGATTGGCCATATCTTCGGCATCTTCAAGGCATACAGCACCCGCGTGGGTGGCGGTCCGTTCCCCGTCGAATTGTTTGACGAAACGGGCGACACCATTCGCCACATTGGTAACGAATATGGAGCTGTGACGGGCCGTAACCGTCGTTGCGGTTGGTTGGATCTCGTTGCATTGAAATATGCCATCATGATTAACGGCGTAACGGACCTCGTGATGATGAAGGGCGACGTGCTGGATGGCTTCGAGACCATTAAGGTTTGTACAGCCTATACCAAGGATGGTGAAACCGTAACCGACATGCCCTACGACACTGAAGGTTGGGAACCCGTTTACGAAGAGCTTCCCGGCTGGAATACGCCGCTGACGGAAGTACGTAGCGAGAAGGAATTCCCGCAGGCATTCTCAGACTACATCGCTTATATCGAGCGCGCCACGGGTACTCCCATTCAGATTGTTTCTGTCGGTCCTGACCGCGAGGCAACCATTATCCGCTAATCAATTTATTTCCACCACTGGTCGGAAAATCACAAACGAAGACACGAAGACCGTTAGCCTTTCGGGCTATGGGGCTTCGTGTCTTTGTAGTTTGAAAAGCAACAGATTAACACAGCACTCTCGCCTCGTGTCGAATGACATCGAACCCTAGCTAAATGCTAACGAAAGCCATCGGCACCTCTTGCAAAAGTAGCTTGATAACCTCCTTATCTAATCCGTCCATGAATCCGATTCTTGAATTTACCATCCGGCTGTTGGTCGCCCTCCTTTTGGGCGGTCTCATCGGTATCGAACGAGAGTATCGTTCGAAGGAAGCAGGTTTCCGTACCCACTTCCTTGTTGCACTGGGCAGTGCCCTGTTCTGCATCGTTTCTCAATATGGTTTTGGAGAAGATCTCAAAGATTCCTCGCGTGTAGCAGCTCAAGTTGTTTCAGGCATCGGATTCCTGGGAGCCGGAACCATCATTTTCCAACGCAACGTCGTACGTGGTCTCACTACAGCGGCAGGACTTTGGGTAACGGCAGCCATCGGTCTGGCCTGCGGCTCCGGCCTCTACTGGGTGGCCATAGCGGCAACCATCATTGTACTCTTTGGCTTGGAAGTACTCAATGCTTTTGTTCCCCAAGTAGGAACCGCTACCATCATCCTTGAGTTTACGGCAACCTCGAAAGAAAGCATCAAGCGTGTCATTGACCAAATGAAACACGACAAACTTGAAATCTACTCTTACGAGCTACAGGAACGTAAGGAGGCAAGCGGTGAAAAATTCCTGGTCAACCTCGAAATGAAAGTCAAACGGGGCAACTACGTCAACAACCTGCTTGACTACATGGAAGAATTTGAAGGAGTTACGATCTCCAGTATTGAGTAAACCACATCGGAAAACTGAATCTGGAATGCCAAGTGCGTTGAGAGATGAACAAAGTCTCCCAACGCACTTTTGCTTTTCCTCCCCCAAGCTCTTTCGTCTTTGCCCCAATCTTCGTAATGTTGATTTTTCAAGCCATGCCTCTAAGATTCAAACGAATCATCTTTTCTTCGCTTCCAGAACAGCTCGCTAAGAGCGTTCCAAAGTTTTTTTCTACCTTTGTCGCTCAAACATAGGTAGCTCTTTACAATTATGATTAACAGAGAACTGATAAGGCTGAAAGTGGTTCAGCTCGTTTATTCGTATTATCAGAATGAAGGCAAGACGCTTGACACGGCAGAGAAGGAATTGGACTTCTCGCTCAACAAGGCGTACGATCTCTATCAATACCTCTTGTGGCAATTGGTAGAAGTCAAGAAAGTTGCCGAACGTAAGGATGCCGTCCGTCTTTCGCGCGAGAAACGTACGGGCGTCGTCGTTGGTGGAATTGTTCCCGACAAACAATTAGCAGACAATAAATTCCTTTGCCAACTCGCCATCAACAAGGAAATGATCGACTTCAAAGAAAACAAGAAGGGTCAGTGGGATGGTGAAGAGGCATTCGTGATGAAACTCTACAATACTTTCTTGGAAAGTGATGAATTCCAACTTTACTTGAACAAGGAAGACTTCTCCTATGCAGCGGATCGCGAACTCATCCGTAAACTCTACAAGACATACATCTGTGGCAATGAAGACTTCGTGCCGATGCTCGAAGACCATTCACTCTACTGGAATGACGACAAGCAAGTGATTGACTCTTTCGTATTGAAGAGCATCAAACGCTTTGACGAAAAGTTGGGTGCAGACCAACCCCTGCTTCCCCTCTATGACTCTGAGGAAGACAGCCAGTTTGCCATCCGTCTTTTCCGTGCAACCCTGCAACGCGGTCAGGAATTGCGCGAGATGATTCGTAAGTTCAGCAAGAACTGGGAGTTCAACCGTCTCGCCTTCATGGATGTGGTCATCATGCAGATTGCCTTGGCTGAAATCCTTACTTTCGATGCCATCCCTCTCAATGTCAGCTTCAACGAATACCTCGACATTGCAAAGGTTTACAGCACACCCAACAGTTCTTCCTACATCAACGGTATGTTGGACAACATTGTACGCCGTCTCCATCAGGAAGGACGCACAACCAAGGTGCGCGAACAGCGTCGTCCTAAGAACAACGAACCCGCCAAGCGATAAGCACGAAGGTCGTTGTTCGGATTGAACGCTCTCCATTTGTATACTAACAATAATCTCTATATCCTATTAAGATAGAAACAATGAACACAATCCTCTTACAGGCAGCAGCCCAACAACAAGGTGGCGGTCTGCAAATGATCATCATGCTCGTAGTCATGGTGGTTATCTTCTACTTCTTCATGATTCGTCCCCAAAACAAGAAGCAGAAAGAAATCATGAACTTCCGCAACTCGCTGAGTGCCGGACAGGAAGTAGTGACCATCGGTGGCATCTACGGAACCATCAAGAGCGTCAACGAAGCTGACAATACAGTCGTTCTCGAAATCGCTACAGGTGTAAAAATCACGGTAGCGAAGGAGGGCATCAACGCCATTCCTCAAAAGAAATAAAGACTCATCACTACACAACAGATTCCCCGTTGCGTTACCCTTTCCGTAGGTTGACGCCGGGGATTCTTTCGTTTTACTCTTACGTCCACTGGTTATGAAACTCACCCCGCTGCTCCGATCAGGCTTCTCCAAACTCTGGAACAAGCAGTTCTTAATCTTTCTCTTTTTTCTGGCACTCTCGGCCGCTTTCTGGATGTTCCAAGCCCTCAGCGAAATCTATGAGGAAGACTTTGTTGTGCCCATCGAGGTGCGTAACCTACCGAGCAACGTGGTGGTAACCAGCGACATTCCGACAGGAATGCAAGTACGCCTGCGTGACAAAGGAAGCCAGCTCTTCTCTTACCAGTACACACGTAAACTCAAACCTGTAGTCATCGACTACAACCTCTACTCCAACGTGCACGGACGCGCTGTAGTCTTGGGAAGCGAATTGGCCAAACAGATTTCGTCACAACTTTTGTCGGGTACGCAACTGATGACGGTGAAGCCCGACACCATCGACTTTATTTACAACTTCGGACAATGCAAACGAGTTCCTGTTATCGTAACTGGAGAAGTCAAGGCTGGCAGACTCTACACCTTGTCAAAGACTCAACTCTCACACGACAGCGTAACGGTCTATGCCTCAAAGTCTCAACTCGACACGATTACAGCAGCCTATCTCTCGCCTCTCCTTTTGCGCAATCTGGAAGATACGACCCAAGTCAAACTGAACTTCCTCAAAGTACGTGGAGCTAAATTTGTTCCCAATCAGATTAATGCCACCTTCTGCATTGACCGCTTGGTAGAGAAGACGGTCAAGGTTCCCGTGCAACAGGTCAACTTTCCTGCCTCACGCCAGCTTCGCACCTTCCCGGCTGCGGTCAACGTTACCTTCCAAGTCAGCATGGGACTTTACCGCAAGATTTCTAGCGCAAACTTTGTCCTCGTTATCAATTACGAAGAATTGCTCAAGAACAAGACCTCTCATTGCCGCCTTTCGCTTAAGACCATCCCGGAAGGAGTGAGCCATGTGCGAATCAGTCCGCAGGAAGTGGAATACATCATTGAGGAAATTCCCGACTCCGAATCACAAGGAGACGAAGCTGAGCTGTAAAGGAGTGCAAGTGTACAAGCTACCCATAAGGCTTATTGTCCATCCTCCGCTGTTGAGAAACCATCGTAGCACTCTCTCCCCCTGTTACTCTCCCCCGGAATTTGTTTTCCCCTCCCTCTCACGCCAACATCCCCAACCTTCTCAAGTCCCCATGTCCCTCCTCCACTCTCCCCTTATATGTATTGGCATTACCGGTGGCATCGGCAGTGGCAAAAGCTACATCTGCCGCCAACTGGAAGATGCTGGACACCCCGTCTTCTATTGCGACGATGAAGCCAAGCGCATCATCCGAACAGATGATGAAGTAAAAGCGGCTCTTCAACAACTCGTAGGACCTCAATTATACGATACCCAAGGGCAGCTCGTCAAGTCGATTCTCGCAGCTTACCTCTGTAAAGGACGAAGCTATGCAGCACAAGTCGATGCCATCGTTCACCCTAAAGTGGCCCAAGCATTTCAAACGAAAGCACAACAAATGGCCGATCAGTTGACAAGCTCATCTTTCACGTTGTCCACATCGCCACTGAAACTACTCAACCCCAAAGAGGAGAATTGCTTGACAGCATTGAAAAGCCTTCCCACGCATCAGGTTCTGTTCATGGAGTGTGCCTTACTCTTTGAAGCCAACTTCCAACGCTTCGTAGACTATAGCGTCTTGGTACACGTCAGCAACGAAACACAAATCAACCGCTTGATGATGCGCGACCACATCACTCGTGAAAAGGCCTTGGAATGGATCGCCTTGCAACTCTCAGAAGAGGAAAAGCTGCAACGCGCAGATGCAATCATCTACAACGAATAGACATATCCTCACGACACTTTCAGTCTAAAGGAACGCCGCCTCTGCTTCTCTCGTTGGTCGTTTATTCACAAATGGTTTTCCCTAAACAGGCCAACGTTCTCAAGAACTCGAAATAATTACCTACCTTTGTCGGCGTTTCGGTTTACAAGACCAATATCAATTGATCATTTATTTATAAACGCAATATTCTTATGCAAGACACTCTTTTAGCTATATCCGGCAAGCCCGGTCTGTATCGCCTTGTAGCGCAAGGTCGTGGCAATCTGATTGTAGAAGCTATTGACGAAAACAAAAAGCGCCAGTCTGTCGGCGCACGCGATCGCGTCACTTCACTCAACGATGTATCCATGTACACCGAAGAGGATGACAAGCCCTTGATGGAAATTTTCCAGGCTATCAGTGACAAGGAACAGGGTCAGCCTGTTGCCCTCGACTACAAGAAGGCAAGCAAGGCAGAACTCGCTGAGTTCATGGCTTCTGTTGTACCTGATTACGACCGCGACCGTGTACACGACTCTGACATCAAGAAGTTGATTCAGTGGTACAACATCCTTGCCAAGGGTGGTTACAAGCAATACGTAGACGTAGCTGAAGCTACCGAAGAAGCTAAAGAAGAAGCATAACTCCCAACCACGTAATATCCTTCCCGATGAAGCGCAGTCTCCAGGACATAGTTTGTGATCTACTCGTAGGAACAGGGCTCATTGCCGTCATCGGCTTGGGTTCTGCCTCGCTTTGGTACGATGCCCAGACTGCTACATCTGACGAAACGTCTAAGGACGAACTTTTGCCTCCTCTCGAGGAAGAATGGGACGATACAACTGACGAATTTACGGAAGAAGATCAAGTGCTTACCCCGATGCAGGAAGTACCCATGATTGAGGATACGCCTGAGGTCACTGTCGAAGAACCCGATACGCTTTCGACTCTTCCCTCAACGGAGGAACCGAACGATACGGCTCAACACCATGTACCCGCTTCGGAAACAACCGATCCTCACCCGTCCGTTTCTACGAAAACGAAAAAGACCCATACACAACAGCAAGTGCCCGTTACGCATACTGCGCCAACATCTAAGGATACGCTTACACACTGATGCTCCCTCACGGAGCTTCGACCCATTTCAAACGACTCCCACAAAGTTCTATGCATTGTGGGAGTCATTTTTTGCTGAAAACATACGGGCACTTATTCCTTCTTAAGATCAATCGTACAGAGCTGTTTGCATCCCTTAACAAACAAAGAAGTTTGTCCAACAATCCCCCTTTCTTCAACTCCTGAACTCATCAACTTTGCATTTCACTCCTTTATTGTAACTTTGTCAGCGAAGGAAAAATCAGTGGATTCACTGAAGGTTTCACCTGAATATATTTCTGAAAACAATTTACTCCATACACTTATGAGAAAACAATGTATGGTAGCGAGCCTCCTGCTCGCTACGTTGGGCACAGCAACCGCCCCAGCACAAATCAGTTTGGTCAATCCCGTTCCGCAAGAGGTAAAGACCGACAAGCAACTTATCGACCTTCCTCAGGCTTGGACGCTGAAAGTAGACGCAGCCCGTCAGCAGAGCATCGCACTTACAGCCTTGCAACAGCTTCCCGTTAAAGCAGAAGCGAAAGTTCCCTTCACCTTGACAATGGGTGTAAAGGGAGATAAATCCGTCAAGAAGTTTGCCAAGCAGATTCCCTCCCATGCTGAAGGCTATTATATGGAAATCACCAATAAGGGCATCGTGATTGCAGGTGCCGACGAAATGGGACTCTACTATGGCGTTCAGACATTGTTGGGCATGGCTGCTGAAGGCAAGTTGGAATGCTGTGCGGTAAAGGACTGGCCCGATGTACCCTTCCGTGGTACGGTTGAAGGTTTCTACGGTACACCTTGGAGCCATGAAGCACGCCTCAGCCAAATCCGTTTCTACGGACGCAACAAGATGAATGTTTATATCTACGGTCCCAAGGACGACCCCTTCCACCGCGACCGTTGGCGCGAAGCTTATCCCGAAACGGAAGCTAAACGCATCCAGGAGTTAGACCGTTGTGCTCACGAGAATGGAGTCAAGTTTTATTGGGCCATCCACCCGGGTGTAGACATCAAGTGGAACACGACCGACCGCGACTTGCTGATTGCCAAGCTCGAAAAGATGTATGCCTTGGGCATCCGTGCCTTTGCCGTCTTCTTTGACGATATCTGGGGCGAAGGAACGAAGGCTGATAAGCAAGCCGAACTCCTCAATTACGTTGACGACCAGTTCATTGCCAAGCACAAGGATGTTGCTCCGCTCATCATGTGTCCTACGGAGTACAATCGTGCTTGGGCGAACGATGAGAAGGGATACCTCCGTACTCTTGGTACGAAGATGAACAAAGACATCCAAATCATGTGGACGGGTAATTCTGTGGTACACTGCATTGACAAGGAGTCTATGGAATGGATTAACAGTCGCATCGACCGAAAAGCCTACATTTGGTGGAACTTCCCCGTGTCTGACTTCGTGCGCGACCACATCCTGCTCGGCCCGGCTTATGGCAACGGACTCGACATTGCTCCCGATCTCTCGGGCTTCGTTTCCAACCCCATGGAACATGCCGAAGCATCTAAGATTTCACTCTATGGCATTGCCGACTACACATGGAATATGAAGGATTACGACCCCAACCGCGACTGGGAGAAGGGTTTGCGTGCCGTATTCCCCGCCAATACAGAGGCTTTGCGCACCTTCGCGCTCTATAACAAAGACCTCGGTCCGAATGGTCACGGTTTCCGTCGCGAAGAAGGTGAAGAACTGAAGCCCATCGTTGAAATGCTGCAGCAAAACGGCGAAAAACGAATGATGGGTATTGTGGCCCTTTCACAAAAGAGCATCGAACTGAATACGGCTGCTGACATTCTTCTGGGTGATAAGACGAACCCCGAACTCGTACGCGAATTGCGTCCCTGGTTGCTCCAAGCGAAGTTACTCTCAGACTATGGTTTTGCAGTGACTTCACTCGCTGCTTCGGTTGAAACGGGCATGAAGGCAGCCAGCAAGTTGCTGACAATTGAAGCACTCTATGCTCAAGCCCGTTCACTCAAGCAGCAGATGTACGAACTCGAAAACTCTTCCGTTCGTCATGCCTTGCAACCGGGCATCAAGGTAGGTACGAAGGTGATGCTTCCCCTGCTCGACCGCCTCTTTACCGAAAGTGTAGACAAATATAACCAGCAAAACGGCACGAAGCTTAACAGCGTGGCAGACTACAATCCCTACAAGCTCACGTCAGACGTGAAGCAATTGTCCCTGCTCCCCGTTTCGGTTCGCGGCAACGAAGTCATCGTAGCTCCTTCACTCGAAGTTATTCAGTGGCAGAAGGACGGTTCGCTGACCATTACCTGCGACCGCGACATCCAGTTTGCTGGTATGGACTTCAACCTCGGCGTAAATGAAGCAGCCAAGAACTTCCGCCTCGAAATCTTCACGGGTGGAAAATGGCAACCCGTAGGTTTGCTCCACTATCAACCGACCGACCCCGTCATCCATACCGAAGGTGCCCTTGGTAGCATGAGCGGTTCAAAGATTCGCCTCACCAACATCAGCGGCAAGAACCTTGAAGTCTACTTCAAGAGCTTCAAGTTCGTGAAGAGATAAGCAGTGAGTCGCGATTCGACACACGACATCCAATAAAAAAAGCTTCCCCTCTCTATACAGAGAACGGGAAGCTTTCTTTTTCTACCAACTTACACCCATACTAATCAAAAAAACGAAAGAAGTCATCCTCCTCGTGCAAGTATTCTCCTTACGTCAGTTTCTAAATTAGAAGCAAGGAACGTTCCTTGTTTACCCCATCCGACTCATCCCCATCCGTCAAAGGTTTAGAAATCAAGCTATCTTGTTCCCCATCGGGCTATGAGAATCAGTCTAAGTAACAACGCTGGTTGCTTCATTGAAATGGATGGAATAAGAGTGGAGAAACCTTCTTCCGAATATGCACGAAACGTCTTCACTCACCAACAGGGAAAGTCACTGAGAACGACACTCCTTCCTCATTACGATTGTACAGAGATCAACCTACAAAACACCCTGGAAAAGTCACTGTACTAAAAAAGGAACTTGAAAGCAATATGACAGTGGCTCTCCAGGGCTAAGGGGAAACTTGGAGACTTGTTTCCGCCTAAAAGCTATACAGTTCTGCAAAGATGAGAGAGATTTTCTATCAGAACTATAACATGTCGAAGTATTCGCGAAGTTTACCGAAATAACGCCGCGATATAGTGATCTCTATCGAGTCAAAAGGCGGACAGAGTCGACAGCGTTGTGTATTGTTTTCCACTGCCATCAAATACATCAGATTGACCACACACGTGTTGTTAACACGAGCCAACGTCGGATGAAGCGCCAATAGCTCCTGCGCATTCATATTCTTTTTCAAGATATGGTCAGTCTTATCAGTCAGCGTAATAATCCACGACCGATGAATACTTGAATAGTTGAAGAACAGAATCTCTTCGGGCGTGATAAATAGCATCTCGCTCGTAGTCTGGACAGCTATTTTGCGGGGCATAGCATAAAGATGCTTGTTGTGAAAATTAGTACTGCCACAATCCTCTGCCATCAGTCGGTCGATGACCAAACGCAATTCGCTTTGCTTATAAGGCTTCAACAAGAAGTCAAATGCCGATTGACGAATAGCATCAAGCATATAATGGGAGAAAGCTGTATAAAAAACAACTTTAAAGGTGAAAGTGATGCGAGGGCGAACAGAGTTGAGAAACTCCAAACCGCTCTTTCCCGGCATCTCTATGTCTAAGAATATCACATCTGGTTGTTCTTCGAATAGTGGTAAAGTCGCTTCGGCATACGACTCAAACGTATGCACCGCTTCGATTTCTGGACAGTTCAGCAGATCGTTAGCCAAGGTTTCTAAAGCCACTTTATTATCATCAACAACGAAGACAACCATTTTGGGTTGGGGTTCCATTCTAATTTTAATTGTAGTTTTCATTGGCAAAAGTACTGATATTATTTTTTATTTTCTGCCCAATTTTCTTCATCTATGCATAAGTGGTCAGAAATCGTGCATAGGTGGTAAAAAATCGTGCTTAAGTGGTCAAACTTTTTTTTAATACAATCGGAAATAAGGGATTTTTGCGCCATTGAGCATGCTTACAGACATGCTTAGAGCGGTAAAATTCTCCTTCTCTCCCTTATTTTACACACACTTCAGGTACTTGCGTCCTCAGGCTACCTTGTTCTCAAAGGGACTATCCGCTACCGTCCACCCCTCCTCCTCCCCGGTAAAGAGACAAGAGGTTCTCAGAAAACCGACGGTTTCTGCAACAATTATCCCAAGGACAACGTAGGAAGCCACTTACGCAAAACGCCCGCCCTGCCAGGTCGCCTTCCTTCACAGGTTCAGCATCCACCCATTCCAATTGGCCAAAGCGCGGGTCGGTCCAATAACTTGGTCGTTACTATAAATGGTCACATCGGCCAGTCCCTCTGCCATACCCGACACGATGAACTGAGGCTTGTCGACCACTTCCGGCACTTGTAGGCTGATGTCCTTCACCCGTGCCACGACTTCCCCCAGAGATTGAGTTACCGTCTTTCCTTCGAGGGGGAACTCTACTAAAGCAGACGGACATGTGTACGGCCTTGGCTGCACGGATGTGTAACCCGTCGGTGGTAGCGCGTACTTCGGCATCCGTTTCTACCTCTTCGATGGCGGTCGGTTCGCCAAAGCTCAACGTAAAGCGGTCTTTCGCCACACCGGCTTCTGCCTCAAAACGATAACCCTCGGCAGTCAGGCGCACAGTGTTGCCCGCCAATATCAGTACCTGTTGCTTCGAGGTACTTCTGAGCAAATTCACCCGGTGTTTGCACATCGATAGTCATTGCCAAGGGTTGAAATCCTTCGGGTAAAAGGTCGGCACGATTCCAATTGTTGTCTTTCTCCATCACAGCTAAGAGGCTGTCGGGAGTTAGACCGACTCGACGCAAACCCCTTGATTATACGGCAAGAAATGACTATCTTTGCCTATAAAGACAGGGCCATCAGCCCATTACCTCTTTGTGCTAAGCTACTCAAACCACGCTGGTCATGAAAACAACTTGGTGCGCTTTGCTTAAGCCTGCTCGGGCTGGAAAACGAAGAACGTAACCCCCTTTCGGAAAGAACTGCGCTAAACTCCACCAAGAGGTTTGTACAAGGTTAACGGACATTTCCTTGGTTAGAAATACTTACTCAGCGAAAGTGGCAATGGAATACGCCCAATAAAGAAGGGCTTCGAGCGAAAGTGGCAAGAAGATACCGAGACTGTACAAGCAGTTCGAGCGAAAGTGGTATAAAAGTACGAAAGGGGAAGATGGACATCGAGCAAAGATGGTGTCGTTATACATGCTGTGAATAAACCATCCACACAGGGTGGGACGCTTATACGGTCTGCGTATAAACGTCCCACCCTGTGTCGATATGCTTAACTGGCTCTGCACTTGATCTTATTTTTCTTTTCACCTCTATTTTCCTGCGGACGAAGAAACATACGAAGCACGAAACTTCGGACGGAAGACGGAAAAAGAGACTCACGAAGCACAGAACCTCGGACAGCAGACGGAAGAAGAGACTCACGAAGCACGAAACCTCGGACGGAAGACGGAAGAAAGAACTCACGAAGCACAGAACCTCGGACGGAAGACGGAAGAAGAGACTCACGAAGCACAGGAACACGAAAATCGGACGGGGTGACTGAATTTTATTTGAAAAGGAAGCCGCTACCTTAAAGAAGCTACCCGACCTGACATCGAACGTGACTGCAATACGAACTGCTACAGCTGGCTTTGCAGTTTGGTATTCATCCTCTCCCAACGAGAGGAAGGTGGAAGGAGTAAAGAATTGTAACTGTCTGGGGGCGTAGCTGGTCTTATCATGGAACGCTTCGTGTACACTTTGTTCACCTTAGGGTTCCCAAAAAGACGATGATAATTTTGTACCCTTTATCGGATTTAATACCTTCGCACTGCAAAGACGCGCCCCGACGATTTCATGCAAACAGCTTCGCTGGAATGAAATCGGGAGTTTGCGACGTCAAACGCTTATTTAATACTTTGCCCGAATGACAGAAAGTCAAGCCCCACAGCGGAAGGAGCCTGCCTACTTGAAACTCATGAGTGAGGAAAAAGCTGACGGCATCTACCTCCGCATACTGGAAAAACTGACGAAAGAAAAATTATACCGCGACCCGAGTTACAAGACACCTCAACTGGCTGCCGACCTACAAATCAATACGCGCTACATCGCTTCGGCTGTGGCGATCAGTACTGGCAATAACTACAATGCACTGGTCAACCACTTGCGACTACGCGATGCCTGCCGCATGATGCAATCTGATCGCTACAACCACATGACGGTGGAAGAAATCGGACTGCTTGCGGGTTTTTCTTCACGCCAGGCTTTCTACTTAGCGTTTCACCGACTGTATAAGGAAACTCCCCGCGAATACCGCCTGAAGGTGCAAAAGGGAGAGGTTCTGACTGCACGCTGAACGCCACAATCTGAAGATCAACCAACCTATCTATCCTCTCACTGGCCTGTGTGAAGGGCTGCGCCCTCGACGCTGGACGCACGACGGACAAGCTCACACGGCGCCACTATCTGCTTTCTACTTATGCAATCTACTCTGACCGAGCTCGAAAAGCAACAAATCACACGACTGGTACGCCACTGGGTGGTACCGGCTATCGGTTGCACCGAGCCTATCTGTGTGGCACTCGCTGTGAGCCGTGCCACCGAAGTGTTGGGAACCCTGCCCGACCGTATCGAAGCACGACTGAGTGCGAATATCTTAAAGAACGCCATGGGCGTTGGCATTCCGGGAACGGGAATGGTCGGCTTGCCCATTGCCATTGCGCTCGGCGCGCTGATTGGCCAATCGGAACTGGGACTGGAAGTGTTGCGACACTGTGATGAAGCGGCCGTGGAACGCGGTAAGGCTTACATCGCGGAGGAACGCATCGACATTTCCCTTAAAGAGGATGCTCCCGAAAAGCTCTATGTAGAGGTCATCGCTACGGCTCCTGACGGCACTCAGGCTACGGTTGTCTTGGCGCGCGAACACACTCATTATGTCTATATTGCCAAAGGCAACGAGGTGATTCTCGACGAACCCTTGCAGCAGGCGGGAGAAACGGAAGCCAATAACGAAGTGGGCGAACCGCTGAAACTGACGTTGCGCAAGGTGTGGGACTATGCCACGACGATGCCTTTGGAGGAAATTGACTTTATCAATGAGGCGCGCCGACTGAACCAAGAAGCGGCTCGCAAATCGTTGGAAGGAAACTACGGTCATACCTTGGGCAAGGCGCTGACGCGCCCCTTGGGTCGGGGTATTATGGGTGACAATATCTTTTCGCACATTCTCTCCTCGACGTCATGCGCCTGCGATGCGCGTATGGCGGGTGCTATGATTCCGGTGATGAGCAATTCGGGCTCGGGCAACCAGGGTATCTGCGCGACAAACCCGGTGGTGGTCTTTGCCGAAGAGAATCACAACACGGCGGAGGAAATGACCCGCGCCTTGATGCTCTCGCACCTGACGGCTATTTATATCAAACTCAGCCTGGGCACCCTTTCCGCACTCTGCGGCTGTGTGGTGGCTTCGACGGGCTCGAGTTGCGGCATCACTTACTTAATGGGTGGCACGTATGAGCAAATGACCTATGCAGTGAAGAACATGATTGCGAACCTCACGGGTATGATTTGCGACGGAGCAAAACCAAGCTGTGCGCTGAAACTGACCTCGGGCGTCAGCACGGCGGTGCTCTCGGCGATGCTGGCCATGCAGGGCAACTGCGTTACAAGTGTGGAGGGCATTATTGATGACGATGTGGACCAGAGCATACGTAACCTGGTCAGCATCGGTGCGGACGCCATGAATGAAACGGACCGCTGTGTGCTCGACATTATGACGCATAAGAGTAAATAAAGGATACGAAGCGAAAGTTGCGGACATAACCAAGCGAAGAGACCGTTGGGAGAGAGAGAAACTCAAACTTCCGACGCTCTCATGCACACTCTTTTCCTAATCACAACGACAGAATCACAGTTTAATCACTCCGAAGTGATATTTTGTAAGCAAATATCCGTAACTTTGCACCGTTTTGGCGGAAAAATCCCCGCTATAGAAATCACCAAGACAACAAAAACACATACTACTATATGAAAAAGAAAGTACTCCTCGCCGGTGTCTGCGCCCTGATGGCTGTGCCTACGTTGGCACAAGACCTGCAGCTGGACAACACTGGCCGCAAGTGGGACGGAGGCATCGAAGCACTCCTTACCTCTCCCCGAACAGCACGAAGCACCGTGGCTGACAGTTTGATTACGACCAACGTAAGTGTAAACGATGCAGAAGCTGTGGCTGACTTTGTTCGTAAACAGGGACATGAAGCTACGATTATCACGCCTAACTTGGTCGTGGTAACTTTACCCGTCCGTATGATTACCGAACTCGGTGCACGCGAAGATGTACTCTACATGAATACGCCGAAACAATACCGTCCGCTGTTGGCTAAAGCTCGCCCGGAAACGGGAGTTACGAAGATACAGGAAGGTACGGGACTGGAAACTCCCTTCACGGGTAAAGGTGTCCTTATCGGTGTCATCGACCAAGGATTTGAATTTAGCCACGCTGCTTTCTTAAACCGCGTGGATCGCTATTGTACGAGCACTACGGGTATGCTGACTACAACGCCGCCGCGCCGCGATAGCCGCGACCAGTCGGGACACGCTACCCACGTGACCAACATTGCCGCTGGTAGCAAGGTGGGCAATAACAATTACTACGGTTTTGCTACGGGTGCCAGACTCATCCTCGTATCGTCTGACTTTTCGAACTCCAGCGTGCTCAAACAGGCTAAGTCAATCAAGGATTATGCCGATGAGAATGGAATGCCCTGGGTTATCAATATGAGCTTCGGCGGCTTGACGGGACCACACGATGGCACGACAGAATATGACAAGGCTATGAGTGAACTTTGTGGACCAGGCGCGCTCATGGTGGCGGCTATGGGTAACGAAGGTGGTGAGAAACTGCACGCTCAGCGCACGATTGCGGACGCGAACACGCCTGTCTACCTGAACATGAAACCGGATGCTCAAAACAAAAATAAGGGTATCATCTCGGAAATCTGGAGCGAGGCAACAGATGGTCAGGAAGCACTCGATATTCAACTTGTACTCGTCACACGTACGAAAACTTACGAACTGAGCAAACTGCAATTGGCGAACGCTGGCTGCGAATTCTACCAAGGCATTAACCCGTACAACAAACGTCAATACGCTACATTCAAGGGTTTTCTATCCAACATCCAACAGCAATTGGGCGGTGCAGCTACTGGCACGGCTTATCTCTGCTGGAAGGTGACGGGTAAAGGTGGTGAAACCTTCCACGCATGGTTGGATGGTGTCAGCTATTTGGGTGAATTCGCTAAGTTGAATATGAATGGAATTACGGCGGAAGCTGGTGATGACAACTACCTCGTAGCGGAAGGAGCTGCTTCGATTCCGACGGCCGTAGCGGTGGCTTCATACAATAATGCGGATAGCTATCGCTCTATCAACGGCGAAACGTATTCTTATGCTTCATATATTGGTTCGCGCGGTAGCATCTCGAAGTTCAGCAGCCGAGGTCCTCAGATTGTCAGCAGACCCAAACCGGCAATTGCCGCTCCGGGTGGTTGCGTTATTTCAGCTTACTCAAAGAATTCTACCAACTTCAGTAGCACCAGCAACGAATTGGTTGAAGAACTCCTTGTGAACGGTCAGAAATACTATTATGGTGTCATGAATGGTACTTCGATGGCTTCGCCCGCAGTGACGGGTATCATTGCGCTCTGGCTGGAAGCTAATCCGAAGCTGACTTATGACCAGGTTATTGAAATCTTCCAAAAGACGGGTCGCCGCAGTAACCAAACGGGCGAAGCGGATGCAAATGGCTGGAACGCAACGGCTGGTTATGGCAAAATCGACGCATACGAAGGCTTGAAGATGGCACTTGAAATGGCGAACGAAACGGGCATCAACGAGGTTATCAACACGGAAGCTCCGGTTTCTATCCAAAAAGAACAGGGTGCTTGGAAGGTGCTCTTCAACAACGATGAGACCTACGCTGACTTGCAGGTGTATGCTACAAACGGTACGTTGGTGAAGTCGGTTCGACTCAATGCGCCGCGCCGTGGCGAGGAACACGTAGTTTCGCTCACGGACATGACGCCTGGTGTCTACCTCTTCCGCGTAGCGACTACGGCTTCGCAGAGCACACGCAAGATGATCGTGAAGTAACATTGACTTGAAACATTCCTCTCCTATTGCAATCGGAGAAGATTGTTTGGATAACACGAAAATAACAACGCCCCGACTGGTGTAATAACCGGTCGGGGCGTTGACGTATTGGTACGGGATGACGATGATAAGAGTAGAAAACGAAAATACCTTGGTAAAAGAGCTGTGGAAAAAGGTTGTTCGAGTTGCGTACAAGGTGAGATGAGGGGAGCGTTTAAAAAGAAGATATTAGGCTATGGCTACTCCGACATCGCCACGCGACTCTTCTACTTTTCAAAGCTTCAACTGGTAGGGATTGGAAATAGCTTGAATAGATTTCCTACCTTTGCAAGTCCGGGCTGAATGTAGCCCGTTTTATTCATTTCATAACACTATAGTTTATGTACAATTCAAACAAAAAGGCGCGTGTTCTCACGTTTCATCACTTCAATCGTAAGGGCTGGAGCTTGTTTAGCTGTCTGCACCGCGAAGTGCGCATCGGCATTTTGGCTGTGGCTACACTGACGAGTGCCACTCCGCGACTGATGGCTACTTCGCTACGCTCTGCGGAAGGTAGCGAGGAGGTGATGATACCAACGGAAGCGGATACGCTTGCACTCGGAGAAGCGAGTGTCAGTGCTTCGCGAGCTCCGTTAGCACCGGGACAGGCTGCGCGCCAAGTGATCACACTGTCCCGCGAAGATCTTGCGGCTGCGGGGGTACAATCCCTAAACGACGTGCTCAAACTCTCTGCGACTACTGATGTCCGACAACGTGGAGGGTTTGGTATTCAAACGGACATCAGTATAGCGGGCGGAACGCACGACCAAATTGCGATTTTCTTGAATGGCGTTCCCCTTACGAATCCACAGACGGGCCACAATGCGGCCGATTTCCCTGTAAATATCTCCGACGTGGAGCGCATCGAGATTCTCGAAGGCGCCGCATCACGGGTGCTTGGCTGTCAAGCATTCAGCGGAGCCATCAATATTATAACGAGGCAACCCGCAAAATCAACTACTCCCCTGGAAGCACAAGTAGAAGCTGGCTCGTATGGCACGCTTCGCGGCGAAGCTCGCACTGCTTGGTCGTTGGGCAAGGGTTGGAGCTTGGCTGCAAGTGGAAGCGGACAACGCTCGGACGGAGCTGTCAAGAACGGTGACTTCAAGGGCGGCAAAGGATTCGCTCAAATCTGTTATGACCACTCGGATTTTAAATTGGATGTGCAAGCTGGAGCATCAGCACAAGATTTCGGTGCCAACACTTTCTATGCGGCCTCCTATCCGAACCAATGGGAAGCTACGCGCCGCTATCTGCTATCAGCTCGCGCGGAAACAAGGGGAAAAGTTCATCTCATTCCCCAACTTTCATGGGTAAGAAGTTTGGATCATTTCCAACTGACACGAAACAGTGAGAAAGGCGAAAACTTTCATCGAACGGATGTCTTTACAGCGGGACTGAATGCTTGGACGGACTGGGTACTGGGACGTACCGCAGCAGGTGCAGAAGTGCGCGAAGACGTGATTTATAGTACGAACTTGGGGAATCCTTTAGCAGAAGAACAATGGCTTCCCATCGCAGGAGAAAAGGGACAGTACTACAAACGACATGCCGACCGCACGAACTGGTCGTACTTTTTGGAACATAACTTCATCTGGCGCGGTTTCACTTTATCACTCGGCGTAATGGCTGAAAGAAACAATGCGGTGGATTCGAAATTCCGTTTCTATCCTGGTATTGATTTGGCGTATCGTCCGAATGCTTCATGGCGAATCTATGCCTCTTGGAATAAATCCCTGCGTCTGCCTACATTTACAGACTTGTGGTATAAAAGTCCAACACAGGAAGGAAATATGGGGTTGCGCCCAGAAGAGAACAACTCTGTTCGTATTGGAACAGACTTCAATCATCCCATAGTAAACATACAAGCTAAAGTCCATTACCAACGTGGCACTAATCTGATTGACTGGGTTATGCGCTCACCCGATGACATCTACCACGCTAC
>OIQP01000147.1_pt1 | contig 24774 bp, 20 predicted proteins | sample 1586001 | NCBI WGS metagenome assembly OIQP01 (sample SAMN02675048, study PRJEB24791) | human gut metagenome, SKBSTL034 | isolation source: stool | host: Homo sapiens | place: USA
TGACAGCCCATCACTCCGTGCTGATTGTCGATGTCATTGAGAGTGTAAGCATGCCGCACATGGACGAAGATTTCCACGCTTCGGAAGTGGACCACCAGTTGGTACGCGACTTGACGGAAATTTGGGATAAGCTCTCTACGCGCTCAATGCTGGAGGACTGGCACGACGCGCAGGACATTCGCGACGAGGCACTCGACCTCTTCCGCCACGGTATCATTGACTTGAAGACGCGTGCGCAGATTGAAAGTCTCTATTGGAGCATTTCGCACGAAATAAGTGAATTGGTTCATCACCAAAAGCACGTGCCAGACGAATTGCGCTCGTTGGACAAGACGATGTCGGACAAGTATTTCTGCAACTTCTCCCTCTTCCAGTCGCTGCCCGACTCTTGGGGTATTGACCAACTCTTCCCCATCATGCCGATTCAGCGTCTCTGTGAGAAGCCTACCCGCTCTGCAACCTTGCAGGACATCACTTGCGACTCGGACGGTAAGATTACGGCTTACGTAAACTACAATCAGCAAACGTCTTACTTGCCGCTCCACCCCATCAAACCGGGGGAACATTACTACGTAGGTGTGTTCCTCGTTGGTGCCTACCAGGAGATTCTTGGCAACATGCACAATCTCTTTGGTGACACGAATGCCGTGCACATCACGGTCGACGAAGACGGTTACAGCATCGATAAGACCATCGACGGAGAGACTATTGCCGATGTCTTGGAATATGTGCAATACGACCCGAAGCGTCTGGTGCGTCGCCTCGAATCGTGGGTAAGCAAGGCAGTAAAGGAAAACCGTATTACCATCGAGGAAGGTAAGGAGTTCATCTCTAACTACCGCTCGGGTCTTTACGGCAGTACGTATCTGGAATAAAGCTTTTCCTCAAACAGGAAAGCTGGAAATGAAGAAAGGAGCATCCTAAGCTAAACTTGGGATGCTCCTTCTGTTTTCACTCGATTCAAACGCCCCGCGGGCAATGGGAACAGGGTGGAGAAGGCTCAAAACACAAGCCTTCGGAAACAAAAGAGGGTGTGCCGGCATCACAGCGGGCACACCCTCTTGGTTTATTCAGCTATGCTGAGAGTGGATTTAGCAAACCTTCTCGAGCTTCTTGAGAATCGCAAAGATGAAGACAGCTGAAACAAGGCAAAGTACGATGAGCAACCCCCATACGATGGTCAATGCCTGGTCGCCCCAAATCATGGCGGGAACAGATGTCAACAAGTTACCGATGGCAGTAGCTACAAACCAGCCACCCATCATCATACCCTTCATCTTGGGAGGTGCAACCTTAGAAACGAAGCTAATACCCATCGGTGAAAGGAACAATTCAGCGAAAGTCAATACCAAATAGGTGCTTACCAACCAGTTGGCTGACACACGCGTTACCGTTTCACCTGCTGCAATACCTGCTGCCTGTACATTCGGCGTAGCAAGTCCCTGGCTACCTGCTGCAATCACCAAGAAACCGATAGCGGCAATCAACATACCGAGTCCAATCTTCTTGGGAGCTGAAGGTTCTGCGTTACGCATGGCCAACATACCAAAGAAAGCCAACGATACCGGCGTCAGTGCTACTACAAAGAAGGGGTTGAACTGCTGGAAGATGGGAGCAGTTACTTCCGTAATAGCAGGAAGGTTGAGGTACATGGCATAGAGAACGGCTGCAACACCACCTAATACGGCCAATGAAATAATCTTACCCTTACCCGTCTTAGACTGGAAGAGTGAGAAAGCGGCATACACACCGATGATAACCAACACGAGGTTCCAAACGTTGAACATCATGCTTTGCACACCCGTAGATTCCGTCTGAACGTAGTCGCGAGCAAAATAAGTCAGCGTCAAACCGTTCTGGTGGAAGGCCATCCAGAAGAAGATAACCACTGCGAATACCAGGCAGAGGGCTACCACACGTTCCTTCGTCTGTGCAGGTGTCAGTTCTTCTTCGTGCGTCTCAGCCTTGGCCACTTCCTTCTTCTTATCGGTCAATACCTCTGCAAAGGTCGGACGGCCTAAGTAATAAATGGCCATTGAAATAATCAACGAAAGACAAGCTACGCCAAAAGCATAGTGGTAAGACTCTGCAGGAGTTGCTCCCATATTCTTCTGTGCCCAGTCCATGATAGCAACGGCAGCTGAAGGTGCAAAGAGTGCACCAATGTTGATGGCCATATAGAAGATAGAGAATGCAGAGTCACGCTTGGCTTCGTAACGAGGGTTGTCATAGAGGTTACCTACCATTACCTGCAAGTTACCCTTAAACAAACCCGTACCCAAGGATACGAGTGCCAATGCACCAAACATACAGCCGTAAGCGAATACGCCTGTTCCGGCGGGAACCGAAAGCAATACGTAACCCAGGAACATGACTACGATACCCAACGTTACCATCTTGCTATAACCGAACTTATCAGCGAGAATACCGCCAATGAACGGAAGGAAGTAGACGAACATCAAGAATGTAGAGTAAATACTACCCGCTGCCGCAGCAGAGAGTCCGAAGTTCTCCTGAAGAAAGAGAACGAACACGGCTAACATCGTGTAATAGCCGAAACGCTCACCCGTATTGGCAAGTGCCAAGGTGAAAAGACCTTTAGGTTGTCCTTCAAACATAGATTTGTAGAATTGTTTATGAGTTAATAATGAATTGAATTTCAAGTGAATGGTTGGAATGGAAAACGCTTGGCTGTTTGCTGTCCAGTCTTGCTCCTGCCAACGGAACAAGTACACTGCAAACGAACTCAGAGCTGTCTGTTACGTTGACAAAACGCTCCAGCATGCCCTCTGCCTAAACTGTAAGGCTTTACTGTCCCGACTCCGCCATCTCCTCCTTCAAGAACTTCCAGGTATATCCCTTCTCGCTCTTGACGAGCCCTTCTGGCGTGCCTTGATAAAGCAACTGTCCACCGCCTCGACCTCCTTCGGGTCCCATGTCAATCAAGTAGTCTGCCACTTTGATGACATCGAGGTTGTGCTCAATGACAATCACCGTATTGCCTCGCTCAACTAACTTCTGCAGCACCTCCATCAACACACGGATATCCTCGAAGTGAAGTCCCGTGGTCGGTTCGTCCAGGATATAAATGGTCTGTCCCGTGTCGCGTTTGGAAAGCTCCGTCGCGAGTTTCACGCGCTGGCTTTCTCCGCCCGAAAGCGTCGTCGAACTTTGTCCCAGTTTGATGTAACCCAGACCAACCTCCTGCAGGACTTTGATTTTGTGCAGAATATTCGGTACGTTCTCAAAGAATTCCACCGCCTGGTTGATTGTCATATCCAACACATCGGCTATGCTCTTCCCCTTGAAGCGCACCTCCAGCGTCTCGTGGTTATAACGTTTGCCGTGACAAGCCTCACAAGGCACGTACACATCGGGGAGGAAGTTCATTTCGATGGTCTTATAGCCATTTCCCTTACAAACCTCACAGCGTCCGCCGCGCACATTGAAGGAGAAGCGTCCGGGCTTGTAACCGCGAATCTTGGCTTCGGGCAGATTGACGAACAAGGAACGAATGTCAGAGAATACACCCGTGTAAGTAGCGGGATTCGAACGCGGTGTACGTCCCAAGGGACTCTGATCGACCGCAACCACCTTGTCTACATGTTCCAACCCCTCAATGGCTTCATACGCCAACGGCTCTTGCAACGAACGATAGAAGTGTTGCGAGAGAATGGGGAGCAATGTATTGTTTATCAACGTTGACTTACCACTGCCCGAAACACCGGTCACACAAATCAGGGTTCCGAGCGGGAAATCTACCGTTACATTTTTCAGATTATTTCCCTTCGCACCTACCAGGCGGAGCACCTGTCCGTTACCCACACGTCGTTCAGCGGGAATCTCGATGCGTCGTTTGCCGTTCAAGTATTGCGAAGTCAGCGTGTCCGTGGCCAGCATCTCCTGCGGAGTTCCCTGGAAGACCACTTCACCGCCCAGTCTACCGGCCCGTGGCCCCATGTCGACCACGTAGTCGGCCGCGAGCATCATGTCCTTGTCATGTTCCACGACCACAACCGTATTGCCCAAGTCGCGAAGCTCCTGAAGCGAATGAATCAGTCGCACGTTGTCGCGCTGATGCAATCCGATACTAGGCTCGTCAAGAATGTAGAGCACATTGACCAACTGCGAACCGATTTGGGTGGCCAGTCGGATGCGCTGACTCTCTCCGCCCGAAAGGGTCATCGAAGAACGAGACAACGAGAGGTAGTCCAACCCAACGTCCAGCAGGAACTTCAAACGCGACAGGAGTTCTTTCAGAATTTCATGCGCAATGGCACGTCGCTTCGAGTCCAATTGCTCCTCGACGTTCCCCAGAAAATCATAGAGTTCCGCAATGTCCATGTGAGCGAGTTCTGCAATGGTTTTACCAGCAAAACGGTACGAACGTGCTTCACGGTTCAATCGTTCACCATGACATTCGGGACAAACGGCAGTCTTCGAAAACTGGTCAGCCCATCGTTGCGAGGCAGCAGACATCTCTGCGTCTGCCATCTGCCGAATATACTTCGCCAAACCGTCAAAGTCCACGTAGTAATCATCGGTTGTATGGGCTACCGAGCCCGGGATGCGCAAACGTTCAGCACTTCCGTTGATGATTTCGTCCATGGCTTCGTCAGAAAGCTCACTAATTGGCGTCTTCAGATCATAGCCATACTTTTCCAAGACCGCTTCGACCTCCCAAAAGATCAGTGCATTGCGATACTTACCTAAGGGAGCGAGTCCTCCCTCGCGAATGGAGAGTTTATCATTGGGCACCACCTTCTCTCGGTCGATAATGCTCACGTAACCCAAGCCCTTACACTTCGGGCAAGCACCTTGGGCTGAGTTGAAAGAGAAGTTATGTGGCGCTGGTTCACGATAGGACACACCCGAAGTGGGACACATCAGCTGTTTGGAGAAGTAGCGCGCCTGACCATCGTCCGCGCGGAGCACCATCATCAGTCCGCCGCCCTGCTGAAGGGTCTGGCTCACACTTTTATTCAAGCGTTCCTCGTCCTTAGCCCGTACAGCCAACTTGTCTACCACTACCTCAATGTCATGATTCTTGTAGCGGTCCAGCTTCATGCCCTTGATGATTTCGCGAAGCTCACCGTCTACGCGGACAGTCAAAAAGCCCTTGCGCAATACCGACTCAAAGAGCTCCTTGTAATGTCCCTTACGCGTCCGAACCAAGGGAGCAAGCAGGTAGACCTTCTGTCCCTCGTAATCTTGAAGGATGCGTGCCACAATCTGCTCTTCGGTGTACTTCACCATCGGTTCGCCCGTCACGTAGGAGAAGGCCTCGCCTGCACGGGCATAAAGCAAGCGCAGGAAGTCGTAAATTTCGGTCACGGTGCCTACAGTCGAACGCGGATTCTTGTTGGTTGTCTTTTGCTCAATGCTGATAACCGGACTGAGTCCCGTTATCTTGTCCACATCGGGGCGTTCGAGATTATCGAGGAAGTTTCGCGCATAAGCCGAGAAGGTTTCAATGTACCGGCGTTGTCCCTCCGCATAGAGGGTGTCAAAAGCCAGCGAACTTTTTCCCGACCCGCTGAGTCCCGTGATGACATTCAAACTGTAACGCGGCAGGGTCACGTCTACATTCTTCAGATTGTGCACCCGCGCGCCACTGATATCTATCTTATTGTGTGTCATGATTGGTTTTTCTCCTTGTCGTACCGGCTTCAGTCACCCTATTGTGCACTGCCAGTACTTTCTGTAAATCCGCGAAGCAAGTTAATCACCTTCTTGATGTGATATTTTCGTCCGTCAGCCCCCCTCGCTTCGATGTGGAGGTAATAGGCTCCGTCGGGCACGTTTCTTCCGCCCGACTTTCCGTCCCATCCGCCAGCGGGATCGTTCCATTCATAGAGTTTCTTGCCCCAGCGACTAAACACGCTGGCCTTAAAGCTGACAATGCTCTTATAGCCTTCCTTCACGCGGAACACATCGTTGATGCCATCGCCATTGGGCGTAAACGCATTGGGAACTTCGAGCTTCGACTCCGAAAAAGTCAGGACGAAGGCCTCGTCCATGGCATAGTCCAAGGTGTCCGTGCCTTGCACAAAGCTGATGAAGAGTTCGACACTGAAGGAACCCGACTGCGTAAACGTGTACTGCGTATTTTCATCGTTTCGCACGAGGAAAGGCTTGCTCTCGCCCAACCGCGTAAAGCGCCACTCGTAGAGCGGTGTGTAGTTGCCCACGTTTTCAGGGTTTGCCGTGAAGGTCACAGCCAAGGGAGCGGAACCGTCATACTGGGTGTCGGTCGTCTCATTGCCGTCTTCGTTGATAAATGTCATCTGGGGATTGGCGGTCGGATAATCCTGTGCCCACAATGCCCCGCAGCTCCCCCACAGGAGCCCCAAAAACAAGAGGATGCGATGTAACATGGAATGCAATGGAAGAATAAACAAAAGGGCTTTTCTCTCTTCCTCGTATCCAAGCATCGGATCGGCGAAACACCGCCCACAGGATGGCGTGCAAAAGCCTAAATCTTGTAACGACCCACGCTCGAATGGAGAGCAGCACCGAAAATAGCCCAATAAACGAAAAGCCTCATCTGAAGTTTTTCACATGGGCGCAAAGATACTCATAAATGAGCAAAGCGTCTATCACCGCCCCCGAAAACTATCATTTTGTAAACCGTTCCACCCGCACTTCCATCCCTTGCATTTCGAGGGTTAAACCTACCAAGTCATAAAGGACCTTCTCGATATTTGTCACCACTTAATCAGAAGGAAAAGGGCTGTATCTCTATGTTACAAAATCGTATGTTAAAGGTTAAACTACTGATTTTCAAAGACATCTGTTTCCCTGTTCATGCCGTTTATCGTACTTTTGCCCCGCAAACCTCACGAGGAGAGAGGCAAACTGACCGCCGAAAGCCGTGTGCTTTCACCGCGACAGACCTTGCACGCCCGCTGGTTTTCCTCCGTGGAAAACAGCCTCAGACCAGGCACTCTTATCCCACTGTCGGATGTCACCCGAAGGGAACACCTAGCGCCTCCCCTTCCCCTCTTTTTCCGCTGTACAGACGGAAGTACACAGGGATCACCCCCCTGTAATGGTTCCAACACCTCCTTCCGCCCCCACGGGTCGCCTTCCACATATCTCGGTGCCACACAGCCCTTGCAAAGACCGTGTGAGAAATGACACCACTGGCGCCCTCCCGATTACCCGATAGTCCTCGTGGCAAATTTTATCAGATGACAATTAAACAAGTAATCTTCTTTTTTGCAACGATCCTAACTTTCGCTATTACAGCACCCTCCTTTGCCCAGACCAAAGGCAAAGCTTCTTTTTATGGAAATAAGTTTCACGGCCGCCGCACCAGTAATGGTTCGGTTTATCACAAAGACAGCCTTACCTGTGCCCACCGCTCCCTTCCTTTCGGCACCCTGCTCAAGGTAACCAACCGAAAGAACGGTAAAGAAGTCGTTGTACGCGTCACCGACCGCGGTCCTTACGTTCGTGGACGTTTGGTCGACCTCTCCATGGCCGCTGCCAAAGAATTAGGCATGGTTGCCATGGGTGTAGCCCCCGTTGAAATTGAAAATATGGGCATTGTCAGCGATGAATTTGATATCGCGACTGCCAACCAACGCCTCCTGGCTAAGCGCCACAGCCTGCCCGAGGCGAAATACCTCGACCCCGCCACGGGCAAATTCTACACGATGGCGGAATGGAAACATCGCGGCGAGCTGGCACGTCAGCAGCACATTGCCGAGATGAAGAAGAAAGCGCAACCCCGTTACCGCATCCTCGGAGAACGGTTGACTGCCAAGAATCTCAAGAACCATAAACTACATTAAGCCATGGGGCTCTTTTCGAAGACAGACCATCAAGCACAAGCCGCTGCAGCTTTTACCGAGAGAACTTCTTCTGTTCTCAAGGGTGCCCTGGTAGCTTTGGCACTGTCTGCGAACAACCGACATAACCCCTCACTCACTGACTCCACAGCGGAAATTCTATGGAATATACCCCTCTAAGGGTAAAAGGCTCTTCCTCTTTATTAACAGGGAGAGCCTTTTTGGTAGCGCACAGCGACCCAAGGCTACACACATCACTGCCACACGGCCATCAGCCTTCCCTTCGTCAGACCCTACCATTCCTGTCGGGGAGACACCGATTCCACCCGATGTAGCAACATCGCTTCCCAACGGCTACACTCCCCTTCCCCTCCACCATAAGCATCTTTTTCAATTCATCTCATGACCCTGCTTGCATTCACCCTCATCCTCCTCGCCGCCTCCTACAGTGCCGGCCTGCTCGGTTCCCTGACCGGCTTAGGCGGCGGAGTTGTCATCATCCCCGTGTTGACCCTCGGTTTCGGTGTCGACTTTCACTATGCCATCGGAGCCGCCCTTGTCGCTTCCATCGCCACCTCTTCAGGCTCAGGTTCGGCCTATGTCAAAGAAGGCATCACCAACGTGCGCCTCGGTATGTTCCTGGAGATAGCCACCACCCTCGGTGCCGTTTGCGGTGCCGCCGTTGCCATCTACCTCAACAACAACATCATTGCCGTCATCTATGGCTGCGTGTTGCTACTGACAGCCGCCATGCAGCAACGCCGCAAGTCCGACCACGACGGAATCAAGGGCAGTCCGCTTGCCCAACGCCTGCACCTCTTCGGGACGGCTCCCCAGAAGGAAGGAAGCCTCAAGCCATACGAACTACGCAATGTGGGCGGCGGTTTCAGTGTCATGTACCTTGCGGGAGTCCTTTCGGGCATCCTCGGCATCGGTTCGGGCGTGCTGAAGGTGCTTGCCATGGACGGCTTAATGAAGGTTCCCTTTAAAGTGAGCACTACGACCTCCAACTTTATGATGGGTGTCACAGCCTGCGCCTCTGCAGTCATCTACATTCAGCGCGGCATCATTGTCCCCACCATTGCCTGCCCCGTACTCGTCGGCGTACTGTTTGGCGCACTGACAGGTGCCCGCCTGCTCAAACAGATGAATGTACGCCTGCTCCGCCAAATCTTTTGCATCGCTATTACCCTGGTTGCGCTCAATATGATATGGCAAGGCATGAAAGGAACCTTGTAAAGAAACGAAGTGACTTCGATTCGGCTGTCTGGAGTTGCTCGTGCGTTGCGCATAAAGCTGTTCGTACTTAATAAGAACAGGTTCTCCCTGATCGAGACCAGCTCTTTCCGAACAAGTAACGTCAGACAACTTGACCAAGGCTCCATAGCCCGAACCAGTCACCGCATCATCCCATACCCTCATAACCCTATAACCTCGTAACTCCATGGACATTCAGCTCCTCATCTCCCGCACCCTGCGTTGGGGCGTCAGCCTCGCCTGCATAGTCGCCACCATCGGCGGCATCCTCTATTTGTGGCACCACGGAAGCGAAAGCCTCAGCCTCGACACCTTCCGCCAATTCAGCTACCAGGCCGAACACGCACAAAGCTACACGACATTGGGCGGCATACTCCACGGCTTCCTGCATTTCACCCCGATTGGGTGGATTCAGACAGGAGTCTTGATACTTATCCTTACCCCCATCGTGCGCGTGTTACTTTCGCTCGTTGACTTCCTTCACGAGCGCGACTGGCTCTACGCAAGCATTTCGGCCGTGGTCCTCACGGTCATCATCGCCAACTCCATTGGCGGGTTCAAATAAGGGCAACGTCTACAAGCCCCTCTTGAGGTCGACCTTTCTTCCTTTGCACCCCTTGCAAGACGAAGAAAGGTCGACCTTTTTGGGTCTTGCAAGTCTGACAAAGCCTAAAAAGTCGAACGATGGAAGCTTTGCAAGACTTACAAGACAAGAAAAGTGCAACCCTACAAGCTTTGCAAGCCTTACGAAACAAGAAAAGTCAGACCTTTCAGCCTTTGCTAGCCTTGCCCAACGTAATCAGCCGAACTTTTCGTCCCGCTTTCCTCCTGCAATACCTGCTTGCTTTCGCCCACTGCCATCCTCCCTGCTTCCAAACCACTACCCCACCCTCCCAATTTCCCCTCCCAACAAACACAGAGCTTAAGATTCGAATGTTTTTCTTCCTGAAAGTCGCACAAAACGCCCCGAAATCTGCCAAAATGAAAGCAAATACAGGCTCACAGTTAATTTTCTTCGACAAAAATGAATATTTAGGCTGTCGGGTGAAAATATTCGCCTATATTTGCGCGCTGATTGCAATTGATATTCCACTAAAAAAGGATTGCTTGCTTCCGATTTACTTCAGAAGCAACGTTTGGGGAAAGGATCAACCTCCACCTATTTTCCAACACAAAGCACTCTTGACTAAACGCAGGGCACGAGTCGGGCGGACTTCCCTCCGTCTGTTTTCACCGCCCTTTATCTGTTTACATCTTGTTTCCTTCCCGTCTGCCCCTCCCTTGGATAGGTAGCGGCTATTTCTTTATCCTTACGGAACTTGTCACTGCAACACAGCGCAGGTCACCTCTCCCGCCCGAGTCTATAATAGTTCACGCGGCAGAGATAACACCTGGCACTCATCCTCTGTATCAATGTCTAATTAAATGGTTATATTTATGAACAAAAAGTTAGTGCTCTTGGGAGCCGGCTTGTTGCTTACCGCAGCAACAGCTTCCGCTCAGCAGCACGTAACGGGTAAGGTCATCGACTCTGCCGGCGAACCCGTCATGGGAGCTACGGTACGAGTGGCGGGCACGAAGATCGTGACGACCACCGATGCTTCCGGCGTCTTTAAGCTTACCAACGTGCCTGCTTCTGCTAAGAAACTCAATGTGACATACATCGGTATGCAGTCACAAACGGTGAATGTGGCAGGCAATGTGAAAGTTGTACTTAAGGACAACGAACTCGGCGAAGCTGTAGTCGTTGGTTACGGTACGGCTAAGAAAGTGGGTACCCTTGTGGGTTCTGTCAAGAAGGTATCGGGTGATGTCGTTGAAGGTAAGCCTTCTGTCAACATTGCCGACGCATTGCAGGGTCAGGTAGCAGGTATGCAGGTTATGAACAACACGGGTGACGTGGGTGAAGTGGGCAATGTGTCCATTACCATCCGTGGTAATGGTTCAATTGGTGCCAGCAACACGCCGCTGATCGTTGTCGATGGTTCACCTGCCGGTACGAGCATCCTCTCCATGCTGAGCAGCAGCGACATCGAGAGCGTTACGACGCTGAAGGATGCCTCTGCCACCTCTATTTACGGTTCTCGTGCAGCTAACGGTGTCATCTATATAACCACGAAGAAGGGTCGCCGCAACGAAAAGGCTCAGGTTACCCTCTCACAGAAAGTAGGTTGGGGTCAGCTGGCACGTAACATCGGTAACCCGATGACGGCCGACGAATTGCTCGACTTCCAGCTTGCCAATGGTATTATCTATGCTGACCAGTATGCCCGCTACAAGGCACACGGTAGCAATACTGACTGGCAGAAGTATGGCTTCGACAATGCCGCTCCGATGTACAACACGGAAGTAAGCGTACGCGGCGGTAGCGAAAATACGAACTACTACGTTTCAGGTTCTTACCTCGACCAAAATGGTTTGACTGATTTCTCAGGCTTCAAGCGTTACACGCTCCGCACCAACTTGGATAGCAAAGTCAAGGATTGGTTGACCATCGGTGTAAGCCAAAGCATCGCTTACACAGAGCGTCAGCGCGACGGTTATACGGTTCAGGGTACGGGCAACTCTCGTTCATTCTCTGGTACGGCTCAGCTCTTCCCCCGCTATTGGGATCCGTACGACCCCGAGTACATGAAGCAACACAAGATTTGGGGTATGGAAGACTGGGACAGCAAGTATTTGCTCCAGATGCAGCCCAACCATGCCAACGACATCGTTTATAACGGTTCGGCTTACGTACAAATTCAGCCTGTCAAGGGCTTGACACTCCGTTCACAGCTCGGTCTCTTCGCCACAGAGACCCGTGCTTCAAACCGCATTGTTCCTTCTGTGTCTGAAACCATCTTTGGTGAACCTGCCAAGGGTAGCGAAAGCATGTCACGTGGTGCTATGTGGACCATCACCAACACGGCTGAGTATAAATTAAACATCAACGAGGATCACTCACTGACCTTGCTCGCTGGTCAGGAAGGTATCAAGTCAACTACAGGCGGCTTTACGGCTACGGCTTCTGGTTTCGAAGACGACGACCTCCCCTTGCTCTCAGCAGCAACGACTCCCGAGATGGCAAGCCAGGTTGCTTCGGCTTATCAGTTCCTCTCCTTCTTTGGTCGCGTGGATTATGGCTTCAAGCAGAAGTATTACGCCAACTTCACCGTTCGTTCGGATGCCTCTTCTCGCTTCTCCAAGGATCACCGCACCGCACTCTTCTACAGTGGTGGTTTGATGTGGGATGCAATGGCTGAAAAGTTCATGCGCCCTGCCTCTGACTGGCTCACCAACTTACAAGTGAAGGCAAGTGTGGGTTCTACGGGTAACTCAGAAGTAGGTAACTACGGTCACTTGGCACTCTCTGCATTGACGCAGTATGGTGGCAAGCAAGGTTTCTACTTTGCACAGTATGCTAACCCCAACCTCGGCTGGGAAAAGCAGATTCAGGCCAACTTCGGTTTCACCGCAGGCTTCTTCGGTAAGTTGACCCTCGATGTCAATGCTTACTACCGTAAGACGAAGGACATGCTCATGAGTGTACCTCTCCCCTATACGACGGGTATGGGCTCTCGCATGGAGAACATCGGTGAGATGAACAACCGTGGTGTGGAACTCGAGCTCAACTATGACATTGTTCGTACGCGTGACTTCTACTTGAACGTTCGCGCAACGTATGCATACAACAACAACGAGATCGATAAGCTCTTCTATGGTCGCACTGACTGGCCCGTGAAGGACGCTTTGATTAACTACCAGGTAGGCAAGGGCGTTAACTTCTATATGCCGATCTATGCCGGTGTTGATAAGGAAGACGGTGCACCGATGTGGTACAAGCAAGGCCATAAGGGTAAGCCCGGACACACCTTCAACCCCGAAACCATGACGAAGGACGAGTCACAGCTCAACGAACTCTACCAGGATACGGGCAAAAAGCAATTTGCTCCCCACAACGGTGGTTTCGGTGTGACGGCTTCTTGGAAGGGTTTGACCCTCGTCGCTGACTTTACCTACGTGTTGGGCAAATACATGGTCAACAACGACTACTTCTTTGCAACTTCTCGCGCAAATGCCTTGAGTGGTTACAACCAGAGCCGCGACCTGCTCACCGACATGTGGCAGAAGCCTGGCGACCTCGCTTCATTGCCTGGTTTCGCTTACGACAGCCAGTTCGACACGCACTTGTTGGAAAATGCTTCCTTCCTCCGTCTGAAGAACCTCTCACTCTCTTACGAGTTGCCTAAGATGTGGATGGAACGCACGAACTTCTTCAGCAACATCCGCCTCAACTTCACGACGCGTAACCTCTTTACGGTGACGAAGTACAAGGGTGCTGACCCCGAAGTCAACTCCAACATTGCACGTAACGGCTTCCCCGCTACGCGTGACTACGTATTTGGCGTTGAGTTTACGTTCTAAAAGACGTACAATCAGACCACGTGTCAAACAATCTCTTATTCAACATTCAGAAGAATACAGTTATATATGAACAAATATTTGATCAAATCTGCGCTTTGCGCCCTGCTTGCAGTACCTGTAATGACTTCCTGTGAGCTGGACCAGATGCCCGAAGATGCACTGGGCTTTGAGCAAAGTTGGAGCACCTTTGAGCGTGCCAAGAAGCAGTATGTAGGCCTGCAGGCTCGTCTGCGTTCCGTTTCAGGTGGTGCCTGTGCCTATGTTTCTGAAATTCAGGCCGACCTTTTCTCAGCTGCCAAGAATGCGGTTTCACTCAACCAAGTTTACAGCTGGAAGTTTACGACGGAACAGTTTGACGGCGACATCGTGTGGGGTAATAACTTCTTCATGGTGAAGCAAGCCAACGATTTCCTTAACCACATGCCGCAATATTGCTTGAAAGAGCCGAAGACTGCGAAGGAATTCCAGCAGAGTGCGCTTGCCAACCGTTATCTGAGTGCTGCACACTTTTCCATCGCGTACGCTTACACGAACATGATGGTGCGCTACTGCAAAGACTACGAACCCGCCACAGCAGCCAATGAGCTGGGTCTCCCCCTCGTTACGCCCGACATGACTGAGCATAGCAAGCCTTCAAGAGCTTCTCTCGAAGCAACTGTAGGTTTCATCCGCGAACATTTGCATAAAGCTGACTCACTGATGGGTGTCGCAGCCGATCTCGAAGCACAAGCGTTGGAAAACGCACAGTCGCCCGACGATGCGAAGTTTACCGTTAACATGAACGGTTCTACGACGGAAGTCGGACTTGACACTTACCGCGCACTCGAATGCCGTTTGGATCTCTACACGCACAAATACGAAGAGGCTATCCAGATTGCAGATGAGCTGACTCCTAACTACCAGCTTGCTTCCGATGCAAAGCAGTTGCAAGAGCTGTGGCTGTACGATACTTCGTCTGAAATCATCTTCCAGCCGCTTCAAACGCCCGATGAACGTGTCATCACGTATTCACCGATTTGGGTAAGCTACGATATCCGCGAAGACAAGGAAACAAAGAAGGCTTACATCCACGGTGCAAACCCCTACTACATTCCGACGCAAGGTCTCATCAACCTCTTCGAGTCTGGTGACCTCCGCGCCTCTATGTACTTCACCAACCCCTTCATGGGTGAGCAGCAACTGGCAATGACTTATGGTGACTTGACTGCTGCTGGTGTACAGTTCTGGAAGTTGCACAGCAACCAAAACTTGTACAAGGATCCCGAAAAGGAAGGTCCCTGGGGTTCACCTTATGTAATGGCTAAGGCTTTCCGTTCTGCCGAACTTTACCTCATTGCCGCTGAATCTTCATTGAAGAAGGCTTCACGCGACGAGGATGCGGCACGTGGCTACTTGAACGAACTTCGTGCGGCACGTGGTGCTTCTGAAATCCAGGCTGACTGCACGGGCGATGAGCTCGACCAGATGATGGAAGACGAATGGGCACGCGAGTTTGCAGGCGAAGGCTTCCGCCTCGACTGTCTCAAGCGTTGGCACAAGGGCTTCACGCGTATGAAAGCACAAAGTTTCCCCGTGAACATTCTCCGTCCGGATGCTCTCAACCTCAAGGTAGAAGCTAACGACAAGCGTTTCGTTTGGGAAATTCCTTCTCAGGACCTCCAAGCTAACTCTAACCTTGTTCCGAACTGGAAATAATTCCAATCAGTAACTTTCTGCCTCCTTCCCCTCCGCCATCTGCAAACGGGGAAGGGGCATTACAAACCACATAAACGAAAGCAAACGTATGAAACAGTTCTTCAAGACGTTCACCCTGTTGCTTTGCATCGCTGTAGGCTTCGCTTCCTGCAACGAAACTGAAGAAGCTGACACGAAGAACGTAACTTACCCTGAACACATACAATTGGGCACGTGGGAGTCAGAACATACGCTTCTGAGCAACAACTACGTGGCTGAATTGGCTATCAACCTGAAGGGTGACACGGTGTTGAACTTCACCAAGATTGATACCGCAACCAACGAACACATCTACATGACCAGTACGGAGTGCAGCTACGACTCAAAAACGGGTATGGTGACTGCCTTCTTCGAGAATTCTTTCCTCGAAGCTCCTACACGCGCTTATTTAGCCTTGCGCAAGGATAACGTAAACGCAACGGTACAGATGTTTGAGATGCAAGGTGACAACCTCTCACTCAAAGAGCGTTTTATTGCAAAGCGCATCAACAAGGTGATGCTCTACAAGTCAAGCTGGCAAACAACTGCAACTACTGAAGGAGCAGATCCCACGTCAATTATCCTCTTCAACTCTGAAACAATTGATGACAAGGATGTACGTGTAGACTTCACACTCGGTGAGGAATACTACATCGGTACGTACACTTGGGATGCCGCAACGGGCAAGGGTACGGTAGACTGCCAGAAGTGCGAAGCTGGTGCCGGCACCTTGGTAGGCAAGACCCTCCCCTTGAGCTTGAACGAAAAGAACCAGCTCGTTATGCAGGCTGGCGAACAGACGCTCGTATACGAACGTAGCAAGTAACACGACCTGCTGTTCCTGAAAGCGGAACACAGCATACATTTAGATAGCCGCGTAGCAACCCCGTTGCTGCGCGGCTTTCCTTTGTAAATAGCCACACACTTCGTAAACAATGCAAGGCTACGGAGCGTATTTATTCGTACCTTTGCGCCTATGAATGCAATTCAACGAAGAAGCTTGGACGAGCGGTTTAATACAGCAACCCATTTAGCTGGCATTGTATTTACCCTTGCCACGGCAGGAATTCTTCTCAAACTGGGCTACAGCAAGAACTGGCAGAATGCCTTCGGCACAACGTTCTTTACCTGCGGTATGCTCTTAATGTATGCCGCCAGCACCCTTTACCACTGGTGGATGCCGGGCCACACCAAGCGCGCGTTGCGCATTTTAGACCACATCAGCATCTACGTCATGATTGCGGCCTCGTATACCCCCATCTGCATTGGTGTCGTAGGCGGCACGTTGGGCTGGACAGTCTTCGGTATCTTGTGGGGAATCGTGGCAAGTGGAGCTGTCTACAAGATTACGGCCATCGACCGCTACCCACGCCTCTCACTCCTGCTCTATCTGGTCATGGGCTGGAGCTTCATCTTTGTGGCAGAGCCTGTGTGTACCCGACTCACGCCGGCTGCTCTTGCCTGCATAGGGGCTGAAGGCTTATTCTACACAGGAGGTACCTGGTTTTTTGCCCACGACAACCGTCCCTATTACCACGGCATCTGGCACATCTTCGTATTGCTCGGTTCCATGGCACACTGGACGGCCATTTTGCTGATTCTATTGGCTGGAAATTAAGAAGAACAGGAAGGACTTCACCTCCTGTCACAGCCACATCAACTTCTCAAAGTCACCAATCATCAACTGCTAATTATAATATTCCTATGAAACAACCCATTGCTACGGCTCAGGCTCCTGCAGCCATCGGTCCTTACAGCCAGGCTATCGAAGCAAACGGCACACTCTATGTATCTGGTCAACTTCCTATCAACCCCGCTACGGGCGAATTTGCCGAAGGTGGCATCAAGGAGTTGACGGCGCAATCACTCACGAACATGAGCCACATCCTCGAAGAGGCTGGCATGACACTTGCCAACGTAGTGAAGACAACCGTTTTCCTCGCTGACATGGCTGACTTCGCTGAAATGAACGAGGTCTACGCGCAATTCTTCACGGCTCCTTTCCCTGCACGCTCTGCTGTTGCGGTAAAGACGTTGCCGAAGGGTGCACGCGTAGAGATTGAGTGCATTGCAGTGAAATAAAAACGGCATCGAACGAATGAAGTACCAGAAAATCGGAGTCTACCTCTCGGCAAAGGACAACTTGCCCGAAAACTATGTCCGCGCGGCAGAAGAGGTGGGCGAATGGATTGGCAGCACCCACCGTACATTGGTCTATGGCGGCGCCCGTAAAGGCCTCATGGAGGTGTTGGCTCAAAGTGTCAAACGTCACGGCGGCCGCATCTATGGCATGGTGCCTGACATCTTGCAGGAACGCGGCTGGGTAAGCGACACCCTGGACGTAACCTTCCGTTGTGTAGACCTCACAGACCGCAAAGCGATGATGAACCGCGAAAGCGACGTATTGGTAGCCTTACCGGGAGGAATGGGGACACTCGATGAAGTGTTTACCGTCCTTGCCAATACGGGAATTGGCATCTGTCACCAACCGGTGGTATTCTACAACGTAGAAGGATGCTGGGACTCTCTGCTCAAAGCCCTCGATCAGCTCTTCGAACAAGGACTGATTAACGGACAACCGGCAGACTACTACGAGGTCGCAAACAATGTCGAAGAATTGAAGGCTTTGCTTGAAAAGTAAGTAGCCTTACTACCGATTTCAAATGATAAAGGCGAAGGGGCACCTTGCAAGGTGTTCCTTCGCCTTTGTGACAATTTATCAAGGCTGAGTGTACAAAAAGGAGAGAGAAACAAGAAGAACTTCAACGAAGGGCAAACACATACAAAAAAGGATGGAGTAAACCGACGAACCTCCAAAAAGTTTTTACTACTTTTGCGGTTGTCCTATATAGTTACGTGATATGAATGCTGAAATACGTGTCATAATCAGCGGAGGAGGTACTGGCGGACACATCTTCCCCGCCGTATCCATTGCCAACGAAATCCGCTCGAAATGCCCCGACGCACAAATCCTGTTTGTCGGTGCTGAAGGTCGTATGGAGATGCAGCGTGTACCTGCTGCGGGTTATGACATCAAGGGGCTTCCCATTGCAGGCTTTGACCGCAGGAACTTGCTGAAAAATATCCCCGTTCTCTTCAAAATTATGAAGAGCCGAATGTTAGCGAAGAAGATTATCCGCGAATTTCAACCGCAAGTGGTGGTGGGAGTAGGCGGATATGCTAGCGGACCTACCTTGAACATGGCTGCGGCCCTGGGTATTCCGACCTTGATTCAGGAACAAAATTCATATGCAGGCGTAACCAACAAACTTTTGGCGAAAAATGCACGAAAGATTTGTGTGGCCTATGACGGAATGGAACGTTTCTTCCCCGCAGAGAAGATTCTCTTCACAGGAAACCCCATCCGACAGAATCTCCGCGACGAAAGTATCACGAAGGAAGAGGCTGTCAAGGCTTTCGGACTGATGCCGGGCAAACGAACCATTCTCTTTATTGGCGGATCACTCGGTGCTCAAACGCTCAACGAAAGCATTTTGGGCAACTTGCCCTTGGTTAAGCAACAAAGCCGCATCCAGTTTATCTGGCAAACAGGTAAGTACTACAGCGAATACATCCAAAACGAACTGGCAAGACGAGGACAACCGAAAAATCTCGTCGTGCAGGACTTCATCAGCGATATGCGCATGGCTTATGCTGCAGCTGACTTGGTTATTTCGCGTGCGGGTGCCGGAAGTATCTCGGAGTTCTGCCTGCTGGGCAAACCGGTTATTTTGATTCCCTCTCCGAACGTAGCGGAAGACCACCAAACTAAAAATGCACTGGCTCTGGTCCAGAAAGAAGCGGCACTTTTCGTCAAAGACGCGGAAGCTCGACGCACATTACTCCCCCTTGCCATCAACACGGTAACCGATGTGGAGAAACTGGAGAGCCTCAGCCAACATATCCTGCAACTCGCCCGACCGAATGCAGCCTCTGACATTGCCGATGAGGTGATCCGATTGGCACAAGAATCCTAAAACGACTACAAAACAATGAAAGCTGTATATTTCGTCGGTGCCGGTGGCATCGGTATGAGTGCCCTTGAAAGATATTTCCTCGCACAGGGCTACGTAGTTGCTGGCTACGACCGAACACCTTGCCAACTCACGGAGGAACTTCGCGCTGAAGGAGCAGACATCCATTACGAAGATGACCCGGAACGCATTCCCACGGCTTGCCGCGACAAAGAAGAGACTTTAGTAGTCTATACTCCGGCAATCCCGGCCGACCATAAGGAAATGGCTTATTTCCGAGCCAATGGATTCCGCATTCAAAAACGTGCCGAAGTGCTTGGCACACTGACACGCTCCATGAAAGGTCTCTGTGTGGCTGGTACACACGGAAAGACAACGACCACTTCTATTACCGCCCACTTGCTTCACGAAAGTCATGTGGGCTGCAATGCTTTCTTGGGGGGCATCACAAAGAACTATGGTACAAACTACCTGCTTTCTGCTGAAAGTCCCTTTGTGGTCATTGAGGCAGACGAGTTTGACCGCTCTTTTCATCACTTGCGCCCCTACGCTACGGTCATCACGGCGACGGATGCAGACCATTTGGACATCTACGGAACGGAAGAGGCTTATCTCGACAGCTTCCGACACTATACTTCACTCATCCAACCAGGTGGTGCTCTCATTATCCACCGGGATTTGAAGATGAAGGAAGACTTGCAAAACGGAGTTACACGTTACGACTATTCCCGTACGGAGGGTGACTTCCATGCAGAAAATATTCGCATCGGCGGTGGACGCATTGTATTTGACTTTGTCTCTCCGCTGGGTAATATTACGGACGTAGAACTTGGTGTGCCGGTAAGTATCAACATCGACAACGGTATTGCAGCGATGGCGTTGGCTCAAATTGCGGGTGCAACGGGCGATGAAATCCGTAAGGCAATGAAAAGCTTCGCGGGTGTAGACCGTCGCTTTGACTTCGCACTGAAGAATGACCGCCACGTGTTGCTCTCGGACTATGCACACCACCCTGAGGAGATTAGACAAAGCATCCTCTCCATTCGGGAGGTATTTAACGATCGTCGCATTACGGGAGTATTTCAACCTCACCTCTATACACGTACTCGCGATTTCTATCAAGAGTTTGCCGACAGCCTTTCTTTGCTCGACGAGGTCATCTTGACTGAGATTTATCCAGCACGTGAACTTCCTATCGAAGGGGTCAGCAGTCAACTGATTTATGACCACTTGCGTGAAGGAATGGATAAGCAGCTCATTCAGAAAAATGAACTTCCCGAATTAGCAAAAACGAGGGACTTTGATGTGCTGATTATACTGGGTGCGGGCGATGTGGTTAACTTCATGCCTCAACTCCAGGAGACATTGGAGCTGAAAGAAGCGAACGCACAGGCTTAATTGTCGGACTGTTCACTCCTTGTATGCTCGACAAAGCTTCCCTACTCGACAAAGGCTTGTTCTACTTCTAATCAGTTGAAGTGTTTAGAGTCGAAAAGTTTAAACGGTAGCTGATGGCTACTTGGATAAGCTTGTCAACTCATCAACCCCCAACAGGCATTTTTAGGAAATGCCGAAAGTGCGATTCTCGCCAAGCAAATGAAAACGCTCTTCAAACTACTTCTGCTCTTTGGATTGGTGGCATACCTTTTCTTCGCTTTTACGAAGTTCTCCCATCATAGCGACACCAGTCCTTGTGAACATTTGAACCTCACCATTGCGGACAGTGCACACGCTGGCTTCATTACTTACGAGGAGGCTGAACGCATCCTTCGTCAAAACGGTGTCTACCCCATTGGTAAGCGAATGGACCAAATAAACAACATCAAAATCGAAAAGGCACTGAAGAAAAATGCCTTCATCGATTCGGTTGCTTGCTATAAATCCCCGAACGGAACAGTCAACATCTTGATTGTACAACGACTCCCGCTCATGCGCATCTTGGCGGATAACGGTGACTCGTATTATCTGGACCAAAAGGGGAACCAGATGAATCCGAAAGGTTACCATGCTGACATTGCGGTGGCTACAGGAAGCATTTCCCGAAAATTTGCTCGCCGCGAACTGGTCAAACTGGGACGTTTCTTGAAAGAGGATGATTTTTGGGACAAACAAATCGAACAAATTCATGTGCTCCCGAACGGACACTTGAAACTTATCCCGCGCGTAGGAGCGCACACGATATATTTAGGCACGACAGACAGCCTCTCGCTGAAGTTTCGCAACCTTTACACCTTCTACGAAAAGGTGTTGCCACAGGTTGGTTGGAACAAATACGAGGAAATATCTGTCGAGAACGTTTCGCAAATCGTTGGAACCAAAATAGAAGACTAATACGGGTCTCTTTGGTGGTGCTTGCAAAGGGCAGCATAAGACAAACTGCCGCAAATGCTGAAGAAAACGGACGAACGCTCTCTCACTAACGAATCAATAAAAAACAAGATAATGGCAACTGAAGACAACTTTATCGTAGCTATCGAACTGGGCTCGTCAAAAGTGACTGGCGTGGCTGGTTGCAAACAGCCCGACGGAGCCATCCAGATCCTTGCCTTCGCTCAGGAACCCTCTACAACCTTTATTCGCAAGGGACGCATTAACAACGTCAACAAAATGACGCAATGCATCCTGAACATGAAGGAGAAGATGGAGCAAAAGATGCAGAAAAGCATCAGCCGAGTGTACGTGGGCATTGGTGGCATGGGTATGCACACGGTGGCTAACACGGTCGTAAGACATTTCGACTCGAAAATTGAAATCACGCAGGACATGATTGATGCCTTGTGTGACGAAAACCGCAATACGAGCAACAATGATCGCGACATTCTGGAGTCTGTGCCCCAAGAATACCGATTGGGTACGCAACTGCAAATGGATCCGGTGGGCATCCTTTCTGACAATGTAGAAGGTCACTACTTAAACATTGTGGCTAACTCTACCGTTCGCGAGGAAATCAGAAACTGCTTCCGCGCAGCGGGTGTGACAATTGCGGACTTACCGATTACGGTACAGGCTCTGTCAGACGCCATGCTGACGGAACCGGAGAAACGTTCGGGATGTGTTTTTGTAGACATGGGTTCGGAAACGACTTCAGTTGCTATCTACAAGAACAATGTACTCAGACATTTGGCAGTCATTCCCCTTGGTGGAGCTAACATCAACCGCGACATCATGTCTCTCCAAATTGAGGACGAAGAAGCGGAGGAACTGAAGCTGAAATATGGTTCGGCCATTGCCCACACGGGTGACGAACAGCATAAGCCGATTACTTTACGCGACGGCAGACAAGTCAAATACGATGAGTTTAGTGGATTGGTAGAAGCACGTTTGGAAGAAATCATTCTGAACGTGAAGAACCAAATTGCCCTCTCAAAATTCGACAAGGGACAGCTCATCGGCGGCTTAATCATCACGGGCGGTGCTTCGAATATGAAGGATATCGACAAGGCTTTCATCCGCGACACGCAGATTGAGAAGATTCGCTTTGTTCGCAACATCCGCACCCCGCTCCGTCTCGGCGATTTCCCGCATTTCAACGAGAATGGAGATTGTAATGCAGCCATTGCTCTCATCGAAAAGGGTGAAATGAATTGTTGCGGCGGACCGATTGGTCAGCCCCAACTTTTTGACGAACATACAGAGCCCATTCCTACTCCTGAAGAAATTGAGGAGGAAAAGAAACGCGAAGAACAACGCATTGCTGAAGAAGTAGCGCGTATCACTCGCGAAAAGGAAGAAGAGGAAAGAAGACGACTCGAAGAAGAAGCTGCTAAGAAAAAGAAAGCTGGAATCAACCGCTTCAAAACGGGCTTCCAGAAGATTGGCAAATTCTTCTCTGGTCTCGTCAACGAGAATGATAACTAACACTCACGCCTAAGACACCACATTTATGTCAGAAGAAAATAACGATCTCCTTATCGATATGGGCATTCCTACCACTACGCCCTCCATCATCAAAGTTATCGGTGTAGGCGGAGGCGGTGGTAATGCCGTAAACCACATGTACCGTGAAGGTATTCACGATGTCAACTTTGTGGTATGTAATACAGACTCTAAAGCTTTGACGGACTCTCCCGTACCCGTGCGCCTGCAATTGGGTAAGGAAGGTCTCGGTGCGGGTAACCGTCCGGGACGTGCCCGCGAGGCTGCTGAGGAAAGTGTAGAACAAATCCATAACATGCTGAACGATGGTACGAAAATGGTATTCATCACAGCGGGTATGGGTGGCGGTACCGGTACGGGTGCTGCTCCTGTCATTGCACGCGAAGCTAAGTCTATGGGCATCCTCACGGTGGGCATTGTCACGATTCCTTTCCTCTTCGAAGGAAATAAGAAAATTGACCAGGCACTCGACGGTGTGGAGGAAATCTCGAAACACGTGGATGCCCTGTTGGTTATCAATAATGAACGCCTGCGCGAAATCTATCCCGAGCTGAACGTGCTTTCTGCCTTTGAAATGGCGGACAACACGCTGAGCATTGCTGCACGCTCGATTGCTGAAATCATCACGATGCACGGTATCATCAACTTGGACTTCCGTGATGTTTGCACGGTGTTGAAGGATGGCGGCGTGGCTATTATGTCTACTGGATTTGGCGAAGGAGAAAACCGCGTCAGCAAAGCGATTGAAGCAGCTCTGCACTCTCCGTTGCTCAACAACAATGACATCTTCAACTCGAAGAAGGTATTGCTTTCTATCTCGTTCTGTGCTGAGAAAGAAGGCGACACTTTGATGATGGAGGAGATGAACGAGGTGCACGACTTCATGTCGAAGTTCCACGACGATGTGGAGACCAAGTGGGGACTCTCAACCGATCCTTCCTTAGGCAAGAGTGTAAAGATTACAATTCTCGCTACGGGATTCGGTATCAACAATGTCCCGGGTATTAAGAATAAACTCGACGCTGAGGAGGAAAGCCGCCGTCAGCACGAAGTTGAGAAACAGGAAGAAAACGAAGAACGCCGCGAGGGATTCTACGGAGGAGACAAGAAAGGTACGCTCCGTAAACGCCCGAAGTTCTACCTTTTTGGACTGGACGACCTGGACAATGAGGAAATCATCTCGATGGTGGAACTGACTCCGACCTACAAACGCTCTAAAGAGGTACTCTCGGACATTAAGGCAAAGGCTTACGGAAACAGCATTGCTATTGAGCCCGAAAGTTCAAACTCCTCCAATACAGCAGCAGGATCTGTGATTTCCTTCTAAGCGTTTCTCCAGGGATACCCTCGGGAGTACGCCCTCTATGGGCTCCCTTAATCTTGACCACGAAGACGCGACGCTGAAAAGGTTCACCCTCCGTTTTTCACAAGTGCACCACTTAACGAAGAACAAGGAGGCGGAATCGGAGGCGTGCCTTCGTGGTCAATAATTTTCCACGTAACACACGCAAATCCTATGTCAGAAGACCTTATAGAATTGGCTAACGTGTCCAATCCGAGCTTGATTAAAATCATCGGAGTGGGCGGTGGCGGCGGCAATGCCGTAGGACAGATGTATCGCGACAACATCCCCGAAGTGCGCTACCTGGTAACTAACTCCGACAGCAAAGCGCTTCAAGATTCTCCCGTACCCGACCAGCTTCAGTTAGGCCCGGGTCTAGGAGCTGGCGGTGACCCGGTGAAGGGAGAGG
>OIQP01000173.1_pt1 | contig 22241 bp, 19 predicted proteins | sample 1586001 | NCBI WGS metagenome assembly OIQP01 (sample SAMN02675048, study PRJEB24791) | human gut metagenome, SKBSTL034 | isolation source: stool | host: Homo sapiens | place: USA
TGCGATATGCAATTCAACGCTGTTGCTGTTGCATTAAAAAGTTGAATTGCTATATCCTGCTTTAGCCGCCCAGATATGCGCTGCGGACACGCTCGTTGGTCAGCAGTTCGGCACCGGTGCCCTCCATGACCACACGGCCCGTTTCGAGGACGTAGGCGCGGTCGGCCACAGAAAGGGCCATCTGTGCGTTCTGCTCCACCAGAAGGATGGTCATGCCCTCCTTGTGGATGTTCCGGATGATGTCGAAGATCTCCTGCACCAGCAGGGGGGACAGGCCCATCGAAGGCTCGTCCAGCATCAGCATGGAGGCGTTGCTCATCAGGGCGCGGCCCATGGCCAGCATCTGCTGCTCGCCGCCGGACATGGTCCCGGCCAGCTGCTTGCGGCGCTCCTTCAGGCGGGGGAACAGCTCGAAGACCTTTTCCTTGTTGGGGGCGATGGTGGAGTTGGGCTGGGTGTAAGCGCCCATGTCCAGATTCTCCTCCACGGTCATATGCAGGAAGACGTGGCGGCCCTCCGGCACCTGTGCCAGACCGGCCTCGACGATCTTATGGGCGCGGACGCCCTTGATGCTCTTGCCCTTATAGAGCACATCGCCGGTCTTGGGGTGGAGCAGGCCGGACACCGTCTTCAGGGTGGTGGACTTGCCTGCGCCGTTGGCGCCGATGAGGGTGACGATCTCGCCCTCGTTCACCTCGAAGGAAACATCCTTGACTGCGTGGATGTTGCCGTAAAAGACGTTGATGTTATCAACCTTCAGTAAAGTCTGTGCCATCGCTCAGCCCTCCTTCTTGCCCAGATAGGCTTCAATGACCTGCGGGTTATTGCGGATCTCGTCCGGCGTGCCCTTGGCGATGATACGGCCAAAGTTCAGCACGGCGATGCCCTCGCAGATGCCCATGACAAGGCTCATATCGTGCTCGATGAGCAGGACAGCGATGTTGAACTCGTCGCGGATGCGGCGGATGGTCTCGGTCAGCTCCGCAGTCTCGGAGGGGTTCATGCCGGCGGCAGGCTCGTCCAGCAGCAGCAGCTTCGGGCTGGTGGCCAGAGCACGCATGATCTCCAGACGGCGCTGTGCGCCGTAGGGCAGGCTGCCGGCCTGTGCATTGGCAAGGTCGGCCATGTGGAAGATGTCCAGCAGCTCCAGTGCACGCTCGGTGCACTTCTTCTCTTCCTTCCAGTAGTTGGGCAGGCGGAGAAGCGAGGAGGCCAGATTATACTTCATGGACTCATGGAGGCCCACCTTCACATTGTCGATGACGGACAGCTCTTTGAACAGCCGGATGTTCTGGAAGGTGCGGGCCACGCCCATGCGGTTGACCTGATAGGTCTTCTTCCCGGCGGTGGGCATACCATCGATGAGGATGGAGCCGCGGGTCGGCTGATACACGTTGGTCAGCAGGTTGAACACCGTGGTCTTACCGGCACCGTTGGGGCCGATGAGGCCCGTGATCTCGTTGCGGCCGATCATCAGGTTGAAGCCGTCCACGGCGGTCAGACCGCCGAAGTCGATGCCCAGCTCACGGACGTCGAGGATGGGCTTCTTGTCCTTGTCGCGGTCGGTCAGAAAGCCGCCGGAAGGGACGCTGTGTAACTTCGTCTGAAACTCACTCATGGTCTGCGCCCTCCTTGTCAGCATTCTTTTTGCGGAACAGTTCGCCGTTCATGGCCTTTTCCACAATGCGGCTCATCGAGAAGTCATAGCTGCCCAGCAGTCCGCCCGGGCGGAAGATCATCATGAGGATCAGCACCAGCGAGTAGACCACCATGCGGTAGCTCTCGAAGCTGCGGGTGGCCTCGGGCAGGATGGTCAGGACGGTGGCGGAGAGGATGGAGCCAAGCATGGAGCCCATGCCGCCCAGAACCACCATGACCAGGATCTCGATGGACTTCATAAAGCCGAAGGTGGAGGGGTCGAGGACGCCCAGATAGCAGGCGTACAGGCCGCCGGCCAGACCGGCGAAGGCTGCAGAGAAGGCGAAGGCCATGACCTTATAATAGGTCGTCTGGATGCCGCAGCTCTCGGCTGCGATCTCGTTGTCGCGGATGGCGAGGACAGCCCGGCCATGGCGGCTCTTCATCATGGCGTGGATGGCGAAGCAGGTGATGACCACGCAGAGGAAGACGTTCCAGTAATTGGAGTATTTCGGGATGTTCTTGAGGCCCTTTGCGCCGTAGAACAGCTTGAAGCCCAGCACATCGTCGATGTTGTTCAGGGTGATGCGGATGATCTCGCCGAAGCCCAGCGTCAGGATGGCCAGATAGTCGCCGGTCAGGCGGAGGGCCGGGATGCCGATGAGGACGCCGAAGATGCCGGCCATCACAGCGCCCAGCGCCAGACCGATGACAAATGCCACGCCGGAGGGCAGCGGGCTGTACTTGGTGAAGAGGGCGCAGGTATAAGCACCCACAGCCATAAATCCGGCATGGCCCAGCGGCAGCTGACCCAGATAGCCGGTGGACACGTTCAGGGACACGGCGAGGATGATATTGATGCCCACGGTGAGCAGGACTTTGTTCTGATAGGTGGAGAGGACGTTCTGCGTCATGAAGGAGAGCAGAACGAACAGCAGCACCACCAGCACGGTGTTCATCAGATAGCGCACCGGCATCTTCAGGGTCTTGCGTTTCAGTTTGTTCATGTTACAGTCCCCCTTACACCTTTTCCTGCACCTTGCGGCCGAGGAAGCCCGTGGGCTTGACCAGCAGCACGATGATGAGGATGGCAAATGTGACGGCGTCCTTCCATGCAGACAGGCCGATGGCCGAGACGAAGCACTCGCACAGGCCGATGGCGATACCGCCGACCATAGCGCCCGGGATGGAGCCGATGCCGCCCAGAACGGCGGCGACGAAGGCTTTCAGGCCCAGCATGGAGCCCATCGTGGGGGTGGCCTGCGGGTAGGAGCAGCAGTACAGCACCGAGCCGATGCCGGCCAGCGCCGAGCCGACCGCGAAGGTGAAGGAGATGGTGCTGTTGACGTTGATGCCCATCAGGCGGGCAGCATCCATATCCTCCGAGACGGCGCGCATGGCCTTGCCGAGCTTGGTCTTCTGGACGAGGAAGGTCAGCGCCAGCATGGACAGCACCGTAACGACCAGCGTGATGATGGAGGTCAGGCCCAGAGGCACCTTGCCGACCGAGAAGGTCTTGGCATCAAAATAGGAGGGGATGACCTTTGCGCCGCTGCCCATGACCAGCTCTGCAGTGTACTCAAGGAAAAACGACACACCGATGGCCGTGATGAGCAGAGAGATGCGGGGCGCGCTGCGCAGCGGGGTGTAGGCCACCTTTTCGATGACCACGCCCAGCAGCGTACAGGTGATGATGGTGGCGCAGACGGCAGTTACCGGGCCAAGACCCAGCTGGTTCATGACGAACCATGACATATACGCACCCACCATGATGACATCGCCGTGGGCAAAGTTCAACAGCAGGATGATGCCGTACACCATGCTGTAGCCCAGTGCGATCAGTGCGTAGATGCTGCCCAGCGACAAGCCGTTGATGAGCTGGCTGAAAAACACTGTCATTGTCTGATACTTCCTTTCTGAGGTCGTGGACGGATATAACAAAAAGCGGAGGCTGCCGAGTAAACCTGTTCCGGCGGTCTCCGCAAATGGGTCATTTACTTTCTGGATCTCGCTCTTATGCCGCACACCGGTGCGCAGAACCAGAGCAGGATCAGAACATCTCCTTCAGGACCGGCTTGCCGTCCACATAGGTCAGGATAGCGGTCTGCTTGACGGGGTTGTTGTGCTCGTCGAAGGTGAAGGTGCCGGTGATGCCATTGATCGTACCACCCTTGATGGCATCGATGACAGCCTGCTTGTAGTCGTCAGAGGCAGCCTCAAGACCGGCATCCTCTGCGGCCTGAATGCCGTAAACAATGGTCATTGCTGCATCGTAGCCCAGCGGAGAGAAGCCGTTGGGGTACTCCTCACCGTACTCTGCCTTGTAGGCATCCTCAAAATCGGTGTTGGAGCCCTTTGCATAGTTGGCGCAGAAGTAGGTGTCGGTCAGCTGGTCGTTGGAAGCGTAGCCCTCCAGACCATCCCAGCCGTCGCCGCCGAGGAAGGGGACCGTCAGGCCGATGCTCTCTGCCTGAGACAGGATCTGACCCACCTCCTGATAGTAGTTGGGGCAGAAGACCGTCTCGGGGGCTTTGCCGAGGATGGTGGTCAGCTGAGTCTTGTAATCGACGTCGCCGTCGGAGTAGCTCTCCTGATCGACGATGGTGCCTCCCTGTGCCTCGAACTCGTTGACGAAGTTCTCGGCCAGACCCTCGTTGTAGTCAGCGCCCTTCTTGAAGATGACGGCTGCCTTGGTGTAGCCCAGCTTCTGGTAAGCGTAGTCTGCCATCTTGATGCCCTGGAACGGGTCGGTGAAGGTAGCACGGAAGACGTTCTCATAGACGGTGTCGGTCTCGGCATCGTAGGTGACAGCCTCAGCGGTCGCAGAAGCAGTGACCATGGGCATATTGTAATCCTGACTCTCGGCCACGACAGCCAGAGTCGGGGTGGTGGTAACGTCGCCCACCAGAGCGGTGATGCCCTGATCGCACATCTTGGTGAAGCAGGTGACAGCCTGCGTTGCATCGCCCTGCTCATCCATGGTGATGATCTCCAGCTGCTTGCCGTTGATGCCGCCCTTTTCGTTGACCTGCTTCAGGTACAGGGTAGCGCCGTTGACGACGGCCTGACCGTAGACAGAGACATCGCCGGTCAGAGGTCCGATGACGCCGACCTTGATGGTGTCGCCGGAAGCGGCAGTGGAAGCAGCGGTGGAGGTGGAAGCAGCGGTGCTGGAAGAGCCGCCGCAGGCGGTCAGAACGCCGGCAGCAGTCACAACACCAGCAGCAGCCAGAAAGCTACGACGAGAGATCATGTTTTTCATAAGTCTATATCCTCCTGATATTTGGAAGCATTCGTGTTTTTGGCGGCTTTCCTGCCCGGCCTGCTGCCGGTATCCGGAAAAGCCGCTAAGGAAGCAAAGTTCCCTTCCCTCAAAGCGGCTCTGCTATCTTGAGTCTTATTATAAGCACTCCGGTGCAAGTCTGCAATTCACAAATCGTCCATAGTTTCCGAGGGCTTTCCGGCAAAACTTGCTATTTTTCACAAAATCCCCGGTTGCTTTTTGGTTACTTTTTCAAATTGTTCACCTGAGAAAAACAGAACATGAAATCGATTCACAAGTAACAAAAAGATGACACAACTTTCCTGCATTGAAGTTTGTTTTAACTAACATTATCGTTTTCTCTTGCATCCCGGGCCGAATCATGGTAGGATAATGTCGGTTAGTTAGCGTATACTATCCAAATGAGAAGAGCGCATCCATTCCTATTATATATGGAGGTACAGAGTATGAACTATCTTGAGATCGTAGACGTTCTGGGCCGTGAGATCCTGGACTCCCGCGGCAACCCCACTGTAGAGGCCGAGATCACGCTGGCCGACGGCACGGTAGCCCGGGGCTGCGCCCCTTCCGGTGCATCCACCGGCGAGTTCGAGGCGCTGGAGCTGCGCGACGGCGACAAGGGCCGCTATCTGGGCAAGGGCGTCACCAAGGCCGTGGAGAACATCAACACCGTCATCGCTGATGCCGTCATCGGCATGGATGCCTCCGACACCTATGCCATCGACAAGGCCATGATCGACGCCGACGGCACCAAGGACAAATCCAAGCTGGGTGCCAACGCCATTCTGGCCGTCTCCATCGCCGCCTGCCGCGCTGCGGCCGCTTCGCTGGATATGCCCCTCTACCGCTTCCTCGGCGGCGTAAACGGCAACCGTCTGCCTGTTCCCATGATGAACATTCTGAACGGCGGCGCACACGCTACCAACACCGTGGACACGCAGGAGTTCATGATCATGCCCGTGGGTGCCCCCTCCTTCAAGGAGGGCCTGCGCTGGTGCGCTGAGGTCTTCCACGCTCTGGCCTCCATCCTGAAGGCCAAGGGTCTGGCCACCTCCGTCGGCGACGAGGGCGGCTTCGCCCCCAACCTGTCCAGCGACGAGGAGACCATCGAGACCATTCTGGCCGCCATCGAAAAGGCCGGCTATGTTCCCGGCAAGGACTTCATGCTGGCCATGGACGCTGCTTCCTCCGAGTGGAAAAGCCCCAAGGGCAAAGGCTTCTACAAACTGCCCAAGGCGGGCACCGAGTTCACCTCCAGCGAGCTGATCGCCCACTGGAAGAAGCTGGTGGAAAAGTACCCCATCATCTCCATCGAGGACGGTCTGGACGAAGAGGACTGGGAGGGCTGGCAGGAGATGACCCGCGAACTGGGCGATAAGGTCCAGCTGGTGGGCGATGACCTGTTCGTCACCAACACCGAGCGTCTGGCCAAGGGCATCTCTCTGGGCGCGGGCAACGCCATCCTCATCAAGCTGAACCAGATCGGCTCTGTGTCCGAGACCCTTGAGGCCATCAAGATGGCCCACAAGGCAGGCTACACCGCCATCAGCTCCCACCGCTCCGGCGAGACCGAGGACACCACCATCGCCGATCTGGCCGTGGCCCTGAACACCTGCCAGATCAAGACCGGCGCACCCAGCCGCACCGAGCGTGTGGCGAAGTACAACCAGCTGCTGCGCATCGAGGAGCAGCTGGGCGACAGCGCCGTTTACCCCGGCATGGCGGCCTTCCATGTGAAGCGCTGACCTGAGATCATCGAAAAGGGCGTCAGCCCGGCGCTGCCGGGCTGACGCCCTTTTTTCTCTTTTCTATGCCGTTTTGTATAAAGTATACAAGAAAAAACTCCAAAAGTCGTCGAATCGACTATTGCCAATTCGCAACTGATATATTAGAATATAAGTGAGAGAGCGAGGCACTCCTGCCGCGCACAAACGCAAAGCAAGATAAACGGAGGACATCCACTATGCCTATGAAAATGGGTTGGCGCTGGTATGGCGAGGGCAACGACCCTGTCACCCTCAGCGACATCAAGCAGATCCCCGGCGTGACCAGCATCGTCTGGGCACTGCACAACAAGATGCCCGGCGAGATCTGGGAAATCGACGAGATCCAGAAGGTCGCAGACCAGATCCACGCCTATGGCTTCGACATGGACGTCGTCGAGTCGGTCAACGTCCACGACGACATCAAGATCGGCCTGCCCACCCGCGACAAGTACATCGAGAACTATAAGCAGTGCATCCGCAACCTGTCCAAGTTCGGCGTCAAGGTCATCTGCTACAACTTCATGCCCATCTTTGACTGGACCCGCACCGACCTGTTCCACCCCGTCGGCGACGGCTCCACTGCACTGTTCTACGAGAAGGACAAGATCAAGGGCGATTACAAGTCCATGGCCGAGTATATCATGTCCTTCACCGAGAAGTACAACATGACCTTCCCCGGCTGGGAGCCGGAGCGGATGGCAAAGCTGGACGAGCTGTTCAAGGCCTACGCCCCCGTCACCAAGGAGAAGCTCTGGGAGAACCTGAAGTACTTCCTTGAAGCCCTGATGCCCACCTGCCGCGAGTGCGACATCAAGATGGCCATCCACATGGACGATCCCCCTTGGGATATCTTCGGCCTGCCCCGCCTGCTGGTGGATGCCCAGAGCATCGACCGCTTCCTGAGCATGGTGGACGATGAGTATAACTGCCTGACCCTCTGCTCCGGCAGCCTGAACGCCAACCCCAACAACAATGTGGCTGAGATCGTCCGCAAGCACTGCGACCGCATCGCATTCGCACACATCCGCAACATCCATCACTTCCCCAACGGCGACTTCTCCGAGGCTGCCCACCGCGACTGCTGCGGCGAGACCGGCATCATCGAGATCCTGCGCGCCTACCATGACTGCGGCTTCGAGGGCTACATCCGCCCCGACCATGGCCGTCAGCTGTGGGAGGAAGGCCCCGGCGTCTGCCGCCCCGGCTACGGCAAGTATGACCGTGCGCTGGGCATCCAGTATATGCTGGGCGTCTGGGACCTGCTGGACCGTCTGGACGAAGAAAAGAAGAAGGGCTGATCGAATATGAAGCTGACTGACATTAAAAACGGCAATCTCTCTGCCGAGTGGGCAGAAAAGGGCTATGAGCTGCCCAAGTTCGACGTCGAGGCCGTCAAGGCCAAGACCCACGCAGAACCCACTTGGGTGCACTTTGGTGCCGGCAACATCTTCCGTGCTTTCCCGGCTGCCATCCTGAACGACGCACTGAACAGCGGCAAGTATGACCGCGGCGTCATCGTGGCCGAGAGCTTCGACTACGAGATCATCGACAAGGCTTACCAGCCCTACGACAACCTGAGCCTGCTGGTCTGCCTGAAGTCCACCGGCGAGATCGAGAAGAAGGTCGTGGCTTCCGTCACCGAGAGCCTGAAGGCTGACTACTCCTTCGGCGAGGACTGGGCACGTCTGGTAGAGATCTTCCAGAACCCCAGCCTGCAGATGATCTCCTTCACCATCACCGAGAAGGGCTACGGCGTCGCTCCTGCTGACCTCGAGCGCGGCCTGACCCCCGTGCTGGCCATGGGCAAGGTCACTGCCCTGCTCTACGAGCGCTTCAAGGCCGGTGCTCTGCCCCTGACCGTCCAGAGCATGGACAACTGCTCTCACAACGGCGATAAGGTCAAGGCTGCGGTCTTTGCCTACGCCTCCAAGTGGGTCGAGCAGGGTCTGGTGCCTGCTGAGTTCCTCGCCTACGTCAAGGACGAGACCAAGATCACCTTCCCGTGGAGCATGATCGACAAGATCACCCCCCGCCCGGATGCCAAGGTCCAGCAGATGCTGGCCGACGACGGCTTCGAGGACAACTACACCATCGTCACCGAGAAGCACACCTTCACCGCTCCCTTCGTCAACGCCGAGGAGACCCAGTACCTCTGCATCGAGGATCACTACACCAATGGCCGTCCTCCGCTGGAGCTGGGCGGTGTCCTCTACTGCGACCGCGAGACCGTCGATAAGATCGAGAAGATGAAGGTCTGCACCTGCCTGAACCCCCTGCACACTGCCATGTCCATCTACGGCTGCATGCTGGGCTACACCCTCATCTCTGCCGAGATGGCCGACGAGGATCTGCGCGCCTTCATCCAGAAGATCGGCTACATCGAGGCCATGCCCGTGGTCGTCGATCCCGGCGTGCTGAACCCCTACGAGTTCATCGGCGCTGTCATCAACCGCCGCCTGCCCAACCCCTTCATGCCCGATGCTCCCCAGCGTATCGCTACCGATACCTCTCAGAAGCTGGCCATCCGCTTCGGCGAGACCATCAAGGCCTACGAGGAGCGCGGTCTGGACAAGTCCAACCTCGTCCTCATCCCGCTGGTTCTGGCAGGCTATGCCCGCTACCTGAAGGGCATCGACGACAACGGCCAGCCCTTCGAGATCTCTGCTGACCCGATGCTGGCTGAGCTGCAGGCCATCGTGGCTCCCCTGAAGGTGGAGGCCGGTGAGCAGGACTTCTCCTGCCTGAAGGCTCTGTACAGCCGTGCCGACGTCTTCGGCGTGGATCTGTATGCCGTCGGTCTGGGCGAGAAGATCGAGTCCATGGCCAAGGAGCTGTTCGCAGGCCCCGGCGCTGTCCGCGCCACCCTGCACAAGTACACGCTGGCCCGCTGAGCGCTGACTGTATCTTGAATTAAGCCATTCCCGCACCCATGCTGCGTTTTGCTTTGCCGCAGCGTGGGTTTTTTATTTTGTCCTTTTCCGGGCAAAACGAAAGACCGCCGGGTTTTGATGCCCGGCGGTCTTTCTTATGATAGGAGGATCAAAAATGATCTTAGACGATCAGTTCAGGACGGTCTGCTCGGTCTCGACGTCGAAGAGATGGACCTTGTGGGGATCGAAGGCAACGCGGACCTTGTCTCCGTTGCGTGCCTTGGAGGTGGGAGCGACGCGGGCGGTCATCTTGTTGCCCTTGTACTCGAGGTACAGGTAGATCTCAGCGCCCATCATCTCAGAGACATCGACCTGAGCATCCAGCTGGCAGTCGGTGTGCTTTGCCATAAACTCCGGCTCGTCGTCGATGTCCTCGGGACGGATGCCCATCTTGACCTTTTTGCCGACGTAGGAATCCAGCTTGCCGTCAGCGGTCTTCTCCTTGGGCAGGGGGATGACGTCGCCGCCCAGATCGATGCCGTACTGATCGCCCTTCTTGATGACAGTACCGTCGAGGAAGTTCATCTGGGGGCTGCCGATGAAGCCTGCAACGAACATATTGCAGGGCATATCATACAGGTTCTGCGGGGTATCGACCTGCTGGATGATGCCGTCCTTCATGACGACGATGCGGTCGCCCATGGTCATAGCCTCGGTCTGGTCGTGGGTGACGTAGATGAAGGTGGTAGCCAGCTTCTTGTGCAGCTTGATGATCTCGGTACGCATGGAGGTACGCAGCTTTGCATCCAGGTTGGACAGAGGCTCGTCCAGCAGGAAGACAGCCGGGTTACGAACCATTGCGCGGCCCAGAGCGACACGCTGGCGCTGGCCGCCGGACAGAGCCTTGGGCTTGCGGTCCAGCAGGTGCTCGATCTCAAGGATCTTGGCAGCCTCATGGACGCGGCGGTCGATCTCGTCCTTCGGGGTCTTGCGCAGCTCCAGACCGAAAGCGATGTTCTTATAGACGGTCATGTGGGGGTACAGAGCGTAGCTCTGGAAGACCATGGCGATGTCGCGGTCTTTCGGGGGGACGTCGTTGATGAGGCGGCCGCCGATGTACATCTCGCCCTTGGAGATCTCCTCCAGACCGGCGATCATGCGCAGGGTGGTGGACTTACCGCAGCCAGAGGGGCCGACGAAGATGATGAACTCCTTGTCCTGAATCTCGAGGTTGAAATCGGTGACAGAAGGAGCAGTAGCACCGGGGTAGATCTTGTAGATATGCTGGCAGCTGATCGAAGCCATAACGCATTTTCCTCCATTGATGTTGTTTCACTCAAAGGCCCACGCTTGACGATGAGCCGTTTCATTGCTATTATAATAGCAGATTATTTTGTGATATGAAATAGCATTTTATTGATTCGAGGTGTCAGATATTGATTTACGCCCCCAGCACCACCGCCGCCCTCGGCGTCGTGGAGGATGTCCAGCCGGAAACGCCCCTGACCCTGCGGGGCGAAGGGCTTTGGGTCTGTCTTATTTCCAGCGGAAAATGCGTCGTCTCCCTGTCAGAAACGGGGGCAGCGCCCGGCGGCTCTGCCCTCCTGCTGCCGCCCCAGAGCGCGGCGGCGGGCCATCTCGTGCTGAGCCGGGGGCCTCTGACCCTCGCGCCGGAAAACGAGTGCCATCTGCTCTGCGTCCAGCTTACGGGGCAGGCGGCAGAGCAGTTCCTCGGGGGGCTGTCTGAGATGCCCTTCCTCGCCCGGGGCGAGACCTGCCCAGCGGCGGCAGAGCTGATGGGACGCCTCGCCGAGGAGCAGGACGCCTCCGAGCGGGTGCGGAGCCAGCTGGCCTTTGCCCTGCTGTGTGAGCTTTCAGACGCCGACAGCGCCGCCCCGGCCCTGCCCCCGCTGGTGGCTGCGGCCATCGAGGACATCCGTAGGAACTACGCCGGGCTTTACGGCGTAGAGGAGCTGAGCGAGCGTCTGGGCGTCTCCAAGAGCCACCTCGTCCGGGCCTTCACGGCGGCGCTGGGCGTCTCGCCGGGGCGGTATCTCACCAGTGTCCGCATCGAGGCCGCCATGCGGCTCCTGCTCCACCGGGAGTACACGCTGGACGTCATCGCCAGCCTCTGCGGCTTTTCGGGGGCGAACTATCTCTGCCGCGTCTTTAAAAAAACGACCGGCCAATCCCCCACGCAGTGGCGGGCGATGGCCGGTCGGAGCGCTCTGCCCGGGCTTTCGCCCGAGCAGCAGCGGCTGGAACAGGAATTGTTTATTTAACAGGCTTCCGCTTCAGCAGAAGGAGGGTCAGGCAGGCCGTGATGGCCTCCGAGGCCGGGAATGCAGCCCAGACGCCGTTCATCCCGAAGAGGGCGCTCAGCACCAGCGAGCAGGCCACGATGGCCGCGACGCCCCGGGACAGCGAGGTGGCAGAGGCCTCTGCGGGGCGGTCTACCGCGCCCAGATAGCCTGCGGCCACGATGTTGAAGCCCGCGAAGAAGTAGCCGAGGAAGTAGATGCGCATCCCTCGGAAGGCATACTCTGCCATGAGGGCCGAGTTCTCGCTGTTGAAGACGGCGACGATGGGGCCGGTGAACCCAAAGAGAACGGCATACAGTGCCGCCGCCAGTGCAAGAGCGGTCCCGCTGCCCAGCAGCAGGAGCTTGTGCGCTCCGGCGGCATCGTTTTTGCCGTAGCACCGGCTCACCAGCGGCTGTGCGCCCTGTGCCACGCCGTTGAAGATGGCCGTCGCCACCAGCGCGTAATTCGCCACGACGCCGTAGGCCGCCACGGCCACATTGCCCGCCAGACGGAGGAGCAGCAGGTTGAAGACGGTGGTGGTCACGCCCGAGGACATCTCCCCCACGAAGCCTGACACGCCCAGCTGGCAGCTCTGGGCCAGAAGCCTCGGCGAGGGCAGCTGCCGCACGAAGCGGATGGTGTTTTCCTTCTTGAGAAAGTGGCGGCTGCAAATGAGGATGCTCAGCACCGGCGACACCGCCGTTGCCAGCGCCGCGCCGGGCAGGCCGAGGCCCATGGGGAACATGAAGATATAGTCGAACACCACATTGAAGAGGCTGCCGCACAGCGTCGCTACCATCGCCAGCGAAGGGTCGCCGTCGTTGCGGACGAAGGATGCGACGATGTAGTTGCACATAAAGAAAGGGGTGAACAGCAGGAAGATGCGGGCGTACCCCACACCGAGCGCGATGATCTCACAGTCGCCGCCCATGAGCCGCAGCAGCACCTCGGGGCAGAAGACTCCCGCCAGCATAAAGGGCAGGGCGAACACCAACGCCCAGAGCAGGGCATTGGAGAAATAGCGCACCGCGCGCTCGTCCCCCTGCGCCCGGAGGATGGCGTAGCGGGTGGCCGCGCCGAGGCCCAGCATCGAGCCGATGGCAAAGATGAAGTTGTAGATGGGCAGGCAGAGGTTGAGCAGGGCGACGCCGTCGGTGCCCGCCGCCTGTGAGATGAAATAGGTGTCCGCCAGAATGTAGCAGGATGTGCCCAGAAGGCCGAAAATGTTCTGGCTGACATATTTGAAATACTGTCTGGTAAGGCTCATGTTCTCCTCGTCAAATATCACATTTTTGTCGTTGCAGCTTTGGATATACTGCCATATTGGGTCAGTCTATCACAATCCGACCAAAGGTGTCAAGCGCTCCATTTGCACAAATGCCCGGATGGGTGTATACTGTAGTTTGTTTTTGAAACTGCACCGAAAGGAGGGCGCATCGTGTCGGGCAGAACCTTATATTGTCTCGGCGAAGCGTGGCTCGAGCTGGAAAGCCCTGCCTCGCTCTCGTCGGCGGAGGCGTTCCGGCCCCGGGTGGGCGGCAGTGCCGCCGCGCTGGCGCTGGCCTATGCGGCGCTTGGCGGCAGAGCTGCCCTTCTGGGCCAGCTGGGGGAGGATGCCTTCGGGCACCGCATTGCAGACGCTCTGACCGACGCCGGCGTGGATGTCTGCCGCCTCTGCTTCACCTCCCGCGCCCCCACGCCTCTCCTCTTCCGGGGCGGCGGCGGGGCGCTGCCCTGCCGCACCCGCTCGGCCGACCTGCTCTACTCTGCCGGGCAGCTGGGGGAGAGCTGGGCCGCAGACGCCGGAGCACTGGCCCTTTCCAGCGCCTGCCTCGTAGACAGCCCCTGCCGCTTCACTCACCTCTCTGCGCTGGACACGGCCCACGCCTCCGGTGTGCCGGTCTGCTTCGTCCCAGCCCTCCGTCCGGCCCTCTGGCCCAGCGAAAAGACCCTGCGGGACACGGTGCTGCAGTTCCTCCCTTTTGCAGACCTTCTGGTCCTCACCGAGGACGAGATGGAGCTTCTGCTGGACACCCGGGCCTATCAGGTGGGGCTGTTCTTCCTGCTGCGGGGGCACGTCCAGCTGATCCTGCTCCAGACCGCCGAGGGCGTCCACGCCTTCACCCGGGCGGCACACGCCTTCTGGCCCGGCCTTTCGGCCCCGCCCGAGGAGCTGGCTGCGCGGCTGCTGTTCCGGCTCGACGCGCAGGACGCCGCCCTGAAAAAGCTCATGAAATGCAGTGCAGCCGCCCTTCAGACCCTGCTGTGACGCAGGAAAGCCCCCGCCTTGTGACAGGCGGGGGCTTTCCTTTTACCATCCGGAGGAGGATGAGCAGATCAGCTTATCAGTGGATGAACACCGGGCCAAGGGGATTGGCGATGGGGCTGACGTAGCCGCCCAGCAGCTTGGGGATCGCAAGGCTGATGTCGGGCACATAGGTCAGGAGCAGCAGAGCGATGAACATGCACAGATAGAACGGCAGGGTAGCCCTGACGACCTTCTCCATGGGGCGCTTTGCCACGGCAGAGCCGATGAACAGGACAGCGCCGACAGGGGGGGTCAGCAGGCCGATGCCGCAGTTCAGGACCACGATGATACCGAACTGGATGGGGTCGATGCCGATGGAGGTGGCGATGGGCAGCAGGATGGGGGTAGCGATCAGGATGATGGGAGCCATATCCATGATGCAGCCCAGCACCAGAATGATGAGGTCGATGAGCAGTGCGATGATGTAAGGATTGCTGGTGACGCTGGTGATGGCGTTTGCAGCCAGATCGGGCACGTGCAGCATGGTCAGGCAGTTGCCGAACACTGCAGAGGTGGCGATCAGGATCAGGACGATGGACAGGGTGTTGACGCACTCGTCCAGAGCGTACCAGACGCCCTTCCAGTCAAGGCCCTTGTAAACAAAGACGGAGACCAGCAGAGAGTAGATAACGGCGATAGCAGCGGACTCGGTGGCGGTAAAGACGCCGCCGACAACGCCGAAGACGACGATGACGACTGCGGCCAGTGCCCAGATGGAGGTGCCCAGCTGCTTGATGAAGCCTTTGATGGTGAAGGGAGAGCCCTTGGGGTAATTCTCCTTGACGGAGATGATGTAGGAGCCGATCATCAGGACGATGGCCAGCAGAGCGCCGGGCAGGTAGCCGGCGAGGAAGAGGCTGCCCACGGAGATGCCGCCAGCGGTGGTGGCGTAGATGACCATGTTATGGCTCGGGGGGACCAGCAGACCCTCGCAGGAGGAGGTGATGGTGACAGCGGTGGAGAAGTCGGCGTCGTAGCCCTGATCGACCATCATGGGGATCATGATAGAGCCGATGGAAGCGGTATCTGCAGAAGCAGAACCGGAGATGCCGCCGAAGAAGTAGGAAGCAACGATGTTGACCATTGCCATGCCGCCGCGCATCCAGCCGACGCAGGCGTCAGCCAGCGCGATCAGCTTTTCGGAGATGCCGCCGCTGCCCATGAGGACGCCCATGGTGATGAAGAAGGGGACGGCCATCAGGCTGAAGGACGAGATGCCCTTGACCATCAGACGGCAGACATCGGTCAGCGCCTGACCCTGCACCATCAGGCAGAGCACGCTGGACAGGCCAACGGCGTATGCGATGGGGAAACGCAGGAAGATCATGACGAAGAAGCTGACAAGAAGGACAACGATCGCCAGTGTCTGGACTGTCATATTAGTTCTCCTCCTTTACAAAAAAGCTCTTGACATGGTTGTACAGCGCCTCGATCTCGAAGATGATCATGGCGACACCGGCCAGAGGCACCGGGAAGTACATCCAGAAACGGCTCAGCCAAGGCATCGAGACATAGAAGCCGCGGCCGCCCAGCGTGGTGGCATAGTTCCAGCCCACCACCATCATGATGATGCCGAGGACGCAGACTGCCAGATCCGCGAGGATGTCCAGCACCTTGACGACGATCTTGGGCAGATAGACGTCAAATGCGGTCATCCGGATGTGTGCGCCGCGGCGGATGGCCAGAGCCGCACTCAGCACGGCCATATAGCTCATGCAGGTCAGGACGACCTCTTCGGTCCATGCGGGATCCGGGATGAATGGGACGTAACGACCAATGACCGACATGGTGGTGATGAGAATATCTGCGATCAGCAGCAGCTTGCAGATAAACAGAACCACTTTGTAGGTGATGTCGTACGCCGGCTTGATCTTATCCAGAGTGGTAAAGATTTTCGGCATAGGATCTCCTCCATACTCTATAAAAAACCCGGCGGGTCTGCGGGCGTATCCCGTAGTCCCCCGCCGGGCTTATGTACTACTTCAGGACAAAGGCGCTGTTATCAGCCCTTCATATCCAGCAGCTTCTGGTACAGCTCAGCCTGATCCGAGGTGTTCTCGCTGATGACCTTAGCGCAAGCCTCCTGCCAGGGAGCCTTATCGGGGACATCGACGACGTTGCAGCCAGAGGACTTCAGCTCGTCGAGGACCTTGTTCTCAGCGCTCTCGGACAGGTCAGCGTTGAAGGCCTGCGTATCAGCACCGGCCTCCATGATGGCAGCCTGCTGGTTCTCGGTCAGCTTGGCCCAAGCGTTGTCGGTGATGACAGCCTGGATAGCGCCCAGAGTGTGGCCGTCGAGGATCAGGTTGTTTGCGACCTCGGGGAAGGCGTTGGACTTGTAGTTTGCGATGGGCTGCTCAGCGCCATCGACAACGCCGGTCTGCAGTGCGCTGTACAGCTCACCGAAGGAGACGACGGTGGGGTTAGCGCCCAGACCCTCGACCATGCCGTTCATGACGGGGTCGTTGGACACGCGCAGCTTCAGGCCCTTGAAGTCAGCGATGCCGGACACGGGCTTGACCGTGAAGAAGTGACGGAAGCCCTCTTCGCCGTAGAAGATACCACGGACGGGCAGGCCCAGCTCCTGGGGCTCGTTCAGGAACTCAGGTGCCAGCTCGCTGTTGGCGAAGTTCCAGAAGTGTGCGCGGTTCTCGAAGGTGAAGGGGATGGACAGCAGCTTGGACTTGTTGCAGCCGTAGCTGGTCAGTGCGAAAGCAGAGATACGGCTCATATCGATGGAGGTGGAGCCGCCGAGGATAGCGTCCAGAACGTCGTTCTCAGAACCCAGAACGCCGGAAGCCTGCACGTCGATGACGACGGAGCCGCCGGTCAGCTCTTCGACCTTCTCCTTGAAGTGGGTAGCGGTCTGGCCGACGATGGTATCCAGCGGGTTGACCTCAGCGTAGACCAGAGTCACCTTGGGGTCGGAAGCAGCAGCTGCAGCATCGCCAGCGGGGGCGGTGGAAGCAGCAGCGGAAGTAGCGGTAGAGGTTGCGGTGCTCTTGGAGCCACCGCAGGCGGTCAGTGCCAGAGCAGCGGCAGAAACGCCTGCTGCTGCCAGAAAGCTGCGACGAGAGATCTTCTTCATGATAATTGTCCTCCTAAAAAATTTCCTCTTGCACGTCGGCGCGCTCTGCACGGGTCGCACGCCGTCCGTTCATTTACTATACACACTTTAGCAAAAATTTTAAGCCAGAGCAAGGGGTTTTGAAAAATGTCCTGTTTTTCAAAAAAATGTGAGAAACACTTTTGTGCATCTTCTACAATCAGCAGTGTGGTTTCTTCAGCATATCGCCCAATGAGATGAATACAATGTGATATTTGTGTCCTTTTCTCAGCTTTCCCGGATGCGCTGGAGGAGGCCGCTCTGCTCCCCGAAGCGCGCATACAGCGGCTCCACTGCCGCCCGGAAGCGGGCTTTCTCGGCGGCGGAAAGGGTCGTCACCTCCACGCCCCATGCCCGCATATGGGCCTCGGCGCTGGCCTCCCGCTCGGCCCAGAGGCGGCGTTCGGTCAGGGCGCTCTCCTTCCCGCAGGTGCGGACGATGTCGGGGAAGCTCTCGTCCAGCTTTGCCAGCTTTTCCATCGCGGCCTCGCTGGCCAGCTGCAATTCGGGCACACGGGTGTGCTCATCCTCTAAAAAATAAGGTGCGACCTCGTAGTGGCCCATAGCCTCATAGCTGGGCCAGTTGTTCTCTGCGCCGTCGATCTCGGCGTTGTGGAGAGCCGCATACACCCGGCTGTAGACCACCTGCACAGGCTGTGCGCCGAGGTCCTGTATCATCTCGCTCATCAGATCCGACTCCTGCACCCGGAGGGTCAGCCCCACGAGGTCTGCCAGCGTCTCCACCTTTTCGCGGGTGTAGAAGCTGCGGACCCCGGCGTCGAACCACGACAGCCCCACAAGGTCCATCGCGCCGAGGCTGGAGAGGAACCCATCCCCGATCTCACCGTCCAGCACCCGCCACATCTGAGGGGCGTCGGTGTAGAGGAAAGGCAGCTGCAAAACGCTCAGGGTGGGCAGCTGCTCCGCCAGCTGGCTCAGGGAGACGCGGGCAAAGTCAATGCCGCCATACTGCATCTGCTCGATGACGCTCTGCTCGGCCCCCAGCCCGCCTCCGCTGTAGACGACGACCTTGACCCTCCCCTCCGTCCGCTGGGCCACAAGGTCGGCGAAGGCCAGCGCGGCCTGCGTGGTGGGGTAATCCTCGGGCTGGTTCTCGGCGTAGCGCAGGATAAGCTCCGGGCCGGTATATTCCTCGGCTCTGCCGCAGCCCACAACGCCCAGTGCCGTGCAGACGGCCAGCGCCAGCACACTGCGGCGGGAGATCCTCCGCCCGCTCAAAGCTCGGCCTCCGGGTCGGACTTCGCTTTCTGCCCCGCCTGACGGCGGTACTGGGTGGGGGTCATTCCGGTGCGCTTCTTGAACGCCCGGGCGAAGTAGCTGGCGTCCTCATAGCCCACCATCGACGCCACCTCTGCCGAGGAGCGGAAGGGGTCGGCCAGCAGCTCCTTGGCTGCGTTGATGCGCAGTTCGGTGAGGCAGTCGAGGAAATTCATCTTCTGATACTTCTTGAACTGGGCCGACAGGTACGCCGGGCTGATGTGCAGGATCTCACCCACGCTGTCCAGCGACAGGTCGAACATATAGTTGTCCTCGAGGTAACGGCGGACATGGGCCATGATGAGGGCCGCCTGACTGTTCTCGCCCTCCTCGGGGGACTCCTCGGCCTCCTCTCCGGCCGCAGGCGGTTCCGGCTGGGGCTGAGGCTGGGCGGCGGCCAGCTCCTCCAGCTTCCGCTCGGTCTGGATCTGCCGGATGGCCCGGCGCACCGAGGCCTCCAGCTCATCGGGGTCCACCGGCTTGAGCAGGTAGTCGCAGGCCCCCAGATGCACCGCCTCGTGGGCGTACTGGAACAGGCTGTAGGCCGTCACGAAGATGACCCGGCAGGAGGGCCGCTGGGCCAGCACAGCGCGGGCTGCGTCGAGGCCGCTCATCCCCGGCATCTCGATGTCCATGAGGATGAGGTCTGCGTTCCACAGCACCGCCGTGTCGGCAGCCTTGCGGCCGTTCTCGGCCATCTCCAAGACCACTTCCCGCTCAAAGCGGCGCTGGACGAGTTCTGCAAGCGCCTCCCGTTCCAGTTTTTCATCATCCGCGATCAACAGCCGGATCATCGTCCAATTCCTCCTCCAAAAGTTCTACTAAGGGCAGATACATACTGATGGCCGTGCCCCGGCCGGGGTGAGAGCGGATGACCAGCCGCCCCCGTTTGTCCAGAAGCCGCAGGCGCGCGGCCACATTGTAGACGCCGATGTGCTCCCAGCGCTCACCGGGCCGGGCCAGCGCGGCTTTCAGCTGGGCCAGCTGCTGGGGCTGGATGCCCACGCCGTTGTCGCAGACGCTGATATAGAGCAGCCCCTTCTCCCGCAGCGGGTTGATGCGGATGCGCACCACGCCGCCCTCTTCCTTGGGCGAGATGCCGTGCTTGAAGGCGTTCTCCACGATGGGCTGCAAGATAAAGGAGGGCACCATCGTCTCCGTCAGGTCGAGGGAGTCGGAGATGCGCCACACCATCCTCACCCGGTCGCCGAAGCGGACGTGATAGATGGAGTAGTATTCGTCCACGATGCGCACCTCCCGGGCCAGCGGCACCTGCTCGTCGTTGCTCATGAGGCTGTAGCGCAGCAGGTGGGACAGCGCTGTGATGAGGGCCTGCGTGCGATAGGCTTTTTCCTGTCCGGCAGTCTGCAGGATCACGTTCAGGGTGTTGAAGAGGAAGTGGGGGTCGATCTGGCTGCGCAGCTGCTGCAGGCGGCTGCGCTCCATCCGGTTCTGCAGCTCCAGCGCCTCCGTCTTCTGGCGGTGAAGCTCCCGCTCCATCTCGTTCTTCTCCCGCAGGGTAGTCACCTGCTCGGCCATCGAGTGCTTCATGTGATTGAACGCTTCGGTGAGCTGAGCCATCTCGGGCTGATGGGGCACAGGCAGGTCGGGCGAGTCGAACACGCCCCGGGTGACCTCCCGGGAGGCACCGATCAGCTGCTGCACCGGGGTCAGCAGGTGGATGACCGAAAGCGCCATGACGCAGCCCAGCGCGAGGCAGAGGGCCACCACGACGGTCTGCGCCCACTTGACCCGGTCGCTGAGGGCTGACACGGTGGTGTAGGTGCTCTGTGCGTCGGCGATGGCCCTGTTGAGCAGCTGCTGGGTGTATTGACGCAGATAGCCTCCGCAGGGGACGATCTTATTATAGTAGAGCTGGGCAGCCTGCGCGTCCTCGCCGGAGGCCACCGCCTCTTCCAGCTGGCCCACCAGCGCGGTGTAGCTGCCGTAGGTGGTGGAGACGGCGTTGTAGAGCAGATACTGCTCCTCGCTGACGGTGCCAATGTCGCCCTGAATGCGCCAGAGCCACGCGTTGGTGACAGAAAAGGCCCGGTTCAGTTCCTCGGTCAGCGCCTTGGCGTCGCCGTACTCCCAGCGGTAGTTCTCCATTGCCGAAAGGCTCTGCTCCACGCCGTTCTGGAAGCGGCTGATGGCGTTGAAGTTGCCCATCTGGTCGTCCAGCTCCCGCAGCACGGTGCCGGACTGGTAAAAGCTCAAGAATATCTGCCCTGCCAACGCCAGAAAAAACGCCGCCAGGCAAAGGCTGATCTGCCCCTTCAGGGTCATCCTGCGCCCCACGCATCCGCCCTCCTCACTTGGTATTATTCCACCCGCTCCGGCCTTTCTGCCGCCCGGGCGGAGCCTTGATCCATTTTCTTTTTCGTCCTATTTTAGCACATTTTAGGGCATCTGCGCAATATCATCCTTGATTGTTGGAAAACAATATGGTACTATGACCAAAAAGGAGGATATTTTATGTCTCAGCCGATCTCTGTTTCCGTCCAGATGGACGCTGCATCCTTCCACGATTTTGCCGCCTTCGACCTGCTGCGCCACCGCAAGGCGTGGCACCGCCCTCTGGCCTTCACGGCCATCCTGCTGGCATCTGCCGGGGTCTGCCTCTCGCAGGTGGGGCAGAAAGACGGCGCGGCCCTGCTCACGGTGGTGCTTTCCGTCGTGGCTCTGGGCGTGCCCGCCGTCTACTTCTGGACCTTCTTCCACTCTCTGCGCCTTCAGATCAAAAAGATGGGCCTTCCCCGCCCCTTCTATCGGCTGACGCTGGACGATGCAGGGCTTTCGGTCTGGATGGCAGGCGAGCAGGACAAGCCCGAGCCGACCCGGAGCTATCCGTGGCATGACCTCCATCTCGCCTACCGCACACCGTTCTTATCTGCGAATGCCTGTGCAGCCTCTTTCGCCTGCTGTTTTTCCTCGTCTGTCAGGGAAATTCCGTATTCCTCTGCGTGCTGCCGCATCAGAAGCTCTTTTTCGATCGTATCAAGAGACTGCTCCTTGAACGTTTCCCCGGTAGTCTTTCCATCGTCGCCTTCCTTGTCGTACATCTCAGACGGCATCTGCATTCCGTACATCGAGTACATCTTGGAATAATAATTGTACATGGTCGCCTGCTGATATCTCAGCATGAAATTTGCCTGTCCGAGTGTAATCGACTCGTCATTTACAGTAACTGCCGTTTTTGTTCCGTCCACATTGTCGGAACCGCAGCCGGTCAGTCCCATCGCTGCCATCGAAGCACTCAGCATAACGCAGACTGCTTTTGCTTTTAAATTTTTCATTACTTCCTCCTCATGCAGGGCGAAATGTATGCTCAAAAAGAATTTACCTTTTCAAAACTGTCCGGGCCTTTCAAATGCCCGACTTTTTTACACATTCGAATTTCCGGTCCTGCATCGATTTTTATAAACGCTTTTTCTATTATACCCTTTTTGCTGATACAGGGCAACTTTTTTCTTCCCTGTTCACGCCTTTTTCACACGATTTTGGGGGTATGCGAGTGTTTCACTCCTGCGTGATCTGCAGCAGATCTTCCACCAGTGCATGGCTCTTCTCCAGCAGATCGATCTTTTCCTTTGAATTTCTCCGCCGCGGCGTGTAGACAAACGCCAGCGACTCCATCTGGAATTTCAGTTCGTCTCGGTATTTCTGCAGCAGCTAGATCGGAAGAGCAC
>OIQP01000177.1_pt1 | contig 21776 bp, 17 predicted proteins | sample 1586001 | NCBI WGS metagenome assembly OIQP01 (sample SAMN02675048, study PRJEB24791) | human gut metagenome, SKBSTL034 | isolation source: stool | host: Homo sapiens | place: USA
GCCGAGGAAGTGGCACTGGAGCGACTGAGCTATCTCACCGTGGGCTGTAGCGATACCGAAAAGGCGCATGCCTTCGCCAACGATTGTCTGGCGAGTGAATTCATCAAGACCAAGACTTCGAGCGATGTCATCGGTATCGAATATTCTTCGGTTCTGAAGAACGTATACGCCATCGCAGCAGGTATCTGTGGCGGTCTGAAGTATGGTGACAACTTCCAGGCGGTACTCATGTCAAATGCCGTTCAGGAGATGCACCGCTTCCTGACAGCCGTCCACCCTATCGACCGAAGCATGTACGACTCAGTTTATCTGGGCGACCTGCTCGTAACAGGTTACAGCAATTTTTCCCGCAACCGCACCTTCGGAACCATGATAGGCAAGGGCTACAGCGTGAAGAGTGCGCAGATAGAGATGGAGATGATTGCAGAAGGATATTTCGGCACCAAGTGTATGAAGGAAATCAATCGCCACATGCACGTCAACATGCCGATTCTCGATGCTGTATATAATATATTGTACGAGCGCATCAGTCCGCAAATCGAAATCAAGCTCTTGACCGACTCGTTCAGATAGACACATCCTATCCTTCGATTTCGGCAGAAGAGTTTGTCTTCAAGTAGTAACATTAACACATTCATTTAGATATTAAAAGAAAAATGAAAAGTATCAGCTTAAACATTACAAAGGCTGCATCATTCCTTGCAGAAGATGCAGTAAAGGCTTACGAGCCTAAGGTTAAGGCCGCTCAGGAAGCTCTTGAGAACGGCACTTGTGAAGGTAACGATTTCTTGGGATGGTTGCATTTGCCATCTTCTATCACTCCTGAGTTCCTCAATGAGATTCAGGCTGTTGCCAATACTTTGCGCGAAAAGTGTGAGGTGGTTGTTGTAGCAGGTATCGGTGGTAGCTACCTCGGTGCACGCGCCGTTATCGAAGGCCTCGGCAACTCTTTCGCTTGGCTCGTAAACGACAAGAAGAACCCTACTATCCTCTTCGCAGGTAACAATATCGGTGAGGACTACCTCTTCGAGTTGACTTCTTTCTTGAAGGACAAGAAGTTTGGTGTCATCAATATCTCTAAGTCTGGTACCACTACTGAGACTGCTCTCGCTTTCCGTCTTTTAAAGAAGCAATGCGAGGATCAGCGCGGTAAAGAAGAGGCTAAGGATGTTATCGTAGCTGTAACCGACGCCAAGAAGGGTGCAGCACGTACTTGTGCTGACAAGGAAGGTTACAAGAGCTTCATCATCCCTGATAATGTAGGTGGCCGCTTCTCTGTTTTGACCCCAGTAGGTTTGTTGCCTATCGCAGTAGCAGGTTTCGATGTAAAGCAGCTCGTAGCTGGTGCGGCTGACATGGAGAAGGCTTGCGGCAAGGACGTAGCTTTCGAGGAGAATCCTGCAGCTATCTATGCAGCTACACGTCAGGCTCTCTATACTCAGGCCGGCAAGAAGATTGAGATTGTATGCAACTTCCAGCCTAAACTTCACTACTTCGCTGAGTGGTGGAAGCAGCTCTATGGTGAGAGCGAGGGTAAGGACCAGAAGGGTATCTTCCCAGCAGCTTGCGACTTCACTACCGACCTTCACTCTATGGGCCAGTGGATTCAGCAGGGCGAGCGCTCTATCTTCGAGACTGTTATCAGCGTAGAGACTCCTAACGAGAAGTTGCTCTTCCCTCACGATGATGAGAACCTCGACGGTTTGAACTTCCTCGAGGGCAAGCGTGTTGACGAGGTGAACAAGATGGCAGAGCTCGGTACACGTCTGGCTCACGTTGACGGTGGTGTTCCTAACATCCTGGTTAACGTACCAGAGTTGAACGCTTACTACCTCGGTCAGCTGATCTACTTCTTCGAGAAGGCTTGCGGTATCAGCGGTCTCTTGGAAGAGGTGAACCCATTCAACCAGCCTGGTGTTGAGGCATACAAGAAGAATATGTTCGCATTGCTCAACAAGCCAGGTTATGAGGCAGAGAGCAAAGCTATCCAGGAGCGCTTGAAGAATGAATAATGTGTAGCGTTTAATGTTTAGTTGAGGCATACGCCATGCAAAGCATTAAACACTAAACATTAAACACAAAACATTAAATAATTGATGAAGGAAATTATTTTTAAATATATGAAAGAACACGGTTTTGGGGAATTCAACCCTAAAGCCGTGCTTTTTGATATGGACGGCGTGCTGTACAACAGTATGCCAAATCATGCTGTGGCATGGCAGGAATCGATGAAACAGTTTGATATCCACATGACAGCAGCCGATGCTTATGCCACCGAAGGAGCCCGAGGCATTGACACCATCCAGATGATGGTGAAGAAGCAGAAGAGCATCGACATCACGCTGGACGAAGCACAGAAGATGTATGATGTGAAGACCGAAATATTCCACTCGATGCCTACTGCCGAAATATTTCCTGGCGTAAAGGAAATCATGCAGAAGATTAAAGATGCCGACATGCAGGTAGGAGTGGTAACAGGAAGCGGACAGCGCCCGCTCATCATGCGACTGCTCAACGACTTCGGCGATTTTCTGGATGAAGCACATATCGTAACCGCCTATGATGTAAAGCGCGGCAAACCAAATCCTGACCCATATCTCATGGGATTACAGAAGGCAGGAAACCTGAAACCCTGGGAAGGCATCGTGGTAGAGAATGCTCCTTTGGGCGTCCGTGCCGGCGTGGCAGCCAACATTTTTACGGTAGCAATTAACAGCGGTCCGCTACCAGATGAAGAATTATCCAATAAGGGTTGCAATCTACTCTATCACCAGATGACTGAATTCTGTGATGACTTTGAAAACCTGGTTGCTAAGGCTTAATCCGGTTCACCCACAGATATTCTGACTTATTCAATAAAAAGACATCATTAAAAACATATAATGACATGAATAGAAAAGTAGCTTTAATTACAGGTATTACAGGCCAGGATGGTTCATACTTGGCTGAATTATTGTTGGAAAAAGGGTATGATGTTCACGGAACTATCCGCCGATCATCTACCGACTACCGCGAAAGAATTGCTCATTTGGAGGGTACACCTAACTTCCATCTTCACTATGCTGACCTCGGTGACTCTATGAGTATCATCCAGGTAATGAACAAGGTGAAACCTACAGAGGTTTACAACCTTGCGGCTCAGAGCCACGTACAGGTGAGCTTCGACTCCCCTGAGTTTACAGCAGATGTAGATGCTACCGGTGTGCTCCGTATTCTGGAGGCTATCCGCCAATGCGGTTTGGAGAAGACCTGCCGCATGTATCAGGCTTCAACATCTGAGCTCTACGGTAAGGTAGAAGAGGTTCCTCAGAACGAGAACACTCCATTCCACCCTTATTCTCCATACGCTGTTGCCAAGCAGTATGGTTTCTGGATTGTCAAGGAGTATCGTGAGGCTTATGATATGTTCTGCTGCTCTGGTATCCTCTTCAATCATGAAAGTGAGCGCCGTGGTGAGACTTTCGTAACCCGCAAGATTACTTTGGCTGCAGCCCGCATCAAGCAGGGCAAGCAAGACAAGCTCTATCTCGGTAACCTGAATTCGCTCCGCGACTGGGGTTATGCCAAGGATTATGTAGAGTGTATGTGGCTGATTCTCCAGGCTGAGAAGCCAGAGGACTTCGTGATTGCAACAGGTAAGCAGCATTCTGTTCGTGAGTTCGCCCAGCTGGCGTTCCACTATGTAGGAATCGAACTGAAATGGGAAGGCAAGGATGAGAACGAGAAGGGCATCTGCGTTGAGGGTCCTGAGGAACTCATCGGCAAGACACTCGTTGAGGTTTCTCCTGATTTCTACCGTCCTACCGACGTGGTGAACCTTTGGGGTGACCCAACAAAGGCTAAGGCTAAGCTCAACTGGAATCCTAACACCACCTCTTTCGAGGATCTCGTAAAGATCATGGTAGAGAGCGATATGGCTAAGGTAGCTGCTGAGGATGCCGGTCAGAAGGTTCGCTGCAATCTTGCAGAATATCTTGAGAAAGGTATTGTAAAGTAACTATTGATAGTTTATAGTAAATAAACAATGTTATCAAAAGATTCTAAAATTTATATAGCAGGACACCACGGACTCGTGGGTTCTGCTATCTGGAATAACCTCAAGAAGAGAGGTTATAACAACCTGGTAGGTCGTTCTCACAAAGAACTCGACTTGACCGACCAGTATGCAGTAGAGAAGTTCTTTGATGAGGAAAAGCCTGATGCAGTAGTATTGGCTGCTGCCTTCGTAGGCGGTATCATGGCGAATTCATTGTATCGTGCAGACTTCATCATGCAGAACATGAAGATGCAATGCAACGTAATCAGCAACGCTTATTCTCATGGCGTGAAGAAGCTCCTCTTCCTGGGCTCTACCTGCATCTATCCTAAGAATGCACCGCAGCCTATGAGCGAAGATGTGCTCCTTACTTCTCCGCTGGAATATACCAACGAGGAATATGCCATCGCCAAGATTGCCGGACTGAAGATGTGCGAGAGCTACAACCTTCAGTATGGTACCAACTATATCGCTGTGATGCCAACCAACCTCTATGGCCCTAACGATAACTTCCATCTGGAGAACAGCCACGTAATGCCTGCGATGATGCGCAAGATTTATCTTGCCAAACTCATCCACGATGGCGACTGGCACAGCATCGAGGTAGATATGAACAAGCGCCCTATCAACCCTACTGATAAGCTCCGCGAAATCATCGGCGAGGGTAACGTAGACGGCAGCAACTCTCACGAGCGCATTCTGAAGGCGCTGGAGTTCTATGGCATCTACGACAACAAGGTAGTGCTTTGGGGAACAGGCAAACCATTGCGTGAATTCCTCTGGAGCGAGGATATGGCAGATGCCAGCGTTCACGTGCTACTGAATGTAGATTTCAAGGACATCATCGGTATCGAGAAGTACAGTTCTGTATTCTATGGTGCCAAGGTAGATGGTGCTGTGGATAGAAACAACTCTGAGGGCCGTGGTGGCGCTATCCCTTCTCTCGGTGAGATTCGCAACTGCCACATCAACGTGGGTACCGGCAAGGAGCTCACCATCCGTGAACTTTCTGAGCTTGTAGTAAAGGCAGTAGGTTTCGAAGGCGAGGTAGAGTTTGACGCCAGCAAGCCAGATGGAACCATGCGCAAGCTCATCTCTGTAGATAAGCTCCACAGCCTCGGCTGGACGCATAAGGTAGAGATTGAGGATGGTGTGAAGAAACTCTTCGACTGGTATCAGGAGAGTCTGAAAGGCTAATAAAGAATATCGACTATGGATACAGAACAACTTTCTATGACCAAGAAAACCCTTGTGGGAGTACAGTTTCTGTTTGTGGCTTTCGGTGCAACGGTTCTGGTGCCTCTTCTAATAGGCATCAATCCGGCAACGGCTCTCTTCACCGCTGGTGTAGGAACCTTTCTTTTTCACTTTATCACCAAGGGCAAGGTGCCTATTTTCCTGGGCAGTTCCTTCGCCTTTATCGCCCCTATCATCGCTGCAACCAAGCAATGGGGACTGCCGGGAACAATCGCCGGACTAACCAGCGTTTCTCTGGTGTATTTCGCCATGAGCGCCCTAGTGAAATGGCAGGGCAAGAAACTGCTGGACAGGATTTTTCCTCCGGTAGTCATCGGTCCCGCCATCATCCTCATCGGTCTCTCCCTTTCGGGCAGCGCTGTGGATATGGCAAAGACCAACTGGATTCTCTCCTTTGCATCGCTCATCACCGCTATCCTGGTGCTTACCTTCTGCAAGGGCTTGATGAAGCTGGTTCCTATCATTTCGGGGGTTATCGTGGGCTATGTCATCGCCATCTGCATGGGCGAGGTAGATTTCTCGGGCGTGGCAGCGGCATCATGGTTCTCCTGTCCTGTATCCTTCGATACCATCACCCATTTCTCCTGGGCTCCATTCCTCTATATGTTGCCCGTGGCAATAGCTCCGGTGCTGGAGCATATCGGCGATGTATATGTGGTGAGTGCCGTAGCCAAGAAGGATTTCGTGGCAGATCCGGGATTGCATCGCACGATGTTGGGCGATGGACTGGCATGTCTCTGTTCAGCCTTTCTGGGCGGACCTCCTGAGACCACTTATTCAGAGGTAACAGGTGCGATGTCTATCACCAAGGTAACGAGTCCTGCCGTGATTCGCATATCCGCAGCCACCGCTATCTGTTTCTCCATCGTGGGCAAGTTGAGTGCTTTGTTACAGAGCATTCCTCAGGCGGTTTTAGGTGGCATCATGCTGCTGCTTTTTGGAACCATCGCAAGTGTGGGCGTTCAGAATCTGATGCAGAACAAGGTAGACATGAATGAAACCCGCAATGTTATCATCATCTCTGTGATGCTGACGATGGGCTTGGGTGGCGCCGTTCTCTCATCCGGTTCCTTCGCCATTTCCGGCATCGGTCTTTCCGCCGTCATCGGCGTAGTTCTCAACCTCGTTCTTCCTAAGACGAAGAAGAAAGAGGCATAAATAAGGAAAAAGCTTTGAAAACGAGATTGTTTTCAAAGTTTTTTCTTTTTTATTAGAACAAAAAGAGGGGTAAAACAAGGATTTTAACCTACTAAAACAGTTCTTTCAACTAAGAAAAAAAGCATTTATACCTAGATAAAATCTCCGTTCATAGACGTTGAATGTCCGTTCAAAGACGTTGAACCGCCGTTCAAAGACGCTGAACCGCCATTCAACGTCTATGAACGGAGATTTCAATAGGGTTAAAGAACATTTTATCCTATAATCAACCAAGACTTTTCCTGAGATTAACACATTATTAATACAGAAAGAAGGAAGAAAGGAGATAAGAGAGATGAAGAAAAGACGTTGTTTCTATCTTGAACTAAACCGATTATACTAGAAAAGCGTGCAAGCTACATCTCTGTCGCCTGCACGCATCCTCTTTTTATTTAATCGCGCTATGATATATAATAGCTTTTTACAATCTCGCTCCGAATCTTGCGCTTGGCAATGGAGCGGTAAAGTAATAGTTCTGGTCGTTATTCTTATCCAGGAAATTCACCTGCTTCATACCGAAGAAAGGCAGACCACTAGGGAAGAGCGGAGTAAAATCGGTTACACCACCAGAGAGAGCAGGACTGTTATCCTGATAATCGAAATTCCAAGTCTTATCGAATGCCAATGGAGCACCATTCTCCACTTTATCAATCTCGCAGTTGATATTCATCTTGTCGCTCTGAGTGAAACTCTTGAAGAGAGGGTTGAACTGACCAGCCACGCTGCTCTTGATATCAGTATCAAACCAGATGCCCAAAGCTGCATCCTTCGCCATCTGCTCTACTCCTGTCTCTGTAGATGCAAAGTAGTAGTTTGGAGTAAGACGGCTGTGCTCCATATCAGCACCATCCTTCTTTGGCTGCTTCAGGCCGAAACGTGAATCATAGATGAGGTTGTTCACAAAGATTGGCTTCGCAGCCTTCTCTACCCATACAGAACCACCCTTCTTGTTCTTGGCACGGCGCCATCCGCAATTAACTACAGTATTGTTGTAAGCAGTCATCTCGGTAAGCGGAATCACCTCACTATTGCCGGCATTAGAGAGTTTGAAGGCGTTGGTGCAGGCGTTGTAGATGATGTTGTTGGCTACATCGAGCTTGCAACCCGCCTTTACGTTGATAGCCTCGCCGCCATCGGCTGCATTTCCGCTATCAGCAAATATATTGTTGATAATCAAGCCGTTACCACCAGTAAAGTAAGTCTGATCGTTGTAGTTATCGTGGAAGAAACTGTTTGCCATCACGAACTTACCATTCACATTACAGAAGTGGAAGGCTGGCACACCACCATCAATGGTAGTCTTGAAAAGCTTGTTCTGGAAAGAAGCAGAACTCTCGGTAGGAGTAGCTCCGGCATAGGCCACATCCACGTGGTTGAGTACCACTTCTTCTGAATTGTAGCCACAGATGATGCCGCCCCAATCGGCTGGTTTCTTGGTATCAGAAGTGATGGTAACTGGCTTCTCGGCGGTTCCCAGACAATAGAGATTGCCCAATACCACGATTTCTACCGGTACCTGAACCTCTGATTTGCAGGTAACAGTTACGCCCGGCTCGATGTAGAGCGATGTTCCTACAGGAATCTCCACGCTCTCGCTGAGGGTAGTATCCTTGCTCCAAACCAGAGAGCCTTTAGGATATTCTGCCACCTTAGTTGTAATGACATCTTTAGAACCCTGGTTCTGGTTGCCATCACTTCCATTAGCGCCATTATTCACGTAATCGTATGGATTTATATTATCGTTCTCGCAAGATGTGGAGAACATTGCAGCTGCTGCCATCATAAGCATGCAAGCTAAAGTATTTATCTTTTTCATTTTTTACCTTTTTTCTTTTTACCTTTTATAACTTGTATCTTACTCCCAGCAGGAAGGTTCTGCCATACTGATAAGTTCCCACGATGGTCTTATCGCTATTCTGGCCCTCATACTCCAGGTTGCTCTTGTTCACGGTCTTCAAGTATCTCTCGCGCTTGGCATCAAGCAGATTGTTTGCCTTGAAGAAGACGGAGATGCCGTTCTTGAATTGCTTCTCGGCACTCAGGTCGAGACCGAACATAGCCTTATCCCACTGGTCGGCATCCTTGAAGGGAGAAACCAGGGCGAGCTTGGTACCCGTGAAGGAAGAGGCCAACTGCGCATTCCAGCCATTCTCCGTATCCTTATATAATAAGGAGATATTGGCGGTATGAGGAGCCTGGTTAACCAGCGGACGGGTCTGGGTTACACCCGTCTTATACTCGGCACTACCCTCCTTGTACTCACGCTTCGAAGTGGTGATTTCAGAATGGGTGTAAGTATAATTCGCCTTTACTCCGAAGTGGCGGATGTATTTGATCACATCGATTTCGAAGCCCATGTTCTTGGCATTACCCAGGTTATCCGGCATGTAGTAAGCATCGGTTCCGGCACCAATCTTGCCATCAGATGTTACGAACACCTGCTCTATCGGGTCTTTCAGATATTTATAGAACACGCCGGCAAGAATCTGCTCTGTCTTGCTTGGGAACCACTCCCAGCGCAGGTCGATGTTGTCGATGCGGGCACGCTTCAGGTTTGGATTACCCTTTTCCTGATACTCCTCGCCCATAATCTGATAAGGCACAATCTCATAGAAGCCCGGACGGTTGATGGAGCGATAGTAAGAGAGACGCACGTTCATCTTCTTGGTTGGCGTCCATTTGATGGATGCAGATGGCAGATAATCCCAGTAGCTCTGCTCGCCCACCTGTCCCATGTTACGGAAGTGCTGGAGCATGGTGTAAATCTGGTTGGTATGCTCGGCACGGAAACCGGCATTCAGTTCACCCACCTCGCTCTTCAGGGTTACCATGGCGTAGGCGCCTCCGATGTGCTCCTTGGAATCGTAGTTGAGCTGCGAAGCCTGAGAATAAGGAGTTTTGCAAACCCAATCTATATTGGCATACTGCTCTAATCCGTTTCCATCCATCGTCTGCGAGATGTCGGCAGGATTGAAGATGTAAGAATAATATCTATTGCTGCGTTCTTTTCTGCGATACTGCGCACCCGCCTTCCAGAGAGCCTCCACATCGTTGGCGAAATGGGTATCGTAAGAAAGGTTGATGTAGCCTGCCCAGTCGGTATCCTTGTTGTGCTGGAACCGGCGCTCGGCACCCTTAGGCAGGGTCTTAATGATATTCTTATTGGCATCCCAGATGGAACCCGAAACGGCATCGCCGCCATTCTCGGCTTTTCTGCTCACGGTATTCGTCAGGGTTACGTAGGTTCTGTCCGGATCTTCCTCCTTTGCCTGCGAAAATACGCCCGACCAATCTACGGTAAAATCCTTGGTAAGATGATGCGTACCCTTCAGGTTAGTGGCGAAGATGCTCTGGGTGGTTGAGAGAGAGCGCACCTCATCGTCCTGGGTATAGCTGTCGGCTCCGATATATTCGGTGTTGACACTGTTATTGTATCTGATGCCCTTGGAATTGGTGCGCACATACATGTTGTACCATTCCAGCTTGTGGCCAGGCAGGGTTAAATCTATCTTGGCATGAGCACCCGTGGTAAGATCATGGATGCTGTAGTAGCGATGTTGCAGATTGGAAATGTACATTGCCTGCTCGCCCGAAGCCATCTTTACGGAATTGTAGGTGCGCTCTGTGCCACGGAAAACATTCTGCACGCTTCCGGCAAGCATCACGCCCAGGCGGTCGTTCCAGAAGCGGTTGCCGATGCTCAAACCTCCGATGAAGTTAGGAGATGGCATGGAATGACTCTTCAGCTGAACAGGGCCTTTCTTGAAATCACTCATCTGCGCCTTGTAGTCTTTTCCGAAAGCCTCGTAAGGAGCCTTCTTTGTATAATCAGAGCGGTTACTGGTAAGATAATCTCTGCCATTCTTCCAGAAATAATCACTTGCTCCGATGGCTGCATTCGCCAGAATCTGGAAGTGGGATGGCGCATCCTTCATCACCATATCCACCACGCCACCGGCTGCATCGCCTTCCATATCAGCCGTCAAAGACTTGGATACCACGAGGCGATCCATCAGATCAGAAGGGAAGATATTCAATGGAATATAACGGTTTTTATCATCCGGACTTGGAATCTTCACGCCGTTTACCAGGGTGTAGTTGTAGCGCTTGTCCATGCCTCGGAGGATGGCGTAGGAAGCCTCGCCCGATGCATCACGCTCCATGGTTACACCCGATACTCGCTGCAGAACGCTTGCCACGTTGACATCAGGCGAAAGCTGGATGCTCTGCTGGCTCATCACGTTGAGCACGTTGCCGGCATTCTTCACGGTTTCTATGGCACTTCGGTCGCTGCGGTATTCACGATGACCGGTAACCACCACTTCGCCCAACTGCTTCAAGTCTTCATCCATCGGAATATCCACCTTGTCTTTCTTAGCCACATCCACTACCATCTCCCTGGTCTTGTAAGACATGTAGGAAACGATGATGGTCACCTTGCCCTTATCAGGCAATTCATGCAGGGTGAAAGTACCATCAAGTCCAGTGGTGGTACTCACGTTTGGCAGCTCCTTTACTCGGATTACGGTTCCGATGAGGGGTTCGCCCGTTTTGTTATCCTTGACTATACCATCCAGCGTATGTGCCTGGATGGAGGTAGTCGCAGCGGCTAGAAGCGCCGCACTCAGTAAAATTCTTTTCATCTATATCGCTATTGAAATCTTCATTCGTTTCTTTTCGCAAAAAAGCTCCTTTTACTTTTTTACCTTTAAAACCGTGTGGATGATTTTTCCATCCTTGTCAATCATCGACATTCTCAGCTGCTTCTTATCTGCTGTAAATACAGAGAAACCATCGGCTGGACTGCAGAACACAGTGCCATCGATAGGCTTCACAGGACGAGCCAAAGATGAAGAGGAATTGACTACGTAGTCGATGTTGTCGCCCTTCTTCTGGATGTGCTGGAAGTTGTGGATATGACCGCAGGCATAAATCGCCACATTATTATATTTATGGAGGATAGGAAGAAGGCGCTTCTGCATGTCGAGTCGCTCACTCTCCTTCTTCTCGGTGTAGGCGTAGATAGGATGATGACCTACCACGATGACCCAGTCTTCCTTGGCATTCTTCAGGGTTTCGTCGAGCCAGGAGAGCTGAGCCTCTGCATCCTGCTTGCAGGCATCAGGATATTTTTCTGACGCCTTGCGATAAGAATCGATAAGAGGTGTGGTGTCGAGGAAGATGACACGGATGGTAGTTCCCTTGTGGTCGAACACCTTGGTGTAATATTTGGCTGGCATCATCCAGCGGCGGCTCACCTTACCATAGTCCATAAAAGCCTGAGTATTACCACGATACTCATGGTTTCCACAAACCGGGAACCAGTCGAGCATCAGGTCTGGATGAGAATAAACATATTCGTAATTGGTAAGCCACAGAGGGTCCTGGGGGGAAGCCACGCCATTGAAATGGTGGATGTCGCCTACGGCAAGTACGCATTCCGGATCTACCGTGCCCGCCATCTCGCCCATCAGTTCGGCGATAGGCTTCTGGTCGTAGTAGCCGTTGCGACCCATATCATTGGTCATGTAGAGGGTGATTTCGCCCTTCAGTTTCTGCCATTCGGCAGCATTCGCCTTCCAGTTTGGATTCTGCAGAATAGTGGTTGCTGCACTCTGAGAACAGGTTGTTAATGCTGCGTTTTGAGCCTGTGCAGTCAAGCCTCCACCCAACAATAAAGCCGAAGCCAAAACTACAGTTGCTACTCTACCTTTCATCATAGCAAAGACATTCATGCTGCTATGCTTACCCGATACTTTCTTTTCCATTTTTTCTTTATCTAACTATAATACCTTTATTAAAGATTTCCCCTTTCGGGGTAATACCTGTTAAATTTTGGGTGCAAAGGTAGGGATATTATGTGTCAAAGAGGTTACAAGGATTTGAATTAGCAGATAAAAGATACTACAATCTTATTACGGGAGTTTCCCCCGATGCTTTTAGGGAAAATCATACGCTGGTTTATGGTTTTCCCTTTGCTTTTTTCAGCTATTCTCTCTATCTTTGCACCATCAAAAAGTTGATAGCGGCACCAAGTAGCCTCTTCAATTAAAATAAATGCAGTAATAACCCTTTAAAGAGAAGATAGTTATGAAAAGAATGATTATGACATTGGTAGCAGTATGGATGATGATTACATCTATGAATGCTCAGAGACTGACAAATATTCAGGCAGAAGCCCGTTTTATCACAGATAAGATGGTGGTGGAACTGGGATTGAGCAGCGTTCAGCGCAACAGCATCCTGAACATCAATCTCAATTATCTCAATGGCATCCGAAGCTATCGCGACATTGATGCCTACGGCTGGCATTACCGCAACAAGCAGCTCAAGCGCATGATGACCGCCAGACAATGGAAGAGATTCAAGAACTCATACTATTTCTATCGCCCTATCGGCTGGCAGAATCATGTGTATGTTCACCATATTTATACCAAGTATCCAAAGCATAACTGGGGACACGACAAGCGCCGCCCTCGCCCTGAGTGCAGCTACGGAAGACCAGGATGGCCAGGCGGAACCCATGTAACTTATGGATCAGGAAAGTGGAAGCACGATAGAGATTGGGATGATGATGATGATGACGATGATGATGATGATGATGATTGAGATAATGACAGGGATGATGACTAAGATTAAGACTGAGATTAAGACAAACATTCGATGATAAAACAGAAGAAATCCAAGCTAGAGATCATTCTCCGGCTTGGATTTCTCGTTAAATAAAAACTAACTATGCCGACTAACTAATCATTAATAATTAATCATTAATTACTAACAAAACGTCTTCCACAATCTGCTCATCAAGCAGGCGATTATCCGAAAGCAACTCCTTCACATCGTATCTGTCGTAGAGTCCCTTCCTGATGCCGCCCACCATCACCTTCATTTCTGAAGTGCCATAGTAAGAGGCGATACGCTCGCCGAAACCGCCATCCTTCGAACCATCCTCCAGGGTTACCACCAACTGATGGTTTGCTTTCAGGCTATCCAGCGTCTCGGCATCCACCTCGTTCAGATAACGTGGGTTGATGAGCGTAGCATCGATGCCCTTATCAGCCAACAGGCGGACTACATTCTCGCCCTTCTGATAGAACGAACCGGCGGCGATGACTGCCACCTTCTCGCCCTGGTGCATTACCTTGTACTTTGCCTCGTAACCATATTCAGCATCAACGGCTTCTGACGTATGAACCACGCCATTGCTTGGCACGCGGATGGCGATAGGTTTCTTATCCTGCAGAATGCTCCAGCGGAGCATGGCGAAATACTCCTCGCAGGTGGTTGGAGCCAGATAGATGAGTCCCGGAATGCTGCAGAGCATCGGAATATCGAAAAGGCAGATGTGGGTGATGTCGTTCATCGAGTTCACTCCGCCTCCTACCACGTTGATTACGGCTGGGTTGGAATTGATGCAGAGGTCTTGCGCTATCTGGTCGTAGGTACGTTGGATGAAGGTGCTGTAAACGGTCCAGACAGGATGCAATCCACCCTTCGCCATTCCCGAAATCATGGCCACCGCCTGCTCTTCGGCGATTCCCATATCAATGTGCTGCTTGCCAGCCAGTTGGCGCTTATCGGCAGTAAAGCCGCCTGCGGTAGGAGTACCGGCAGTTACGGCGATGAGGGTCTTATCCTGCTTCATCTCGCTGAGCATCCAGTCAGAGAATAATGTACCGTAATCCTCTGTCGGAGCAACCTCCGGGAGGATTCCATCGGCATTCCTTCTTGGTCGCGAACCGTCTTCCAAATTGAAAGGCATTCCCCAATGCCAAGCCTCCTTATTGGCTACGGCTGGCGCAAATCCATGACCTTTCTCTGTGTGAATGTGAACCACGGTAGGCTTATTCGTATCCTTCACGCTCTCGAAAACCTGGATGAGTTTTTCGATGTCGTTACCCTCTTCCAGATACTTGTATTCAAAGCCCCACGCCTTGAACCAGTTGTGCTCGCAGGTGCCGTTGCTCTGGCGCAAGGCACGCAGGTTCTTATAGATTCCGCCATGATTTTCGGCGATAGACATTTCGTTGTCGTTCACCACGATGATGATGCCCGTGCCGAGTTCCGAAGCCTCATCCAGACCCTCGAAAGCCTCGCCGCCCGAAAGGGATCCGTCGCCGATAATGGCGATGATGTTCTCATCGGTACCCTTGATGTCTCGCGCCTTCTGCAAACCGGTGGCAAGACTCACGGAAGTAGAAGTATGCCCCACCTCAAAGTTATCATACTCAGGACATTCGGCAGGAGAAGAATAGCCCGAAATGGCATTCATGTCATCCACATCGCCGAGGAATCCCGCAGCTCGTCCGGTGAGCACCTTATGCGGATAGCATTGGTGGCTTACGTCAAACACGAGCTTATCCTTTGGTGCATTAAAAACGTAGTGAAGCGCCACGGTAGCCTCCACGAATCCCAGGTTTGGTCCCACATGACCGCCATGTTTGCTTACACGGTTCAGCACAGCCTGTCTGGTTTCATCAGCCACCACCTGCAACTCCTTCAAATCCAGCTTCTTCAAGTCGGCTGGCGACTTTATTTTCTCAATATACATTTTCTTATAGTTTTAATTATGATTTCTGGGTGCAAAGATACGAAGAATCTTGAAAACACGCATTACCCAAACTACAGAAAAAATGAATAATTCTCCCTATTCCTTCACATCCAGCATTTCCGGATGCTCCATCCGCTCCTTTTTCTTGAGTTTCTTCACCACTTCGGAATAACTGTGGCGAATCAGGGCCTGGATGAAATCATCTTCCAGCGTGCCATAAAGGTTTACCTGATTCCAGTATTTCTTATTCCAATGCCATGCGCCTTCTATTTCGGGATGCACTTCCCGGAGTTCGAGGGCGTAATCGGCATTACATTTCATCGTAACCCACTCGGGGCGCTCCAGGTCAACACAGGCAAAGATCTTGCCCAAAATGCGAAACACCAAGGTCTGCTCATCAAAAGGAAAAGCCTCGGCTACGAGGGGAAGCGAGAGGCAATACTCTCTAACAGATTCTATATTCATCATTTCTACTGATTATTTCTGATTAAAATGTTTCTATGTTTTAGGGGACAAAGATAATAAATTCTGATGAAACGGCAAGACTTATTCCATAAAAAAAAGAAAAACTTTAAAATAACTCCCTTATGGGATACCTAAAAATAATCTTTTTGTAACTTTTTCAACAAAATATTTGGTAGTTACATAATTTTATTGTAGATTTGCAGCAGATTTTTTTAAGAAGGAGTACTTATGCAGAAGAAAAAGGATAAAAACCTGATGAAAACGGATGTAAAACCGATGAAACAAGGACTGCTGTCCCGGATTTTCCATCTCTATTACGATGGTTTCAGGACGATGACGCTGGGCAAGACGCTCTGGGCTGTCATTCTCATCAAGCTTGCCATCATCTTCCTGGTGCTCAAGCTCTTTTTCTTTCCAGATTTTATCAATACGAATGCCAAGAACGGAGACAAGGCTGGCTTCGTTTCCAAGGAAATTCTGAACAGATAAGACTCTGAATCCCCGCAACCTTCACATCGAAAGAAATACAAAAACATTATATAATAACAATTCTAAAACCATTCAACTATGATGACAAATCTATTGTTAGACATTACATCAGCGACCATCGACTGGTCGAGGGCGCAATTCGCACTCACGGCCATCTACCATTGGCTGTTCGTGCCGCTCACCCTGGGACTGGCAGTAATCATGGGCATCGCCGAAACATGCTACTACCGCACCAACAAGCCGTTCTGGAAGCACGTAACCCGTTTCTGGCAAAAACTCTTTGGCGTCAACTTCGCTATGGGCGTTGCCACAGGCATCATCCTGGAATTTGAATTCGGCACCAACTGGAGCAACTACTCCTGGTTCGTGGGCGACGTGTTCGGCGCTCCCCTAGCCATCGAAGGCATCCTGGCATTCTTCATGGAGAGCACCTTCGTAGCCGTAATGTTCTTCGGCTGGGATAAGGTGAGCCGGGGCTTCCACCTTGCCTCTACCTGGCTCACGGGACTTGGCGCCACCATTTCTGCCTGGTGGATTCTCGTAGCCAACGCCTGGATGCAGTATCCGGTGGGACAGGAATTTAATCCCGATACCATGCGCTTCGAGATGACTTCGTTTATGGATGTGGCACTCTCGCCATTCGCCATCAACAAGTTCACCCATACCGTTACTTCCTCCTGGATCATCGGCGCCACCTTCGTAGTAGCCGTAAGCTGCTGGTATCTCCTGAAGAAGAGAGAAACCCAACTGGCGAAGGCGAGCATCAAGATGGGTGCCGGAGTAGGACTCATCGCCACCCTGCTGACTGCGATGACCGGCGACAACTCTGCCTACCAGGTGGCACAGGTGCAGCCGATGAAACTGGCTGCGATGGAAGCATTATATAATGGTGGAAACGGCGAAAGCCTCACGGCGATAGCAGCCGTTCATCCCTTCCGGCAGCCCGATTACGAAAACGAGCAGGAGCCAGCCATGCGCATCGCCATCCCCAACATGCTCTCGTTCTTAGCCACCCGCACAGCCGATGGCTACGTGCCTGGCGTAAACGATATTATCAAGGGTTACACTAAAGAGGATGGCACCCGGGAACCATCCGTGCAGGAAAAGATAGCCCGGGGCAAGAAGGCGATAGTTGCCCTGAAAACCTATCGCGAAACGAAGGCGAAAGACCAGCTCCCTATCCTCAGGGAGAATATGAAATACTTCGGATATGGTTACATCAAGGACGCCAAAGAACTGGTACCGAGCATCCCGATCTGCTTCTACGCCTTCCGCCTGATGGTGGGAGTAGGCTGCCTGCTCATTCTCTTCTTCGCCCTCAGCCTATTCCTGGTCTATAAGAAGGAAATCGCCCAATACCGATGGTTCCTCATTTCCGCCATCATCATGATTCCGCTGGCTTACATCGCCTCAGAATCGGGCTGGATAGTAGCAGAAATCGGTCGCCAGCCTTGGACCATCCAAGACCTGCTGCCAGTAAGTGCCGCCATCTCCGACATCGAGGCAGGCAGCGTGGCCACCACCTTCTTCATCTTCCTGGCACTCTTCACCACCATGCTTGCCGTAGAAATCAGCATCCTGGTGAAGCAGATTAAGAAAGGACCGGAATATGAATAAAAACTTAAGATGATAAACTTAAGATTATGAATTAACTTTATGACATTAGTATTATGACATACGAATTTTTGCAATCATACTGGTGGTTCCTCGTATCATTATTAGGAGCCCTACTGGTGTTTCTCATGTTTGTACAGGGAGCCAACACCTTGATATTCTGTTTGGGAAAAACGGAAGAAGAGCGTCGCCTCATCATCAACTCTACGGGACGAAAATGGGAGTTCACCTTCACCACGCTCGTCACCTTCGGCGGAGCCTTCTTCGCCTCGTTTCCATTGTTCTACAGCACCAGTTTCGGCGGAGCCTACTGGCTGTGGATGATTATCCTGTTCTCGTTTGTGATTCAAGCCGTGAGCTATGAATTCCAGAACAAGATAGGTAATTTTCTTGGACCGAAGACCTTTCAGATCTGCCTCATTATCAACGGCATCGTGGGTCCGCTGCTTCTTGGCGGAGCCGTAGCCACCTTCTTCAACGGCAGCAATTTCCTGATAGACAAGGGCAATATTACCAACAGTCTGCAACCCGTCATCAGCCGCTGGGCAAATGCCAGCCATGGTCTTGATGCCCTGCTCGACCCATGGAACGTAGTGCTGGGACTTGCCGTACTGATGCTAGCCCGTATTCTGGGCATGCTCTACATCAAGAACAACATCGAGCACCAGCAGATTCAGGAGCGCTGCACCCGCCAGTTGCCATGGAATGCCCTCCTCTTCCTATTGTTCTTCCTGCCATTCCTCATCAGATTGCTGGTAAAAGATGGATTCAGCACTTCTTCTTCCGGCATTACGATTGAGAGTATGAAGTATCTTCACAATCTCCTGGAGATGCCAATCTTGCTTGTAATATTATTAATAGGTGTAGTACTCGTTCTTTTCGGCATTTTCAAGTCATCGAGGAGCGTGCAGTATAGAAAGGGAATCTGGTTTACGGGCATCGGAACCGTGCTTACCGTGCTGGTTCTGCTGCTGATAGCCGGCTGGAACAATACCGCCTACTATCCATCCAACATCGACCTTCAGAGTTCGCTCACTCTCGCCAACAGCTGTAGCAGCGAGTTCACGCTCCGCACCATGGCGATAGTCTCCCTCCTCATCCCGTTCGTGCTCGCCTACATCGTCTTCGCCTGGCACGCCATCGACCGCAAGCGCATCACGCAGGAAGAAATAGAGCAGGGAGAAGCGTATTAAAATAAAGAACACAAACGCATATCAACCAAATCCCGAGGCATTTTCCATGTTTCGGGATTTTTTATCACCAATCTTTTATCACCAATCTTTTATGACCATTTTTTTGCCCATCCAAATAAAAGCAGTATCTTTGCAGACATGAAACAGGAAATCATAGATAAAATCAACCGATTGGCAAGCCAGGATGAGCCTTTTCTCTTTGTCATCAACTACCAGGCAGACGAGGCCTTCATCCGCAAGCTATCAGATATAAATCCCGAAGAATGCCTCTTCGATTTCGAAGGAAGAGGTAACTGGAGAGAAAACCATTCGAAAGAAATGGGGGATTCTAAAAGAATTTACGAGAAGATTTCAAGGGAGATTCCAAAGGAGATTTCGGAGAAAAAGTTTTTCAAAGGAACTCCTTTGGACTCTCCTATTTCTTGGCAGATAACCCCGCCCCTTTATAACGATTATGAGCGAAGCTTCAACATCGTGAAGAGCAACATTATGGCGGGCAACAGCTATCTTACGAATCTCACCAACCGGGTTCCCGTAAGCTGCAATCTTTCATTAGAAGAAATTTTCCATCGTGCAAAAGGGAAGTATAAACTGCTGCTCAGAAGAAAGAGAACTCAAGCAGAAGATAAAGCTCATCTGAAAGAAGAGAACATAGAAGAGAATCTCACCCCCTTCGTCTGCTTTTCGCCCGAAACCTTCGTCAGAATCAAGGGCGGAAGAATCTACTCCTATCCCATGAAGGGAACCCTGGATGCATCCCTCCCCAATGCCGAAAAGCTGCTGATGGAAGACCGGAAAGAGGCGGCAGAACACGCCACCATCGTAGATCTGATAAGAAACGACCTGAGCCGGGTGGCAGAAGATGTAAGGGTAGATAAATACCGTTACGTCGACGTGCTGCACACCAACAAGGGCGACATCCTGCAAACCAGTTCAGAAATCAGCGGTCGCCTGCCCGAAGATTACCCGCACCATCTGGGCGAAATCCTCGATGCCCAGCTCCCAGCCGGTTCCATCACGGGTGCCCCGAAAGATAAAACCATGCAGATTATCCAAGAGGCAGAAGGCTACGACCGCGGCTTCTACACGGGCATCATGGGAATCTACGACCAGGGCGAACTCAACTCTGCCGTCATGATAAGATTCATAGAAGAAGAAACTTCGCCGGTTGATTTTGAAGCCGACGGAGAAAAGAATTTCAAGGCAAACGAAGGAAAGAAGCCGAAGAAAAGCCGAAAATTGTATTTCAAGGCAGGCGGCGGCATCACTTCGAAGAGCGATTGCCGGAGGGAATACGAGGAAGTGATTCAGAAAATCTATCTTCCGTTTTAAATCCACCTTTCATCTTAGAAAAAATAAAAGAGATTATGAAACAGCAATTTATAGAAACAATAAAGATCAAGAACGGCAAGGCTCTGGCCCTGCCCTATCATCAGGCAAGAATGGAGAGAACCATCCGCAGGTTCTTTCCAACCCTCGCATCTGAAGAAATAAAACTCTCATCCCTCATTTCCCCAAAAGAGGAAATGAACCTTTACAAGGCACGAGTGGTTTATGGCACCCAGGGCGTGGAAGCCATCGAGTACGCCCCCTACAAGATGAAGGAGATTCATTCCCTCAAGGTGGTAGAGGATAATAATATCGACTACACCTATAAGAGCACAGACCGAAGTGCGCTCAACGCCCTGGTAGCCCAGAAGGACGATTGCGATGAAATCATCATTGTAAAGAACGGGCTCATTACCGATACCTCCTTCACCAATCTCGCCCTTTTTGATGGCAACAGATGGCTCACCCCCAAGCATCCCCTGCTCCAGGGAACCAAACGTGCCCAGCTCCTGGAAGCCGGCATCATCCTGGAAGCCGACCTCACACTAGAAGACCTCAGAAAGGCGGAAAAAGTGAGTCTCTTCAACGCCATGATAGATTTCGGAGAGCGGGAAGTAACCAAGATTTTCCTACCGGATCAAAACTGATTAAGCCCACAATTATAAAGAAAGAAATTCTACAGCTCTATCACCTCCAAATCATCCGGAACGAAGATTCTACCCTTGAAGTTCTCGGCAGCTTCACGAGTATAATTTTCTTTACGATTAGCGAGTGTTTTCTCCTCCGTATGATACAGGATAAGATTCTTCACGCCCAGTTCCTCCGCCAGTTTTCCGGCATCAAGCGCCGTACTGTGGCATTTCTCATAAGGCTTGAACGTATCGCGGTCGGCATAGAGACAAAACGCCTCACACATCATCCAGTCAGCCCCCACTATGTAGCGTCGGTTCTGCTCGTTATAAGGTTCATCACCCAGGCACGCCAAGACCAAAGGCTTATCCGATTCATCAGAAGAAGGAAACTCTGCTCGGAATCCGAACTGTTTTTCCTTAGTAGACTGAATATCAAAGCATTCCAACTTCATATCCCCCACTTCGAAGCAATCGCCATCTTCCAACTGATGGAACACCACCCTTTCAGCCACCTTAGCCAGTTGCTTCTTGGCAAGAATCATGTCGATGATGGTCTTGATCACCTTTATCACCTTATCGTTTCCATACACATGCAGCAATCCCTCATATCCCTTACATTGTGCCACCATTCGGATTACCCAGATTCCCCCCAGCACATGGTCGGTATGCGCATGGGTAACGAAGAGGTGATGAATGTCAGAAATCTGAACATTTATCTTCTTCAGCTGCGCCAGTATTCCGTTTCCTCCGCCCGCATCCACCAGCATCAGGGTGCTGGGAGTTTGGAGCACAAAACAGGTATTATAAATCTGGGAAACCGTAGCATTTCCCGTTCCGAGCATCGTAATTTGAGTCGTTGTCTTATCCATTGTCTTATTCGTTATCTATTTGATTCACGCCCACAAAACTACTCATTTTCTGATAAACCACCAAGAAAAAGCCCCGAAAACTTTGCTTATTCCAAATAATAATCTTAACTTTGCGGCATAAAAACAAAAAGCAGGTTTCGATTA
>OIQP01000186.1_pt1 | contig 20881 bp, 14 predicted proteins | sample 1586001 | NCBI WGS metagenome assembly OIQP01 (sample SAMN02675048, study PRJEB24791) | human gut metagenome, SKBSTL034 | isolation source: stool | host: Homo sapiens | place: USA
TTCGAACCGCCGACCCTCTGCTTGTAAGGCAGATGCTCTGAACCAGCTGAGCTAAGCGCCCGTATCATTTCTAAAGCGGTGCAAAAGTATGAACTTTTTATTTATCCTCCAAACTTTTCGCCCAATACTTTTGCAATAAAATTTCACTTCGGAAGATAAAACCAAACAAAAAGACTGATTCTCAATATATTTACCTACCTCTATTTTTTTTGCTCATCGAAGCTCGCCCAAGCGCATTTCAAGCTTTTCCTGCTAAAAAAGTCAGGTCAACCGACAAGCGTTTCGCCTCGTCCGACGGCTTCCCATGAGGTTTTTACTGAGCAAATTCATGTGTTTTTCCCTTCTCCTGTGGCGAGCCAAGCTCCTGCTTCCGAAGTTCGGGAGAAGAAGTCGGGTTGACCACGAAGCAAACGAAATAAGCCGAATTCAGCAACAAGCCCCCATCGACAACCGTTACATCTAGCTGCCTGTCAGTGCCTACCCGCTCCGCCATCTGAAGAAAAAAACAACGGACAGCAGGTAAGTCTGCTGTCCGTCAACTTCGCGTTACTCACCGCATTCGTAGCGTCGAAAGCATTCCAACTGTGAGAGTTGCTGCCATTCCGCTTCAAACATCGGCGTAAAGAATCCCTTGCCGAGTTGTTCAACGATTTCTTCGTGAGTGAAGAAAGCTCCCCCATCCAGTTCAGCCGAAGGAGTGGGTGCCACCGCCGTCCGTGTACAAAAGACATGTACAAACTCGCGTTCGCAAGTTGACTCATAGACATACTGTTCAATTGAAGCGGCCTCAAAACCACTTAATCCCAACTCTTCGTAAGCTTCGCGTTCCAATGCCTCAGCTACCGTTTCGCCATAGCCTATATGCCCTCCGACAGCCGTATCCCACCGATTGGGCTGAATCTTCTTCCAGCTCGGCCGGCGTTGCAAATACAGTCTGCCCTCGGCATCAAAAACATGAAGGTGTACCACCGGGTGGAGTTTCTTCGTGCCGTCGTGACATTCGCCACGTAAGGTCTTGCCCACCACCTGTCCCTGTTCGTCTACCAGAGGCAATACTTCGTTGGGATTATCAAAAGGAATATTCGTCATACTGCTGCTGTATTTATTTCAAGTAAAAAACCGTTGGCAACTTCCCTTTCGGGTTGTTCTGCCAACGGGTTAATGTGGGAGGTTATACTCAGAAATCCTGTTGAAGGCCATCAGAGGCGAAAGATGGCGACTGCGTGCAAATCTTTTCCGCTGCCACACTTTTGCCTTTCCCTGCATCGGCTCCGACTGCTATGAAGCAGGACTGAGCTTATCAGGGTTCCAACAACGAACTGTCACCGTAACTCAAGAAGCGGAAATCGTGACCCAGCGCATAGTCATAAATGCGGCGCCACGCTGCCCCGATAAAGGCTGACACCAACAAGAGCAACGTACTCTGCGGCTGGTGGAAGTTCGTTACTATGCGGCGCACCACGTGGTATTCGTAGCCCGGAGCAATAATTATCTGCGTAGCCGTGTGGAGTACAGGCATTTGGTTCCGATCCAAGTAGTTCAGAATCTCCTGTAACGCCTCTACGGTCGAAAGTTTCTCACCGGGAGCGGCAGCATATTCATACGGGAGCCACTGCGGCACGTGGAGTTCGTCGGGTGTAGCCTCGGGATGTTCGTGAATCATCACGCCGATATAGTAAAGACTTTCCAAGGTACGCACCGACGTGGTGCCCACCGCAATACATTCACCGTTGTGCGCCAACAATCGTTCGATACTTTCGCGCTTCACGGCAATCCACTCGGCGTGCATCGTGTGTCCCCCGATTTCTTCACTCTTAACAGGTTTAAATGTCCCCGCTCCCACATGAAGTGTCACCTCGTTACGTTCAATTCCACGCGCATCAATAGCCTGCAGCACGCGTTCCGTAAAGTGAAGTCCAGCTGTAGGAGCTGCTACAGAGCCCTTGATCTTTCCGTAGACCGTCTGGTAAGTTTGAAGGTCACACGGTTCCGTGTCGCGGTTCAAGTAGGGAGGAATCGGCAATTCACCGATAGCCTCTAAGACTTCGGCAAAGGTCACCGTGTTGTCTCCCCAATCAAAGGTAATTTCATGCCCGGTACCGCTCATGCCGCCTCGTTTAGCCGTGAGGGTCAACTCCTGTCCGCGCACCGTCAGGATGCGTTCGAGCTTTCCTTCTTTCCATTTTTTCAAGTTACCGACCAGGCAGGTCCAAGTTACCCGACGGGTAGAAGAAAAGTTCAGTTGGTAATCCAGCGGAGTATGGGGTTCCAGACAAAACACTTCAATCAGTGCACCCGTCGATTTATGGAAATGAAGGCGGGCTTGAATGACTTTGGTGTTATTAAATACCATCAAAGCCCCTTCGGGCAAATATGAAGCAATGTTCTTAAACGTGTCCTCACCGATTTCGCCGTGACGGTAAACCAGCAATTTCGACTCATCGCGCACGGCTTTGGGATATTTAGCTATGCGTTCTTCGGGTAACGGGTAATTATAATCCGCAATATTGATGTGTTTGGGGTCCTTGATCATAAGCTTACGTGCCACCCCACCCTTGTCGCTTCCGGCAAGAAGGAATGACCTATTATAAATGAGTATTTTTTGAATCGTGCAAAAGTACAAACGAATTCCTAAAGCCGCTCCTGTAAAGCTAAGCTTTGCTTCTCTTTACATCACAAGCTCTCCTCGTCCAGGGGGATATGCTTCGTCCTAAAACAAGAGGTCGCAAGAGCATACTCTCCGAGGGGAAGCCTCCAGTCCTCCCCTCGGCTCGACACTTCGTCAAGGGCGACGCTCGGCAGCCGCCGCCTTTTCGTTTACAGCCTTTGAGCGGCGTTCGCCCTTCTTCTGACGTTTAGTTTCCCGCTTTTTGCGCAACTTCTCGCGCCGTCCGGTCCAGGTAAACAAGTCGCGCAGACGGGTAAAATCGCGTTGCAAGGTCAATCCGATGCCTTGTGTGGTCAGCGAAGACTTCGTAAAGTAACGGTCGGTCGTTTCACTATACGCCCGCAAGCTCATGCTGCCCTTGGGAGTCAGCAGGTAACGGATGTCAAAGTCACCGATAAAGTTGGAAGTATAGGTCGGACGGTCACGGTAACCAAAGTTACCATTGATCAGCAAGCGGTCATTAAAGAGTCGTCCCTGCAAGAGCGCGTCGACCTCGATGTCACTCCAACCCAACGTGCCGGGAGCCACGTTCGTACCAAAGGACCATTGCGACTCACTGCCCAACATGGAGGAAATGGCACTGTTCAACTGGCTGGTCAAGGTCGTGGAGAGGAAGGAACGCATGGCGGCAACACTTTGCTGCTGCGAGGAAGACTGACCGATGGATGATTGTGGATTGGCTGTATAGAAGCGACCAATACCCAAGAGGTAGATGGCCTGGCGGTTCATGTCCTCATCGGTCGCAATCAACTGGCGAACCATCTGCTTCTCGTCCTCCGAGATACCTTGCAGGTCGATGTCAAACTTGACCTGCGGCGATTTCGCCTTGCCGCCGATATTGAGGATGCAATCCACACGGGCTGACTTCTGCGAGAAACCTGCTCCATAATTGAGGTCACTCAGCGCCACACCGTTTACCGTATAGACAGCTTGCAGGTTTAAGTCTGCCAGCAACGGATTTCCGGCAAAGGTCATGCTGCTTCCCGCCTTCAGGGTTAAATCCTTACGGATGATATCTTGAATGCTGATCTTATACGAACCGCGTTGCAAGCGGTAAGTGCCATACATTTCAAAATTACCCTTGTTATGGAACGAAGCACGAATCGGCCCTTCGCCATACACCGTCAGTGCATCGCCCGAACGCGCATCCGTGATAACCTTTACCTGGGCTGCAGGATTGGCATCAATGAGGAAATTCAAGACGATGTCGCTCGTTTGGCCGTCCTCCTCCGGTGTTTCCTGCCGCTGGGTTCCTTCTTCCTGCGGTTCTTCCTTGCCTACAGGCGTTGCGGCGGGTTGTGCATGGAAGCGAATCATGTTATCCTCCGCAGCAAGCGACTCTCCTGTACTCAAATTGTAGACTAACGTCGTCGGAGCTTCAGGGCGCAAGGCGATGTCGGCAGTAAACCGTCCCGGAACTCCTTCCAGATGCACCCTGCCGCTACCTGTCGTCGTACTGTAGAAGGGCATATCGTGGCTTTCGGGTTGATCGTAACAAAGGAGGTGTTGCGCCGTTACGTCAAAGTCATACGTCAAGTCCTTCAGGTGGTTGTGACGCAGGTAACCATTTGCTCGTCCACTTCCACCCTTTCCGTCACTCACGGTAAATTGTCGGAAGGCGAACTCACCGGGCGAAAGGTCTACGGTACCATTCGAGATGTGATAGGCTACCCCTGTGGCCGGTATCCGTGCGGAAGCGTCTGCGGTCAGTTTACCTCGGAAGTCCAACGCCTTAAACGGGCCATAGAGCGTCACGGCTCCCGTTGCCTCGCCTGAAAAGTTCTCGAAGATGCCGTCCATGTAGCGTTTCAAGAAGCTCAGGTTGGTTCGATTGGCCTGAATGTGGAGTTTGAGCCCCTTTTCTGCCAACGAAACGAAGCCGTTGACCTTTGTTCCCAAGTCAAAACCCTGGGGTAACTTCATGTCAGCATCAAGGTAGATGCGGTTATCCCGAGGGCTCCACGTGCCATCTATCGTAGTACGCCCCATGGGACCATGATTAAACGTAAAATCAGGAATATACAGTCGGGCATGCAGATCGGGGGCATCGTTTGACTTCGTAAAGATGGCTTTACCTGTAGCCCGACCCCCAAAATCTACGGCATGGAAATTGACCAAATCGAGGATGTACTCCACGTCAATATCCTTGAGCTCTGCCACAATCGAGTCGTTCTTTTGTGGAGAGAAGCGTCCATCAACTTTAATGCCTTGCTGCTCATGATTCAGGCTGATATTGCGGAAGGTCACTTCACGGTTGAGCAACGAAATCTCACCCGAACCGATTTTCCAGGGAAGCCCGTCGAGCGTAAAGCCCGTTGGATGCACCTGCGTACGGAAATTGACCGCCTCGCGGTTGGCATAGAAACGGGTAGAAGCCGATACGCTACCGCTGTAATCTTCGGCAGACTCGTGCGCATTCCAAGCTATCCGACTGTCCAGCAAGCTGTCGCGAGTTGAGAGCTTTGCCATGACATCAAACTGTTTGCCCGCAAACTCCTTCTGGGTCTTGACCAAACAGTGGTAGCGTGTGCCTTGTCCGTCAAAATACAGACTCGAAGTACCAAAGGGCTGACGGCCAATCGTAAAACCATCGGTGCGTACCGACAAGGCACTGCGCTGTTTGCCCGTAGCCAAGTAACCTTGGATGAAAACAGGTCCTTTCGTCTGCAAGGGGATACGTGCCATTTTCTCCAACACATCCGTGCGTTTCAGTGAGGCCTGAATGTCCCACCGCGAATCTGTCACAGCTGACGGCGTACCGTCGTTCACTAAGAGTCCCGGAAGGGAACGGTTCAACAGGTCCTTTACCCCATTCGTCAGGTGCGACAAAGTCATGTCACCTTGCAACTGAGCATCAAGGAAGTCACTGTGCAAGCTTAATCGTCCCACGCCGGCACTCACAGGCTCGAGCGTTGCCGTCAACTGGTCTAAATGATAATCGCCTTGAGGCGACTGCAACATATTGAAATCGCGTAATTGAAGTTTTCCTTGAGGTGATGTAGTCGATAATCCTTGTACATGAGCTTCAACAGTTCCTGAAAATCGAGCTTGCTGATAGGGTGTTTGCCATCCCAACTCCTGCAAGTTGAGTTGCGCAATGTTTCCTGTTAGCTCCACTTCGTCGAGCTGCTTTCCCACCCAAGCTACACGACCTTGCAGCCGACAAGGCAACTTCGGATCGCTACTCAGAAGCACCGCTGTCGCTTCGCGGGACGTATAAGCCCCCTGCAAACGAATGTGCTGATAGGCCTGCTGATTCCATACCAAGCGTACCACGTCGGTTGCTCCGCTTACACCTGCCCACCGCTTGGTAACAGGGTCAAACTGCAAAGCGACATCCCCGCGCAAGCTAACCGATTGAGGAAGCTGCGTGCGAGCCAACAAACGGGCGGGCTGGGCATCCTGCAACTCCAAGTGGGTTTGGAGTTGATTTCGACCGTCCCAATCGAGTTGAGCGGTCAGTTTACCTACTTGGGTCGACAAGTTAAAATGACCCTTACCCGGTCCAGCAAACTTCAGTTCGCCCTTACCCTGGAGCGAAACATCGCCTACCCTGCCGACCATACCCGTCAAGGTAGAGTCTGCCTTCACCCAGTGCATGATGCGCCGAGAGAAAGCATCGTCAACGGTCAGTTGGGTGACGTCAAAAGCCAGTCCTATAGGCTTTCCTCCCTGTCGCTGCACGGTGATTCCCCCTTCAAGATTGACCTCTTCCTGCGAATCGGCCAATCTCAACTGACTGAAGCGCAAGCGTTGCGGACTGACTGCAAAACGAGTCGAGAGGCGGGCTGACAGTTCCATCGTGGGAGGCAGTTTGACCAACGAGCGGATGTCAGCCACGGTGAGCCACGCATCGCGCACATTACCTTCTACGCGCAAGGTGTTCCACACACGGTCCCATCCGGCTCGCGCATCGTAGGTGGCACGCAAGTCGCTCTGACTGATTACCGACTGGGGAAGGCGCATCTCGAAGTCTTCAATCGTGGCTCCGTGACGGTCGGCACGAAGCTTCAAGCGCAAATGGCGAAGTTCGAAGCCTGACTGTTCGCGAAAGGCTAACGAGCGAACATGAAGGCGCAAAAGGTCGGGCGTCAGACTCTTGAGGCTGATATTGGCATTGATTTGGTCTACCAGCAGGTGTGAGGGATTGAGCTTGCCCGGCGTACGGGGACGGTCAAGCTGATCGTATTTTACCTGAATACGTCGCAGAATCACGGAGTTCACGCGCAGGTTGATGCCCTTGTTTTCCTTTTTCTCCTTGCTGCTCAGCGCATCGACAATAAACTGGAAATTGGTGGGAGACGTAGCGTTGGGCTTGTAGAGGTTGATTTGTGTATCGAGTATCGAGATGGTACGCAACGACAGCTGCTCCTGGACAAGGGAACGCAACGCTACTTTTGCCGTCAGACGTTCGGCTTGCAAAAGGGGCTTGCGTTCTTGATCGTAAATACACACGTCGCGCAACAGGACTCGATTAAACAATCCAACCTCTAAAGCTCCGATTTTCACCTCAGTACGGAGGGTTTGTTCGAGTAAGTCTTCGGCTGTTTGGGTCAACCAACGCTGGGTCGGACCGAAGTGTACAAAGCCCAACAAAACAAGGTATGCACCCAGCAGGATGCATACCCATACTCGTACTATGTTGCGTAAGGTATTCGTAGCGGTAAAGTTGTTTACGTGGTAAGTGATAAAATAGAATAGAACGGGAACTTAGACTTGACTCAACACGAGGAAAGAGTGAAGTAAAACAATCCTCATATATCACTGATATACAACGAATCAAGATATATTACCTAAAGTTATCATCAAGTCTATTCCTAGAAAGTAAAGGACATATGTTAGAAGACACCACACGAAGGGGGCTTCCTGTAGAAGGGAGGACTGTCACAATCAATCGTAACCAGCCACCCGGATTATTTTGGTAGAGCAAAGATACGCGAACTGAATGAAATGTGAATCAACTTTCCCCCTCAAACCCTCGATTACCAAACAAAAAATCGACCAATTCTACTATTTAGTTCGATTGTCAACAATAAAACCCCATCGGTTGGGGTTATGAAATTAGTACGCAATGTTTTTTGTGTATCTTTGTAGATAACTTTTCCCTAAAAAGAAACTTCTCTATCCCTCACTGGGGATGTCAAGGTACATGCGGGAATAAAAGTAATTGGACGTTTTTTCTATATGATGATAAAGAAGAAATTTAATACTAAATAGTAGAACTGCTTATAATGAGCGTTTTCAAGAAATATTCTTATAAGCATTTTACCCGCTTCATCCTCTCGTATAGTAACGCTTCGCCCCATAGCAACTGACTTCGTCTTACTGAACTTTTCTACTCACCTCATTGGAGCAACCAGTTCACCACCCGTCAAGGTCTGGCACCTACCTTACGGACAGCAGGAGTCTTACGTCTACTGAGACCTCATTTACTTTTTTCCTCCATTCCTTCCTCAATCTTTTTCTTACACCGTATGAAAATTTCCATCATTACTGCCACCTGGAACTCAGCTGCAACAGTTTGTGATACTTTTGAAAGCATCCTCCGACAAACCTACACAGACTACGAATACTTGGTTATCGATGGAGGATCAACTGACAAGACAGTCGACCTCATCCGACAGTACGAACCGCGCTTCGGCGGACGTATGCGCTGGATTAGTGAAAAGGACAAAGGCATCTATGACGCCATGAACAAAGGCATTTCCATGGCTACGGGCGACGTAATTGGTCTGCTCAACTCGGATGACTTCTATACTACCGACGATGTACTCCAAACGATAGCCCACACCTTTCTCAACCACTCGGTTGACGCCGTTTATGCTGACGTTCACTATGTACCCTGCGAAGACACCTCACGTTGCGTTCGTTATTACTCCAGTCGCCCCTTTCATCGCTGGATGATGCGTATGGGCTTTATGCCCGCTCATCCTTCCTTTTATTGTCGCAAACAAGTATATACCGACTTTGGAACTTTCGATTTAAGCTACAAGGTAGCGGCTGACTTTGAGAATTTGCTTCGCTTACTCTTTGTCCATCGCATTTCTACTCAATACATCCCTAAAGATTTCGTTACCATGCGACGTGGAGGGGCTTCAAGTAGCGGATGGATCAGCCACAAGCAAATCTACCGCGACCATCGACGCGCCCTTCGCACCAACGGAGTTTATTCCAACCACCTGCTACTCTCTTTACGCTATCTGTACAAAATAGCTGAAGTCACGAAGTCTAAGTTATTCAACCACTAAAGCCTTCCCGAATCACAAGTTACCAACGACTTCTTCATACAGTAACATGAAACAGGAATTGGAGTATGCCTAACTCACTCCTCTCCCCTCTTCTCTTATTGAAATGACTGTGGCGAACCACATCGTTCCGACCTGTATCGGAACATGGGTTCGCCACAGTGCTTTTTTACGTCAAAAAGGCCAGCTTATTCTGCGGCTTTTTCCTTACCGTTTGCCGACACTTCATCCGCAGGCGATACAGGCGTATAAATCGGTCCCGAACCAGAATTACCCGATTGGGAAGCGTCTGAATCTGAGCCGTCAGCAGGGGTTTTATCACCAGTCGAACCCGTTCCGGAACCCGTCGAGTCGGTTGATGCATCGGCATCGCCTGTTGGTTTGTCAGTAGGCTTCGGCGGTTGCTGACCTGCCGACGAGCCACCCGTCTGTCCACTGGGCTTTTGCTCACCCGAGGGCTTGTTGTCCTCCTGTGGAGCTGCCGGTTGATTACCTTGTGCCTCTGCCTTCTTACGGGCAATCGCCGCCAAGGACTGTTTAAACTCCAGGTTACGGCGGTAGCGAATCACCGTGGCGTTCCACTCACTGACAGCTTCGTCAATCATGCCCGGAAAAACCTCCAGCAAAGAGTTGGCAAACGACACAAATGCTCGATATGCCTTGTCGGTTTCCTGGCGTGCTGTCGTTACCGTTCCCGCCCCCTTCTTGGCATTCTCTTTGTCGCGCGCCAGCTGTGCCTTCTTCACCGCTTCATTCGAAGCCTTCATCTTCTCAAACACCTCTTTCAGGCCGATTGACGTAAGGAGCGTCTGAAACTCCTCCTGATTGAGGTCATCCAAAATGTGGTGAATGGCACTGGTGAGGCGGTCTTTACCGCTATGCGTCTTGACGCGGCTGTTTTGCAAATACTCATACGCTGTTTCAGCGATAGCCTGATGAGGCGAATGCGGACATTGGGCGTGCATCTTGACGATTTGGAAGATGGCGCTGAGACATTCGCGGCGGATGTCATTGTGCTTGACCACCGTTTTGAGTTCCAAACTCTTCTGCAAAAGTTTCAACACTTGGTCTTCGTGCTGCGTAGCCGTAAGCCATGCCGCCAATTTAGACTTAAAAGTCTCGTTTTCGCACTCGATGGCTGAAAATAAGGTGGTTCCAGCCTCGTGAAAGGAGAAGTGTGTATCGTTCTCCAACGCCTGAAGTTTAATTGAATCGATCTTCATACAATAAATTAATTTGATCAAGGAGCAAACTCCTAATTTAACAAACACATTTGCACCATTCACGCGCGTCCCGCATCACCCCGATTGATCAGTTCGGGAACAACGGAGGGACACCGCGCCAGGTTATGCAAAACGACCTGTTGATTACGGAGCAAAGTACCCCTTGCGGAAAGGCGGAGTCGAAGCTGTCACAAGGCAAACAGAGTAGACAACTACGACGGGTAGCTCACGGACACAGTCCACCCTTCAGACGGAGGGTTTGAGGGTCGGAAGCGGCGAAACTTCTATTGGCATCGGGAGAAGCCCTGTTCGCACATTCGAACACTTCCTTTTTTAGGTAGGTAAACCTGGTCTTCGCAGCAACAGACACAGTTACCCCGTCACAAAACAATGGACTGGAAGCAGTGAGACTGCCTTTTTTGAAGCGAAGCAAACGAACGCTTGGCAATGAGTCGGCTCTTTTTTCACACGGAAATAGCCGATTACACCCAAGGAGCAACTCATTTTCTCACGGAAAAACCGACTAAACCGAATGGAGCGGTCTTTTATCCTTGGAAAAACGAAGCTCTCCGACGGGTGAGCACTTTTTTTCGCTGGAAAAATCAGTTGAATCGGCGGGAGCCTCCTTTTTTCCGTGGAAAATCGAAGCTAACCGACGAGACCACCGTTTTTTTCGTGAAAAAAATGGATGGAATCGGCGGGAGCCTGATTTTTTCGGCGGAAAATGGGAGGTGATTCGCGTGCAAGGTCTTTTTTACGCTCGGCAATGCAAGCTTTCCTCACACAAAGCTTCTTTTGCCCCACCGAAAAATCCAACGAACGGACTGTAAGTTCCTTCTTTCCATGCAAACGAACGAGGCTTCCAAGGGGAAGACCTGCGCAGTCGCAAAGATAAAATCGGCTTTACGGTCGATCAGCTTGCTCTTTCTGTCCAACACTTCCTGCCCATCGAAACGAGAGGAAGGAGCGACAGGCGAAAACCGGGAATGTACCCAACCGAAGGAAAGCCACAACATGGGGGCAATTCCTGGCGTATGCAATACAAACAACCCGAAACCAGCGGAAACCGTGAGTCTGCTCGGCGGATGGCCTCACACAGCCTCTTCCACAACGTGCCTTCAAGTCCTTGCATAGTGCTTTGACTCGGGGAATGCCAGACTGGGAGCAAGAAGCGGAAAGAGCCATGCTTCGCTACAATGTACTTTATGTAATCTTGGGAGGGATTGCGACCAGGGAGTCGCCAGCCTTTTTAATAATGAGCCCTTCGCGACAGGCTCGTCTCTATTTCGCGTTTTTCCCCACGATCCTTCCTACAACAAAGGGCTTCGTGCTAACTCGGGATGATACCGAGAGAAGAAAATAGCTGTAAAGCATCTCTGATTCCAAATCTCCCCAACAACAGGAGAACTTAGTGGAGTCTACTTTAATCAAAATAGTTGTTTTCCCATTCACTCTACAAGCAAACTGCGTGCCAAACCCCTAAATCAACTTAAATAATCGAGATAATGCGCCATTTCATAGGATTTGACTGCCAAAACAAGACAGTTTGTCACTGACAGCTGTCAGTTTGTCAGTTCAATGACAGTCCTCCACGCTGCATCACCCGGGTTCCTTCTACGCATCACGGCAAACTCAAAAGGCCGCAACGACTTCAGTTCACATCGACCTACGAAGCCCTGGGGCAAAAATCCTTCGTAAAACCCACGCTCCACGTAGCCTTTCAACTACGGAAACAAAAAAATCGGAGGCACAACCTCTAAAGGTCATACCTCCGATTCCTGTAACCTAAAAAATCGAATGAGCTATTAGCCCAAATACTTTGTCAAAATATTGATGTTATCTGCTTCGCGCAGACGGCGAAGTGCGCGTTCCTTAATCTGACGAACACGTTCACGAGTCAAGCTCAAAGTGTTAGCTACTTCTTCAGCCGTCATTTCGTTGCGACCGATACCAAAGAGCATCTTCAACACCTGACGTTCACGGTCAGAGAGTGTGGTCAACGCAGCTTCAAGGTCAGACGAAAGCGACTCCTTCTCCATCTGATTGTCCGTACCCGGAGCTGAATCGTCGGTCATGATGTCAATGAGACAGTTTGAATCGTCATCCTGGAAGGGAGCATCGACACTGACCTTCTTACCATTCGTACCCAGTGCTTCCTGCACCTTGCTTACATCGGTATCGAGGATTTCTGCCAACTCGCCGACCGAGGGACGACGCTCGTACTCCTGTTCGAAGCTGACAATTGCCTTCGTCAATTTACTTTGGAAACCCACCTGGTTGAGCGGCATACGTACGATACGACTCTGTTCAGAAATAGCTTGCAGGATGCTTTGACGAATCCACCACACAGCATACGAGATGAATTTAAAGCCACGGGTCTCGTCAAACTTCTGAGCAGCCTTGATCAGACCGAGGTTGCCTTCGTCAATCAAGTCGTTAAGGGCAAGTCCCTGGTTCTGGTATTGCTTTGCCACACTGACAACGAAACGTAAGTTGGCGCGAGTCAGGCGATCCAAAGCTTCCTGGTCACCTTTGTGGATGCGCTGTGCGAGTTCCACTTCCTCATCCGTAGAGATGAGCTCTTCGCGACCGATTTCTACCAGATACTTATCCAACGCTGCACTCGAGCGGTTGGTGATACTCTTATTGATTTTAAGTTGACGCATATTCTAAGAATGTCTCACAGGGTTTGGAATATTGCCCGCCGGAGCTCAAGCTTGGCCCTAACGGGAAAAATCAAGTACATTTCAGTGGGTTGGCTGTTCCTCAGCTTTAGGTAAAGGGGGATAAACGCAGAAAAGGTCTGCCCGGCAACATCAATTTGCCAGCAGACATTTGAACGAATATAACCCTGAATGGTTGTTCATAAAACCCTATTAGCCGAAATGAATTGCAAAAGTAGAGTTTTATAAAGTAGAAAGCAAATAGAACGGCTTGTGGTTATAAATAATTAGTAAGATAACCAACAAATAGACGAGTAAAAATATCAAAAACCACCTTAAGTAGGTTGCTCGACCTGCTTAGGGATTGAGACAAAAGGTAATTAACAGGCACTACCCTGCGCAACCGTCCGCTACACTAAGAAGCTCGCTTGCCTTGGGACGGACCGAAACGGCTTCGGCAAAAGATAAGTTCTGAAGAAAGGGAGAAAAGATTCGTTTGCTCCATGAAGCCTGGTGCGTGACTCACTGCACCAAACTTCATGGGAAACGATGATAAAGAAGGGAGGGGGCAAAACTAAAATCAATATTCTACCCACCGGATGCACGTTCGAGGGATGGGAAGCCGGTTCACGGGCCTACCCCCATCCCTTACTGCTTCTTTTGAAAGACTTCCTCGAAGAGGTTGAGGCTGTCGGGATGTTCCGTAGCGAAGGTGTCAATGTGACGCATACGCTTCTCGGCTAAAATTTCGTCGACGGCAATGAAGATGCCCGTCTCTTCGACTTCGCCAAACTCGTGGTTGACAGCAGTTCCAAACACACGCATTGTGGGACTGAGCCCCATATAAGCATTGACAAGGGGCGGAATGTTGTAACCTAACTTGCGCACTTCCTTGTTGAGGATGCGATAGTCGGACTTGAAGTCGTCGCAGGTAAAGAGTTGACGCAGTTCTTCTTCGGGTGTCTCGATGTGGAGGGGAGTGATCGGGGTGACGAGCTTCTCGGTATCGCCAAAATGTTTTTTGAGGAAGTAGAGAATCATGTCGCGTGCCTGGCGATTGAAGGAGGGATACATGGTCATCTTACCAAAGAAGTACTTCAGATTGGGGATGATGACGGTCAAGGCACCCAGTCCGTCCCACAAATTGTCCAGTGCAAAGATACCCTTGCTCATGGCACGGGTACTTTGATACTCTAACGTGACAAAGGAACGTCCCAACTCCACGGTATCGGCCATGTACGTGTCGAGGAACTTCTCGGAGAAGTGGAACATGTGACCTGTCGCCAAACGAGGCTGTCCCTTCTCATCGTATTCGATTTCCTTACCCGGAAGAAAGCGGTATCCGCCCAGAATCAATTCTTCCTCAGGGTCCCAGACAATGAGTTGGTAATAGGGATGTTCGCAGGTATCAAACTCGTCCCAATCTAACTCCATCCCTGTACCGCCACCGGCAGCACGGAAAGCGATTTCGCGCAGGCGGCCAATTTCACGCATGACGTTGGGTGCCTGCTGATAGGTGATGATATAGATTTCGTTACCCGCCTTATTGGTGGCGCGTAAGCGGCGTTCGGGGGTTAGCTCCTGCTTGAGGAGTGCTTTGTCTACGGGAGGTATGATGGGTTGCATGGTGATTTACTTACCTGTGTTTAGTCGATAAACTTCGTCTTGTACATACTGAGCCCATTGGGCAGGCTTGCGGGACGCATCAAACGTTTGCCAGGGAATGGGACGTCCGATGTATACCTGGAATGTTTTGTGTCGGTGACGGAATGTTTCGTCAGCTAGAAAGAGCATAGCGATGTTAAACTTCAATCCTAACCGCTTGCCAAATCCAGCCCAGCGATAAAAACGGTCGGAGTTGCAGCCTCCAAAGTAGATGGGCACAACGTCACGACGGGTTTCGATGCTTTTCGTAATGAAGGTTTTGTTCCACGGAAGGTCACGTACAATGCCTTTTTCGCGTCGCGAACAGAGTCCGGCTGGGAACATAATGATGTGGGCATCACTGCTGAAGACGGCTTCTACCAAACGGGGGAAGTCTCGGCTTTGCTTTCCCGTCTTGTTGATCGGAATGCAGAGGGGAGCCAGTCCGTGCAGGTTCATCAGCAAGTCATTGACAAGGTAACGAATGCGACCGTCGTAGTGATGACCTAAAATCTGACCAATGGCAATGCCGTCTGGACCGCCTAAAGGGTGGTTGCTCACAAAGGTATAGCGAGCTCCCTGGCTATCATCCGGCAAATTCTCCAAGCCATGAACTTCCAACTTGACATCCAGAAAGTTCATCACGGCATCCAACCAAGGTACGCCTTGCGTATCTCCTACCTGCTCTAAGAATTGGTTGATCTCTTCCTGGTGAGCTATGCGTTTGAGCCAAGAAGTAACGAAGCGCGGCACGTAACGGGCCTTTTTACCCGCCTTGGCATGGAGTATTTGGTCGATGTCTATTTTAAATACCTGGTTCTTCACGAGATGTTGTGGGGTTTGGGTCAGTTCCTTCCCTCCGAGAAAGCGAAGCCGAAGGAGCTGAAAGGTCGATAATCACCCTTTACAAAAGGCTTTGGGAACAGAGCCTAAGGATGGTCAAAAGTGATGCAAAAATACAAATAAATTTTACCTGTCCGATTCCTTTCGGAAAAGTTTTATACTTTTGCTCAACTCCTCATTTCGCTCTTCACGAAAGCGTTTGAGGCCCTTCATACCCCTGTCACTTTTCTCTTTTCTATCTTGACTTTTGCGAGGAGAGGTTCTCTCCTCGGTTTTTCTATGCATACTCTGATACTTGTCACTACTGAATTTGCGGCGGCTGCTCACCTCATGATGAGTCTGGTGCTTTTTTATTTGGCACGTCGCAGCGTACAGTTTCTTTCCCAGGCCTGGATTATGTTGTTAATCTGCCTGATGTATTGTGTAGCCCTCTTTTATTTTGCTACGCATCCCGTCATCCCTACACTGGGTATCCTTCATCCCGTTCTCTTAATTTATTTGCTTGTCTGCTCGTACCTGCAGAGTGTCTACCCGTTGGGGTTATGCTTGCCGGGCTATTTGCAGTGGGGACGTATGTGGGCGTATGCCAGTCCTGCCATTCTGCTGATTTTTCTCTACGGACTGGGCGCGGCTGTGGGTAGTGAACTTTCGCGTGTCTACACGGTCGACGACTTCCGCGACTATTTCCTTTCGGGCGACGTGGTGCTCCGCCTGGCCGCACTGCTGTTATCGGGCTATTATATTGTCAACATCTTCCGCCTGCCCCACCGCCTGGCACGCAAGATGGAGTATCCGCGCGACCTGATAGCCTACGGGTCGGCACTGGGACTGGTCAGTGTGTTCTTTGTCTGCATCACGGTGCGCTTTAACCCGGTTTTATTGACCATTTACATGTTGCTCTTCACGTTGGTCAACATGTTCCTCTTCTTCCGCATCCTCCGGCCTACGGTCGAATCCATATCCTACCCTACCTTCCGCGAGGTACAAACGCCCCCGACGAAGGAACAGATTACTCAGTCGGAAGCAGACGACTTCAATGAGGCGAACTTGCAACGCTTTGAGGTGATGGAGTACATCATGCAACATGATAAACCCTTTCTCGACCCGCTTTTCAATCGCGAACGTCTTTGCAGGCTGGTGGGTTTCAACCGTCACGTTGCCTTGCAAACCATTCGCTCGCAAGGCTACAACGACATCCATGAATACATCAGCCGTTACCGTGTGGCTGAATTGCGCCGCCGCATCGAACAAGGCATCATTACGGACGTGAAGCAACACACGCAGGTGGGCTTCCGCCACAATCAGACGGCCATCACGAGTTTCGAACGCTACGAGGGCAAGGGGTTGGTGGAATTTATCGAACAGTACAACCAATTGCATCCAGAGGAAACGACGAAGCAACCGGAACTGACGGAGAAATAAGGGCTACGGCAAAACCACCTGTAAGGTGTGTAACCTGACAGCGATGCCCTGTAAAACAGACCTGCTATGCCTGCGAACTTAAAGGTGAGAACCACCAGAAGTAAGTTGGCGAAGCGATTACTCTAAGTTTTGAGATGGATGAATAAATAAAAATATTCATCGAAATGATTTGCGCTCTTTGCAAAATGACTACTTTTGCAACATACAAACTGAAGGCCTTGACAACCCTGATTGATTGACAGCAAAATGAGATATAAACGCGGCAGGGGGACAGTTTCCTCTGACCTATAAATAAAAGGTCTTTCTATAGATGATTAGCGTGTGAAAGCATCGAAGTGAAAGGTTGCAGGGTGACTTCATGGGGCTACTTACATGACTTCGTCACTCAACTGCACAACGATACTGGCATGAATTAAAAAGACCAGGATTAAACCAGCATATTCAAACAATTCGCGTCAAGCGAACAAATCTTCAGCACAATAATGGAAAAAATTTATGGCTTAATTGATGCGCCTTTTACTCCGTTTAACGAGCAAGGCGAAATCAACCTCGACATCATCCCCGCTTACGCTGCACTCTTGGCACGCAACGGACTGAAAGGTGTGTTTATCAACGGTTCCTCTGGCGAAGGTTACATGCTGACCGAAGAGGAACGTATGCAGCTTGCCGAAGCTTGGGTAGCTGCTGCCCCGAAGGACTTTAAGGTGATTGTTCACGTAGGTAGCACTTGCGTGAAGAGTAGCAAGCGCCTCGCCGCTCACGCACAGCAGATTGGTGCTTGGGGTATCGGTGCAATGGCAACTCCCTTCCCCCGTATCAACCGTGTGGAAGAGCTCGTGAAGTATTGCGAAGAGATTGCCTCGGGGGCTCCGGAACTTCCCTTCTACTACTACCACATTCCCGCCTTTAACAATGCCTACCTCTCCATGCTCGACTTCCTTCAGGCTGTCGACGGTCGCATCCCCAACTTTGCGGGTATCAAGTATACCTTTGAAAGTTTGTACGAATACAACCGTTGCCGCCGCTATAAGAACGGTAAGTACGATATGCTCCACGGACAGGACGAAACTATCCTGCCCTGTTTGGCTATGGGCGGTGCACAGGGTGGCATCGGCGGCACGACCAACTACAACGGCAAGGTGCTGACTGGCATTATCGAAGCCTGGAAGGAGGGTGACCTCGAAAAGGCTCGCGAATTGCAGGAGTTTGCCCAGGATGTCATTGACGTGATCTGCCACTTCCGCGGTAACATCGTAGGCGGTAAGCGCATCATGAAGCTGATTGGTTTGGACATGGGTAAGAACCGCACGCCGTTCCAAAATATGACGGACGAAGAAGAAGTCCGCATGAAGGAGGAACTCGAAGCTATCGGCTTCTTCGAGCGTTGTAACCGATAAGAGGTTTTATTGTTAGGAACGTTAGTTCCAGATTATAGACAGAGGAGGGAGCACGTTTCACCCGGTTATCCGAGGAAAATCTCCCGTGAACATCCCTCCTCTGTCTCTTTTTTGCTGACCGCTTTCATCCTCATTTATGTCTATGAAACAATTGCTCTGTCTGATTGCATTTCTTGTAGCAACCCTGGCACATGCACAACAGGCTCCAGCCAACGACAACCCCTTTAACTCTGTCACCTTTCGTTCCCTTCCTGCTCTAAAGGCAGGAAACACTCAACAGGGCGTTTCGGCTCCCTATGTGGGCTATGCCAATGGTGCGCTGTGGGTGTCAGGTGGCTGCAACTTTCCCAACCGTCCCGCCGCAGAAGGGGGAACCAAAAAGTTTTACCGGGACATTTATATCTTGTCTCCTTACAACCAGGCGAATGCCCAATGGGTGAAGAAAGGGGAGTTTCCCGACGCTGTAGGCTATGGAGTCAGCGTTTCAGTGCCTGACGGCGTGGCTTGTGTAGGCGGTACAGACGGTTATACCAGCTGTTCGGACGGACTCGTCATGCGACTGAACAGCCAAAACGAAATTGAATTTGAATACTTGCCTTCTCTTCCCGTGGCACTTGACAATATGTCGGGCTACTACGCGGACAATTATATCTATGTAGCCGGTGGTCAAACTGACGGTGAACCCAGTAATGCGGTGTTCCGCCTGCCGTACCCGAAAGGAGAAGAGTGGGAACGTATCCCTGATTTCCCGGGAGAAGCCAGACTGCAACCCGCTGTGGCTGTACAAAAGACGGCAACAGGAAACAGTCTGTACGTATTGGGCGGCTATGCGCCCGCAACAACAAGCAGCCGGGCCAAAGTGCACAGCGATGGCTGGTGTTACGACTTGAAGCGCGAACGTTGGCAACGCGTGGCTCCCATGATTCCCCATGGTACACGCGACACCTTGGCTCTGGTCGGTGCGCAAGCGGTTAGCTCGGGCTGTGCACACATTGTTTGTATCGGTGGTGTCAACCGCCAAATCTTTGAAAGGGCACTCAATCTGCCGACAGACATCAAGCTGCTGGAGGCGGAGCTGAAACGTCAGCCCGATTCGCTCAAGGCTGAACGCTTGAAGGTGCTGAAGGCTGAACAACAAGCCTACCTCACACACCCTGAGGGCTGGTATCGCTTTCAGGACGAATTGCTCATCTACCATACGATTACCGATACCTGGGTGACCGAAAGCCGTTCGCCGCTCTTGGCTCGTGCCGGCGCTGGACTCATTCAGGCTGGTAATGAGTGGATTGTGGTCAACGGAGAGACCAAGCCAGGTATCCGCTCGAAAGACGTGACGGCGGTCAAGATGACGATGCGCCCCACCTTCGGTTGGCTGAACTGGTCGGTACTGATTGCTTACCTCCTTGCCATGGTAGCATTGGGTTACTACTTTATGCGCCGAGAGGGCGATGCCGACGACTTCTTTAAGGGCGGAGGACGCATACCCTGGTGGGCGGCAGGTATCAGTATCTATGCTACGATGCTGAGTGCCATCACTTATATGGCGTACCCCGCCAAGGCATACGCAACCGACTGGACGTATTACCCGATGTTGGTGACGATTTTGTTTGTCTCCTTCCCGGTTATCAAATATTATCTGCCGTTCTTCCGTCGTCTCAACGTGACAAGTGCCTATGAATACCTGGAACTTCGTTTCAACGCACCTACGCGGCTCATGGCTTCGGCACTCTTTATCATCTTTATGGTGGCGCGCATGGCGCTGGTGCTGTATCTTCCTTCCCTCGCACTGACGGCGGTAACAGGTATCGACATCTATATCTGCATCGTACTCATGGCAGTCGTTACCACCCTCTATTGTACCATGGGTGGTGTCGAAGCGGTTGTGTGGGGCGACGTGGTACAGGGTATTATCCTGGTTGGCGGTGCCATCTTCTCTGTGATTTACTTGGTTAATGGAACGGAAGGTGGGGTTTCGGGCTTCTTAGATATTGGTATGGCGGCTGACAAGTTCCGCTTAATCGACTGGAGCTTTGACATCACAACGGCCAGCTTCTGGGTTATTCTCCTCGGTGGCATGGCTAACAACCTCATATCTTACACTTCCGACCAAACAGTCATTCAGCGCTACTTGACCACCAAGGATGAACGCAGTGCTGGACACAGTATCCTGATGAACGGTGTGATGAGTGTCTGCATCTCAATTGCATTCTTTGCCATCGGTGCTGGACTTTACACCTTCTTCAAGACGCACCCGACTGAATTAGATTACACGATGACGAAGAGTGATACGATCTTCCCCTTCTTCATCATGAGCCAAATGCCCCAGGGAGTCGCAGGTTTGCTGATTGCAGCAATCTTTGCCGCTACGATGAGTACAATCTCGTCAAACATCAACTCGGTGGCTACGGCTTTCAGTATTGACTTCTATAAACGTTGGCGTCCGGCTACTTCAAGCAATGAGATGCTGAAGGTGGCGCGCCGCGCTTGTCTGATGTCTGGACTTTTAGGTATGGGCATTGCACTGCTGATGGCGACGTGGGAAATCCTCTCTCTGCTCGACTTCTTCCAAGAAATCCTCGGATTACTTTCCAGTGGCTTGGGCGGGCTCTTCCTGATGGGAATTTTCTTCCCCCGTATCGGCGGTAAGGCCGCTTTGCGCGGGTTTATTGCAGGTGTAGCGGCTGTATTCTTGCTCCGCTACCTGACACCGGTAAGCTTCCTGCTCTACGGCTTCGTTGGTATGGCGGTATCTGTACTTGTCGGCTACATTTGCTCC
>OIQP01000226.1_pt1 | contig 17876 bp, 14 predicted proteins | sample 1586001 | NCBI WGS metagenome assembly OIQP01 (sample SAMN02675048, study PRJEB24791) | human gut metagenome, SKBSTL034 | isolation source: stool | host: Homo sapiens | place: USA
TGAAGGTGAACGTCTACCTGAACCATCGGCTGACGGCCCGCAGTGCAGCGGCGCAGGCGGTGTCCAGCTGCTGTACGGATAATGTCACGCTGAGCAGCCCGGTGGAGCTGCCGCCGCTGCGCACGGTGCCGCAGCTGGAGCTGCAGCCGGAATGGCTGGATGCGCTTGCTGCCGCCATGAGCGCCGGTCTGCCGCTGTACCGTGCCACCCGCGCCGTGCACAGCTGCTTTGTGCTGCGGCAGGGAACCATCCTTTTTGCCTGCGAGGACATCGGCCGGCACAACGCGCTGGATAAGGCTGTGGGCGAGATGCTGCTGCAGGGTGTCCCGCTGGCAGAATGCGTGCTTTATACCAGCGGCCGGGTGCCCGTGGACATGGTGCGCAAGGCCATCCGGGCGGGCGTTCCGGCACTGGTGAGCAAGAGCATGCCCACGATCCAATCGCTGGAACTGGCGCAGGAATACGGCCTGCAGCTGGTGTGCGGCAGGAAACATCCGCTAACTTTAGCAGAATGTGTAAAATGATGGTGACAAAACAGAGAAAGCACGGCTGTTTGCGTTGACTTACCTCCGGTACAGATGATAAAATAGTAACGAAGAAACCGCTTCGCTGTTGCAGCAGCAGAAGCGGCTATTTTCATGTCCGGGAAACTTTCCCGCACAAACAAAAACAGGCAGGTGATAACATGAAGCAGGCAACCAATCCGTTTGCGCCCGTCCCGCTGTGGCGCAGACGGCTGCCGGGCTACGCGGCCATGGGCGCTGCGACGATCGCCATGGCGGTCGGCCTCATCGCAATGCAGAACGCACGCACCACGGTCGCAGGCACCCTGCTGCCGGTGTCGGAGGCGGATGCAGCCACCTACGGCATCAGCGCGGTGTACCAGCTCGACGACGGCAGCTATCGCGTGGAGGGCGTGCAGAAGGGCTTCCAGAGCGATGTGCAGGCTGCCGTGACCATCGACGCCGAGGGCAATGTCTCCGCTGTGGAGATCCTCTCGCAGGCGGAGACGGACAGCCTCGGCGGCCAGTGTGTCGCTCCGGAGTTCACGTCCCAGTACCAGGGCGCGGCTCCCTTTACGCTGGCAGGCAAGAGCTACACCGTGACCGACCCGGCCACCGGCGCAGCCTATGCAGCAGCCGGTGCATCCGATGCGTCCGCTGCGGCACAGGATTTTGACCCCGCACAGTGGAATGTGTCCGACACCTCTCCCGAGGCGGAGGCCACCCGCAGGATGTATGCGGCCGGGCTGACCCTCTCGGCCCTGAACGGACAGCCTCTGGACGACGAGCTGCCGCCCCCGCTGGATTCCAGCGCCGAGGCCGTGGCACGCCGGAAGCTGTACGCTGCGGGCCTGAGCAAGAGCGCACAGGACGGCGAGGCGCAGGCTCTGCCCTACGCGGACTGGTCGGCTGAAAAGCAGTCGGCCTACCGTCTTGCCGAGGCCGGGCTGACCGCCGGGCCGTCCGATAGCGGCGCTGTCAGCGCAGACCTCACCGAGGTGGACGCCCTTTCCGGTGCGACCATCACCTCGGTGGCAGTGACCACCGTGGTCAACGATTCGTATTTCTATGTAACTGAGGTGCTCCGCGCAGAGTGACCTCAACGGAGGAATGGAACCTATGGCAAAAACTGATTTTCTGACGGCTGATATGACCCGCCGCCAGTTCATGAAGATCTCGGGCAAGAGCCTTGCAGGGCTTACCCTCTCCGCATCCATGCTGTCCCTCTTCGGCTGCTCGCAGAAGCAGGTGGACAGCGGCGCAGTGGCCACTTGGGCGCTGCCGCAGGGTCTGCTGGTGGTCAACGCCGACCTGTGCACCGGCTGCCAGCGCTGCGAGATCAACTGCACCCTGACCAACGACGGCGTGTGCTCCTCTTACATCAGCCGCGTCAAGATCCAGCGCCGCCTGAATCTGGACGGTGCCGGCAACGGCCTGCTGTCCGGCAACGACAACTGCTTTGTCTACTTCCCGGATACCTGCCGCCAGTGCGAAGACCCCGCCTGCGGCAACGCCTGCCCCCAGAAGGCCATTACGACCAATGCACAGGGCATCCGCGTGGTGGACACCGACAAGTGCATCGGCTGCGGGGCCTGCCACGACGCCTGCCCTTGGCATATGCCCACCGTCAACCCCGAGACCGGCAAGTCGTCCAAGTGCATCGCCTGCGGTGCCTGCGTGGCAGGCTGCCCGTCCGGCGCTCTGTCCATCGTGGACTGGGATGCCGTCACCAGCGCAGCACAGGCTGCCTACATGGACCTGTAAGGAGGAACAACAATGGCTGAAACGTATGGCTGGGCAGGCAAGATCCTGCGCGTTGACCTGACCACTGGCGAGATCACCACGCAGGACGACGCAAAATACCATAAATATATCGGCGGCATGGGCATGGCCTACCGCATCATGTACGACGAAGCTCCCATGGACCTCGACCCCTATGACGAGAAAGCACTGGTCATCTTCGGCGTCGGCCCCCTGACCGGTGCAGGCGTGCCCTGCTCCGGCCGTATGAACGTGACCTTCCGCTCCACCTGGTCCAAGGGCAGCTCCATCATCGACGCCCACATGGGCGGCCACATCGGCCCCATGCTGAAGTATGCGGGCTGGGACGGCATCGTCATCACCGGCATCTCCGCAAAGCCTGTCTACCTGCGCATCGAGGACGACGAGGTCTCCCTCGAGGACGCTTCTGACATCTGGGGCAAGGGCACCTTCGCGTCCAACAAGTGGATGGTGGAGCAGAACGGCCGTGAGTTCGAGACCGCTTCCATCGGCCCTGCCGGTGAGAATCTGGTGGACTACTCCACCCTGAACACCAGCTTTGGCAACTCCGGCGGCGCCGGTCTGGGCGCTGCCATGGGCAACAAGAAGCTGAAGGGCCTGGCCATCCGCGGCACCGGCAGCGTCAAGGTCGCCGACCCCAAAAAGGTGCTGGAGCTGTCCAACTACATGATGGGCAACCTCATCGGCGGCAACAACAACCACAACGTCCCCGCACAGCCCCAGAGCTGGGCCGAGTACAGCGCCACCTCCGGCAAGAACCGCTGGTCCGGCGCACCGGGCCGTATGTGGAAAAAGGCTCCCGGCGGCCCCGTGGATACCGGCGAGCAGCCCTACAACGACATCAACAAGATCGCGCTGCGCTGCTTCAAGGGCTACTTCGACTTCGGCGCACCGGCAGCAGAGTACACCGTCAAGAACGGCGGCTGCTCCTCCTGCCCCATCCGCTGCTACACCGAGTATGATGTGGACCCGCTGGCCGATTACGACCTGCCCACCCACAACTCCAACACCTGTATGCCCGTGCTGTACGGCACCCGCGTCTACCCGGACGGCGTCCACGACTTCAAGTACGAGGGCGACGGCACCATGGTCATCAATCTGGCATGGTCTCATGCTGTGGACGATATGGGCCTGTGGGACAACTACGGCAACCTGAACCGCGACCTGCTGTGGATCCTGCGGATGCCGCGCGAGGAGGCCACCAAGTACATCAGCGAGGAAGAGTACGACTCTCTGCCCTGGGAGTGGGAGAAGGCCGGCGATCCCCGCTGGGAGGTCGAGCTGATCCGCCGCATGGCCTATGGCGAGGGCGACCTGTCCGTTATCGCCAAGGGCACGCTGGCCATGATGGAAAAGTTCGGCCTGCCCAAGAGCTGGCTGGACCGCAACGATGGCGCTACCAACTCCAACCTGATCTACAACGGCTTCCCCAACCACCACGGCCCTGCTGAGGCATGGCAGGTTGGTATGCTGTACAACCTCGTCTATAACCGTGACTGCATGATCCACGAGATCGTCTGCGAGACCGGTTCCGGCGCTCCCTATGAGGTGACCAAGAAGGTCATGGAGGACTTCTTCGGCGAGGGCTGCTACGATAAGGCCAAGGCCTACACCCCCATCAACGAGAACAAGGCAAAGCTGGCTGCATACTGCGTCAACGACAAGAACTTCCACGACTCCGCCACCCTGTGCAACTGGATGTGGCCCATGACCCAGTCTCCCTCCAAGGAGCGCGACTACCACGGCGATCTGGACCTGCAGGCAGACTTTATGACTGCTGTTACCGGCGAGACCTACACCCAGGCCGGTCTGCAGGAAGCAGGCGAGCGCATCACCCAGATGCTGCGCGCCATGACCGCCATCAGCTTCCAGAAGAACTGCGGCAGCGCAAACCTCCGTCAGGAGCACGACGCCATCTGCGACTGGGTCTTCGACAAGGAGCCGGACTTCAAGGCATTCGAGGAAGGCACCACCAAGCTGGACCGCGCCGACATGGAGAAGGCAAAAGACCTCTTCTATGACATCTTCGGCTGGGACAAGACCACCGGTGTGCCTACCCGCGAGACGCTGGAAAAGTTCGATCTGGCTGACATGGCCGACGATCTGGAAGCACGCGGCATCTACAGCCAGACCGAAACCGCAGCCCAGTAATCTATTCTAAAAAACGAGAGGAACTATCATGCTGTTTGGCAGACGCAAACCCGGTTACACCACCACAGTGGACGCCGCCGCTGACCCGGAGCAGGTCATCCTCGACCTGCAGAAGGCGGAGATGGCCGCCAAGAAGAAGCCGAAGGCCGAGGTCTTTGACATCGACGCAGCCAGCGAGACGGCCCGCCGCCTGAAGGAGACCGGAAGTATGTTCGACGGCAGCGCCGCCAAGACCGGTGAGGACGTCATCGCCGCAGTGGAGCGGGAGACGGACGCGCTGGCCGCAAAGCAGGCCGGGGCACAGCCCGCGCCCGCCCAGACGAGCACCCCGGACGATGCCGAAAAGCCGCAGCTGCTGGATTTTCTGGCCGCTGCACCGGAGGCGGAGGGCGACCCCTACGCCGACCAGCCCACCGTCACCGCACCGGAGCTGCCTGAGCTGACCCCGGCGCAGGAGCTGGCGGGCTACATCCGGTCCCGCTCGGCGGCGGCTCTGGTCACGCCCCACGCGCTGCTGGTCAGCGAGGTGGAGAACGCCGACGAGCTGCTGGCCCAGATGCCGGCTGACCCCCAGTGCGCAGACATCGTCTCCCGCGCCGGCGCGAAGGACACCTACTACTATTCCAGCGCCAACATGAGCGACAACTACGCGATGATCGCCCAGCTCATCGAGGACAGGGATCTCTGCGTCATGGTGGCCGAGATGGTGCGGTTCAACGCCCGCGTTTACCCCAGCGCCACCCCGCTGCGCTACTTCCGCCGCTCGCCCTACGACCTGACGCAGGAGGCCATCGAGCAGACGTGGCAGGCCATGCAGGGCAGGCCGGAGTACGCCGACATCGAGGAGCTGACCAACAACCAGAATGAGCGGTTCCTCTTCTCCACCCAGCACCTCACCCGCCGCTATGCAAAAGCCATCAGCGACGTGGACGAGTGGACGGACTGAGCCGTCCATCACAACTGAACAGGATAAGAGCTTCTTTGAGCAAAGGTGTCTAAACCGTCCGGCAATCGAAGCCGTTTCCATAAGCAGCGCACACTGCTTACGGAAACAGCTTCTGACACCGCGCCGCAATGCTAAGGGCTGTATCAGCCGGCATTCAAGGGTGGCGGGGGAAACCCCGCCGCCTTCCCGCAGAAGAAACGCTGCAATTTGAAAAAAAGAACTCCTCCCATCCACACAGGGGCTTTCCGGGCCGCACTGTCACTGCAAGGACAGGCGCTGCCCGGGGAGTGCCATCGGCAAAGACAGCCTGCAAGCTGTCTTCCGGCCGGAACGTGCGGAGCTTCTGCGGAGGCGTTTTGATTTTCGGTCAAGACGTCTCCGCTTCTTTTTTACCTGCCTTTTTGATAAAGAGAACACCCCGCCGCTGCCCGCCTGAGCCATAGCAGGCCGCGCCGCTGCGGGTTTTTGGAGGAAGTTTATGAAACAGCCTTTCTGTGCGCCCTCTGAGGCGCTGCGCCGCGTGCTGGATGCAGCTGCGGCCCTGCCAAGACCGGCGTCGGAGACCCTGCCGCTGGACGATGCGGTCGGCCGCATCGCCGCCGAGACCCTGTCGGCCCGGATGGACCAGCCGCCCTTTGACCGCAGCCCCCTCGACGGCTACGCCCTGCACAGCGCCGACACCGCCGGGGCCAACCGCGAAGCTCCCGTCACCCTGCCGGTGGTCATGAAGCTTTACGCCGGAGATGCCCCCGCCTCTCCCCTGCCCGCAGGCTGTGCAGCCCGCATCATGACCGGCGCGCCCCTGCCCGAGGGGGCGGACTGCGTCCTGATGCAGGAGCTGACCGACGGCGGCGAGGACGCCGTCCGGCTCTATGCCGCCCTGAAGCCGGAGGCGAACGTGGTGTTCCGGGGCGGGGACATCGCCGCCGGGACTGTCATCGCCGGGGCGGGCACCGTCCTCACCCCGGCCCACCTCGGGGTGCTGGCCGGGCAGGGCTATGCCGCTGTGCCGGTCTGCAAAGCGCTCACCGTGGGCGTTCTGGCCACTGGCAGCGAGCTTCTGGCCCCGGGCGAAGCATGGACGCCCGGCAAAATTTACGACGCCAACGGCATCCAGAACGCCGCCCGGCTGCGGCAGCTGGGCTTCGGCGTCCGGCGGCGGCACTGTTCGGACGACCCGGAGGAGATCACAGGACAGATGAAGGAGTTGCTGGCGGAATGTGATGCCGTCATCACCAGCGGCGGCGTCTCGGTGGGGCAGAAGGACTATCTGCCCGCTGTGCTGGAAGCGCTGGATGCAGACCTCCTCTTCGCAGGCGTGGCTCAGAAGCCCGGCAGCCCCATGCTGGCCGGAACGGTCGGCGGCAAGCTGGTGTTCTGCCTGTCCGGCAACCCCTTCGCCGCCGCTGCGACGCTGGAGCAATACGCCATCCCGGCCCTGCTGCGGGCGGCGGGACGCTGCGAGGAGGGCTGTCTCCTCCCCCGCACCACCTGCACCCTGACCACCGGCTTTTCCAAGCCCAGCAAGGTCGCCCGCTACCTGCGGGCCAAGGCCATGGGCGGCAGTGTGACCATCCCCGGCGAGGGCAGTGCCGAGGCCCATTCGTCCGGCAGCCTGTCGGCCATGATGGGCTGCAACTGTCTGGCGGAGCTGCCTGCGGGCAGCGGCCCGGTGGCCCCGGGCGAAGAAGTGGAGGTGCTTTTCTTTGTACAGTGAACCGAAACAGATCCTTGCCGAGCAGCTGGAGCTGAAGCGCCCGGCGGTGCTGGCCGTCAGCGGCCTGCATAACAGCGGCAAGACGACTCTTCTCGAAAAGCTCCTGCCTGCCCTGCGCAGCCGGGGGCTGAAGGTGGGCGTCATCAAGCACGACGGCCACGATTTCACCCCCGATGTGCCCGGTACCGACAGCTACCGTCTGCGGGAGGCCGGGGCCGAGGGTGTGGCCGTCTACTCCGGCCAGCGCTACCTGCTGACCGAGGCCTTTCGCCTGACGGAACAGGACCTTCTGGCCCTGTTCGAGCGCCACGGCTACGACCTCGTCCTCTTGGAGGGCTTCAAGGACAGCGGCTGGCCGAAGATCGAGGTCGTGCGCCGGGAGATCTCGGACACGCCGGTGTCCTTCCAGCCGCTGGCTGTCGTGGGCGACATCCCGGATGCCGATTTCGGCCTCGAAGAAACGCAGGCGCTGGCCGACTGGCTCGTGGCCCAGATGCCGACGCTGTAAGGAGGAAAACCACAATGAAACTCATCCGCACCGAAGACGCGGCAGGGCAGGTGCTCTGCCACGATATTACCCAGATCATTCCCGGCGAGTTCAAGGGTGCCCGCTTCCGCAAGGGCCATGTCATCCAGCCCGAGGACATCCCCGTGCTGCTCTCCATCGGCAAAGAGAATCTCTACGTCTGGGAGAAGAAGCCCGGCATCCTCCACGAGGACGAGGCTGCCGCCCTGCTGTATAAAGCTGCCGCGGGCAAAAACATCCACGGCACTGAGCCGAAGGAGGGCAAGATCGAGCTCATCGCCGACTGCGACGGCCTTCTCAAGATCGACCGCGACGCCCTGCTGGCCGTCAACCGCACGCCCCAGATGATGATCGCCACCATCCACGGCGACCTGCCCGTGAAAAAGGGCCAGAAGCTGGCCGGCACCCGCATCATCCCTCTGGTCATCGAGCAGGAAAAGATGGACGCCATGCAGGCGGCAGCCGGCAGCACGCCCATCCTGAACGTGCTGCCCATGCAGCCCAAGAAGTTCGCCGTCATCACCACCGGCAGCGAGGTGTTCAAGGGCCGCATCGAGGACAAGTTCACCCCCATTCTGGTGGGCAAGCTGGCGGAATACGGCTGCGAGATGGTCTTCCACAAGGTCTGCGACGACGACCCGGCGGGCATCACTGCCGCCATTCTGGAAGCGAGGGACGCAGGCTGTGAGCTTATTTTCACCACCGGCGGCATGAGCGTGGACCCCGACGACCGCACCCCGCTGGCCATCCGGAACACCGGCGCGGACATCGTCACCTACGGCGCACCGGTGCTGCCGGGGGCGATGTTCCTCGTGAGCTATCTGGGCAGCGTGCCGGTCTGCGGCCTGCCCGGCTGCGTCATGTACGCCAAGCGCACCATCTTTGACCTGCTGCTGCCCCGCCTGCTGGCCGATGACCCCATCACCGCCGAGGACATCGCCCGTCTGGGTGAGGGCGGCCTGTGTCTGGGCTGCGCCGAGTGCCACTGGCCCAACTGCGGGTTTGGGCACTGCTGAAACAAATCAAACCTCTCCGTCATCGCTGACGCGATGCCACCTCTCCTATCGAGGAGAGGCCTTGGCATTCCGGAAAGCTTTCTCTCTTCGCCAGAGGCTCCCCTACAAGGGGAGCTGGCGGGCGTAAGCCCGACTGAGAGGTTGTACGAAGGATAGCGTAAAAATATGAGTACAACTGAAACCAATCTGACCCATTTCGATGCCTCCGGCAACGCCGTGATGGTGGACGTGAGCGAAAAGGCCGTCACCTTCCGGGAGGCTGTGGCCCACGGCATCATCACCATGAACGCGGAGGCCTTTGCCGCTGTGGAGAGCGGCACCGTCAAGAAGGGCGATGTGCTGGGCGTCGCCCGCATCGCCGGCATCATGGCCACCAAGCGCACCAGCGAGCTGATCCCCCTCTGTCATCCGCTGCCCCTGACCAAGGTGAGCGTGGATTTCAGGCTCCTGCCTCAACGGCGGGCTGTGGAAGCCCTCTGCACCGTCAAGACCGCCGGTGTCACCGGCGTGGAGATGGAGGCTCTGACCGGCGTTTCCACGGCCCTGCTGACCATCTACGATATGTGCAAGGCCGTGGACAAGGGGATGGAGCTGGGCGAGATCCATCTGGTGGAAAAGACCGGCGGCAAGAGCGGCCACTATGTCCGGGCGGAGGGCGGCTATGTTTGATTCTTCCAGCCGCAATATCCACTATCTCCGCCTCTCCGTCACCGACCTGTGCAACCTGCGCTGCCGCTACTGTATGCCGGACGGGGTGGAGAAGCTGGAACGGGAGGCCGTGCTGACCTACGAAGAGTTCCTCCGCCTCGCGGCTCTCTTTGCCCAGTGCGGCATCGATACCGTCCGGGTCACTGGCGGCGAGCCGCTGGTGCGCAAAGACGTGGACCAGCTGGTGGCGGGGCTGAAAGCCATCCCCGGCATCCACAAAGTCACCCTGACCACCAACGGTATCCTGCTGGCCCGGCAGCTGCCCGCCCTTCTGAGCGCCGGGCTGGACAGCGTGAACATCAGCCTTGACACCCTCCGCCCGGAGGTGTTCCAGCGCATCACAGCCCGGGACGAGTTCTCCCATGTGATGGAGGGTCTCCGCGCCGCGCTGGACAGCGGCATCCCCGTCAAGCTGAACTGCGTGCCGCAGGCGGGCGTCAACGAGGGCGAGCTGGAAGACCTTGCCGCCCTTGCCGAGGCGCACCCATTGCAGGTGCGCTTTATCGAGATGATGCCCATCGGCTACGGCGCGGCCATGCCCTGCATCTCGGGGCCTGCGCTGCGGGAGCGGTTTGCCCGCCGCTGGCCGGAGTTCGCCCCTCTGCCTGCGGCACAGAGCACAGTTCTCGGCGACGGCCCGGCAGTCTACTACACCGTCCCCGGCTGGGAGGGTGACGTGGGCTTCATCGCCGCCGTCCACGGCAAGTTCTGTGCCTCTTGCAACCGGGTGCGGCTGACGAGCCAAGGCTTCCTGCGCCCCTGCCTCGCCAGCGAGGCGGGCTGCGACCTGCGGGAGCTTCTGCGCAGCGGTGCAACCGACGCCGCACTTTCACAGGCCATCCGGCAGACCATCTGGGCAAAGCCCCGGGAACATCATTTCGGAGACAATTCCATGCCCGCGACCCGCGGCATGTATCGCATCGGAGGATAACGATCTATGGGAAAACTTCTGGCAATCTGCACCAGCCCCAAGCGCGGCACCGTCAAAACTGAGGTGCCCAGCGCTGTTCTGACCCCGGAGTGGGGCATCATCAGCGACGCCCACGGCGGCAGCTGGCACCGTCAGGTGAGCCTTTTGAGCGCCGAGAAGATCGAGGCGTTCCGCAAGAAGATCTGGGTGGACTACGGCGCCTTTGGCGAAAATCTGGTCATCGAGGGCTTCGACTTCCGCAATCTGCCCGTCACCAGCCGGTTTGCCATCGGCAGCGTCGTGCTGGAGATGACCCAGATCGGCAAGGAGTGCCACAACGACTGCGTCATCAAGCAGCAGACCGGCGAGTGCATCATGCCCCGGGAGGGCGTATTCGCCCGGGTTCTGGAGGGCGGCGAGATCCATGTGGGCGACGAAGTGACCCTTCTGCCCCCGGCAGCCGACCCGCCCCTGCGGGCCGCCGTCATCACCCTGTCCGACAAGGGCAGCCGGGGCGAGCGGGAGGACAAGAGCGGCCCCCTCATCGTGGAGATGCTCACCGCCGCAGGCTATGTGGTGGAGGAGACCATGATCCTGCCCGACGAGGCCAAGGCCCTGAAAGCCCAGCTCATCCGGCTGGCCGACGGCCGTCAGGTGAACCTCATCCTGACCACCGGCGGAACCGGCTTCTCCCCCCGGGACATCACCCCGGAGGCCACCTATGCTGTGGCCGACCGCAGCGCCCCCGGCATCGCCGAAGCCATGCGGTACCACAGCCTGTCCATCACCCCTCGCGGGATGCTGAGCCGCGCCGCCAGCGTATTGCGCGGCAAGACGCTCATTGTTAACCTGCCCGGCAGCCCCAAGGCCGTCAAGGAGAACCTCGAGTACATCCTGCCCAGCCTTGAGCACGGCATCCGCATCGCCGCCGGGCTGGACGGCGAGTGCGCCCGGAAGTAAAAGGAGAAATTCATGAAAACCAACCTCATCTCCCGCCGTAACTTTCTTGCTGTGGCCGGTGCTGTCGGCGTTGCTGCTGCCCTGACCGCCTGCGGCGGCGCTGCTTCCAGCACCGCTTCCTCCGCAGCCGCTTCTTCTGAGGCTGCGTCCTCCGAGGCTTCCGGCGAGTCCGTCGAGCTGATCGTCTTCGCCGCCGCCTCCCTGACCGAGACCCTGAACGCCATCGCCGAAACGTACTCTGCCCAGAACCCGGGCGTGACCTTCCGCTTCAACTTCGATTCCTCCGGCACGCTGAAGACCCAGATCCAGGAGGGTGCCGACTGCGACCTGTTCCTCTCCGCCGGCCAGAAGCAGATGAACCAGCTGGACATCACCGCCTCCGCCGACGTGAACCCCGACGGTCTGGACTTCGTGGACTCCGCCACCCGCGTGGACCTGCTGGAAAACAAGGTCGTCCTCTGCGTGCCCGAGGGCAGCGACAAGGGCATCGACAGCTTCGACGCTCTGGCCGAGCACCTGAAGGCGGAGGACATCCTGTTCTGCATGGGCAACAGCGACGTGCCCGTGGGCCAGTACACCCAGAAGATCCTCTCTTACTACGGCCTCGACGAGGCTGCTCTGGCCGCTGCCGGTGTCATCACCTATGGCTCGAACGTCAAGGAAGTCACCACCCAGATCAGCGAGGGCAGCGTGGACGCCGGTGTCGTCTACTGCACCGACGCATACAGCGCCGGTCTGACCCCCGTGGACGAGGCCACCGCCGAGATGTGCGGTCAGGTCATCTACCCCGCCGCCGTCCTCAAGGCCGCTCCCCACCCCGACGCTGCCGTGGCTTTTCTCGCCTACCTGCGCACCGATGCCGCCGCTCAGGTCTTCGAGAGCGTGGGATTTGCGGCGGTGTAAACGACTCCGTCATTGCATGGGCCAACGGTCAGGCATCCCTTCATCCAACCTCTCAGGCGCTTCGCGCCAGCTCCCCTTGTAGGGGAGCCTCTGGCGAAAAGGCAAAGTTTTCCGCTATGCCAAAGCCTCTCCTCGATAGGAGAGGTGGCACGGCGTCAGCCGTGACGGAGAGGTTTATTCCCACAGTAACTCACGGCCAGACCCACCCACATCTGAGGACAAACTTATGGACTGGTATCCCTTATGGAACAGCCTGCGCATCGCGCTCATCAGCTGCGCAGCGGTGTTCTTCCTCGGCATTTTTGCCGCTTACTATATCGCAAAACTGCCCCGCACCGTCAAGGGCGTGCTGGACGTGCTCCTCACCCTTCCGATGGTACTGCCACCTACCGTGGTGGGCTATTTTCTTCTGCTGCTCTTCGGTGCAAAGCGGCCTCTGGGCCTCTTCTTTCTGGAGCATTTCGGCGTCAAGCTGGTCATGAACTGGTACAGCGCCATCTTCGCCTCCATCGTGGTGGCCTTCCCGCTGATGTACCGCACGGCCCGGGGTGCCTTCGAGAGCTTCGATGAGACGCTGGCCTGGTCAGCCCAGACGCTGGGACAGTCCAACACATGGATCTTCTGGCGGGTGCGGATGCCCTGCTGTCGGCAGGGCATCCTTGCCGGTACGGTGCTGGCCTTTGCCCGGGCGCTGGGCGAGTACGGCGCTACCAGCATGATCGCAGGCTACACCCCCGGCAGGACGGCTACCATCGCCACTACCGTCTACCAGCTCTGGCGCACCAACGACGAGCTGGGGGCCATGCGGTGGGTGCTGGTGGACATCGTCATCTCGGCGGTGGTGCTGCTGGCCGTCAATCTGCTGGAAAAGAAGCAGAAAGCAGGTGGACGCCCATGAGTCTGGAAGTGCACATCGAGAAAAAGCTGAATGGCTTTACCCTCCGCTCTGACCTCACCGCCGGGAACACTGCCACGGCCATTCTGGGCGCCTCCGGCTGCGGCAAGAGCATGACCCTGCGCTGCATCGCGGGCATCGTGAAGCCCGACAAGGGCCGCATCCTGCTGGATGGGCGGGTGCTGTTCGACAGCGAGCAGCACATCGACCTGCCGCCCCAGCAGCGGGGCGTGGGCCTGCTGTTCCAGAACTACGCCCTCTTCCCGAACATGACCGTGGAGCAGAACATCCTCTGCGGCCTGAACGCAGAAAAAGACAGAGCCGCCCGCAAAGCCCGCTGTACCGAAATGCTGCGGGCCATGCGGCTGGAAGAGCTGGCAGGCCGCCGCCCCGCCGAGCTTTCCGGCGGGCAGCAGCAGCGCACCGCGCTGGCCCGCATCCTCGTGGGCCGGCCCCGCCTCCTGATGCTGGACGAGCCGTTCAGCGCACTGGACAGCTACCTCCGGGAGGAGGTAGAGGGCGAGGTGGGGAGCCTGCTGGCAGGCTTTGAGGGCACGGCCCTCCTCGTCACCCACAACCGGGACGAGGCCTACCGCCTGTGCCGGGACATGATCGTCATGGACAGCGGGCAGGTGCTCCGCACCGGCACGACCAAGGCCGTCTTCGCCGACCCCCGCAGTACCGCCGCCGCCCGGCTCACCGGCTGCAAAAACATCCTGCCCTGCGCCCGGGTGGACGCCCACACCGTCCGTCTGACAGGCTGCGAGTGCCTGCTGCATCTGGCCGCTGGGGTCCCGGAGGGCTGCACTGCCGTGGGCATCCGCGCCCACGATCTCGCACCCTGTGCCGCCGAAGCCCTCAACGCCCTGCCGGTGGCGCTGCTCTCCGCCAGTGAGAACCCCTTCGACTGGAACCTCATCTTCCGGCTGCCGGGCGGCTCCCGCCTGTGGTGGAAGGTCTCCAAAACGACCCTGTCGGTGGCCGAGCCTGCCGCCCCGGCCTGCCTCGCCGCACTGCCCGGGAGCATCATGCCTCTGACGGACGTGCGTGCGTAGTTCGAACAAAAACAGAGCCGGTGCATTCTGCACCGGCTCATTTCTGTTTTCTTATGATTCTCCGAAGAATTTCTTGGCAATATCGGCGCTCTGCTTGGCGTCCTTGGCGTACCAGTCCGCGCCGATCTTCTCGGCGTACTCCGGCGTCAGAACAGCGCCGCCCACCATGACCTTGCAGTCGAGCTTGGCCGCACGGAGGGCCGCGATGGTCTCCTCCATGCTCTTGAGGGTGGTGGTCATCAGGGCCGAGAGGCCCACGAGATGGACATCCTTCTCCCGGACGGTATCCACCACCGTCTCCACCGGCACATCACGGCCAAGGTCGATGACCTCGAAGCCGTAGTTCTCGAGGATGACCCGGACGATGTTCTTGCCGATGTCGTGGACATCGCCCTTGACGGTGGCGAGGACGATGCGGCCCTTGCTGGCCCCGGCCCCACCCCGCTTGGCGATGGCGGTCTTGATCTCCTCAAAGGCGGCCTGCGCGGCGCTGGCAGCCTGCAGCAGCTGGGGCAGGAAGAGCTTGCCCTTCTCGTACTTCTCGCCCACCACGTCCAGCGCCGGGATGAGGGCCTCGTCCACCAGCGTCAGCGGCTCGGTGGTGTCCAGCAGAGTGTGGGTACGGGCAGCGGCCTCGCCCTTGAGGCCCTTTTCCACCGCCTGCATGAGGGCGGCAAAGGGGCCGCTGTGAGCCGCATCCGCCTCTGCCGGTGCATCTGCCGTCTGGGACGCCTGCGCCGTTTTGGCCTGTGCCAGCGCGGTGCTGGCGGGGACTTTATCGGCATAGCGGGCAATGTAGGCCATGCTCTGCCTGTCCCGGTTGGTCAGGACGTTGTAAGCGTAGACCGCCGCCATCATCTCCTCGCTGGAGGGGTTCATGATGGCGAGGTCGAGGCCCGCATACATGGCCATGGTCAGAAAGGCGGTGTTGAGGTAGGGTCGGCAGGGCAGGCCGAAGCTGATGTTGGACACGCCGAGGATGGTGCGGACGCCCAGCTCCTTCTTGCAGCGGGCCAGCGCCTCCACGGTGGCCAGAACGTCCTCCTGCTGGGCGCTGGCGGTGAGGGTGAGGCAGTCGATGTAGATGTCCTCCCGGGGGATGCCATGAGCCAGCGCGGCATCCACGATCCGCTTTGCGATCGCAAAGCGGGCGTCGGCGCTGGGCTGGATGCCACGCTCATCAATGGCGAGGCCCACCACGGCTGCGCCGTACTTTTTGCAGAGGGGCAGGACCCGCTCCAACACCTCCGTCTCGCCGTTCACCGAGTTGACGATGGGCTTGCCGTTATAGACCCGCAGGCCCCGCTCGAGGGCGTCGGCGTGGGAGGAATCCAGCTGCAAAGGCAGGCTCACCACGCTCTGCAGGGCCTTGACCACCTGCTCCATGACGGCAGGCTCGTCCACACCGGGAGCGCCCACATTGACGTCCAGCACCTGTGCGCCGGCTTCGGACTGGCTGACAGCCTGCTCGAGAATGTAGTTCATATCTCCCTCGCGGAGGGCCTGCTGGAACCGCTTTTTGCCGGTGGGGTTGATGCGTTCTCCCACCACGGTGATGCCGTCCACCGTGACGAAATCCATCGGCGAGCAGAGCACCGAGGGCATGGCGTGGGCAGCCCGGCCCGGCCTGCAGTCGGCGAAGACGCCGTTCAGCAGCCGGATGAAATCGGGGGTGGTGCCGCAGCAGCCGCCCGCCGCGAAGAGCTTCAGCTCCCGGTAGGGCTTCATCTCCATGGCAAAGAGCTGGGGGGTGATGTCGTAGCCGCTGCCGTCGGCCCGGGGCAGGCCTGCGTTGGGCTTGACGAAGACCGGGAAATCGCCGGGCAGGGCCTCGGCCAGACGCTTCGCCATCGGGAAGATCTCCTTCGGGCCGAGGGAGCAGTTGATGCCCACGGCATCTGCGCCGAGGCCCCGGGCCGTGACGGCGAAGCTCTCGACGGTGCAGCCGGTAAAGGTGCGCCCGCCTGCCTCAAAGCTCATGCTGGCGAGGATGGGCAGCGTGCAGTTCTCTTTCGCGGCCAGCAGGGCGGCCTTCAGCTCGTAGAGGTCGGTGAAGGTCTCGAAGAAGACGAGGTCGGCCCCGGCAGCCGCACCGGCCCGGACGATGCGGCCATACTCGGCCACGGCGTCCTCAAAGGCCAGCGTGCCGTTGGGTTCCAGCAGCTCGCCCAGCGGGCCGACGTCCAGCGCCGCCAGCGCGCCGTAGGGGGCGCAGGCCCGCTTGCAGTTGGCGATGCCCGCCGCAATGATCTCTTCCAGCGTGTACTCGCTGCCCGCCAGCTTGTGGGCCGACGCGCCGAAGGTGTTGGCGTTGATGATGCGGCTTCCAGCGGCGGCGTAGCGGCTGTGGATGCTCTCGATGAGCTGCGGGTCTGTGATGTTCAGCTCCTCGGGCCGTGCGCCCAGCTTCAGGCCCGCTGCCTGCAGCATGGTGCCCATACCGCCGTCCAGAAGGATGGTGTTGGGCTGGGTAAACAGTTCATTCGCTTGCACAGGTCTTGCCCCTCTTTCTGTATTCGCACCGCGTGTTCAGCACGCAGTGGCCGCACCCGGCGAGATGTCCCTTCACCGGGTGGTCGCTCAGCCCCAGCAGAGCGGTCACGCTCTTGCGGGGCGTCATAAGGTCGTTTTCGGTCACGCAAAGCCCGACTCGGCGGGCGGTATCCAGCGCCGCCGCCACCAGCGGCTGCACCCCGATGGGCCAGTCGCCATAGCCCGGCGAGAAGCGGCCCGTGAGATACCTGTCCTGCCCTGCGGCCCACTGCCGCAGCTCGGCCTCGGCGGCGTCTGTGGCCTGTTCGGCCAGCGCCGAACCGAGGGCATCCGAGGCCACACCGGCAGCAATATCCCCCACTCCGGCGCGGCGGATCTGGCTGTCTGCGCCCGGGCCGAGGGTCACGGCCAGAAGCAGGGCCTCCCGGCACCCCTCAAGGTGGCGGAAGATGTCCTCCCCCTTCAGGATGCCGACCTGCGCGAGGCTCTCCACATCGGCCTCAAGCCAGACGGCCCGGGGGGTGGCGGCGGCGAGAAGGGGTGCAGCGCACCGTTCCAGAAGAGCGAGGGTGGCGCTGTCGGCCTCGCCCCGCGCGCCGAAATATCGCGCGGCCTGCCGGATGTCGATGGACTCCGGCTTCGTTAGATACAAGGGTCTGCTCGGCCCGATGGGCATTTTTGCCGCCTCCTTCTTTTGACTGAAGTAGAATAAGTATACCGCACTGGTAGGCTAAAATCAACAGAAAAGCCCCTTTCTCAGCATTTTTGCCGGGAGAGGGGCTTGTAAACTTTATATCAGCGGACGTCCCTGACCGACACCGCCTGTTACTTCAGGAACTTGCGAACGGCACGGGCGACGATGCCGCCCAGAATGCCGGACACGAGGAACTCGGCCACGCCCTGCACGCCGACCAGCAGGACGACGAACATCAGGGGGTTGGCTGCGCCCTTGACCGACACGAGGTTCTGGACGTAATCGCAGCTATAGAAGGCCAGCACAATGTAGCCCATGAAGAACAGGGTGTTGAGGGCCGGGGCGCACATGGCGCTGACGAGGTAGCTCCAGGTACCGGGCTTATCGAGGCCCTTGATGGCGTTGAAGATGAGGCCGACGCACACGCCCATCAGCACACGCATACCCACGCAGAGGATGAAGGTGTTGACGGGGCTGACCTGAAACAGCGCGCCGGTCATGGCAGAGGCGCCGGTGACAGCGTCATAGAAGCTCACCGCACCGAACACGCCGCCGAGGATGGCACCTGCTGCGGGACCCATGGTGATGGCACCCACAGCGATCGGCAGGGGCAAAAA
>OIQP01000273.1_pt1 | contig 15734 bp, 9 predicted proteins | sample 1586001 | NCBI WGS metagenome assembly OIQP01 (sample SAMN02675048, study PRJEB24791) | human gut metagenome, SKBSTL034 | isolation source: stool | host: Homo sapiens | place: USA
CCGCAGCAGCCTCCTTCAAGCACGTTTCCCCGGCGGGCGCAGCTCTGGGTCTGCCGCTCACCGATGTGGAGCGCAAAATGTACCACATTGCCCCGGATATGGAGCTGTCTCCGCTGGCAAATGCCTACGCCCGTGCACGCGGTGCCGACCGCATGTCCTCCTTTGGCGACTGGATCGCCCTGTCCGACATCTGCGATGTGCCCACCGCAAAGCTGATCCAGCACGAGGTGTCCGACGGCATCATCGCCCCGGGCTATGAGCCGGAGGCCCTGACCATCCTCGCCGGCAAGAAGAAGGGAAACTACAACGTGGTCGCCATCGACCCTGCCTATAAGCCCAACCCCGTGGAGCACAAGCAGGTCTACGGCATCACCTTCGAGCAGGGCCGCAACGAGCTGGTCATCAACGCCGACACCATGCTGAACAACTGGGTCACGGAGAACAAGACCGTGACCGAGGAGCAGAAGCGCGACCTCATCATCGCCCTCATCACCCTGAAATATACCCAGTCCAACAGCGTCTGCTACACCGCAGGCGGCCAGACCATCGGCGTGGGCGCAGGCCAGCAGAGCCGCATCCACTGCACCCGTCTGGCGGGCCAGAAGGCCGACAACTGGCAGCTGCGCCATATGCCGAAGGTGCTGGACCTGCCCTTCCGCGACGATGTGGCAAAGCCCAACCGTGACAACGCCATCGATGTCTACATCGGCGACACCCCCGAGGACGTCATTGGCGACGATGTCTGGGCCGAGACCTTCACCCGTCAGCCTGAGCCGCTGACCGTTGAGGAAAAGAAGGAGTATCTGAGCCATGTCACCGGCGTCTGCCTCGGCTCGGATGCGTTCTTCCCCTTCGGCGACAACATCGAGCGGGCACGCCGTTCCGGCGTCACCGCCATCGTCCAGCCCGGCGGCTCCATCCGTGACCAGCAGGTCATCGACACCTGCAATAAGTACGGCATTGCGATGGCCTTCTGCGGCATCCGGCTGTTCCATCACTAAGGGGGCATAAAAATGGCAAAGAAAATCTTAGTCGTTGGCGGCGGCGGACGTGAGCACGCCATCATCAAGGCACTGAAAAAAAGCCCCGACTGCGGTGAGGTCTGGTGTGCGCCCGGCAACGGCGGCATCGGCTATGACGCCCACTGCGTCAACATCAAGGCCACCGATGTGGAGACGATGGTGGGCTTTGCAGAGACGGAAAAGTTCGACTATGTCGTGGTAGCGCAGGACGACCCGCTGGCACTGGGCATGGTGGACGCTCTGGCAAAGGTCGGCATCCCGGCGTTCGGCCCGGACAAGGCTGCGGCCCGCATCGAGGCCTCCAAGGTCTTCTCCAAAGACCTGATGAAGAAGTACGGCATCCCCACCGCGAAGTATGAGGCCTTCGACGACCCCGCCAAGGTCATGGAGTACATCAAGGCCGAGGGCAAGTATCCTGTGGTCATCAAGGCCGACGGCCTTGCGCTGGGCAAGGGCGTGCTCATCTGCGAGAACGAAGAGCAGGCTGCCGAGGGCGTCAAGGAGATCATGCTGGATAAAAAGTTCGGCGCTTCCGGCAACCATGTGGTCGTGGAGGAGTTCCTCACCGGCCCCGAGGTCAGTGTCCTCAGCTTCACCGACGGCAAGGTGGTCAAGCCGATGGTGTCCTCCATGGACCACAAGCGTGCCAACGACCACGACACCGGCCTGAACACCGGCGGCATGGGCACTGTCGCCCCTAACCCCTACTACACCCCGGCCATCGCCGCCGAGTGCATGGAAAAGATCTTCCTGCCCACCATCAAGGCCATGAACGCCGAGGGCTGCCCCTTCAAGGGCTGTCTCTACTTCGGCCTCATGCTCACCCCGGACGGCCCGAAAGTCATCGAGTACAACTGCCGCTTCGGCGACCCCGAGACGCAGGTGGTGCTGCCCCTGCTGGAGAGCGACCTGCTGAAGATCATGACCGCCTGCACCGAGGGCACGCTGGCCGACACCGAGGTGAAGTTCTCCGACGGCGCGGCTGCCTGCGTTATCCTCGCTTCCGGCGGCTACCCTGTGGCCTATGAGAAGGGCAAGCCCATCACCGGCCTTGTGGACGGTCAGCTGCCCGATGAGCCGGACGTCACGGTCTACCACTCCGGCACGGCCATCGCCGAGGACGGTCAGCTCGTCACCAACGGCGGCCGCGTGCTGGGCGTGACGGCCACTGCGCCCGGCCTGCCCCGGGCCATCGCCATCGCCTACGAGGCCGCAGAGCACATCCACTTCGACAAGCTGCACAAGCGCACCGACATCGGGATGCGGGCGCTGAAGGCGCTGGCGGAGAAGCAGTAAAGCGCTCTGTGAAAGGCTCTCCCGCTGGGAGAGCTGTCGCCGAAGGGGACTGAGAGGGCAAGGATGCTGACAGGGATGCGTCAGCGCAGCGATTGGAGCGCTCTGACAAAGGAGCGGATTATCGCTGTGTCGCAGCTCTGTCGCACAGGGCTTGCCCTCTCCGTCATTGCTTCGCAATGCCACCTCTCCCAAAGGGCGAGGCTTTGGCTATGAAAGACTGAAACAACGAAATAACAAGGGGGATTTCCCAATGGTATATCGTATCTATGTTGAAAAGAAACCCGGCTTCGACGGCGAGGCCCAGAGCCTGCGCAACGAGCTGGTCTCGCTGCTGGGCATCAAGGAGCTGAGCGGCCTGCGGCTGCTCAACCGCTACGACGTGGAGGGCATCGACGAGGCATTGTTCGAGCAGTGCGTGCCCACTGTGTTCAGCGAGCCGCCGGTGGACAATACCTATGCGGAGCTGCCCGCTGCGGACGGCTGCGTGTCTTTTGCCGTGGAGTACCTGCCCGGCCAGTTCGACCAGCGCGCCGACTCTGCCGCCGAGTGCATCCAGCTCATCAGTCAGGGCGAGCGCCCGCTGGTGCGCTCTGCCCGCGTCTACCTGCTGGAGGGCACCCTGACCGACGAGCAGCTGGCCGAGATCAAGAAATACGTCATCAACCCCGTGGAGGCCCGCGAGGCTTCGCTGGACACCAAGGCTACCCTGAAGATGGAGTATCCCGTCCCCACCGAGGTGGCCGTTCTGGACGGCTTCAACGAGCTGGACGAGGAGGGCCTGAAGAAGTTCATCGATGAGAAGGGCCTTGCGATGGACCTCGGTGACATCAAGTTTTGTCAGGAGTATTTCCGCTCGGAGAAGCGCGACCCGACCATTACTGAGATCAAGATGATCGACACCTACTGGTCCGATCACTGCCGCCATACCACCTTCGGCACCATTCTGGACGACGTCCAGATCGACGATGCCGTGGTGCAGAAGGCATTTGACCGCTACATGGCCATGCGCGCCGACCTTGGCCGTGAGAACAAGCCCCGCTGCATGATGGACCTTGCCACCATCGGTGCCAAGGAGCTGAAAAAGCAGGGTATTCTGAAGAACCTCGATGAGTCTGAGGAGATCAACGCCTGCACCGTCAAGATCAAGTGCGATGTCAACGGCAAGGACGAGGACTGGCTCTTCCTCTTCAAGAATGAGACCCACAACCATCCCACCGAGATCGAGCCGTTCGGCGGTGCGGCCACCTGCATCGGCGGTGCCATCCGTGATCCCCTGTCCGGCCGCAGCTACGTCTATCAGGCCATGCGCGTCACCGGCGCAGGCGACCCCCTCAAGCCCGTCAGCGAGACCCTGCCCGGCAAGCTGCCTCAGCGCAAGCTGGTGACGACCGCTGCCGCCGGTTATTCCTCCTACGGCAACCAGATCGGCCTCGCCACCGGTCAGGTGGATGAGATCTATCACCCCGGCTATGTGGCAAAGCGTATGGAGATCGGTGCTGTCGTGGGCGCGACCCCCGCTTCCCACGTCCGCCGCGAGTGCCCCGCCCCCGGCGACGTCATCGTCCTGCTGGGCGGCCGCACCGGCCGTGACGGCATCGGCGGCGCTACCGGCTCCTCCAAGGCCCACAAGCTGGACAGCCTCGAGCACTGCGGTGCCGAGGTGCAGAAGGGCAACGCCCCCATCGAGCGCAAGCTGCAGCGCCTGTTCCGCCGCGAGGATGCCTGCAAGATGATCAAGCGCTGCAACGACTTCGGCGCAGGCGGCGTCTCCGTCGCCATCGGCGAGCTGGCCGACGGCCTGTATATCGACCTGAACAAGGTCACGAAGAAGTACGACGGCCTCGATGGCACCGAGCTGGCCATCAGCGAGAGTCAGGAGCGGATGGCCGTGGCGCTGGCCCCCGAGGATGTGGACAAGTTTATCGCCATTGCCACCGAGGAGAACCTTGAGGCCACCCCCGTGGCGAAGGTCACGGAAGAAAAGCGTCTGAACATGGTGTGGAACGGCAAGTCCATCGTCAACATCAGCCGCGAGTTCCTGAACTCCAACGGTGCCGAGAAGCACCAGAACGTCCACATCGAGAAGGGCACCGTCTGGCAGCCCCAGTGGGCCGGTGTGACCTTCGAGCAGAAGATGAAGAACATGGTGGGCGACCTGAACGTCTGCAGCAAGAAGGGCCTTTCGGAGCGGTTCGACTCCACCATCGGCGCAGCCACTGTGCTGATGCCCTTCGGCGGCGCACGCCAGCTGACCCCCCAGAACGCCATGGTGGCCAAGCTGCCGGTGGACGGCGAAACCAACACCTGCTCCGGCATGGCATGGGGCTACAACCCCTATCTGATGAGCGCTGACCAGTATGTGGGCGCACAGATGGCCGTGATCGAGAGCGTGACCAAGCTGGTGGCCAGCGGCTTCCGCTATGAGGACGCCTACCTGACGTTCCAGGAGTATTTCGAGCGTCTGGGCAATGTGCCGGAGCGCTGGGGCAAGCCGCTGGCCGCTCTGCTGGGCGCTCTGGATGCCCAGATGGGCCTCGGCATCGCCTCCATCGGCGGCAAGGATAGTATGTCCGGCTCCTTCGAGCAGCTGGATGTGCCTCCCACGCTGGTGTCCTTCGCCACGGCCATCGGCAAGGCCAGCCGCGTCGTCTCCACCGAGTTCAAGAAGCCGGAGAGCACGGTCGTCCTCCTCCGGCCCATCCTCGATCCGGCGACCGGCTGCCCCAACTTCTTCTCCCTGAAAGCCAACTATAAGATCGTCGAGCAGATGATGGAGGAGGGCATCGTGGCCTCCGCCTGCTCTGTGGGCTACGGCGGTCTGGCCGAGGCCCTCTTCAAGATGGGTCTGGGCAACCGCATCGGCTTCAAGATGATGACCAAGATGTCCACCCACGATATGTTCAAGCCCATGTACGGCTCCATCGTGCTGGAGATGGTCTCCGACGCCCCGGCCGGTGAGCTGCTGGGCGAGACCACGGCGGACTACGTCTTTGAGTGCTGCGGCGACAAGCTGGATATGGCACAGCTGCAGGAGATCTGGGAGTCCAAGCTCGAGCCGGTCTACCCCTACCGCAAGTCCGGCCCCGTCGTCGAGAAGATCAGCGGCAGCCTGACCGCTCCCGCTGCGCCCAAGATCGGTGTGGCAAAGCCGAAGGTCATCATCCCGGTCTTCCCGGGCACCAACTGCGAGTACGACACCGCCCGCGCCTTTGCCCGCGCCGGTGCTGACCCCGAGGTGCTGGTCATCCGCAACCTGACCCCCGCTGACGTCACTGCCAGCTGCGAGGCACTGGTGAAGGCCATCAACGAGAGCCAGATCGTCATGCTGCCCGGCGGCTTCTCCGGTGGCGACGAGCCGGACGGCAGCGCCAAGTTCATCGCCTCCTTCTTCCGCAGCCCGGCCGTCACCGAGGCGGTCCGCGACCTGCTGCAGCACCGTGACGGCCTGATGCTGGGCATCTGCAACGGCTTCCAGGCCCTCATCAAGCTGGGTCTGGCCGCTTACGGCGACATCCGCCCCATCACGTCCTGCGACCCGACCCTGACCTTCAACACCATCGGCCGCCACCAGAGTATGCTGGTGCGCACCCGCATCGCTTCCACCGGCAGCCCGTGGCTGTCCAAGTGCAGCGTGGGCGACCAGCACACCGTGGCCATCAGCCACGGCGAGGGACGCTTTGTGGCACCCCAGAGCGTGCTGGATACCCTCATCGCCAACGGTCAGATCGCAACGCAGTACGTCGATCAGGACGACAACCCCAGCATGGACCTGCGGTATAACCCCAACGGCTCCGTCCTCGCCATCGAGGGCATCACCAGCCCGGACGGCCGTGTCTTTGGTAAGATGGGCCACTCGGAGCGCAGCGGCGAGTACCTCTACAAGAATGTCACCGGCGATAAGTATCAGCCGATCTTCGAGGGCGGCGTGGACTATTTCAAGATTTGATGGTAGAATAGAAGAAACTTACCCGATCCGCAAAGGCTCTCCCTTTGGGAGAGCTGGCGCGTGAGCGCCTGAGAGGGCAAGGATGTCAGGAAAGAGGAAAACATCGCTTGGACAAAGAGCCTGCTTATCACAGCACGGGATGTAGTTTGTCAGGCGGCTTGCCCTCTCCGGCATCGCAGGCGATGCCACCTCTCCCAAGGGGAGAGGCTTTTGGCAGCGTGACGGTAACTTTCCAGAAACGAATACCCAAGGAGGACAGCTTAATGTCTCAGCATGACCGTTATATCAGCCCCTTTTCCACCCGATATGCCTCCGATGAGATGCAGTACATCTTCTCGGACGACAACAAGTTCCGCACCTGGCGCCGTCTGTGGGTGGCGCTGGCCCGGGCCGAGATGAAGCAGGGCCTGACCAATATCACCCCCGAGATGGTGGCCGAGCTGGAAGCTCATGTGGACGACATCAACTATGAGGTCGCCATCGAGAGGGAGAAGCTGGTGCGCCACGATGTTATGAGCCATGTCTACGCCTACGGCCAGCAGTGCCCCAAGGCAGCAGGCATCATCCATCTGGGCGCCACCAGCTGCTACGTCGGCGACAACACCGACATCATCGTGATGCGTCAGGGCCTTGAGCTGGTGCGCAAGAAGCTCATCGGCGTGCTGGCAAAGCTGGCCAAGTTTGCCGAGGAGTACAAGGATATGCCCTGCATGGCCTACACCCACTGCCAGCCCGCCCAGCCCACCACCGTGGGCAAGCGTGCCACCCTGTGGGCCAACGAGCTGGTGATGGACCTCAACGAGATCGACCACCGCCTTGCGACCCTTCAGCTGCGTGGTGTCAAGGGCACCACCGGTACGCAGGCCTCTTTCATGGAGCTGTTCAAGGGCGACGCCGATAAGATCCGCGCCGTGGATGCCTCCATCGCCGAGGAGATGGGCTTCGACCGCGAGGCCGTTATCCCGGTGTCCGGCCAGACCTACAGCCGCAAGGTGGATGCTTTCATCCTGAATGCTCTGGCCGGCATCGGCCAGAGCTGCATGAAGTTTGCCACCGACCTGCGTCTGCTGGCCAACTTCAAGGAGATGGAAGAGCCTTTTGAGAAGAACCAGATCGGTTCCTCTGCCATGCCCTACAAGCGCAACCCCATGCGCTGCGAGCGCATCTGCGCACTGAGCCGCTACCTGATGGTGGATGTGCTCAATCCCAGCTTCACCACTGGCACCCAGTGGTTCGAGCGGACGCTGGATGACAGCGCCAACAAGCGGGTGGCAATGGCCGAAGGCTTCCTCGCCACCGACGCCATCCTGAACATCATGCTCAACGTCACCGACGGCATCGTGGTCTACCCGAAGGTCATCCGCAGCCGCCTGATGGCGGAGCTGCCCTTCATGGCCAGCGAGAACATCATGATGCAGGCCGTGGAGAAGGGCGGCAACCGTCAGGAGCTGCACGAGCGCCTGCGCCAGCACGCCATTGCCGCCGGCAAGCAGGTCAAGGAAGAGGGCCTGCCCAACGATATGGTAGACCGTGTCGCTGCTGACCCCGCCTTTGGCCTGACCAAGGAGGAGATCACAGCGGGCCTTGTGCCCGAAAACTTCGTGGGCCGCGCTCCCCAGCAGGTGGAGGAGTTCATTGCCCACATCCTCAAGCCCATTTTCGACACGAATCCGGATGCTGTGGAGCAGCATGCGAATCTGAGTGTCTAAGGCTTCAAAACATTAGCTCGCAAAGGGAGAACGCTGCTGCGCGTTCTCTCTTTTGTTTTGAGACAAAGCTTTTTTGGGCACTGCAAAAGCCTCTCCCAAAGGGAGAGCCTTGAACCGTTCTACCTAAAATGCTACAATATATCCGCACAAAACATTGAGAATCAGGAGAACACCATGCGACTCGACAAATATCTGGCCGAGACGGCCCAATGCACCCGGAGCGAGGCCAAGGCGCTGCTGGCAAAAGGGCGCGTCACCGTGAACGGCGCGGTCTGCAAGAAAGGGGACACCCAGCTGAAGGCCGCCGACGCCGTGGCAGTGGACGGCAGGGCGCTCGATTACCAGCAGTTCGTCTACCTCATGCTCAACAAGCCCGAGGGTGTCGTCAGCGCCTCCACCGACAAGAGGGAAACCACCGTCGTTGATCTGGTGGGGGACGCCTACCCCCGGCGGGAGCTGTTCCCGGCGGGGCGGCTGGACAAGACCAGCACCGGCTTTGTCCTGCTGACGGACGACGGCGGCTTTGCCCACGACATCCTCGCGCCCAAGCGCCATGTCTCCAAGACCTACACCGTCACCATCGACACCCCGCTGACGGAGGAGATGCGCGCAGGCTTTGCCGCCGGTGTCACGCTGGCCGACGGCACGGCCCTCTCTCCGGCAGAGGTGTCCGCCCTTACGCCCGACGGCCTGACCGTCCGCGTCCTGCTGCGGCAGGGCGTCTACCACCAGATCAAGCGGATGTTCGGCATCTACGGCGCGGGCGTCAACGCCCTCCATCGGGACGCCATCGGCGGCCTTACGCTGGACGAGAGCCTTGCGCCGGGCCAGTGGAGGGAGCTGACCGCCGACGAAGTGGCGAAAATTACCACGGGGTGAGGCGGCGCTTTTCACCCCTTCTTCAAAAAAGTATCACAATTTGCCGGTAAAATAGCTCTCAGAACCACGCAGAAAGGCCTTTTTTGGCCCTGAAAATGCCCCGAAAGATAATTTCAACAAGAAAGAAGAATTTTTTTTGGTGAAATATGTTGCAAAAGTAAATTCTTTTGTGTAAAATATAAAATGTAATGCGGCGAAATTGTTGAAAATCACAATCCCGCCACCTGCGGTTTGCACAAGAGAGGAAAAGGGGTATCCATTTATGGCCAATAGAGTATTTCAGAGCGTGATCTACCAGATGAAGGACGCAATCGACCGTGTGGTCGGCGTGGTGGATGAGACCGGCGCTGTCATCTCCTGCTCGGAGCTGAATCTGATCGGCGAGGTGCGCGAGGGCTTTATGGCAGAGCGTCTGACGGCCGGAGACCGCTTCGTGCGGGATGGCTACACCTATCAGCAGTTCTCCAGCGCAAAGCATAACGATTATGCCGTCTTCGTGGAAGGCGCTGACGAGACTGCGGGCCAGTTCGCCGCGCTGCTGTCCATCAGCCTCCAGAGCATCAAGCAGTATCACGACGAGAAGTTCGACAAGTCCAACTTTATCAAGAATGTGGTGCTGGACAATATCCTGCCCGGCGACATCTACGCCAAGGCCCGTGAGCTGCACTTTGCCACCGACGTCTCCCGGGTGGTGTTCATCGTCCGCGTCACCAGCGGCGGCGACATCTCCGCTTACGACGTGGTGAGCAGCCTGTTCCCCGACAAGCAGAAGGATTTCGTCTTCAACATCAGCGAGACGGACACTGTTCTGGTCAAGGAGATCCGCAAGGGCATCGACCGCACGGATATGGAAAAGCTGGCTGCCAGCATCGTGGATACCCTGTCCGGTGAGCACTACATCAAGGCTGTGGTGGGCATCGGCACCCCCATCGCCAACGTGAAGGATCTGGCCACTTCCTTTAAGGAAGCGCAGATCGCCATGGAGGTCAGCAAGGTGTTCGATACCGAGAAGCAGATCATCCGCTACGATAATCTGGGCATTGCACGCCTGATCTATCAGCTGCCCACCACCGTGTGCGAGATGTTCCTGCGTGAGGTGTTCAAGCAGGGCAGCATCGAGAGTCTGGATCAGGAGACCCTCTTTACCATCCAGCGCTTCTTCGAGAACAACCTGAACGTCTCTGAGACCAGCCGCGGCCTGTTCGTCCACCGCAATACGCTGGTGTACCGTCTGGAAAAGATCAAAAAGCTGACCGGTCTGGATCTGCGTGAGTTCGACGACGCTATCGTGTTCAAGGTAGCGCTCATGGTCAAGAAGTACCTGTCCAACAATCCGGCCAAATATTGATATTTCGTCTCAGCCGCCCCGGCTGCGGACGCCGAAACCGGCCGCTCGACCCCGATGCTGGCCGGTTTCTTTTGTTATAGCCCTGTATGGACAACCTCTCCGTCACGGCTGACGCCGTGCCGCAACCTGGCCTTGTCGAGCGAAGCGAGACTGAGAGGTTTAAGCTTGGAACTTCTGTACCAAATAACTTTTCAGGAGCAAGATACTCATGATAGATTTTGAACATGTCACCAAGATATACAAGAGGAGCGACAAGCCCGCGCTGGAGGACATCGACTTCCATGTGGCAGACGGCGAGTTCGTCTTTCTGGTGGGACACTCCGGTGCAGGCAAGTCCACCCTGCTCAAGCTCATCCTCCGGGAGGAGCTGCCCACAGAGGGCCGCGTACTCGTGGACGGTAAGGATGTCGCCCGGCTGCGCCGGGGCAAAGTGCCCTATCTCCGCCGCCAGATGGGCATCATCTTTCAGGACTTCCGCCTCATCCCGACCATGACGGTCTACGAGAACATCGCCTTTGCGATGCACGTTACCAACATCGGCAAGAAGGACATCAAGGAACGGGTCAACTATATGCTGGAGCTGGTGCATCTGGAAGATAAGGCAAAGGTCTACCCCGAGTTCCTCTCCGGCGGCGAGCAGCAGCGGGTGGCCGTGGCCCGCGCTCTGGCCCACAGCCCTCGTCTGGTCATCGCGGACGAGCCTACCGGCAACATCGACCCCGAGATGAGCCTTGAGATGATGGAGCTGCTGGAGCGGGTGAGCGAAATGGGCATCACAGTGCTGGTCGTCACCCACGAGCATGAGCTGGTGCGCCGCTTCAACCGCCGCACCGTCACCCTGAAGAACGGCCGCATCATCTCCGACGTCCCGGCCAGCTTCGGTGAGGAGGTGCACGCATGAAGATCTCGACGTTTGGTTTCCTGACCCGGCGCGGCGTGCGCAACCTCGGCAAGCACTGGGCCATGACCATTGCCTGCATCGCCTCGCTCAGCGTCTGCATGACCCTGAATACCTTCGCCAGTCTCGTCGAGGTGAACGTGGACAGCATGGTCAACTATCTGGGCACCCAGAATGAGATGGTGGTCTATGTGGACCCCGAGGCCGACAACACCCTCATCGAGTCGGTCGGCGCGGCCATCGGCAGCACCGCAGGGGTGAGCCGGGTGCAGTATATGTCCAAAGAGGACGTCCTGAACCAGTACAAGGGCTATATGTCCGAGTACGCCGACCTTCTGGACGAGTTCGAGAACGACAACCCCTTTAAAGCAAATTATCGCGTCTCCCTGTCGGATCTGAGCCAGATGGAGGCCATGAGCAGGAAATTCGAGGCCATTGAGGGCGTCTACAGCGTCACAGCCCCCATCGAGATGACCAAGACCTTCGTGGACGTCCAGAAGGCCGTCACCAAGGCCGGGCGGATCGTCGTGCTGGTGCTGATGGCCGTGAGCATCATCACGGTAGGCACCACCATCCGGCTGAGCGTCTTTGCCCGCCGCCGCGAAATTGAGATCATGAAGTACGTCGGTGCCACCAACGCCCTCGTCACCCTGCCCTTCGTCATCGAGGGTCTGGTGATGGGCCTCATCTCCGGCATCATCACAGCGGCGGCCAGCATCGGCGGCTACGCCTATATCGTGGAGATCTCGCCCACGCTGGGCAGTCTGTGGCAGATGCTCATGGGCATGGCTCTGGTGCCGCTGGAAAACGTCTGGCCCACCATCCTGACCTACAGCCTCGTGGCGGGCGCTCTGGTGGGCGGTCTGGGCAGTATGTTCTCCATCCGCAAGCACCTTAATGTGTAAGGAGGGCCTACTGTGTATCACGATAAGCATTCCGCAGGCTTCGTCCTGCGCCACTCGCCCCGCCATGCAAAGCCCTCCGGCCACTCAGTCATGATGCGTGCTGCCTGCGCCTTTGTGGCGGCGGCCTGCCTTGTGCTGAGCATGACGGTCTATCCGGCCAGCGCGGCCACCAGCATGAGTTCGCTGCAGAATAAGCTGGATAAGCTCTCCCAGTCCATCCAACAGCATAAGACAGAGCTGAACAACGCCAAGAAGAAGGAAGCCGCCGCAAAGGCCCTCGAGTCTGAGCTGAAGGAAAAGGTCTCGGTGATCCAGAGCCAGATCAGCGTGCTTCAGGGCCAGATCGCCGAGGTGCAGAACAGCATCGGCGTCAAGGAGCAGCAGATCAGCGCCAAGCAGGCCGAGATCGCCCAGAAAGAGCAGGACATCGCCGACCAGTGGGAAGGCTTCAAGAGCCATATGGCCGCGATGCAGGAGCTGCGGGACGGCGGCAGCGTGGCCATGCTCAGCTCGGTGAACGACCTGTACGAGCTGCTGACCTTCAACGAGGTCATGCAGGACATCTCGGTGAAGGACACCGAGATCCTTGACACCATGAAGGCCGCCCGTGAGAGCCTTGTGAACGACCGCACCCAGCTTGTGGCGGAGCGCACCCAGCTGCAGAACAAAAAGGCCGAGCTGAGTGCTCAGAATAAGCAGATGCAGAGCAAGCAGAGCGAGCTGAACTCCAGCGTCAAGGAGGCCCGCCTGAGCGCCGCCGAGGCTCAGCAGGCCCAGAAGAACGCGCAGGCGGCCATCGAGTCGGATGAGATGAACTACGAGGCTGTCAAGAAGGAGATCCAGAAGCTCATCGCAGCCGCAGCGGCCAGCAAGCCGCAGCTGAGCTTCAGCGGCTTCATCTGCCCCCTCAAGAGCTATACCCGCATCTCCAGTGAATACGGCTGGCGCAAGAACCCCGTCTCGGGTGTCAACAAGCTCCATGCGGGCACCGACTTCGCCGCCCCCGCCGGCACCCCCATCTACGCAGCCGCCAGCGGCTATGTACAGGTGGCCGGATGGTCCAGCGGCGGCTACGGCAACTACGTCATCATCTACCACGGCAAAATGTCGGACGGCAACGCCTACTCCACCCTCTACGGCCATATGCGCTCGGTGGCAACGTCGGCGGGCAAGTACGTCAAGCAGGGCGAACTCATCGGCTATGTCGGCTCTACCGGCAACTCGACGGGCAACCATCTCCACCTTGAGGTGTGGAAGGGCGGCTCCAAAGCCAATGCAGTCAATCCCCGTGGTTATATTCCTATGAAATAATACTGTGTCGAGGGGTCAAAGGAGGCCATAAGGCGAAATGAACGAGCAAAAACGCAAGCGTATCCTTCGGGCGGGCTGTCTGCTGCTGGCGGGAGTATTCCTGCTGTCGGTGCTGGGCAGCGTCGTCCTGATGCTTTTGGTCTGAACCGGGGAGGAAAACTGAATGAACCGTAAAATTTCCGTAGGGATGACTGTGACTATCGTCATTCTGGCAATGACGGTCACATTTTCCATCACGATGCTGCTGGCGATGCGGCTGTTTGACCGCACCGTCACCAGCGTGAAGGAAAAGGAGAGCATGTACAACAAGGTGGCCGAAGTAGACCGCTATGTGCGTGCCAACGACTACTACGACATCGACGAGACGATGCTGTACGACCGTCTGACCGCAGGCTATCTGCTGGGCACCGGCGACAAGTACGCCCGCTACTACACCGCCTCGGCCTACACCGACCTGCTCAATGCCCAGAGCGGCAAGCTGATCGGCATCGGCGTGGAGCTGGCCATCGACCAGTCCGGCTACGCCAAGGTCACCAAGGTGTACGACGAGTCCCCCGCAAAGGAGGCCGGCCTGCAAAAGGGCGATTACATCATCACCATCGACGGCACGGACGTTAAGAGTCTGGGCGGCGCAGAGGCCGTCCAGAACAAGCTCCGGGGCGAGAGCGGCATCACCGTCAATGTGGTCTGGCTGGACAGCGAGAACGCCCAGCACACCGCTGACCTGACCCACTACGGTTTCACGGCCAACAGCGTCGATTCCGCCATGGTGCAGGACAATGTGGGCTATATCAAGATCTGGCAGTTCGACAACTCCACCCCCAGTGAGCTGGACTTTGCCCTGCGCAGCCTGACCGCCAGCGGTGCGCAGAGCTTCGTGTTCGACCTGCGCGACAACAGCGGCGGCATCCTCGACGACGCCATCAGCTGTATCGACCTCGTCGCACCGGAAGGTGTGCTGGCCTATGCCGAGGATAAGACCGGAAACCGCACCCTGCTGGGCAGCAGCACCGACGACACCGTCATCAGCCAGCCCTCCGTCTGCCTCGTGAACGAGAACACCGCCAGCGCGGCAGAGCTGTTTGCGTCCAGCCTGCGCTCCCTGTGCGGCGCACGCCTCGTGGGCAGCAGCACCATGGGCAAGGGCACCATCCAAAGCAGCCCTCAGCGCCTCTCGGACGGCAGTGCTGTGGTGGTCACGGTAGCTAAGCTCATCTGTGGCGACGGCTCCTGCTTCGACGGCACCGGCCTGACCGTGGACGTGGAGCGTCCGCTGACCCCGGACGAGCAGGTGAGCTATTACGACTACACTCTCGACACCGACCCCCAGATCCAGCGTGCCGTCAGCTGCGCACAGCAGCTCACCGGCACCACCACCGTAGGCGGCGTGAACGATGCCGACCTCGCAGCAGACTCCGCCGCCGCCTCTTCCGAGGCAGCAGGGGAGGGCGAGGCTTCCTCGGAGGAGGCTGCTTCCAGTGTGGAAAGCGCGTCTTGATATAAGAGAAAGGAAAAAACACTATGCCGGAGCTGACCGACCTCTCCGTGATCCGTACCCTGTGCGAAAAATATGATTTTGCGCTTTCCAAGGGTTTTGGACAGAACTTCATCATCAATCCCGGCCTGCCTCCGAAGATCGTGGATGCCAGCGGAGTCGATAAGAACTGGGGCGTGCTGGAGATCGGCCCCGGCATCGGCGTGCTGACCAAAGAGCTGGCCAGCCGCGCCGCCAAGGTGGTGTCCATCGAGGTGGACGAGCGTCTGCCGCCTCTGCTGGCCGAAACGATGGCCGGTGTGGATAATTTTAAGTTGGTATTACAGGACGTTTTGAAAGTGGATCTCCGTGCCCTCATTGAGGAGGAGTTCCCCGGGATGCCGGTGGCCGTCTGCGCCAATCTGCCCTACTACATCACCAGCCCCATCGTCATGAAGCTGCTGGGCGACCGCCTGCCCATCCAGAACCTGACGGTCATGGTGCAGAAGGAGGCCGCCGACCGTCTGGCCGCTGCGCCCGGCACTCGCGCCTCCAGCGCCATCAGCTGTGCTGTGAGCTACTACGCCACCTCCAAGCTGATGTTTACTGCCGCGCCGGGCAGTTTCTACCCGGCCCCAAAAGTCACCAGCGCCGTTGTGCGGATGGACATCCGCCCCGCCCCTGCCGTGCAGGTAGAGGATGAGGACGGTTACTTCGCCCTCATCCGCGCGGCCTTTGGCCAGCGCCGCAAGACCGCAGTCAACGCCATCGCCAGCGGTCTCGGCCTGCCAAAGGAGAAGGTCATCGCCGCCATCGAGGCGGCGGGCTTTGATGCCCGCATCCGCCCTGAAGCCCTGACCCTCGAGAACTTCGCCGCCATCCAGCGGGCAATGGCCGCACAGTAACACTCACGAAACCACTCAGGCGCCCCGCCGTTCTGTCAGGA
>OIQP01000276.1_pt1 | contig 15609 bp, 9 predicted proteins | sample 1586001 | NCBI WGS metagenome assembly OIQP01 (sample SAMN02675048, study PRJEB24791) | human gut metagenome, SKBSTL034 | isolation source: stool | host: Homo sapiens | place: USA
TGCTAAATCCATAATGATTCATTTTTATACATGGCAAAAATATAAGAATGAAAAATGGGCGACAAGATAGAATCGCGGAGACGCTTACTCCAATTCCGTATTTTTTTATATGTATGTATTTGTTTATCAGTGGTTATAGTATTTGATATTTTAGAAACTAAAAGATTGAGGGTATCTGTATAAAGCAATAATTATCTATGATTTAGATAGATTTTATAGTGAAAAGTTCCCAAATTACATAGAGGGACGTAAATTTGTCCCCCGTATGTGGCTTGGGGGACAAACGGGGGACAAAAATATTGAAAAATAGGCATAACAAAAGAAAATACCTTTCCTAAAACTATTATTTTGCCATATTTAAGTCGTTTTTAGTCAGTATTTTAGATTGTTTATAATTGTAACTATATGATAGTTAGGTTACTTCCCGATGCAGTATGTGTACATCGTTGATTATCAATAGTATAGCACTCTAAAAGGTACAACCAGCAAGTTGGCAAGTATCTGATAATGTGTAAGTTAGTGATTTTTAGACCATTCTCGGCTTGTACCTCCATTTTGGGAAGTAAAAGTAAGTGTAATTTCTTGAATATCAAAATGTGCGGTACAAAAACTTGTGAAAAATGCCGTTTTTTGATGAGAAAAGGTACAAAAATGGCCCTGAAACCGAGAGCCACATTATGATTATTTTGCGAAGTACTCAGTCTTCAACCAATAGGCATAAATCGGGTCTTGGAACGAGATTTCACCGGCTTTATTATCCAATATATCATTCTTGATAAGGACTGCCTTTAAACGGAATATTGAGGTTGTTGAAGAGATTTGATAGCGATGCATCACTTCGGTCGAGCTGATGGCCTTTTCGCCGGCAATAAGAGCTTTGAAATAGTTCAATTGCTGTGTGTGGTCAGTGTTTCGGTGATTGTTACAAACAACAGACCTATGTGACAGAGGTCGCTATTTTTCAAGATTACCTAAGTAGTGATATTCTGTACAGAAAAGGAAGTATTATTTCTTTTTCTGTTCAAATTATTGCTTTCTTTCTATAAATAATATATTGTTTGTTATCTGTAAAATATCAGCCTTATGAATAATATAATAGCATTTAATATCTCCAACGCCCAATAATATGACCAAAGCAGATTTCAACAGGAATAAATTCAAAAATTTATCTCTGTAACACATCATAAAATAAAGTAAAACTGCTATATTTGCATATTATATGATATGTTGAGCTATGACAAAAAGTACAATGGGTACCAAGTTGCCAAGAAAATTGGAGCAGAAGATGCTGATAGTAGGTGAGCAGATCAGGCTGGCCAGACTACGCAGGAATCTTAGTATTGCCCAAGTAGCCGAACGTGCCACCTGTTCACCTCTGACGGTTTCACGCATAGAGAAAGGTGTACCAACGGTGGCAATAGGCATTTATCTTAGGGTGCTTTATGCGCTTCAGCTAGATGATGATATTCTTCTGCTTGCAAAAGAAGATGCAATGGGAAAAGCATTACAGGATTTAAGTCTTAAACAAAGGGAAAGGGCATCAAAAAAAGAATAAGGTATGAAAAGACTATATGTATTTGCTAATTTTGATTGGTTGAAAGAACCAAGACTAATTGGAGAGCTGAGTTACGAATCCCTTCGTGGCTCTGACAGCTATGGATTTTGCTATAAGGATGAATGGCTCAAGGACTATGGAGGTCTGTTTCTTAGTGATGACTTGAACAACTATCCCGGTCAGCAATACACGACTCCAGGCAAGGATATTTTCGGATGTTTTTCTGATGCCCTTCCAGACAGATGGGGGCGTACATTGATAAATCGTCGGGAACAGATTTTGGCAAAGGATGAAAAACGTCTGGTGCGTCGGCTTTCTTCATTTGACTATCTTATCGGGATTGAGGACTTTTCTCGTATGGGAGGTTTCCGCTTCAAAGAATCCATGGATGGGGAGTATATTAATGCAAGTGAAAGCTTGCATATTCCTCCATTAACAGACATTCGTGAGTTGATTGCAGCCAGTTCTGAAATAGAAAAAAGCGAAGAAGAGGACCAACTTCCTGAAATGCGATGGATTGCACAGTTAGTGCAGCCAGGTTCTTCTCTTGGTGGAGCACGTCCAAAAGCTAGTGTGATTGATGAAAACAAAAATCTTTGTATAGCAAAGTTTCCGTCCCGTAAGGATGATTATGATGCAGGTCTTTGGGAGCATTTTTCTCATCTTTTGGCAAAAAACGCTGGGATCAATGCTGCGGGAACAAGAATAATCTCCACAAATGATAAATATCATACTTTGCTTTCCAGACGATTTGACAGACGAGAAGATGGTAAACGTATACACTTTGCTTCAGCCATGACACTCTTGGGGTTGAATGATGGAGCTAATGCTAATACAGGTAATGGTTATTTGGATATTGTTGATTTTATTATTCAAAACTGTACCAATGTGGAAGATAATCTGAAAGAGATGTATCGTAGGGTGGCATTCAATATTTGTATCGGTAACACAGATGACCATTTTCGTAATCATGGTTTCCTTCTGACCGTCAAGGGATGGACTCTGTCACCGGCATATGACATGAATCCTACCTTAAACGAATATCAGAGTCTGCTGATCAACAGATATACCAATAAATCTGATTTGAATGAACTGCTGAATTCTTGTGAGGAATATATGCTTCCGAAAGAGACTGCCGGGCAAATCATCGGCGAGGTGTTGAATGCAGTTAAGGAATGGAGAAAATTAGCCACGAAATTGAGAATTGCGAAAAGCGAGCAGGAACGTTTTGCAGCGTTTTTTGAGAAGCAAATACTATCTTATGATAGAAATAAAGAAAAATACTAAAAAGATAGATACAAGGATAAAGTTATAAAGGCGGGAGTAAATCGTTGTTATTTATTGCTGAATTTATAAAAACAATAAGAACTATTATAAATTCGTTTTCCTAATACTTGATTTCGCTTTTTTGAAGATTATGTCTTTCATAGTGTACATGTCTCAAGAATTTACAATATGCATTGGCATATTAGAGTGTAAAACAGATTACTTAATCGCTCTCAAATCTGATGAAATATTTTTAGAGATAGTCAATTATCCATGTTTTCTAAGTTCTATTAATGCAAAAATAGATGAAACTATAAAATAATCATCGAAAATTTATCAAAGAATCTGCTTTTTATGCAAATTGATTTGGAGTTGTTCTCCTTAAAATAGATTACTTTTGCAGTATAATAATTAGTAAAGAATAACAAGTTGAAACAATAAATAGAAGTCATGACTGAAATTGAATTCAAATGGTTAACTGAACCTCTCGCTGTTTTACTAACAGGTAAAGGGGTGTTTATTGTGAGTATTGTAATAGCTGTAATTTTTGGATTTATATACTAAAGAATAGATCTAGACAGTTGCTGAATAGCTTATCAGGACTGTTTACATCTTTAGGTCTTTTGGGAACATTCGTGGCTATCTGTAATTCATTAGGCGACATCAACCAGGATACACTTGAAATAGATACCATAATTCGAAATTTAGTACCTGCCTTTACATCTTCTATAGCAGGTCTTATTTCTGCGTTTATCGCAACAGCAGGATGTAAGATATGGTATTCATATGAAGACCGGAAATTGGAAAAGAAAATTAACCTACAAACACCTGAAGAGTGTTTGTATAACCTTACCCTGTTGTCAACTACAACAAATGAATCTTTATCAAGGATTTCACAGCAACTTGTAGAACAAAGTGCCAAAAATGAAGTATATAATGAACGACTCAATACTACTATTAGCCAGCAAAGTAAGATTCTTGAGCAATTTATCAATGACTTTGTAAAGAGAATGGATGATATCTTTACTAAGATGCATGGTCAGATTGAACAGAATATTAAGGACTTTGGTGAAGATCAGTTCAAAAAATGTGCAGATGCTCTTGAGACCTTGACAGATAAAATGTCTTCACTCTCTACAGGCCTGCTTGAAGAACAAAAGACTAATGTCCAGCAAATGATTGCAGGGACCAATACAGAGTTACAGTCTGTATCTAACAATGTAACAGAACAAATCACATCACTCTGTACTCAAATGACTTCTGCATTGGCTAATTTACGTTCTAGCCAGGATGAAAGATTGACTTCTATCGTTGAAACTATAATGCTTTGTCAGAGAAATTGGCTAGTCAGAACTCAGATTTCGCTGAAAAGATGAATGCACAATTTAATGCTGAATATAAAAAGATTCAGGAACAAAGTACAAACAGCTTGCAACAGATGGTTGATTTGAAGGACGCTTATGCTGAAGTAAATCAAAAAATGCTTCAAAGCAGTACATCTATGAATCGTGAAGTAAGTGCTGAATTACGCAATTCTCTTTCTACATTTGTAACGGACTTACAGAAGGCTGTTACTGATGAAGTTAATGCCCTCAGTTCAGCAATTGTCATAAATGTAGAAGCATTAGAAAAGAGTTATGCATACATCAGTGATCATGTTCGAAATATTAAGGGCAACTATGAGAGTGCAGCTCAAGCATATATTGATGCCGTAAATAATGTTCATAGGATGAATGAGAGTCAAGAAAATATGCTTTCGACCATTAATGATAGCATGAAGCATATTGTCCACACAAATGAAAAGGTGGATGAAGTCATTGCTGTAATGGAAGAAAGACAAGAACGTATAGAGAACCTGATTTCTCACATCAATGAAATCAGCACAACAATTGAGACTCTTCAGAAACTTGAAAGTCAACTTAACAGAATTACCAACAAATGAGTAGGTTGAATTTTAAAAACGAAGGTGACGAGCATAATTTCTGGCAGAATTATACAGATTTAATGTCAGGTTTTCTGGTTGTATTTATCATAACCAGTCTTGTTGCATGGTATGGCTACATTAAGGTAACAGGAGCTATTGGTGGTGATGGTGGTAGTATAAAAGTCACCATTGAACAATCAAGAATGATTCGAGAGTTCAACGAAGCACAAAAGTCATTGGTAAGTGAGTATTTCCATTATAATGAGCAATATCAAAGATTTGAGTGTAAATCAGATATAATGTTTGAACCTAATTTGGCAAATATCCCGGCTGATAAAGAAGAAATTTTTATAGAAGCGGGAAAAGAGTTGGTTAACAAAATTTTGTCCAAATTTAAAGAGTCTGTAAACATCTCTTTCAAAATCATAATAGAAGGACGAGCAGCCAGACATTTGAACAAAGGTTCCAAGGAAGCAAATGAAGCAGCAGATAGAGCTGTATGGCACACAATGGAAATTCGTAGCTATGAACGTGCATTGAGCTTATATAATCTTTGGAATCAAAATGGGATAATTAAATCCATTCAAGAAATGAATGGAGAAGTGTTTATTTCTGGTTCGGGTTTTGGTGGTCAAGGTAGATATCCCAATACTCCAGGCCAAGAAGAACTCAACAAAACATTTATCATTCAAATCATCCCTTACATCAAATACAGTAGAGGAATTATGAAAGTAAGAGACCTCAGACAATATATAAAAACAATTTCAAAAGGTAATGAAACCCTTGAACTAGTAGGTTCGAATAAAGAATACTTTTTGAATATGATGAGTGGGCAGGGACAAAAAGTCGATGCTCTCATAGCAGGTGCAGCCAGTTTTGCAAATAATGCAAAAGAACAGTTGTTCTATGAATTTGTGCAGAATGCGTATGATGCAAGTGCAGATTCTTTATTCTTCTATGCTAATGAAGAGTTCTTGATAGTACTAAATAACGGAGAACCGTTTTTTACAGATCTCAATATTTTTGATCTTCCTGAAGGCGAAGAGCCTAGAGATGGTCAGTTATATAATTTTTTGGCAAAAGGTAAATCCTTGAAGTTAAACGATGATGACAAACTAGGTAAATATGGTCAAGGTTCCAAGTTGCTTTATACACTTTTGGCAGATATAAATCATAACGTCAATACAGAAGAACTTCTTAAAGATGCCATCATTAATAACAAAAAAGGACCATATCTTGTTAGTTGGCAAAATATGTCCCAGTTGGATGCTTGGCTTATTAACGATGATGAGTGGATTCCTGCTCAAGCAGACGACGTAGAGAACCATATACTGTTTGCGAAAATTCTTATGAGCTATTATCCAATAGCACCAGGTCAAGATTTAGAAAGATTTAGCAATGAAGAAGCGCAAAGAGCAATTAAGGCATTCAATGAATTAGTTGATCCACCAAGAAATAAATCGTTCTTGACTAGGGGAACGGCTTTAATTATACCTTTAGGAAAGGGTAAGTATGATGCGATCATTGAAGAAAACAACCTTGAGAATGTTCGTGCACGTTTAGGCGTTTTTGCTTCTATTACAGCTGATCAAGAGCGTAATGTAGGCAAATCACTTAAACATATATATGTGATGGGTAAGGAAGCAGAGCAGCATCCTGTTAGTTCGTTATTTGTTGATTTTGTAGAAGAAGGGAATAAATTCCATTATCACTTTGCTTTCAATCCAATATTCGCTGAAAAAAATGTGGTTAATTTCTTTAAGGGATTGCCTATTCTACAAACAAAATATCGATTTGGTTTTATTTTGGACAGCCAGATTTTAGAGGTAGATGATAGCCGTCAGCGTATAAGCGATACAGAAAAAACTTGTGATCAATTGCGTCTTGCATATACACATTTGGTTGATGAATTGAAGTCACTTTTGGTTACAAATAGAGAAAAGTTTGATTATATCTATCAGTCCTTGATATCATCACGGCCAGAAGATAACTCTGAAGATGAACAGAAGCTCCGTAAAGCATTCTATGATGTTATTCGTCCATTCTTGAAGGAATATGCTTATACATCTGAGGGTACTTACGTACCTTTTGAACAAGTATGTGAGGAAGAAAAGGAAACGAATGTTTTATTGAAAGATATTGGTATAACTGATTTACATTGGATTGACAATGAAAGCAGAAAAAAATATTCTTTCCACTTTGATAAAAAGGTTCGTGTTTTACGTTTTGCTGAGATGCTTCAAATGGCAGACATGGAAAAATTGTCCGCATGGATAAAGTGTATGTCTAAGGAGGATTATAGACTATTCCATACCAATTGTCTTGATTGTATCTCAGATATTGAAACAATACAATTATTCCGTTCAAATGAGAATAATTTATATTCATGGGGGGAATTGAAGTCCGATATTAATGTTTACTATATGGCTCAGACGACACAACCAATATTTGTAGGTCAAGAGTATATAGTAGAACCTATGTGTGAGGAATATGATGAAGATGATTATTCAAATCTTTTCGGTAAGATAAAAGCAAATCTTGCAGAATTGAGAGAAACTTCTATGGGCAGAGATGCTGTATGTCAAACGCTCTGTATGATTGCTGAAAATGAATCTGATTACGAAGATGAAATTATAAATGGAATCACTGTTCTTCAGAACTGGCGTGGTGATTATTTGCCATTCTCTGAACTGTTTGAAGAGCGTTTGGACGGGACTATTTTGTTTGACAATTTCCGCATCAAAGGTAGCATACCTGAATGTATTAAACATCGAGATTGGCTTATTGACAAACAAGGCGACAATACAGCACTGTGGAATTGGATCGTAAATCATTTCGATGATATAAAGCAAGAAGATGGCTGGGGCGACAACACAGATGCATATCTAAGAGATATACAGAATGCTTACAAGGCAGGTGGAACATCTGTTGCAGGTTCATTACTTAGATTATATCTTGACAAAGATGGTAAACCTACAGATGAATCATGTCAGAATGTAGAAAACTTCGATAAGTTATCTGAAGCAGAATATGAAAAACTTCAAGCTTCATATTTTGATTATAATTTTGTGCCATATAAGTACGAAAAGGTGTTGAGTTCTGCACCATTCATGATAAATACCTTATATGTCTACGACTTGATTGACCCTAATCAGTTTATAGACTTTGATACATTGGCTATTTTGTCGAAGATATCATCTGATGGATTCTTGCTTAAACACAGGGTTATAGGTAATGATAATAGCTTTAAAGTTCAGGCCCTTAATGGTGGGAAAAACTATACTAATGACCTTGACACGGATTTGAGAAATGCTTTGTTAGAGATTGGATTTTACTATATACCTCAAAAGGTACAAACTCTTATTTCATCAGATACAAATGCTTTCAATATCACTCGGGACGACTTTGCAAATTCTGTTGTAGATAAGATTTCAGATAAGAATCTAATATTCCCCCTTATCAGAAATTGTAGCTCTGCTGTTGTGGAACATTATATCAATTCGTTGTCTATAATATCTATCGACCATAAGATTACAGATTCTGATATTCGTTGGCAGATTATTAAATTTGCCGTGTCACGTGATACTGAAGAGAATGAATTTAGAAAAACCATATTTAATTGTATCAGACATAATAATGAAGGACTTCCAGAGACAATAAAGGATAGTGTTTTCATTGCTTATGATCATGAGTATAGTCTGTATGCCTTAAATGGTGATTATCAAGAAGAGAATGAACATATCGATTCATTCCTGGATTGTCTTCCTTCAGATAATGATGCAGAGTGGTTTAAGGAACAATTTTATGGAGACAAGAAGGAGAACGTTTCTTGCAAAGAAATCTATGACGAGATAAAAGATAAACATCTCACAATAGAGCAACTCCGCTTCTGTCTTGACTATTCACTTAATGATGGGCCTGATTATTACAATCTTGAAATAGGTAAAGAAGAGAGTCTTAGCGAGGCTTTGACAATGATTAAGACTAACCAGTATAGAGGGTTTGATGAGTATTTCAAGATTTCTGATTTTGATTCAGAGACCCAAGTATTTGCAGAGCAATCTTTACTTAATGACGAAGAAAAGCTTCCCAACGAAATGCAGAAATGGTTGGAACAGAATGTTGATGCTATCAATTTGTTTGAGAATATCAGAACCGACAGTGAATCATACATTTCTGTAAGAAGACTCATTCGTGATAACGAAGAAGCTATAGCTATTCCTGATTTTGAAGACCCAGATAAAACTGAATCAACAATAAACTGGTTGTTGAATGCTGAACTTATATACGTTTATGGAGATAATGCCTACAAGAATATAAAACGTATAATCGATAGACTACCAGAAGGCATTGTTAACATGGTATTCTTAAGGTATACTGGTAATGTCGAATGTCGTGATAAGTCACTTGACTCTATTTGCCCTACATTTACTCTTGAAGAATATGATAAAGAATCATGTTTCTTATCTATTTATTCTTGGACGCCAATATTCTTGGATATGTTGATGAATGACAAGAAGGTGCAGAATTTCTTTGTAAATGAAGTCGTGTTTGCTTATGAAGGATTAGAATTACTTTCTAAACATAAACTACATAAATCTCCTAAACTAGAGGTTTCTGTTAAGGCTCATGAAGGAGATTATAATGAAATTGCAACAGAACCATATCAGATTTGGAAGAATATGCCCGAATCTAGAGGTATCTTGATTAAAACATCAAAGAAACCTATTGGTATAAACTTTACAATGCTCAAAAATAGGGAACAGGTTTTCTCAAAAGCAATAGATAACAAGGAATTTGGTTATGACACTAATGGTTTGGTAGTTGTTCAATATCCTAATGCAGAAAAAATCTCTGCAATAAAGATGATAGAGAAACATATTGCCGATATGGAGTTCTTCCAGCAACCTTTTATTGTATTGCAAGGACTATATGTAGACCAATTGGAAAAACTTGAGCAAATTGCAGAAGAAAAAGGAACAGATATCGCTACGATAGTTCAAACTTCAGAAAAATCAATTAGTAATACAAGTGATAATGATGCGAACTTAAAGGTCGATGAAGATAAACTTGACAATATTAAAGAGTTGGCTGAATCATTTGATGTAGATGAATTGATGGAACTTGCTGATAAGAAAGACATGATATTAGAGATTCTTCATGAAATGCAAGAGGTTGATGATGAAACTCAAGAGTCGCAAGTTCGTCAAACAATTGGATATATTGGTGAACTTATTTATGAGCAATATCTATTGGCCCAAGGTAAGGATTATAAGTATGCTGCAATAGAAGGTATTGGAGATTATGACTTCCATAATATTACAGACAGGATTTATGTCGATGTTAAAACAACATTGTATAGTCTTAAAGATGGTACTGCTCCATTCTATTTACATAAATCTCAAAATACTTTTATGCAAAAGCATCCCAATGAGAAATACCATATAGTTCGAATATCATTAAACGACTTGGATTTGCAGAAATCGTATGAAAGAATAAGAGATATTTATGGTAAAGAAGCAAATCCTATGATTGACGAAAGACTCAAAGAGGATTGTTTGAAAATTGCCAAGAAGTATTGGAGAGGTGCAAAGATTGAACAATTCGATGCATTGTCACCAGAATATTCTATTAAGATAGAAAAGAAGTAAGATGAAAAATAGTATAACTCCTGCTCAACAACTTTATTATGCATGGGATTTATCGCATAAGAAATCGACCAGTGACGATAGTCGATTTACTGGCGTATTGTCTGAAGCTAAAGTTGATATGAATCCTCACCAAGTTGAAGCAGCTTTGTTTGCATTCAAATCTCCACTAAGTAAAGGTGCTATTTTAGCGGACGAGGTTGGTTTGGGTAAAACTATTGAAGCTGGCATTATTCTTTCAGAACTATGGGCAGAACATAAGAGGCGAATTATTATTGTTGTTCCTGCATCTCTGAGAAACCAGTGGAATTTGGAATTGATGGAGAAATTTTACTTACCATCAGTGATTCTCGAAAATGAAAGCTATAAGGAAATTAAGGAGTTGGACACTAATCTCTTTGAAGATGGTAGACATATCATAATCTGCTCATATAATTTCGCAATAAAGCATTCAGAAGAACTTCAGTTGGTTGATTGGGATTTGGTCGTATTTGACGAAGCTCACAAAATGCGTAATGTCTACAAAAAAGGTAATATCATTGGTAACACAATGATGAATACCTTTAAGCATTATAAAAAGATTTTGTTAACTGCAACGCCATTACAGAACAACCTAAAGGAACTATATGGCTTAATAAGCATTATAGATCCACATTTCTTTTCTACAGTTGATTCGTTTAATGAGCAATACAATATGATTACTACCAGAGACTCTGCTAAGTTTGGAGAACTCAAAGGTAGACTGTCTCATATTGTACATAGAACACTGCGTCAACAGGTCAAAGAATATGTCAACTACACTAAGAGAACTGCATTTGTACAAGAATATGAAGCTTCTCCTGAAGAAGTACAATTGTATGAAAATATAAGCGAATACCTTCAAAGGCCAGGAACATATGGCATTCCTGAGAAGGTAAGGTCTATGTTGTCATTAATTGTCAGAAAGATAATGTCTTCTTCTGCATATGCGTTAAGTTTTACTTTACAGCGTTTTGTCGAAAGACTAGAACATTACAAAGTTACTGGTGAATTGTTATCGGCCATGTCAACGGTAGAAAACGACTACGAAGTAACACTCGATGAAGAGAAAGACGAAATCAACGAAGGACTGAATCCTGCAATTTCTGATGCGATTGATTTGGAGATAGCTGAATTACGTATGTATCAGGAACAGGCAAAGTCTATTGTAAATGAGACTAAGGCAAAGCAATTACTCGTTGCTCTAGAAAAGACATTCCATAAAAATGAGATGCTTGGAGCACCCAAAAAGGCTTTAATTTTTACTGAAAGTCGTAGAACTCAAGAGTATTTAAAATCTTTTCTTCAGAATAACGGATACCAAGAAAAAGTCGTTTGCTTTAATGGTTCAAACAATGATGATGATTCTAAATCTATCTATCGAAAATGGCTATCTCTATATGCAGGTTCTAAACGTATATCAGGAAGAACAATTATAGATAGAAAACAAGCATTGGTTGACCATTTTAGGACAGATGCCGAAATCATGATTGCAACAGAATCAGGTGCTGAAGGTATCAACCTGCAATTCTGCTCACTTCTTGTCAACTATGACATGCCGTGGAATCCTCAAAGAATAGAACAGCGAATAGGACGTTGCCACAGATATGGACAAAAATTCGATGTGGTTGTAGTGAATTTTGTAAATCAGTTGAATTACGCAGACTGTAGAGTCTATGAATTGCTGAATGAGAAGTTTAATCTTTTTGAAGGCGTATTTGGTAGTAGTGACGAAGTCTTAGGCTCATTGGAGTCTGGAGTTGATTTTGAGAAGAAGCTTAATCATATTTACCAAACTTGTCGTACAGAAAGAGAAATTGAGGCTGCATTTAATCAACTTCAGTCTGAATTGGAAGAGATTATACAGCAACGAATTAAAGATACCAAAAAGTCTTTACTTGAAAATTTTGATGAAGAGGTTGTTGATAAGCTGAAGATTCGACAAAGCGAAGATCGTGATAGAGTAAATTCTTATAATCGTCATTTTTGGCGACTAGCCAAGAGTGTTTTGAAAGATTCAATTACTGACATTGATGATGAAAATCTTACTTTTGTTTTACCAGTATCACTAAAAAGCAATATACCTTCCGGTACTTACATATTAAACAAAGATCATGGAGATTTTCATCAGTTAAGAGTAACGCATCCTCTTGGCGAATATATTATAAGCAGAGCATTAGAGCCCCCTGTTCCTGATGCTAGTATTGAATTTGAAGTAGACAATTTATCCTCTAGACAAGTTTTGCTGGAAAATTATAAGGGAAAATCAGGTGTAGCTGTCGTATATAAAGTAAAGGCTTACAATGAATTAGATTCACATGAGCATCTTCTTTTCTGTAGCAAAACTGATGATGGAGAGAATCTTTCACCAGATTTTCTTAAAAAATTGTTTGAAGCAAACGCTATTAATGAATCGAAATGGTTTGGAGACAATGTTGAAGAGTAGCTGACCGAATCATATGAGCAACAATTGTATGACTTGAAACATGATGTTTATAGCAGATCTGAAGAATACGTTAGTTTTGAGATTGATAAGTACCAAGCTTGGGCAGAAGATCAAGTTTACTCACTAGAGAATGAAGTTATTGCTCTTCGCAAGGAAGATGAAGCCTTGAAAAGACAAATTCGTAAAGAAAGAAATGCAAAATTGAAATTTGAACTTCAGGAGAACGAAGCTAAAATAGCAAAGCAATTACGTCAGAAACAACGCCAACTGTTCGATATGGAAGATGAATGTGCGGATAAAGTTGATGCTATGACTGTAAAACTTCGAGTCGCCATGACAAACCATTATGATACATCCACTTTTATGCGTTTTAGATGGCATATTAAATAACTAAAGGCTCCCAAACAGAGAAGTCAATAAAGATAAAGATTGAAGTAGATACTTGTCCACCGTTGAACTTCAATACAAAATAAAAGCTATTGCTTCAGCCACATTCATTTATGCCCCGCTGTTTCACACTTCTAGACCTGTTTGCAGGCAAGATGCAATTATCATCCGGTGAATAATCCTGAAAAATTTGAACTTGTGAAATCTGTGTTTGATAGACCTTTGTGTGATAGGTAGTGTAAATTGTATAGAATCTTTTCGATACAACAGAATTTATAATCGAGTAGTCCGCCATAAATGAAGACTGTTTATGGTGAGCTACTTTTTAGATAAGGCACTATAAAATAAACTGTGTCACGCATTATTTTTTCTCTAAAAAACTCGTCGGTCGGGGAACGGCCAGCGCCAAGGGGCGGGACCACCTGTCCCGACGAGCGTAAAATTACAATAATTTAAACCGTTCTCCAAATTTTATGGCCAGTTGCTGTGAGATTGTAGCCCAATTGGCCAGTGGCATAGTCCACTTCTTCCGTATATTACGGTATGCAAGATAAACCAGTTTCTCAAGGGCTGTATCTGACGGGAACACGCCCTTGTTTTTTGTTACCTTACGGATTTGGCGGTGATACCCTTCAACGGTATTTGTAGTATATATAAGCTTACGGATAGCCGGAGTGTACTGGAAGTATTCGGACAGTTTATCCCAATTGTCCTGCCATGACCTGATGACGATAGGATACTGTTCACCCCATTTCTCTTCCAACTTAAGAAGTTCATTCTCTGCAGATTCTTTATTTACAGCCTGATAGACGCATTTCAAGTCCTTCAGGAATTCCTTTTGATTTTTGGAGCCCACATACTTGATGGAGTTACGAATCTGATGTACGACACAAAGCTGTACAGCAGTATTGGGATAAACACTTTGGATTGCTTCAGGAAAACCTTTCAAACCGTCTATACAGGCTATAAGGATATCTTCAACTCCACGGTTCTGGAGGTCTGTCAGCACACTGAGCCAGAAGTTTGCCCCCTCATTCCTTGATATATACATTCCGAGCAGCTCCTTATGTCCTTCCTTGTCAATACCCAGCACATTATAGATTGCACGTGTAACTGCACAACCACGTTCATCCGTTACCTTATAATGGATGGCATCCATCCAGACTATGGGATAGACAGAATCAAGCATACGTGATTTCCATGCCTTTATTTCCGGAAGTACACGGTCTGTAATGGAACTGATTGTATCTGCCGATACACGATTTCCAAGATTCTCTTCCATCCAGTCACTAATCTCACGTGTGCTGTTACCAAGAGCATACAGGCCGATTATACGGTCTGCTACGCCTTCTGCAAGAATGGTCTCACGCTTTTTAATGAATTGTGGTTCAAAACTTGAATTACGGTCACGGGGAGTGGAAACGGTTACCTCACCCAATGGAGTCTGGACCTGCTTTTGCATTTTCCCGTTACGGCGGTTACCCATTTGACGTTCCTCTTCTGTAAGATGTGCATCCATCTCACCTTCCAGAGCTGCATTCAGGATACTTTCCAATAAAGGGGCAAAAGCACCGTCTTTACCTAACAAGGGCTTACCTGCTTTCAGCTGTTCAATTGCCTTGTTCTTGATACTTTCAAAATCAAATTCTTCTTTCATAAAAAAACTGTGTTAGCAAAGTTAATATTTTATTTTAATCTTTGCTGACACAGTTTAATTTACATCCTCAGGATGTACCCTCAGATGGGTTATTCATTGCCCCTCCCTCTTCCCTTGAAGAATTAGTTTATATACGAACACTAACATATGGTGTTACTGCTTATTTTGTAATAGCAAGTAATAATTCATACCAAAATGTTTTAGAAGCTTTTAAAAACTCATTTATGGATGAATATCATAATCCCAATGGTACATTACACGAATCCCAAATTATTTTATTAACGATATCCGGTATAAACCAAGAAGCATCTATAAAATTAACATTCAACGACTTAAATAGATTTTTAAAAAATCCATTTATAAACGGTAATACATATGGATATCCTATATATTGTGAAGCTTTTTTTGTTAAAAAAATAAAGTCTTCACAAGAGAAAACTAAAAACTATTACTAATCAACTCATTTAACTATGAACTCAAAATTATTTATTTTATTCTTAAGTTTCTGTTTGTTTTCGTCATGCTCAACGATGCTTGAGATAATAACAGGAAATTATAAATGCGCATACCCTAATTGTAATGAACGGGCGACAACAAATTCAGTATATTGCCCATACCATAAGCCCTACTATCTTAAATAGCATCATCACATACATACCTTCTCCTGTTTTCCCGCCTCTCTCTTTTTCTCCATATCCTTTTCAACCA
>OIQP01000302.1_pt1 | contig 14566 bp, 7 predicted proteins | sample 1586001 | NCBI WGS metagenome assembly OIQP01 (sample SAMN02675048, study PRJEB24791) | human gut metagenome, SKBSTL034 | isolation source: stool | host: Homo sapiens | place: USA
GGAAGAGCTGCTGCATAATGTGCGCCATATCTTGCAGGAAGCGCGCGCGAAGGTGATACATCATGTCAATTCGACCCTCGTGAGGGCTTACTGGCAGGTAGGGAAATATATAGTGGAGTACGAGCAGCAGGGAACCGGCCGTGCCGGATATGGCAAGGCTGTCATCAACACCCTTTCCAGGCGGCTCGTGGCGGAGTTCGGAAACGGGTTCACGGCCACCAACCTGCGGTACATGAGGCAGTTTTACCAGTGCTACCCGAAATATCACACGCTGTGTGATAAATTGAGCTGGTCGCATTGCCGCACGCTTCTCAAGGTGTCGGGCGATGCCGCCCGTGATTTTTACCTGCACGAGTGCGTCAAGGAAAACTGGAGTGTCCGGCAGCTCGACCGCCAAATCAACACGCTTTTCTATGACCGCCTGCTGGCCAGCCGAGACAAGAAAGCCGTGAAAGAGGAGATTTCCCGTACCGAACCCGGACGTGTCGAACCCAAAGAGATCATCCGCGACCCGTATATCCTGGAGTTTCTCGGTATCCCGCAGGGAGAGCATTTTCTGGAAACCGATCTGGAGCAACTGCTCATCAGCCGCTTGCAGCGCTTGATGCTCGAACTCGGGAAAGGCTTCGCCTTCGTCGCGCGACAGAAGCGTATCTCCTTCGATGACAAGCATTTCTACATCGACCTGGTCTTTTACAATTACCTGGCCCGTTGTTTCGTTTTAATAGACCTTAAATCCGGGGAGCTGACCCATCAGGATTTGGGGCAGATGCAGATGTATGTCAATTACTACACCCGTGAGTTGATGAATCCCGGGGATAACCCTCCGGTGGGTATCGTCCTCTGCGCGGAGAAAAACGACGCGGTCGTCCGTTATACGCTGCCCGAAGATGAAAAGCAGGTCTTCGCCGCCCAGTACATGACCTATCTTCCCACGCAGGAGGAGCTGCAAACACTCTTGCAGGAAGTGTGACAACAACGCTCATGGGCATATGAAAAAAGCCGACGGAAATCTGTACTTCCGTCGGCTTTTCGCTTACATCTTAATCCCTTTCTTTGCGGGGCCGTTCTCCGGCGGGCTGCCCACGCCCGCGATCACGATGCGCCCCCCGGAGGCGTCGGCAATCTGCCGCAGCCGGGAAGGAATACGGGCCGCCGTGTTGTCTTCCTTCGGGAGCTCTTCCGCCGTGTCATGCCGTTCCCGGCACACGTCGTTATCCTCCTCCGCCTCCTTTCCCTCGCTCTCTTCTATCGGTTTGAGGCTTTGCTGTATCCTGCGGTCTATTTCCGTCAGGTCAGCTTTTAGGGCCGTCAGTTCGGGCTCCTTGCGCCAGGAACTTTCCACCACTTCCCGCAGGACGGGAATATCTTTCTCCAGTTCCTCGTTCTTTTTCCGGAATTTTTCCAGTGTCGGCTCGATGGTCGCGAGCGCGTGGATGAAGTTCATCGCCGCCAGTCGCGGGTCGGAGGCGATATTCCCGTAGTTATACTGGTATAGATAATCCCCTTCACCCCGGACATAAAAACGGTTCTGCACCAGGTCGAGCCCGTCTTTCCCGGTCGTTTCGCTCTGGACGAGCAGTTCGAACCCGTAGAGGCTCCCGATGGGTTCGAGCCTGTCGAGCGTGCGTGCCGTTTCGGCGATATGGTTGAGCTGTTTCCCGATGAGCTTGGGGTCGGAGGTTTCCAGCCCGTTCAGTTTCACGGGATTGCGGTACGAGCCGTCCTCGTTGAACTCGACGCGGGCCTTGAAGTGTTCCAGATCCTTGCCGATACGCCGTATCAGGTCGTTGTTCTTCTCTATCTTCTCCGTGATCTGCTCCAGCTTGTAGCGGCTCGATGATTTGCCGCGCACGAATGCCTGGCGTTCGCTTTCGAGCGTGGCGATCTTCTTCTCCAGGCGGGCCTTGTCCAGCAGGTCTGTATTTCCCGAGAGGACGGCTACATACTCGGAAAAATTCATGCCGCTTTTCTCGTCGATGGCCCCCTCGTCGATGGTACGGCTTCCCATGTTGTTGGTCTTGAGCTGGCGGATGAACAGTTGCTTGTTGTGCAACAGCCCGAACTTGTAGGCGTCGAGCGACTTCTCGACGGCGTATAATATCACGTCCACCTTGTTGTCGGCATGGAGTTTGGCGATCTCGTTCCCGGTGCGTATTCCCCGCCCGTCGCGCTGCTCCAGGTCGCTGGGACGCCAGGGGCAGTCCAGGTGGTGTATCGCCACGCAGCGTTTCTGCGCGTTCACTCCCGTCCCGAGCATCTCGGTCGATCCGAAGAGTACGCGGATTTTTCCGGCGTTCATACCGGCGATCATCTCCTTGCGCGCTTTTTCCGAGGTCGCCTCCTGGATGAACCGCACCTCGCTTTGGGGTATGCCGTAATCCTCCGCGAGTTTACGCCGTATCTCGGAATAGACGTTCCACCCCGCTCCGGGTTTGTAGGTTCCCAGGTCGGAGAATACGAACTGCGTACCTTTGTACGCCTCGAAACGGCGGTAGTAACCGGCAATCATACGGGCGCAGTGGCTCGCCTTGTTGTCCACGTGGTCGCTGTATAGTTCGGGGTCTATCATACGCATATCGAGCGACATCTTGCGGGCGTAGTCTGTGGCAATGAGCATTTTCGCCTTTTCCTCCCGCTCCGAGAGCGGCAGGCGGCCCAGGAGCGTGGCATCGCCCGATTTGGCGAACTGCACCAGTCGTTCTATGAACTCCGTCTGCTGGGGTGTCGGCGGGATATTGTGCAATATCTCGTTCTTTTGCGGTCGGTCGATCCCTATATCCTCCGCCGAGCGGTAATCTGTAATCTCGGAGTAGAACATGGCCAGTTCGGGAACCTTGATGAAATATCGGAACCGTTCTTTCTGCACGACCTCGTTGGTCACGGAAAACTCGTAGTCGATGGTTTTCTTGGCAAATATGGCCGCCCAGGCATCGAAGGTGCGGATATTCTGACGCTCCAGTTCCTTCGGGCGCAGGTACTTGAAAAGCAGGTACAGTTCCGTGAGCGAGTTGGAGATGGTCGTTCCCGAGAGGAACGTCGCCCCCAGGTCGCGGCCCGTGCGCTGCTGTATGGTACGCAGCGCGAAAAGCATGTTGAGCGCCCGCTGCGACCCCTCGGGATTTCCGAGGCCCGCCACCCGGTCATGCCGGGTCGTGAAAGTCAGGTTCTTGAATTTGTGGCTCTCGTCCACGTAGAGGTGGTCGATACCCATGAGGCGGAAGTCCACGGCGTCGTCCTTGCGTGTTTCCAGCGCGTGCGCCACCTTCTGCAACTTGGCTTCCAGGTTGGCCTTGCGTTTCTGACACCCTTTCATCATGGCGCGGGAAACGTCCCTGCCTTGTGCTTTGAGCACTTCGAGGTTCTCCTCCACACAGTCCAGCTCGGCCTGCAATATCTCCTGCTGTATCTCCGGAGACTGGGGTATCATGCCGAACTGTTCGTGCGAGAGGATCACGGCGTCCCAGTCGTTGTTGCGTATCTCCCGGAAGATGCGCTCACGCTTCCGGGGCGTGAAATCCTCCTTGCCCGGGTAGAGGACTTTGGCCATCGGGTAAGCGGTACAGAACGTCCGGGCTATTTCATGGATGTTGGCTTTCAGCCCGATAATCATGGGTTTATTGGCCAGCCCGAGGCGTTTCTTCTCGTAGGCCCCGCAGCACATGATGAGGGTCTTTCCGCCGCCCACCTCGTGGTCGATTATCCCGCCGCCGAGCAGTTTGTCCATCCATATCGCGTCCTTCTGGCTGTCATACAGATTGTCTATTCCCAGCCCCTTGAGGTCGAGGTCGGGGAATTCCTGGTGCGTCCCGTCGTACTTCGGGCGCACGTAACAGTTGAAAGTACGGTTATAGAGGTCTGTCAGGCGGTCTTTGAAGTCGGACGACTGCTCGCGCAGCCATTCGGGGAAAGCACCCCGGATCTCGTCTATCTTGCTGTTGGCGAGCTGTATGGCCTCCCCGTCACGCACTTTGACCTCCCGCCGTTCTCCGTCCACCCATTTGAGGACGGTCTTGGTGATGTCGGGCGAAGTGTTTTGCAGGGCGTGTTTCAAAAGGTGCAGGCCGTTGTACTTACGGGTCTGCGCGCTGACGGCATACTGCTCCGTGATCTTCACGTTCGTCGCTTCCGCCTTCACGCCGTACTCGTCTAGGTTGGAGGCGAAGGTGATCTTCACCTCCGTATCGAAGAGCGAGGAGGCGAAACGCTCGTAAACACCTTTTGGAATCCACCGTTCGCCCAGGTTGAAATCCAGGTCGTCGAAAGCGATGGGTTTGGGCGTCGCCTCGCGCAGAGCCTCCAGCGATTCCCGGGCCGGGGCGTGGTCGGGATTCTCCCGCAGGAACGCCTCGATCCGTTCGGCTTTCCCGATGACATTGCCGGCGATGAACTTGTCGGCAACCTCGTAGCCGTCCGTTTCCGGGTTGTAATAGATACGTCCTTTCAGTTCCCCGAGTATTCCCTCCACGGTAGTTCCCGTGAGCGAGGCCATGTAGTGCGGTTCCACCCGGCCGTACTTGTTCAGGCTGGCCACAAGGGCCTCCGAAGCGTCGTCGGCGTGCGTGATCTCATCGGGATTGAAGGCCACGGGACGCTCGAAGATGTCGGCTTTGCGTGCCTTGCCGTCGATGTAACGCTCCAGCGACAGAATCTCCGTCCCCCGCGCGTCCATCTTGATCAGGTCGAGGTTGCGTTTGTCATTGAGCCGTCCGAAGCGTTCGGTGAAATTGTCGTAAAGCCGGTTGAGCATCTCCCGCAGGGCGGGGTTCGCCGTCAGCGTTTCCGCCTCGTTGTTATAAAGGTGGTAATAGGCATCGCGTATCTCGATATACATGGAGGCTTTCGTCCGTTGTGCAGGCGTGAGTTCCAGCGGGTGGAACATGGGTTGCAGGGATTCAATCCCCCGCAGGTAGCCGACCCGGTTTTGTCCGTCCGTGACGAGTGTCCCTTCGCGGAAATAGGGGGCGACCTCACCCTCGAACGGGCGGGGTTTCATATCCGCCTCCCGTATCTGCGGCATTTCTTTACCGGGTTCTTCCTCCTCCGGATTGTCCGGCGTGTCGAACAGGCTGCCCGTTCTCGGCGTACCGGCGGCTTGTTTCCGTCTGTCTTTCGGGGCTTCCGTCGGGGGGCGTACCGCCTGCCGTTCCCGCTGTTCCGGGGTTTCCTGCTGCCGGGCGTTTTGCCGGCGCAATTCCGCCCTCCGTTCCGGGGTAAGCGACATCATCATCTCGTAAAAGCCGTTGATCGGCGGGTTGTCCTCCCAGTTCAGGGAGGCATACAAGTCTTCGGGATCACGCTCCGGTGGCGTCGTTTTCGGCATTTCGCTCTTCTGTTCCTCCGGAGAGGAGGCCGGGGCGAATAACGAGGGTTGCCGGGGCGTCTTCCGCTTTGCTCCCCGGCGGCTGTTCCTTTTCTTGGATATACCGAGTTCTGCCTGCCGCCGCTCCTCGGCGCTGAAGCCGAACAGATCGTAGAGCGTCAGCAACGGTTCCTGCTGCACGTTTACCGGTTCGGCAGCTTGGGTGGCAGGTACGGGAGCCGCCGTTTCCACCGTGTCGAAAAGCGACCCGGCGAAGCCCTCCTGCGGTTTCGGTTCCGTTGTTCCGCCCACGTGCTGCACGGGAGTATCTGCCATGCCGAAATCTTCGGGTTTCGGCGGGTGCTGCTCCCACAAGCGATTCTCCCGCTCTTTCGACCAGGCCCCGAAGTCGGCCAGATCCTCTCCGGTCGGTTCTCCGGCGGGAGTGGCGGCAGAATCCGGTAACGCTTGTCCGGGTTTGTTTTCGATTCGGGTAATCTCCCCGGTTTCGGTATCGACATGGTAGCCCTGCGCCGCCATTTCGGCGACGACGCGGCGTTTTTCCTCCTCTTCCCGCTGCTGCTGAAGGTTACGGGCGTCGGCTATAATCTCCTTGACGATTTCTCCGGCAAGGCGGGGCTCGTGTCTTTCGGCACGCTGGCGTTCCGCCTGACGGGGACGGGACAATTCCCGCTCCGGTGTACCGGGTGTCTGTTCCGGAGCATGTTCCAGGCAATAACTCTCGTTGAAATGCCGGTTGAAATCCTCTGAGAGCATACGCCGCATCTCCCGGTCGATGCCGTCCACGCCCTCCGCGTGGGTGAACTCCATCGCCGGTTTGCCGTAGGGGTCTTTGCCTACTTTGGCCTCGGTATGGATCACCCTGTCGAACGACTGGAAAAGGTTGTTTATCCGGATGCCGTTCGACAGCTTGCGGGATTCGATGAAATCCCGCTGCCGTTCGGACAGTTCCCCCGTGGCGGCTTTCTTTTGCAGGATAACCAGGTCGCTGCCGACCTCCGTCCCCGCGTGTTCTGTAAAGAGGTTGTTCGGCAGCCGGATGGCCGATACGGGCTCGCAGCGGTTCATCAGCCACTCGCGCACGGGGCGTCCCTGCTCGGCGTTCAATACTCCCTGCGAGGTGATGAATGCCACCAGGCCGCCCTCGCGTACCATATCGACGGACTTCATGAAAAAATAGTTGTGCAGCGCCCGTGTGCCTTGCCGCCGCACGGGGTCGGTATGGGTGGAGAAGAACGGGTCGAAGAGCGCCACGTCCCCGAAAGGGATGTTGCTCACGGCCACGTCGTAGTAACCGGCGTATTTGGGTTCGATACGTTCGAATCCCTGTACCCGCACCCGTTTTTCGGGGTGCAGGTGCTTCAGGATCAACCCCGTGGCGGGGTCTTTCTCGAAGCAGGTGATCTCCGCGTAGGGGTCGTGGAAATCCACGGCATTGACGAAAACCCCCGTTCCCGCGCTGGGGTCAAGAATACGTTGGGGGGCGATCCGCGTATCCCATATCGCCTCCACGATGGCGTCTGCCACTTTCGGGGGCGTGTAAAAAGCCGTCAGGACGGAGTTCTTGATCCCGTCCATGTAGCGCTTGTATTCCCGTTCGTCGGGGGTGTTCGCCCTGATGACCTCGTGCAACTCGGCCACGAGCGTTGCCATGCCGTCCTTGTCCGGTTTCCCGGTGGGGTTTTCCAGCACTTCCTTGATGGCGCCGAAGCCGCTGTATGCGCCGAGTGTCCTTTCTTCTTCGGGAGTCGGCGCCCGCCGTTCCCTGTCGAGCGTGAAGGCCGTCTTCAGCGCGTCGATATTCTGGCGGAGGTGGGTTTTCTTATTGAATGCCATCTTCGAGAAGTATTTGGACGGTTCCCGTCAGTTCGGTATAGAACAGTTCATAGTCGGGCGTGTCGGCGAAGTCGTCCGTGAGGTCGTACTTCTCCAGCACCCCGCGGCAGAGGGGCAGCAGGCGTAGAGCCGCCTGCCGGGCGGTATCCTCGGGAATCTCCGCCTCGAATTCCCTCCAGAGGATGTTTACCAGCGTGTTGTAGGGTGAAAAGTGCAGTCCGCGGCAGAGTTCCTCGCGGGCAATTTCTTCGGCCTCGATGTGGTTGCAGCCCGAACGGATCGCCTCGCTGTACGCTTGGGCGGCGCTGTCGGCCCGCTCGGCGATGAACTCACTTTCGGCGATGAGTTCCGGGTGGCTGTCCTTGAGGTAGGATAGTAACGAAAGTCCGTAATAGGACAATTCCCCCGTGGGGGTATGGTGTTGCTTGTCTGGCATGATAAGAATTTTTAGTGGTCGTTGATAATCGGGGAAGAGAAAGGCGCCCCGGGTTCCCACCCGAAGCGCCGACCACTGAAAAAATCCTTATCAAACAAGCGTATCTCGTTATGACAGGTCTTTTCCAGTGGCAAAGGTAACGATTATTTCCGTTTGTTCCTCTTTCCCTGCCTGGGAGTATCGCGCGGTTCGGAAACGAACGAGGTCTTGAACTGGTCATCGAGCGTGAGGGCCGCGTCGAACGTCCCGCCGCCGTTTTTGACGAATCCCCGGATCGTGCCGGTTTTGCCTTTGGTCAGCAGTTCCGCAAGCTGCTTGTCGGTCAGCTCCTTGCGGGCCACGGTTCTCCATACGGTCAGGCCGCAATCGGGATTCTGACACTTGGCGAGTTTGGGATAGAACACCACGGGCCTGCCGCAACGCGGGCAGGCTGTGTCACTCTCCGCGCCGTCGATTCTTGCTTCCAGCAGTTCTTTGGCGATTTGCGAGGCGAAGACCTCGATACCGCGATGGAACGTCGGGGCGTCCATCTCCCCGGTGGCGATCTTCGAGAGGGCCAGTTCCCAGCCGCCCGTCATGGCGACATCGGCGATCTTCTTGTCCCTGACCACGGCATACACGGCCAGTCCCTTGTCCGTGGGTACAAGCGACTTTTTCTCTCGCCTGACATACTCGCGGGCAAAGAGCGTTTCGATGATGGCGGCACGGGTGGCGGGCGTGCCGATGCCGGCATCCTTCATCGCCTCGCGTTCGGCCTCGTCGGACAGTTCGCGTCCGGCGGTTTCCATCGCCGCCAGCAGGCTCGATTCCGTGTGAAGGGGGCGCGGCCGGGTCTGTTTCTGTTCCGTGACGCATCCCTTGACGGGCAGCTCGTCGCCTTGCACGATGTCGGGAAGGAGGGTCATGTCCTCCTCTTTCTCCTCGACAGGTTCATTCAGGACGGCCCGCCAGCCCGTCTCGACCATGATACTGCCGCGGGCCGTGAAATCATGTCCCGCGCTTTGCAGGGTAAGGGAAGTGTTTTCTTTCACGCAGGCCCCGGAAAAGGTTTCGAGCATCCGCCCCGCGACCATCTCATAGACGATGCGGTGGTCGGCATCCAGTTCGGAAGGGAGGTTCTCGGTGGGAAGCAGCGCGTGGTGGTCGGCGATCTTTTCGTTGTCCACGCTTCGGCGGGAGAGAGATGCGGTATCCATCCTGCCCGCGTATTCCGCGAAACGGGGATAGCGTGTCATGTTCCCGATGAGTGCCGGAATCTCCTCGGCCACATCTTCCGATATATAGCGTGAGCCGGTACGGGGATAAGTGATGAACTTCTTCTCGTAAAGCGACTGGGCGATGTCGAGCGTTTTTTCTGCCGAAAAACCATACCGACTGTTGGCCTCTTTCTGGAGTGTCGTCAGGTCGTACAAGAGAGGCGGCTGTTCCCTGGCCTCCTTGCGCTCCACGTTCACGACGCGTACCGTTCGGGCGCCGATAACCTCGGCGCGGGCTGCTTCCGCCTTCTCCCTGCCGTCGAATTTCTCCGTGGAGAGGACGGTGAACTCCGTGCCCTCCTTTGCCGTGGAGAGCTTCAGCCGGAAATAGGCGGCGGGCTTGAACGCCTTGTTCTCCAGGTAACGGGAGCAGATGATCGCCAGCGTGGGGGTCTGCACCCGTCCGAGCGACCAGACACCCCGCCCGGCAGCCACAGCAAGCGCTTGCGAGGCGTTGATACCGACGATCCAGTCGGCTTCGCTGCGGGCTTTGGCCGAGAGGTAAAGGTTGTCGTATTCGTTGCCGGGGCGGAGGTGTTGTAACCCCTCGCGGATGGCCCGGTCGGTCAGGCTGCTGATCCATAACCGCACGAAAGGGGTGCGGCATTCCAGGTAAGAGTAGATGTAGCGGAAGATCAGCTCCCCTTCACGCCCCGCGTCGGTCGCGACGATGATGCGCTCGGCCATGCCGAACAATTCCCGGAGAATACCGAGCTGCTTCACGACACCCGGGTCGGCCTTATACTCTTTACCCTCCCGAACCTGCCGGGGCAGGAGGATGAACGATGATGGCAGGATAGGCAGGTTTTCCCGGCGGAAACCCGCGATGCCATACTGTTGGGGCATTGCCAGCCCGACCAGGTGGCCGAAGGCCCAGGTTACGGCGTAGCCGTTTCCCTCGATAAAACCGTCTTTACGGTTCGTGGCTCCCACGATGGCGGCGATCTCACGCGCCACCGAGGGCTTTTCTGCGATAATTACTTGCATGATGATTCGGATTTTTCAGTGGTTGTTTTCTTGTTGTTCTTCTTCTTTCTCTTTTTCCGGACGGGCGATCAGCCGGCGGTCGTAATAGACATGGTTGCTGTTCCCGTCGTAATACTGCCGTCCGTCGTCTGCCTCCTCCGGGGGGCTGCGTTTACCCGGCCGGAGGTATAAGGCGGCCAGCGCTGCGATCAGGAGCGGCATGGCTCCGGCCTGCATGTAGAACCATTTCATACGTTATACCTTGGCACCTTTGGAGTTGCTCTTTTTGCTGCTGCGGTAATTTTTCTTCTGCGCCGGGGTGGCCTCCTGCTGTCCCTGCTTGAGCGGCTCTTTCACACCTTTGACCGCTTCGACGGTCTTGCCCTCGGAATTGACGGCGACCTGGGTACGGCTTTCAACGGCGGGTTTGACCTCCGCCCCCTGCCGTTTCGCACGGTCGGGATTCCAGCGGAAGAAGTCCATCTTGTTACGCTCGAAGTTGGGCTTGACCCAGGCGTTGAACGGCTCACCCTGCCCGTCCTTGACCATGCCCTTGATGTAGAAAGCCTTGACATCCGCCCGCTTGGAGGGGTCGTTCACCGCTTCCGTCCACTGGTCATAAGCCTCTTTGGGCACGGAGGCTTTGAGGATTGTCCGGTGAATCGTGAGCGTGGGCTGTCGTTCGGAGGCCGTAGTTTCCTGCCGTCCGTTTTTCTCGGCGGCCTTCTGGCGGTAAATCTCCTTGTTCTCCTGGGCGTAGCGGTTGCGATCCAAACCGTCGTAGGTAAAGGAATAGTTACGTTCGGCCGCGTCGATTTGGATATAGGCATCCCGCTTATAACCCGCGCGGGTGGTATATCCTTCGAGCAACACCTTGCCGCCGCCGTAGAAATCCATCTGCTTGCCTTCCGAGAGGTCGGCCTCCTTGATGCGGGCACGTTTTTCGAGTAACGAAACGGGCATGGGTTCCAGCGTGTTCGTCCATTTGTCTATCGACACGTAGCAGGGCGTGAGCTTGCCCGGCTCCAGCTCCAGGTCGATCACTTTCCCGGCATGACGGGTGTTCATCAGGTTCGTTTTCGCCTCCTCATCGAGCAGCACCCCGTGGAAGGGGGCGTCGAGGTCGGGTCGTTCCTGCCAGTAATGCGGCACGACGCGCAGCGAGCCGTCCGCCTGCTCTTCGAGCGACACGCGCCCTTTGGTGGAAACACGCATCCCGTTCTCCAGTTCGGGGTTCATCTCCACCAGCCCGTTGGATTTATGTCCGTAAGACATGGCTTTCAGGTGCGGCTCGATGTCCTCCATGCGGATACCTTTCTTCTCCATATCCGCCAGGTCTATCTTCGTGACGTCCAGCGGCTCGAACTGCCGCTGCTCCTGCGTCTGGAGCCGTTCGGAGGGGTCGATACGGTAATTTTCCAGAATCTCCGGGTCGAAGTCGATGCGGATAAGTTTGTTCAGGGCATTCTCCGTCATGACGAAGATACCCGTGTGGACGGGGTTCTGGGCCTGTTCCATGAACTTTTTGAAGAAGGCTTCGAGGGCTGAATCCTGCGTGTTCACGTTCAGCAGGCTCGCCACGTTCTGATCCGTGGGGTCGGCGGTCTGGATATTGCCGTCCCGATCCACGCCGGTAACGGCTTGCAGTCGTCCGTCGTCGGCATTCTGAACGAGCATGACTTGTTTAGCGTCGTTCTTTACGTTTTCGTCCATAATTACGAGTGTTTTTAGTTAGCACCAATAGCGATGCGGGAACGAAAGTAAGGGGAACCGGCTGAACGTAAAAGAGTTGGAAAGGCTATGGAAGCATCGGGCACAGAAGTGGCCGCTTGTGGCGCAGGGCAGAGGAAATCGGAGAAACGGAGTGCCGGGAAGGACGGATTTGGCAGAGGGTATTTTCGTGGCTCCTCACCTTATTGTCAGGTAGTCGGGATCTATTGTTAAATGTCAATAAAGCGCATGGATAACCCGTGTTTTTTTATAAATTTGCGAAAACGGGTTTCAATATCCGACAAAACGTGAGGCATGGAAATATATCCCCCAAAAACCAAGATCAAACTTTCTCCGGTGATAAGAAACGGGAGAGAATTTGTCGAAGTGACTTTCGGTAATGACAATGACATCCGCTTGTCGCTGTCGAAGGAAGAAAACGTACTGCTTGTCGGCGGCAGGGCTTATCTGCCGGCAGAAGATTTCGTGCTTGCCGAGTTCTTCGACCGCTATGTAAAAATGGCGTTTATAGACTATTCTGCCATCAAGGAAACCGCACCCCGTAAAGAGGAAGACAAACGGCCGCCACTGCCGGAAGGCTATCTGGAAAAACTTCAGCAAGTGCGTTACAGTGACCATACCGTAAGGGTATATACCTCCTATTTCCGCGATTTCCAACAGCATTTCGAGGGGCGTAAGATTGAAACGGTTACTCCCGGCGAGATAAACGACTACCTGCTGTATCTCATCCACGAGAAAAACATATCCTCCTGCCAGCAAAACCAGCGTATCAACGCCATCAAGTTCTATTACGAGAAAGTTCTCGGTCAGGAACGGCGGTGTTACAAGGTGAACCGTGCCAAACGGGAGAAGACGCTGCCCGACGTGTTGAGCAAGGAGGAAATAAAGAAAATACTCGACGTGACGGTGACAGACCTGCGTTTCTTCTGTATGTTCTCCATACTCTATTCCGCAGGGTTGCGCATCAGCGAACTGCTGGAACTGAAACCCGGCGACATCAACGAATCCCGCTCCCTGATACGGGTGCGGCAGGGTAAAGGGAAAAAAGACCGCTACACCCTGCTGTCAAGACCGTTGATGAAAAAGCTGACGGAATATAACAGACTATACAAACCGAAAGTGTGGCTTTTTGAACACAGACCGGGAGAACCTTTCACCGAGAGTATCGTGTCGAAACGGCTGAAGGCAGCGGCCCGGGAAGCGGGAATCACGAAACGGATTTATCCGCACCTGCTGCGCCATTCGTTCGCCACTCACCTGCTGGAGCAGGGAACCGACATCAAGATAGTGAAAGAGCTTATGGGACATAACAATATCAAGACGACAGAAAGGTATGTCCACATAGCCGACACTTTCAAAAGCAATATCAAAAGCCCGTTGGACGATCTGTTGATGGAGGAAGACGAGGTCTGATACTTAAAGAAAATAACAGCCAAATCGGCTGATAGTATAACATTATCCGCAATAGTAAAACAATTAAAAATTAAAAGATTATGGCAACAACAGAAGAAAGAGACATCTTTAATAATGAGTATGTTCAAATTTACACAAATGGTTCTGGAAATATCGTTCTGCTCTTCCAAAATGAGGTTGAAAAAACATTGGCAATAGGAGAGCAAATGAATGAGATAAATGAAGAGGCGTATATGAACGGTTACAACTGGGATGCCTTCTTCAACTACTATCTGGAAGAAAATGCGCCAGACATTTTGGAAAGTTTGGAAAGCGACCCTGAAGCTGGTTCTTACGCTGCTTATTTTGAGGATACCGCAGAAAACGAGCAAAAAGCAAAACGCTTTGCCGACATTATCATCTCTTTAATAGAAAACGAAGAAGAAATATATAAAATTCTTCGAGAGAAAGGAGATGAAATCGAATGGGATTAACCATTTGTATAAATAGGAATAATTATGCGGATAACACGCAGATAAGCAACCGTAATAGGTTGCTATCTGCATCCCATTAATCGCTGAGAAAAATATGAATAATTGGATTGAAACATCAGGAAGCCCATTTGTCATTGTTGAGCAACAATATGCCCATCAATGGAAGGGTCAAGAAAACTACAATGCTATATGTAGCGTAACAGATTACTTGGGGAAAATCTATATAGACAATCATGTCTTATTGGTAATGGGAGATGAACCGATGGCTACACGCATAGTAAATAAAGATGGAGCAATCTTAATAATCCGCTGGAAGTATGCTCCCGATTATTTAACGGTGGAAAAACTTCTGGAGAATGATATCGTAAACGGGATTGAACCAATAGAAGAAGTTGAAGTAAAATGGGATTCTACTGAATTAGTCCTATTTGATTCTTTGTCTCCCTATTGTGAAGCGTCGGTTAAAGTTTTTTTATCATTACAAAAAACATCTTGTATAATAAAAACTTATCTTTATCAAAAAGACGAAGTATCTTTAATAATACATTCAATCCAATAAAGACGATTAACAAGCGGCTCAACCTCCCCTTAAAGGTCGGTTAGCCACCGAACATTATTCTTCAAAAGAATTGGATATGAATAAAGGAAATACCATAGAAGATTTTTTTTGTAAGCAATTCATTAAGTCTGGTTATCAAGACCGTTTCTTTTTTGAACTGTCATCAAACAAAAAAAGAGTAAAAGCTATTAGTCGAATTTGTCATAATATGATGGATATTATAAATGAGAATAAGATTGTCGAGGTCTATAATTCTACGGATTTAATCCATTTGACAGATAGACTTCGTGAATTATCTAAAGAGAAAGAAGGATATTGCATCGGTTTTTTTGAGCTGGATCAAAAATGGGCAGATATATCAGAGGCTATAAATGCAGGAATACAGTCGAATTTTGGCTTTGCCATAATATTGTCTGATGGAATTGCTTGTATATGTGAAGAAACCTGTATAACCAATAGAAGATCTGTAATATTACACTCCATATCCAAATTGAAAGAATAACAAGCGGCTCAACCTCCCCTTAAAGGTCGGTTAGCTGCCAAACATTAATATTAAAAGGAAACACTATGATA
>OIQP01000329.1_pt1 | contig 13663 bp, 10 predicted proteins | sample 1586001 | NCBI WGS metagenome assembly OIQP01 (sample SAMN02675048, study PRJEB24791) | human gut metagenome, SKBSTL034 | isolation source: stool | host: Homo sapiens | place: USA
CTGCTGCACAGCACCCACATCGCCCATGCCGCCGATGTTGGCAAAGACATTGATGGTCTTGCCGTCCAGCGCTTCTCCCAGCGCACTGCGGGCGATGTCCAGCGCCAGCATCTGGCCGGAAGAAGTCTGCGGCTCAGCCAGCACTGGGCATTTCCGGATCAGCCGCACCGCCTGCAGGGTCAGCAGCTCCGGGTCGCCGGGGCCTACGCTGACGCCGTAAAAAGTGCCTTTCAGTTCTGCCATTCCTTCATCAGCTCCTTTGCAATACAGGTCTCGCCCAGCGGGCCGTGCTGGTTGGAAAAGAGCACCGCGCCCACCCGGAATGCCCCGCCTGCCCGTCGGTCCAGATGCATCTGGATGGCTGCAAGGATGCTTTCCAGCACCGGGCCGCGCAGCCCTGCGCCGTCCAGAATGTCAAGGCAGGCATCCGTGGTGGCGGCGTCCATCAGGGCAGCGCACACTTCGCGCCGGGCCCCGCACAGCGCCGCATGGGCACAGAACACCTCGGCACGGCCATCCGCCGTGTGGGAATGGGTGTTCATGACCCCTGCCGCCAGCTTGCAGAGCTTACCCACGTGCCCCACCAGAAGCACCTGTTCAAATCCTGCCGTTGCCGCCATATCCAGCGTATCCCCGATGAAGTTGGAGGTCTTGACCACCGGGAACCGCTCAAACTGCGGCAGAGCGGAGGCCAGATAGTCCAGCCCGTAGTTGCCGGGTGCCAGCACCAGCCGCCGGGGCCCGGGGGCATTTTTTGCCCGCAGCGCAGCCTGATTCATTTCCAGCTGGATGGTATCCAGAATCGCCTGCTGGCTCATGGGCTCCACGATGCCGCTGGTTCCCAGCACGGAAAGCCCGCCCTCCACCCCGATGTGCGGGTTGAAGGTGCGCTTTGCAGTCTCGGCGCCGCCCTCGATGGAAATGGTCACTGCAAAGCCGCCGGTGTAGGCAGCATTTTCAGCTTCCCGTTCCAGTGCCTCGGCGATCATCCGGCGCGGCACATGGTTGATGGCGGCTTCGCCTACGGGCTGGTCAAGGCCGGGCTTCGTCACCCGGCCCACCCCCTCGCCGCCGTGGATGCGCACCTCTCCGGCCAGCTCCGGCCGGAGGGTCACACCGGCAATGACCGGCAGGCCGGTGGTCACGTCCACATCGTCGCCGCCGTCTTTGCGGATGGCGCACTCTGCCCCCTCGCCCGACCGGCGGCAGAAGATCGGCTCCACCTCCACCACGATGCCCTTCGGGGTGCGGAGGGCCACCGTCTCCGGGGCGCGGCCGGTGAGGAGGAGACGGGCTGCGCCCGCCGCCCCCAGCGCCGCGCAGGTGCCGGTGGTGTAGCCGCAGCGCAGGAGCTTCTGACCGCTGCGGACATAGTGCTCAAAGCGGGGCTGCCCCGTCTCGGCAGGCTTTTTCGCTTCACCGTACAGAAAAGCGTACTGCTTGTCGCTCAAATCATAAATTTTACAGATGTTTTCCCGGGCAAACGCCTGTCCGGGCGCCATAACGTCCGAGACGCCCGCCGCCGAGACGCAGACGACCTTATCCGAGATCTTCTGGGCCAGCTCTAATTCGTGGAGGCTGAGGATGACGGCCATCTTCTTGTCCCGGGCGAGGCCCTTCAGGATGGCCAGAAGCTCGGCCTTACCCTTGATGTCAAGGAAGGACGTCGGCTCGTCCAGCAGGATCAGCTCCGGCTGCTGGCAGATGGCCCGGGCCAGCAGCACGCGCTGGCGCTGGCCGTCACTGATGCAGTTGAAGTCCCGTCCCGCCAGCGCTTCGGCCCCCACGAGGGCCAGCGCGGCGTGGACCTGCCGCCTGTCCTCCGCCGAGAGGACGCCCAGCCGCCCCGTGTAGGGGTAGCGCCCAGCGGAGGCCATCTCGAAACAGGTTGTCAACTCAGTGCGGCGGGTGTGGGGCACCATCAGGGCCATCTTTCGGGCGCGCTCAGGGCCGGAGTAGTCCGCAAGGCTCTTTCCGTCCAGCAGGACAGCGCCCCCCTGCGGGGCCAGCTGGGCCGCCAGCGTCTTGAGGAGGGTAGATTTTCCCGCACCGTTGGGTCCGATGAGGGTGAGGATGCTCCCCTTTTCGGCTCCGAGGCGGATGTGCTCCATCAGGGGCGTTTTGCCGTAGCCGATGGCAAGGTCATCGGTGCGGCAGAAGGCTTTTTCTTCGCTCATTCCCGGCCTCCCTCTGTCTGGCGGCGCACCAGCAGCCAGATGACCACCGGTGCACCAAAAACTGCTGTCACCGAGCTGATGGACAGCTCGGTGGGCGCGAACAGGCTGCGGGCGATAAGGTCGCAGAGCAGGCAGAACGCCGCCCCGCCAAGGCAGCAGCCCGGCAGGACATAGAGGGGTTTGGCGCTGCCCAGCAGGCTCTTGACCAGATGAGGCACCGCGATGCCCACGAAGGAGATCGGCCCGGCAAAGGCCGTCACGCAGGCGGAGAGGAGGCTGGAAAGGAGCACGAGGGCCGTCGAGAAGGCCCGCACCGGCACGCCGACGCTTCGGGCATAGCTTTCCCCCATCTGGTAGGCTGCCATGGGCTTGGAGAGGAGGAATGCCGCTGCCAGTGCGGGCAGCACCACGCAGGCCGCAGCGCCCACATTGGCCCACGTCATGCCGGAAAAGCTGCCCATCGACCAGTTGTGGAGGTTGACGATGTTGGAGTCCTGCGCGAAGGTCACGACGATGTCGGTGATGGCCGAGCAGATGTAGCCGATCATGATGCCGCAGATGACAAGGATGCTCATCCGGGGCACCCGCCGGGCCACCACCAGCACGAAGGCCATCGCTGCCATCGCGCCCGCAAAGGCCGCGATGATGAGGGTGGCCGAACCGGTAAGCAGCCCCCTTTGCAGGAAGACCACCATCGTGAGGGCCACGGCCAGCTTCGCGCCGCTGGACACGCCCATGACGAAGGGGCCTGCGATGGGGTTGGCAAAAAAGGTCTGCAAAAGGTAGCCCGCTGCAGAGAGGGCCGCGCCCAGCAGCACCACCATGACGGCTCGGGGCAGGCGCAGCTGCAGCACGATGCCCACAGCCAGCGCATCCCCGCCCCGGCCCAGCAGGGCTGCAGCCACTGCCCCGGGCGTCAGCTCCACGCTGCCCCAGAACAGGTTGAGCGCGAATAGCACCGCAAGCCCCGCCGTGAGGGCGAGGTAGGCGAGGCTGAGGCGGCGTGTGGTGGTCATGGCAATGCTCCTTTTATACGATCTGCTGCAAAAAGCGGAGGGAGGCCAGGTCGGGCCTGCCCTCGGTAAAAACGAGGTTCATATCGGAGATGAGGTCGGCCAGCTCCATGCTCTGCTGGAACAGGCTCTGGGCCGTACACCAGCAGTCGCCGGACTGGACAGCCTTGAACTCCTCCAGCATGGGGCACTTTTCGATGAGCTGGTCACGGGTCTCCACGACGCCCTCGATGGTGCTGTTGTAGATGAGGACATCGACGTCTTTGGCCCGGGCATAGAAGGTCTCGAGGGGCAGCTTGACGGTGGACTGGCCCGGGCTGTCCCCCTCGAGGTCGTCAAAAATGTAGACGCCGCCCGCCATCCCCACCATCTGGGCCACATAGTCGCTGGTGCGGCGGACGGTGATGAGGTTGTTCGACGTGATGGAGAAGAAAGCCACCGTTTTTCCGGTGCTCTCCTGCCCGAGGATGGGGGCCACCTGCTCCACCTTCTGGCGGAAAATTTCCTCCGCCTGCTCGGTCCTGCCCAGCAGGATGCCGTAGAGCTTGAGCCACTCCATCCGGGCCAGCGGGCCGCTCTCATAGCTCGAGCGCTCGATGAGCACCGGCACGCCGAACTTTTCCAGCTGTTCCTTGACCGCAGGGTCATGGAGGATCATGGTGTTCTCGATGGCGAGGCTGCACCCGGAAGCAAGGATCCGCTCATAGTCCGGGGCGCTGTACTTGCCGGCGTAGGCGATGCGGCCTTCCTGCATGGCCTGCTTGGCCTCCTCCACATACCAGCCCTCGGCCTTGGTGCCAGAGAGGGCGATGCAGTCCAGTGCATCCAGATGGACGAAGAGGTCCATCACCGAGGTGGAGACGAGGTAGATGTTGTCCAGCGGCTGGCGGAGCGGGACAACATCGGCGGGCAGGTCATCCACCTCTGCCGCGTCCTCGGGGATCACGAGGAATCTGCCGCTGTCCGGGATGTTCACCAGCACATATCCCCCCTCATAGCAGTCGGCGGAGAACTGAGCCGCGTAGTCCAGCGGATAGCTGTGGTCGAACACGAGAGAGGCCGTATTGGCCGGGGCGGTCTCTGCCTGCCCGCAGCCAGCGAGGGCAAGTGCGGCGGCGGGCAGGGCTTTCAGAAAATTGCGGCGCTTCATAGGCTTTAACCTCTCAGTCTGCGAAGCGGTTTACTTCAGCGTAAAGGTCAGCGTATACTCGATCTCGTGCGGGGTGCTCATGGCAACGGTATCGCCCACCACATCCAGCGGGGTGTCGAGGGCGGCGACGGGGATCTCGAAGGTGGAGTTGCCCTCGGTGTTGGTGGGCAGATACTTTTCGCCGTCCACCAGCATATAGTCGTAGTTGGGGCTGGACCAGACGATGGTGGCGGTCATCCTGCCGTCGGCCACGGTCAGGGCCGCAGGGCTTTCCACGGTGGCGCGGCCGGAGCCGCCCTCAAGGGTCACGTCGCAGGTGTAGGCGCCGTCGGCAAGGGCCTCCTCCATCGTGGGCTGTGCATTGCGGACGCTGACGGTGTGGTCGTACCACTTGCCCTTCTTGCCGAGGATGGCAACGGAGAAGTCCGTGTCCAGTGCCTCCACCGGGATGTCGAAGCCGTACACCTCATCCGAGGTGCCGTCGCTGTAGTTCACCACATCGGTGGTGGGCTGGAGCCAGTCGGCCTCGTGGGAGGCCGCGTCCTCTGCCGTGCCGACGTAGAGGTTGACGATGTTCTTGGAGGCGAGACTGACGTGGAGCGTCATCTGACCGTCCTTCACGGTCAGCGTGCCTTTTCCGTCGAATGCCTCATTGGCGTGGAACATGGAGCTGTCGGTGTCAAAATCAGCGGCGTAGGTGCCGTCGGGCAGCGCCGCCTCAGCGGAGGCAGAAGCAGCCTCGCTCACGGCAGAGGAGGCCGCCGCCTCGGAGGAAGCGGCAGAGCTGGCCGGGGCGCTGGATGCGCCGCAGCCGACGAGTGCACCGGCCAGCATCACACCGGCCAGCAGAAGAGAGCATTTATTTTTCAGTTTCATAGCAGTTACCTCGACTTATATCGTACCAAAAAGATTATAACACGCAATGGCCTGATTTCAAAGCAGACCGAAAAAGAAATTGCCCGAAAAGGCACTCCTTTCCGGGCAATCATAGGGTCAGAATCAGCCGTTCAGGGAATCGACAGCGGCCTTGGTGTGGGCGATGTAGAGCTGCTGGATGTCAGCGATCTCGCCCAGACCTGCGATCTGGCACTCGACGGAATCGAATGCAGCAGAGGCCTCGAACTGGCTCTTCCAGGAATCATCGTCATCGCCCGCCATATCGTTGTTGGCATGGTCGCCTGCAACGACCATCAGGGGACGCAGGACGACCTTGGTGTAGCCGGCGGCCTTGACGGCCTCAATGACGTTCTCGCAGGCAGTCTCCTCCGGCTCACCCTCGACAGTGCCGATGAAGACGTTCTTGTAGCCCAGAGCATTCATCTGAGCCTGCATCTGGCTGTAGCTCACCTTTGCGGTGTGAGAGGTGCCGTGGCCCATGAAAACGAAGGCGGTGCCATCCGCAGCAGCGGCGTCCACGCTGTCGAAGCCAGCGGTCTTGACGGCCTCAGCGGTGATCGCCTTGGCGACAGCCTCCTTGTCGGCGTTGATGACGGTGGCATCGCTGCCCACCTCGCCCAGCAGAGGCTCGGCGACAGCGACAGTCTCGAACTTGTCGCGGTAGCTGTCCACCAGCTCCATCATCTCGTCGTACTCCGCGCCGTGCATCAGGTGGGTGGGCTGGACGACCAGATTCTTTACGCCGTTGGCGACAGCGCGCTCCATAGCCTGCTCCATGTTGTCGATCTTCTCGCCGTCACGGGCCTGCACATGGTTGATGATGATCTGTGCAGTGAAGGCACGGCGGACAGACCAGTCGGGGTAAGCGGCCTGAATGGCATCCTCGATGCCCTTGATGTCCGCTGCGCGGCTGTCGTTGAAGGAGGTGCCGAAGCTGACGACGAGGATCTCGTTGTCGCCGATGTTGTCCTCATTGCGGGGGTCGTCCTTGGAGGCATCGCCGGTGTCGCGGCCAAAGTAATCGGGGTCAGCCTCTTCACCCTCGACCAGCTCCTTCTGGGCGTCGGTCAGGGCGTCCCATGCGGCCTTGGCGGCCTCGCACTGGGCGTCGGTGTTCTCGTTGCGCTCCTGCACATAGATGGCGTCGATGAGGTCTGCCACGTTCTTTGCTGCCATTTCATCGGCCTCCTCGCTGCTCACCTCGCTGGCGGCAGCAGAGCTTGCTGCGGCGCTGCTGGCAGCAGTAGAAGAAGATGCACCGCAGCCGGTGAGCACACCGGCACACAGGGCCAGTGCGGCGGCAGCGGCGGTGACGCGCTGCCAGTTCTTGTTGGTTGCTTTACGCATTGTTTTGAGTCCTTTCTGTTTGGGTGGGATCGGTACTTCCGATAGAAAGGGTACGAAACGGGGGCCAGCTCAAACGAAAAAGGGCCTTTCTGCCGCGCGGAAGGCACAGCAAAAAGACCCTTTGAACGATTCGGGCTTTTTGGTACGACCAATTCCTCGTGATCCGGAGCTTGGCGCTCCTGTACCAACAGCGGGCAGGTTTCCTGACTGAAAGCTCATCATCCGCTGCCGCCTTCCCAGAAGCAAAGCTCCCAGTGACCGGCGACGTGCGCCAAGGCAGCGGACTCCCTTATCACAGTGACGAGATCGCGCGGGACTCTCACCCGCTTCCCTTTTACCCTCCCGGCCAAGAGACAAGCCCTTGGCGGCAGGCACCTGCTGTTTTCTATTCAGACGAGAGGAAGTATAGCACACCTCACCTCAAAAAGCAATATCTCAGCTCTCCTGCGGCATCGTCCAGACCATCCCCAGCGCCTCAAGCTTCTGGACGTGGGCGGCTGTCAGCCGGTCATCGGCGGCAGCATAGCTCTCCCGCATCCGACGGATCCAGTCGCCGAGGCAGAAGCCGTCGCCGGTCTTGTAGTTCACCGGCACCAGAAGATCGCCGTGGGCGGCACGGTACTCCTCGGCGCGGCGGAACGCCCCGTCCCATTTGGCCTCCCGGGCGTCCCACTGCATCCCGATGGCGTCCAGCATGGCGATGTGCTCCGGCGTGACCTGAAAGGACTCAGGCCGGGCCTTGCGGGCAGCGCGGAGATTCGAGATCCAGACGCCCAGCCGGAAGCCGCTCTCGTCCACATATCCGGCGGGCACGAGAAGGGTGCCCTTCTTTTCGGCATAGCGCTTGGCGCTTTGATAGTTGTCCAGCCAGTTCTGCTCCCGCACGCTGCACGCAGGCGGCACAGTGGCCGTAAGGCGGCGGGTGTTCTCGCCCTGAAACAGCTCCCTGAGGGCGGCGCAGCGCTCCGCGGAGAGCTTTTTGCCCTCCCGCAGCATCAGCTTCTGGCGGGAGAGCCAGCTGCCCAGCCAGATGCCGTCCTCCGTCCGGTACTGCGCCGGGACGGCCAGACTGCCGTGCTCTTTTTTGTATGCCGCCGCCAGCTCGTAGCGGTGCTGCCACGAGTCGGTCTTTTCCCAGATCATGCCCAGCTCATCCAGCAGGGCTTTCCGCTCCGGCGTGACCCGGGCACTGCTGCGCTCGGGGTTCTGCCATGCATACCGCTGGCGGGACACCCACTTGCCCAGCAGGATGCCGTCCTCATCAATGTACTCGGTGGGCACGTCGATGTTGCCATGGGCGTTGTAATATTTCACGGCGGCCTCGTAGGCAGTCTGCCACTTGCGGTCGTTCCGGTTCGCCCAGTCCACGCCGAGAGCTTCCAGCTTTTCAATCTGGGCGGCGGTCAGGGTTCCTTCTTTATAAGCGGCCCGCTGGCTGCCCAGCCAGACGCCCAGCGCCATACCGTCCGGCGTGACGTACTTGACGGGGATCTCGAGGTCATCGTGCTCGAGATGGTACTGGACGGCAGCGGCATAGTTCTTTTCCCAGAGGATGCTGCCGGTGTCCCACACCATGCCCAGCGATTCCAGCCGCTCGATGCGGTCATCCGAGAGGCTGCCGCCCTGATAGCGCTGGCGGTTGTAGACGATCCACTCGCCCAGCGCAAAGCCGTTCTTATCTTTATAGTGGACCGGCACCAGAAGGTCGGCGTGGCTGTCGCGGTACCGCCGGGCCGAGGCCCAGCCGTTCTCCCACGCCAGCTCAAGGCGCTTTTTCCAGTTCATGCCGATCTTGTCCAGCCGGGCGACCTGCTCGGCAGTGAGGCGGCCATTCTTCTTTCCGGCCCGCACGAGGCGCTGGTTTTCCAGCCAGCGGCCCACGGCCACTCCCTCAAAGGTGTAGGCGCGGGGCACATCCAGCGGCAGCTTCTTTGCGGCCATCTGTTTCGCAGCGGCAAAATAGCGCTCCCATTCGGCGTCCAGTGCCCGGCGAAGCTGCCGGTAGACCCGGCGGCAGGCGGACAGCGGCTCAGACAGCGGGAATGGCTTCTCGCCGCACTCCTTCCGGAGCTGCGGCACGCAGGTCAGTCCTTCGAAGGTAGCGCTCAGCTCTGCCACCGGCACACTGCCGCAGGCCGCGAGGGCGCGGGCCAGCATCTGCCGATAGGCGGGTGCCTCAGCGGTGCGGCGGACGAGGACAACGCCTGAAATTCCGGTCAGCGGCGTCTCGGCGGCAGGACTGTTGACGCAGACCAGCAACCGCAGCGCGTCGGCCTCGTCGGTCAGGAAGGGCTCTGCATCGCTGGAAAGCGCATCGGCGCAGCAGATATGCACCCCCGCACCAAACAGCGCTTCGGCCTGCTGGGCCATCTGCGCCGCCGTCTGGGCATCCTCGCAGAGGACGAGATACCGCCCGGCGGCATCGGGGAGCCACCGCGCCAGCAGCACTTCCACGGAGGGCAGCTGCTCCACAGCAAGGCTCAGTGCCTGATATTTTTCGGCGTTGGGGTCGGGCGTGCCGGGCACGCGGAGGTTTTTCACCTCGGCGCGGAGACGGGCCATTGCGGCCTCCTGCGGCCAGAGCAGCGCCGTGTAGGAGGTCGGCATGGGCAGCAGCCCATCGGCCAATGCCCCGCCCAGCGTCAGCGGCTCCACCACAGCATCGCCCAGCAGTTCTTCGGCAGCGCGGCAGCTCTCGCCCGGGGCGTCCGGCTCGGCCAGCGCCAGCACCTTGGCCTCCGGACAGAGGCGGAACAGGAGCTGGACGCAGTCCGTCCAGTCCCGTGCGCTCATCTCCCGCCAGCCGTCCAGCACCAACAGACCGGGCCGGAACTCTGCCAGCGCCACCCAGCCCAGCGCGCTCTGTGCAGCCAGCTGCTCACAGTCCATCAGCCGGACGCTGCCGTCCAGCGTTTTGCCCAGCTCCTTCGCCAGCCCGCGGCGCAGTTCGAGCCGCGCGGCGCAGGAGGCCACCCAGAGGACGCGGGTGTCAGGCTGTTCTGCCAGCATCTCCCACACGATGCGGCCCTTGCCGGTGCCCGCCGGACGCACCAGCGCGGCCCGGCAGCCCTGCTGCAAGGCGGCCGCCGCCGCACGGCAGGCCGCTTTGTTTGAATCATGCACTAAAATCGACATATCCTTTTCTGCCCCTCCCGGTGGTTCAGAAATCGTTTTTTCTGCAAAAAAGAAATGCGCCTGCGCAAAGCGGACTGCCCTGCCTGCGCTGCGCCTGCGTTCTTTTTCGTTAAAATGTTAGTTTCGTATTCTATTATTATCATAAAAGTTTATTTCTTGTCAAGGCAATTTTGCAAATATCTCTAAAATCTCCCGAAAAATCTTCTCCCCGGCAACAGTTGACGGCAGAGGCCGTTGGTGGTAGACTCTTGGCATCCGCTCCCCTTTTGCGGGAGACATCCCTATTCAGGACAAGTGAGGTAATCGATATGAACATCATCAGCACCGAAAAAGCCCCCGGCGCCATTGGCCCCTACTCTCAGGGCTACACCGTGGGCGGCCTCGTCTTCACCTCCGGCCAGATCCCGGTAGACCCCGCCACCGGCGCGGTCGCTGAGGGCATCGCTGCACAGGCAGACCAGAGCTGCCGCAATGTAGGTGCCATCCTTGAGGCTGCGGGCGTGGGCTTCGACAAGGTGGTCAAGACCACCTGCTTCCTCGCCGACATTGCCGACTTTGCCGCCTTCAACGAGGTGTACGCCAAGTACTTCACCTCCAAGCCTGCCCGCAGCTGCGTGGCGGTGAAGGACCTGCCCAAGGGCGTGCTCTGCGAGATCGAGGCCATCGCTGAGGCATAAGTTTTTCCCGGTCTGCAAGGAGGCCGTCTGCACCCTCTCCGGGGTGCGGACGGCCTTTTTGTGTTGCTATCAATTCCAGTTTTTCATGGCGGCTTACTTTCTTTTCCGGAGAATTGACTTCACTTTTCACTTTTGTTACAATAGAATCAAACTGTTGTAAAATATTTCCGGTCAGATTCGAAAGAGAGGTCCCCGCCATGTCCAATTCCCGTGTCGAAAGCCACAACCGCGCCGAGCTGCGCAACCGGATCATCAGCGCCGCCACGCTGCTTGAGATCCTGCTGTCCGGCCTCGTCCTCATCGGCCTGCTGCTGTCGATGATCCCCCTGCTGCAATGGATGCCCGGCCTGCTGTTCGACGGCAACGACGTCGAGGTGAGCATCTTCTTACAGCGCGCGCTGGACATCGTCATCGGCATCGAGTTCATCAAGATGCTGGCCAAGCACAGCCCCGGCTCCAGCCTCGAAGTGCTGCTCTACGCCATCGCACGCCACATGGTGGTGGGCCACGAATCTGCACTGGAGAATCTGCTGAGCGTGGGGGCCATCGCCCTCATCTTCGTCGTGCGGAAATTCTTCTTCGTCCCGGCCTTCGGCGCTCACCTGCCCGACGGCCACCCCGCACCCGACCTCACCCCCTCCCAGAGCGGCATCCCGGAAGACGAATTTGCCGCCCGGTTGCGCAAGCACCTCAGCAGCAAGTCTGCTGAACGGGAAGAGACCATCGCCATCGAAGACCCCGAGTACGAGGACAACACCGAGACCCTTCAGGAAGCCGACGCGGAATAACTCTGCCAAACAACAAAACGCCCCGCAGGCAGCTCGATGGAACGAGCGCCCTGCGGGGCGTTGTTTTTTGCGGTTACTTGCTCTTGTGCTTCTGACCGAAACGGTACTCCTTGCCGTCCCGGATGCGCTGGATATTGGTGCGGTGCATCCAGATGACCATGCCGCCCACGATGGCAGCGCCCACGGTGCAGACCACGACGTCCTGTGTCGGCAGGCCGCGCAGGAGGCTGTACACCAGCGTCAGCACCGGATAAGCTGCAGCCATCGTGATGCTGCCCAGCGACACCATACCGGTAGGCAGCAGGCAGGCGAGGAAGATGAGCGCCAGCACCGGCAGCAGCACCGGCTGGACGGCGAGGATGGCACCAGCGGCCACCAGCACGCCCTTGCCGCCCTTGAAGCCGAAGTAGATGGGCTTGGAGTGGCCCACCACGGCGAGGATAGCGGCGAGGTAGACGCCCAGATAGGGCGAGATGGCCGCATCGGCGGGCAGATGGCTGAACAACCACCGGCCGAGGCAGACAGCCACGACGCCCTTGAGCACATCGCCCACCGCCGTGAGGGCAGCGGCCTTTTTGCCGAAGGTGCGCAGCATATTGGTCATTCCGGCAGCGCCCGAGCCGTGGGTGCGGACGTCGTCATGATAAAGGTATTTACTGACGAGGATGCCGGTGTCCACGCTGCCCAGCAGGTAGGCTTCGGCAGCGACAGCCAGCACGATGAGAAATGCAGTCATGCAGCAAGGCTCCTTCCCTTATACGTCCTTTGCGCCCACTTCGCCGGAGCCGCGCTCCCGCACGACAAGGCGGATGGGGGTGTGCTCCAGACCGAAGTTCTCGCGGATCTGGTTGATGATATACCGCTGATAGCTGAAGTGGAACAGGTGCTTTGCGTTGACGAAGGCCACGAACGTCGGCGGACGGGTGGAGGCCTGCGTCAGGTAGAAGATCTTCAGGCGGCGGCCCTTGTCGCTGGGCGGCTGCATCCGGGCGGTCGCACGGGCCAGCATCTCGTTGAGGACGCCGGTGGGCACGCGGGCACCGTTCTGGCTGTCCACATCCCGGATGAGCTGCATCAGCTTGTTGACGTTGTAGCCGGTCTGGGCCGAGATGAAGATGATGGGAGCATAGCCCATAAAGCTGAAGCACTCGGCATAGCCGCGGCGCTGCAGCTCCATCGTGTTGGTCTCCTTGCCCTCCACGGCGTCCCACTTGTTGACGACGATGATGCAGGCCTTGCCCTGCTCGTGGGCATAACCGGCCACCTTGCTGTCCTGCTCGGTGAAGCCGACGGTGGCATCCACGAGGATGAGGGCCACGCGGCTGCGCTCCACAGCGGCCAGTGCCCGGACAACCATGTAGCGCTCGAGGCCGTCGGTGATGTTGCTGCGCTTGCGCAGACCGGCGGTATCGGTGAAGATGAACTTGCCGTAGGCGTTGTCCACCGGGGTGTCGATGGCATCGCGGGTGGTGCCGGCCTCGTTGGCCACGATCATCCGGTTCTCTCCGAGGATGCGGTTGGTCAGGCTGGACTTACCCACATTGGGGCGGCCGATGATGGCGACGGGGATGCGGTCCTCCTCCACGACGGTCTCACTGAAATCGAGGTGGGCGCAGACGGCGTCCAGCAGGTCGCCGGTGCCGTGGCCGTGGACGGACGAGATGGGCATGACCTCGTCGAAGCCGAGGTTGTAGAACTCATAGAGCTCCATGGGGGTCTGGCCCACATTATCACACTTGTTGACGGCAAGGATGATGGGCTTATGGCTGCGGCGCAGCATATGGGCTACGTCCTCGTCGGAAGCGGTCAGGCCATTGCGGACATCCACCACCATGATGATGCAGTCGGCGGTGTCGATGGCGATCTGGGCCTGCTCGCGCATATGGGCCAGAATGCCCTCGGTGGCCTTCGGCTCGATGCCGCCGGTGTCCACCAGCAGGAACTCGTGGCCGCTCCACTCGCAGTTGGCGAAAATGCGGTCGCGGGTGATGCCGGGGGTATCCTCCACGATGGCCAGACGCTGGCCGCAGAGCTTATTGAACAGGGTGGACTTGCCCACATTGGGGCGGCCCACCACCGCTACGATCGGTTTGCTCATAGGGGGTTCCTCCTTTCACAAAAGGGGTAACGATTACGGTCTTCTCCGGCGGGCGATGTGGAGGCCGCTGCGCAGCAGGGCCTTGGCCTCGTCGCCGCCGCTGACGGGCAGGACTTCCACCTTCACGCCGAGCCGCTGGCCCAGCTGCTCGATGGTGACATCGTCGAGGAAGGTGTCCTTCTCCTCCCGCAGCATCACGGCAGGCACCCCCAGCGTGCCGCTGGTCAGCCTGCCCTCGCACTGGGCAATGTCGGTCGAGATCGTGAACAGCAGCGACAGGTGATACGAATAGGTATACTCGTTCGCCAGGTTCTTGTAAACGCCCTGGAGGACGGTCTCCGCCTCCTTGGCATTGTTCAGGTAGTTGTCCTTGCCGGTCTC
>OIQP01000334.1_pt1 | contig 13507 bp, 13 predicted proteins | sample 1586001 | NCBI WGS metagenome assembly OIQP01 (sample SAMN02675048, study PRJEB24791) | human gut metagenome, SKBSTL034 | isolation source: stool | host: Homo sapiens | place: USA
CAGCGGCAGCAATGCGTGGGCCGTGGCCGTTTCGCGGCGGGCCGGGAACGCAAAGTGGATGCTGATGCGGCAGCGGTTGAATTTCTGCGCGGCGTCATACGAGAGATGGACGCCGGGCGCGATCTGGGTTCGTTTCAATGTTCTATCGTCCTTTTGTGTTATTTCGTTTGTTCCAGCGCCAGATACTCTTCCAGCGAGAGGCCCGAGGCACGGATGGCGAGGGCGTTGTCCCTGCCTACATACCGCCAGTGCCACGGCTCGAACACCATGCCGGTGGCGGCCTGACGCTCCTGCGGCCAGCGCAGGATGAAGCCGTACTCTGCGGCATAGGCTGACAGCCACTCGTAGGCGCGGGTGTCAGCGAAGCCGGTGTTCTCCTCAAGGCTGTCCGCTGCGAGGATGTCGGCGGCATAGCCGGTGGCGTACTCGCTAGCCTCCGGCGCGGGCTGGACGGTGGCGGCCTTGGCGGCAGCGTCCTCTTCCTTGCTTCCGGCCTCCCGGTAGCTCTGGACTGCGGCCTCATAGGCGCTCTGGCGGGCGGCGGCGTCCTGATGGCCCGCCGTCAGCACCAGCTCGATCCCATCCTGCCGCGCAGCCTCCACCATCTGGCGGTAAGCTGCGGCGGCCTCGGCCTCCAGCGAAACGCCGGTGGCCTCGTCGGCCACGGCAAGCTCCGGCGTCGGCTCTTCCGTCAGGGGCAGGTTCCCATTCACCAGCACAAGGCGGGCGTCGGAGAGGTCCGTCTCTGCGCCGCCCGTATACTCCCGGGCCTCGAAAGCCGTCGGCGGCGCGATGAGGGCGTAGGCCTTCGGCAGCAGCCAGAGGATGCCGCCGGTCATCACGGCCATCATCGCGCCGCAGCTGAGCAGAAAGACCGTCCAGTTGCGCACGAGGCGGATGCGGTGTCTCCGGCGGCGCTGGGCCGGCGGCAGCGTGCGGCGGGGTTCGGGTCGATTTTGCTCCATGATGCAGCTTCCTTCCTCTTGTTCGGCGTTCGCCCGGGGTGCAGGCAGATAATTACATTATACACCCCTTTTCTCCGGGTGTAAACGGCAGGCCCTGTAAAAAAATTGTGTACGCAAAAAAGCCGCCGCACCGGCGCAGAGCGCACGGCACGGCGGCTTCTATAGCCTTTTTTTACTCGAACAGCATATCGTGGATGGCGCTGACTGCCTTATCGGCGTCCTCGCGGTCGATGATGCAGGAGATCTTGATCTCGCTGGTGGAGATCATCTTGATGTTGATGTTGTTGTTGGACAGTGCCTCAAACATCTTGGAAGCAACGCCGCTGTGGCTCTGCATACCGGCACCCACGATGGACACCTTGGCGCAGGTCTCGTCGCAGGTGATCTGATCGAAGTGTGCGCCCTCGCGCAGGACGCGCATTGCAGTCTCCGCCTCGCTCTCAGCGCAGGTGAAGCTGATGTCCTTCTTGCCGTCGCGGCCGGTGGACTGCAGGATGATGTCCACATTGATGTTCTTCTGGGCCAGCAGGCCGAAGATCTTGAAGCTGGTGCCCGGCTCATCGGGAACATTCAGGATAGTGATAACAGCAACGTCGGTGTCCTTTGCGACACCCTTGATCAGCATACCTTCCACGCCTTTTACAACCTCCTTGACGACCGTGCCGGGCACGGGGTTCAGGCTGGAGAGGACCTCCAGCTCCACATTATACTTCTTGGCCAGCTCCACGCTGCGGTTGTTGAGCACCTGTGCGCCGAGAGAGGCCAGCTCCAGCATCTCGTCGAAGGTGATCTCGTCCAGCTTGCGGGTGTTGCGCACCTTGCGGGGGTCGGCCGTGTAAACGCCCTCCACATCCGTAAAGATCTGGCAGCGGTCAGCGTGCAGGGCTGCCGCGATGGCGACAGCGCTGGTGTCCGAGCCGCCACGGCCCAGCGTGGTGATGTCGTCCAGCTTGTTCAGGCCCTGGAAGCCTGCCACGACGACGACACGGTTGCGCTCCAGCTCCGAAGAGATGCGCTCGGTCTCCAGCTTGGTGATGCGGGCCTTGGTGTAGGCACGGTCGGTGCGGAAACCCGCCTGCCAGCCGGTCAGGCTGGTGGCGTGGCAGCCCAGCTCGTTCAGGGCCATGGCCAGCAGGGAGATGCTGATCTCTTCGCCTGCGGCCAGCAGCATATCCATCTCACGGGCAGAAGGGTTGTGGGTGATCTCTGCTGCCTTTGCGATAAGGTCATCGGTGGTGTCGCCCTGTGCGGACACCACCACGACCACGTCATTTCCCGCGTTGTGGGTGTTGGCCACGATGCGGGCCACGTTGAAGATACGGTCCCGGTCCTTCACCGAAGAACCGCCGAACTTCTGTACGATCAACGCCATATCTTGTCACTCTCCTCTTTTTGCTCCCTCAGTGTCTGAGGGGTACACCGGGCGGAAGCGGTCTTGCACTTCCTCTCCCTGTCTATCATTCCACTGTCGCACCGGTGTTGTCGGCATCCAGCCGCAGCAGTGTAAATGCTTCACATCCGTCCAAGCCCTCCAGCAGCTCGAGGCCTTTTTCCAGCTTGGAGTAGAATTTTTCGGCGCTGGCCTTCTCTGCCACCGCCATCACGGTGCTGCCCGCGCCCGAGACGTATACCGCCTTTGCGCCGCAGAGCCGCGCCATGTCGAAGACCTCCTTCGAGCCGGGCATCAGGGGCATCCGGTAGGGCTGGTGGAGCTTATCTTCGGTAGCGATGGCCAGCAGGTCGTGGCGTCCCTCACAGAACGCCGCCGGGATGAGGGCTGCACGGGACAGGTTATACACCGCATCCTTGTGAGTGACCTCTTTCGGCAGGGCCGCACGGGCGGCCTCGGTCAGCAGCTTGTAGTCGGGCACGATGGCCGCGAAGCAGAGGCTCTCGTCCACGTCCCGCTTGACGGAGTAGACCACGCCGTCCTCGAAGACGCTGCTGGTCAGGCCGCCCAGAAGGGCCGGTGCTACGTTATCGGGGTGGCCCTCAATGGAGGTGGCCAGCGTCAGCAGCTCCTGCGTGTTGAGCACATCGCCCAGCATCCGGTTCGCGCCCAGCAGGCCCGCGATGATGCAGGCCGAGGACGAGCCGAGGCCCCGGGCCATGGGGATGGCGTTGGTCTGGACGAGCTTGAGGGGCGGCATGGTCTTGCCCACCTTGTCGAACAGGCCCTTGGCCGAGCGATAGACCAGATTGCTCTCGCCCCGGGGGATACGGGTGCCGTCCGCCGCCGAGATGTCCAGATGGTCGCTCTCTTCAAATGTCACCGTATTGTACAGCGTCACCGCGAGGCCCAGTGCATCGAAGCCGGAGCCGATGTTGGCGCTGGTCGCCGGGACGGAAACTTTGATCTTCATAGCAGTTCCCTCTCCTCTTCTGCTCAGACTTCCTCGGGCAGACGGCGGAGCACCAGCTTCACGCTGCCGCCCACGGCCTCCACCTTCCGGGCCGCTTCGGCCAGAGCCTTGCCGTCGGCGCTGTCCACGAAGTAGGCACAGCCATCGAAGTGCTCATCCACCACATGGCCCTTGCCATAGATGGCCTCGGCCACGGCCGGGGCGATGCCCTCCACACGCACATAGTATGCGGCAGGCGCGGGGTCGGTGAGCATCCCTTCCACCGGCTCGGCGGGCTGCCAGAACAGGCTGTCATGGACCTTGGAGCCGTTCTTGAGGGCGTCCACCACGTCGGCCACCACGGCGCTGGCGGTGGGAAGCTTGCCTGCGCCCTTGCCGTAAAAGACCACGTCGCCCAGCATATCGCCCTTCACGAGGACGGCGTTGAAGACGTCGTCCACGCCGGCCAGCTGGTTCACCTTCGGCACGAGGCAGGGCTCGACGCCCGCAGCCACACTGCCGTCCTCGCCCCGCTTCATCCATGCGATGAGCTTGATGACGCAGCCCAGCTTTTCCGCTGCCGCCACATCGCCCGCCGTGATGTCCCGGATGCCGCGGGTGGGGATATTCTGGGGGTAGATCTGATGGCCGCAGACCAGCGAGGACAGGATGGCGATCTTGCGGCAGGCGTCGCGGCCGTCCACATCATCGCCGGGGTCCTTCGTCTCGGCGTAACCCAGCTCCTGCGCGATCTTCAGTGCCTCGTCGAAGCCCAGATTCTCCCGCACCATCTTGGTGAGCATGAAATTGGTGGTGCCGTTGACGATGCCCTCCACCTCAGTGATGACATTGGCCGCGAGGCACTGATGCATCGGGGTGATGATGGGGGTGCCGCCGCCCACAGAGGCCTCGAAGAGGAAGGCGCAGCCGTGGGCCTTGGCCAGAGCCAGCAGCTCTGCGCCGTAAGTGGCCACCATCTCCTTGTTGGAGGTGCAGACGCTCCGGCCGCTCTCGAGGCAGGCCTTGACGTAGGGGTAGGCGAAGCGGGTGCCGCCGATGGTCTCAACGACGACCTTCACCTCCGGGTCTTCCAGAATGGTATCGAAGTTCTTGATGAACAGCTGTGCAGCCGGATGAGCCGAGAAATCCTTAGGGTCAAGGATGTACTTGACCTCCACCGGCTCGCCTGCGCGGCGGGAGACGCCTGCGGCGTTGCGGCAGAGCACCTCGTACACGCCGCTGCCCACCGTGCCAAAGCCCAAGATCGCGATTTTTGCCATGATACAGCCCTCGTTCCTGTTTTCTATCAATATACTCTCACAGATTGTATCCGCAGTGTACGCCCACGACCATCCGCTGACGCGAAAGCTTTTCGGTCAGCTCCTCGGGGGTCATCTGCATGGTGTCGGTGCGGATGGTGACAGCCACCAGCGCCGCACCGTTCTCCGGGGTAGATTGGTTGATGGTCACGATGCTGGCACCGGCGGCGCTGATGCCGGCCAGAAGGCTCTGCAGCGCGCCGGTCTCATCCCGCAGGGTCGCCATAACGGTGATGACCTCGCGGCCATTCTCCGAGTCGAAGATGCAGTCCTTATATTTATAAAATGCGCTGCGCGACAGGTCCACGCTGCGGGTCGCAGCCGAGATGCTGCGCGCCTCCCCGCTGGCCAGAAGCTCCTTGGCGCGGACGACTTTGAGAAAGACTTCCGGCAGCACCTGCGCGTCCACCAGATAAAAACGGCGTTCCAACTTGTTCACCTCACAAACACAAGTGTTCTTGCAGAAAATATAATAGCATCCGACTCCCCGCATTGCAAGGGGTCGGATGCTATTTTGTCAGATTATCCAGTTTTGTGCCGTGAAGTGCCCTCTCAGCGCACCGGAATTGCTATCCGATGCCGCAAAAGTATGAGTTTTTCACTCAGTCGGTGTCGAGGTTGGTGGTATCCGGCTCCGACGTGAGGGGAGCGCTGGACACAGCGGCCTGACCGTGGGAGTAGTTGCAGACATCGGGCAGGTCGTCGGCGCGGTAGTAGCCCACTGCGGTGCTGGGGCAGGAGCCGCTGGCCAGCAGTCCGCTCTGGGTGCAGTAGCTGCGCTCCACGACGCCGTCTGCCGCCGGGAATGCCTTATAGGGCAGGTCTGCCTGCACCTGCTCCATCAGGGCCTTCCATGCCATGACACAGGTGCGGGTCTTAGCCTGCTGCTTGCCGAGGGTCTTGGTCATGTCGTAGGGCGCATCATAGCCCCACCACACGGCGGTGACGTAGTAGGGCGTGCCGCCCACGAACCACAGGTCCTTCTCGTCGCTGGCCGTACCGGTCTTACCGAAGGCCTCCATACCGTTGGAGTTGGGGTAGCGGCCGCTGGCCGTGCCGACGCTGGAGAACAGGACGTTCTTGAGCAGGCGGTTCATGACATAAGCCGTCTGGGGGGTCAGGGCCTGATAGCTGGTGTCGTTGCTCTCCATATAGATGTTGCCGTCGCGGTCGAGGACGCGGGTGTAGAGATGGGGCGTGGTGTACTCGCCGTCATAGAAGATCTGGAACGCCGCCGCCAGCGCCATCGGGGTGACGCCGTGGGTCTGGCTGCCCATGACCATCTGCGCAAGGCCCACGTCGTTGACCGGGTCCAGCGTATTGAGCTGCAAGGTATTGTAGACGAAGTTGAAGATGTTGCTTGCGCCCACGAGGTCGCCCACCCGGATGGCGATGGTGTTCAGCGAGCGGGCGAGACCGTTCCAGAGCGGCAGGTCGGAGTTGTCGCCGTAGTTGCCGCCGTAGTTGCGGGGCCAGCTGCGCCATGCGTTGGGATAGGCTTTCAGCTGCTTGTCGGTCAGGCCCATCAGGCCGTTCTTCCGGCAATAGTCCTCGTCGCGGATGACCATATCCTGTTTGAGGTAGAGGGGCGAGTTGTTGAGCATGGTGGACCAGTTGACCAGACCATACTCGATGCCCAGCGCATACGCACCGATGGGCTTGATGGTGGAGCCGGTCTGCCGGGTGACGCCGTAAGCGCGGTTCAGGGAGAGGCTCTTGGTCTTTTCGCCCAGACCGCCCACCATGGCCAGCACATTGCCGTCGTAGTCCAGCGTGACCATCGCCGCCTGTGTGCGGACGTTGCGATAATAGTAGACCGTGCCATCATCGCCGGTGCGGGTCTTGGGGGTGCCGTCCTCGTTGTACACCTGCACATCGTCGTCCGAGATGCTGGTCACTTCTTCCTCATGCCAGCCGGCCGGGAAGTAGGCGTCGTCGGCGTTGAGCATCAGATTCTCCATCGCGGTCTGGAGCTTGGGGTTCACGGTGGCCTCGATGGTGTAGCCGCCGGTGTAGAGCATACTCTGGGCGGTGGACTCGTCCACGCCCTCCTTGGCCATGATGTCCTTCACCACCTCGTTGAAGAGGGCGTCGGTGAAGTAGGAGGTGGTGGAGCTGCTCTTCTTGCTGCTATCCTCCTCCGCCAGCACCAGCGGCTGCGCCGCTGCGTTGCGGTAATCATCCTCCGAGATGACGCCCTGCTGCCACATATTGTAGAGCAGGAAGTTGCGGCGGTGGATGAGGTTTTCGGGGTTGGTGTAGGGGTTGTAGTTGGTCGGATTCTTGGTGATGGAAGCGATGGATGCGCACTCCCAGAGGGTCAGCTGGCTGACATCCTTGTTGAAGTACTCGTTGGCCGCCGTCTGGACGCCCTGAATGGTGCCCGTGAAGCTGATGGTGTTGAGATACGCTTCCAGAATGGTCTCCTTGGAATAGCTGCGGCTCAGGATGAGGGCGCGGTAGATCTCGCGCAGCTTGCGCAGTGCGCCCTCGATGCCGCTGGCGCTCTTGTCGCTGGTCAGGTTCTTGATGAGCTGCTGCTCCAGCGTGGAGGCGCCCTGCTTGGAGCTGTAGATGGGCAGCAGGTACTCGTTGATCATCGCGCCGATGGTGCGCTTGAAGTTGACGCCCGGCTCGGTGTAGAAGTCCTTATCCTCGGTGCAGATGAATGCATACTGTAGGTTGGTCGGGATCTGCTCGAGGTCGGCCCAGACGCGGTGGCTGTTAGAGGAGCGCAGGGTGGCGTACTCCACCTGTGCACCGGTGTCCGGGTCGGTGGCCACCACAAGGCTCGACTGGCTCAGTTCGATGTTGTCGAGGTCCAGCAGGTCGCCGTCGCTGGCCGTGGCCTGCACCACATAGTAGACTGCGCCCACCGCCGCCAGACTGCCTGCCATGATGCCCAGACAGACGAGGGTGACGAGGGTGCGGCCCAGAAACCGCAGGACGGGGTGGCCGCTCTTTTCCTCCGGCTCCCGCGGCGCACGGCTGCGGCGGGGCGTCTCCTCGGCGGGGCGTCTCTCCCGGAGAGCACCGTTGCTGCGGATCTTTCGTCTTTCGTTGTTTGAGATAAGGATCCCCTCCTATCGCAATTTTCGCATCAAAGCACCGCCGAAGGGTGCTGTTCGCTGTTCATCCTGCTGCGGACGAGTCCGCCCGCAGCCATAATAATACATTATAGTCCTCGCCATCCTCTTCTGCAAGGGGCAAATCGACCGGATACGATATTAGTATAGCACATCTGCCCCGCCAAAGTACAGCACCCGGGTGTGAAAATTCTGCGCTTCTGTCTGAGGCTGTTGTTTTTTGCACATACTACCGTCTGAAACATCATTCTGCCCCGAAAGGAGTCCACTGCCATGCGCAAGGTCTGGCTCTGCGTTTTTTATGCCGTCTGCATCTTCACCATCGTGTTCAGCCTGTTCTGGATGGCCCTGCCCAAGCTCCCCTTCCCTGCCGACTCCGGCACAGAAACGCCCGCCTCCGAGCCGGGTCTGGCTGCACAGGGCCGCGCCGGGCAGGACAGCACGGATTTTTACCTCTGCGACGAGGGTGGACGGGTGGTGGTCTACACCTGCACGGAGAACGGCCTGCCCGACAAGCGCCTCCTGCGCACCGGCATCTACGTCAACCTCCTGCCCGAGGCCGACGCCATCCGGCTCAAGCAGGGCTTCTACGTCTCCGGGGAGACCGCCCTGCGGGCGCAGCTGGAGGACCTCGGCGGATAAGCAAAAAGCCTGACCGCTTGCGGACGGTCAGGCTTTTTGCGTCTTTTATCAGGCTTCGAGCTGTTCCAGCGGGATGAGATAATCCTTGCGGCACTGCTCGTAGTTGAGCATATATTCCTTCGTGGGGTTGTGGTGCATCATATTCTTGAGGGTGTGGGAGTCGTAGTCCTCGCCCGCCTCCATGCCCACCAGACGGGCGGCAATGTTGGAGCAGTGGTCGGAGATGCGCTCGGCGTTGTTCAGCACATCGAGGAAGACGACACCGGTATCGATGGAGCAGATGCCGTCTTTCAGGCGCTTGATGTGCTGGGCGCGGAGCTTCTCCACAAGGATGTCGATGACCTGCTCCAGCGGCTCCACCTGACTGGCCATCCGGCCGTCGTCCGCCTCGAATGCATCCGCCGTAAGGGTCAGGATCTTTTCCAGCGCCTTGTCCAGAAGCTTCAGCTCCTGCTGGGCCATCTCGCTGAAGGTAACTTCCTTATCGGCCAGTTCCTGTGCCTTTTCCTTGATGTTCACGGCGTAGTCGCCGATGCGCTCACACTCGGTGACGAAGTTGAGCAGCTCTGTCACCTCGTGGCTCTCCGCGTCGCCCAGCTCCTGATCGGCCAGCTTGATGAGGTAGTTGGAGATCTCGACCTCCATCCGGTCGATGAGGTTCTCGCGGACATCAATGGCGCTCACCACGTCCTCGTCCATCTTGAGCAGCAGCGGGGTGGAAAGACCGACGTTGCGGGCCGCACGGCGGGACATCTTGACGACGGCATTCTTGGCCTGCTGCAAAGCCACGGCCGGGCTCTTGAACAGACGCTCATCCAGCACAGGCATACTCATCTCCTGCGCCTCCTCGGCGCTGCTGGGCACGGTCATCATGGCCAGCTTGGACAGCACGCCGCTGCAGGGCAGGAAGAACAGCATCGCAATGACGCTGGTCATGGTGTGGATGTTTGCGATGCTGCTCTTGTTCATCACATCGCCCCACATGGGGATGCCGATGGTGAACTGGAGCGCATAGACCAGCGCCAGAAGGATGACGCTACCGATGATGTTGAAGTACAGGTGGATGAGGGCGGCGCGCTTGCCGTCCTTGGAGGAGCCGCCGATGGTCAGCAGCGGGGTGAACGCAGTGCCGATGTGGGCACCCAGCACGATGGGGATGGCCGAACTGAAGGTGACGAGGCCGGTGCTGGACAGAGCCTGCAGGATACCCACCGACGCCGAGGACGACTGGATGATGACCGTGACCACCACACCCACGAGAACGCCGAGGATGGGGTTGGTCATGGTGACGAACAGCTCCTGAAACATGGCGCTCTCCCGCAGAGGGGACACGCCGGTGTCCATCAGGCTCATGCCGGTGAACAGGATGCCGAAGCCCAGCATGATCTGGCCGATGTTCTTCTTTTTCGCGCTGCGGATGAAGACATAAAAAATGCAGCCGATAAACGCCACCACCGGCGCAAACGTCTTGGGCTGGATGAGGGTCAGGATGAGGCTGTCGCCCGAAATATCCGCCATGCGGATGAGCTGGCCCGTGACCGTCGTACCAATGTTTGCACCCATGATAACGCCTACCGACTGCGTAAGGGTCATGATGCCGGAGTTGACAAGGCCGACACAGATGACGACCGTACCGGCGGACGACTGGATCACGCCGGTGATGAGCGTACCAAAAATAACGCCCTTGATGGTGGAGGAGGTCAGCTTCTGTAATACGCCCTGCATCTTGCCGCCGGCCAGCTTTTCGAGGCCGGCGCCCATGATCGACATACCATACAGGAACAGCGCAATACCGCCCAGCAGAGAGGTGATGTGTGTAATGTCCATAAAACAATGCTCCTAAAATCTTCCTATTGCTCCATTGCACAAGACGGCTTCGCCCAGCTCTCCGTATGCAAAACGCCGTCCTTTTTATTATATCATCGAACCCCCCGGCTCAACAAGCATTATTTTACAGGAAAATCACCTTTTTGACTGGAATTTTAAAATTCCCGCCCTCTTTTGCACCGTTCTTTTCTTTAATTTTACTTTGATTTTACATTAGTGTTTTCTAACCCACCGCCCGGTATTCCCGGGAATGCGTCAGGCGGCGTCCAGCTCTTCCATCGCCTCCCGCAGGGTGTCCGCCGAGAACAGGAACGCCCCCGCCTCCGTGTACACCTCCACATGACCGCCCACATATCGCAGCTCTACGTCTTTCATTCCTCTTCCCTCCTGTGTCTTTTTGTTCTGACAGGAGTATAGCAGAATAAAAGTCCAATAAAATGTATCTTCAGGAAGTTTTTTGAGCAAAAAAGCGCAGAAAAGCCTCTCCCTTTGGGAGAGGTGGCATCGCGCAAGCGATGACGGAGAGGGCAAGCCCGTCTCCCGAGAGCCGCCGCGCAGCGATAAGCAGGCCCTCCGTCAGAGCGATACTATCGCCGCGCTTATGATTCTCCGTCAGCATCCTTGCCCTCTCAGTCACCTTCGGTGACAGCTCCCCCAAAGGGGGAGCCTTTGACGGTGCGCTTGAAATCTCCGCATCTCTGCGCTATACTATTCCCATAAAAATGCTGCCGCAGGGCAGCAGGGGAGGCGCAGATGTTCTTTCGGCTGCCGGTCGTCCGGTTCTTCAATCGTGTCATCAACAGGGCCATGGTCACAGTGGCCCTTGTTTTGCTACAGATCGGCTGGCTGCTCTGGGCCTTCTTCTCCCTCACGGCCGGAAAGGTGTGGGTGAATGCGGGGCTGAACGTCCTCAGCCTCTTCATCACCCTCTACCTCGTGCGGAAGGACGAGAACAGCGACTACAAGATCATCTGGCTCGTCCTCATCGGGCTGATGCCCCTGCTGGGCGGGGCGCTCTATCTGGCCTTCGGCAACAAAGCCCCCGCCAAGCGGATGCGCCAGCGGATGCAGGCGGTGGAGCGCCAGCACACCGCCGACCTCGCCCAGCAGCCGGGCCAGACCGAGGCCCTCGACCCCGCCAGCCGGGGGCTGTGCCGCTATATCGCCGACTACGGCCCTTACCCCGCATGGAAGGACACCACGGCGAAATACTACCCCTGCGGCGAGGAGATGTACCCCGACCTTCTGGCCGACCTCGAGGGGGCGGAGCGGTTCATCTTTCTGGAGTTCTTCATCGTCCGCACCGGCAGGATGTGGGGCGGGGTGGAGGACATCCTCGTCCGCAAGGCCGCCGAGGGGGTGGACGTCCGGCTCATCTACGACGATTTCGGCAGCCTCTTGGGCCTGCCGTCGGACTTCGTGGTGCGGATGGAGCGGGCGCACATCCGGTGCATCCCCTTCAACCCCGTGGTGCCGCTGGTGTCGCTGGTCATGAACCACCGCGACCACCGGAAGATCGTGGTGGTGGACGGCAGCGTGGCCTACACCGGGGGCATCAACCTCGCGGACGAGTATATCAACGCCGAGGAGCGGTTCGGCTACTGGAAGGACGCGGCCCTGCGCACCGAGGGCGCGGCGGTGTGGAACTTCACGGTGATGTTCCTCGAGCACTGGAACGCCTTCCGCCCCAGCGAGACGGACTACACCCCCTTCGCGCCCCGGCCCGAGGCCCTGCCCGACCGGTCGGACGGGGTGGTGCAGCCCTACGGCGACAGCCCCCTCGACGAGGAGGCGCTGGCCGAGACGGTCTATCTGAATATCATCCATCAGGCCCAGCGGTACGTCTATATCTACACCCCCTATTTCGCGGTGGGGGAGACCATGCTGGAGGCCCTCAAGTCGGCGGCCAAGCGGGGGGTGGACGTCCGGCTGGTGCTGCCCGGCATCCCGGACAAGAAGCTGGTCTACCGGCTCACCCGGTCGTACTATCTGCCCCTGCTGCGGGCCGGGGTGCGCATCTACGAGTTCAGCCCCGGCTTCCTCCACGCCAAGTGCTACGTCAGCGACGACCGCGCCGCCGTAGTGGGCAGCATCAACATGGACTACCGCAGCCTCTACCTCCACTTCGAGTGCGGGGCGCTGCTGCTCTACAACAGCCAGATCGCCGTCCTCCGGGACGACGTCCTCCGCACCCTGCCCGCCTGCCGCGAGGTGCATCTGGCCGACTGCCGCACCTCCCTCCCGGGCACGCTGCTGGATACCGTGCTGCGGCTGCTGAGTCCGCTGATGTAAAGTTTCTGCGCAGCGCTTGACTTTTGCGGAGAATCGCATATACTAAAGATGACGGATGTGGAAATAAATACGTCATCAGGCAACACCAAAAGAAAAGACCCCCTCTCGGAGCTGCTATCTCCGAAAGGGGGTCCTTTTTTAGTGCTTGCGGCCCTTCTGCCATCCGTCAAGCCACTTGCAGATGTAGTAAGATGCTACATTCGCTGCGACAGACAGCACAAACGTATAAACGTATACCATCAGGCAACACCTCCCTTCCGAACAATGTCGGCGGGCGAGGCCGCAAGACCAGTATAGCATACTTTTCGACGAAAAGAAACAGAAACGAACACATTCCGCCTGCCCGTGAGCCTCTGGGAGCCTTTTCACCCCCAAACCTGCGCGAAAGGGCCTGAAACCTGCGTGAATCGCACTTGCCGGGAGGCGGCGGGGCAAGTTATAATAGAATTACCGAAACACACCGCACGAATGGAGGAAACGACCATGAAGCGAACGAAATTTTTAGCCCTCGCCCTCGCGGGCGTGATGGTGCTGGCCCTGCTCACCGGCTGCTCGGACAGCAGCTCCAAAGCCAAGCAGGTGGAAGAGTGCTTCCGCTCTCGGATGCAACAAAAGGGTGACTATCAGAGGGACGAGACGCTGGACAAAAAGCTCGAGGTCATCGCACAGCAGTTCCAGCCGGATTGGCTGAAGGATGAAAAGGGTGAGCTGACCAGAGAGGCAAACAACATCATTAAAAATGAATTGGGAGACTATCTGGAGACAGGCTGTGTTTGGCTTTGGTATGGAGAAGTGAAGCCGGGCCAGAGCGCGCTGACGCAGGCGGAGAGTATGAAGCGATGCGATATGGTAGAGTTTACTATTCTGGAGCCCGGAACAAAACTGGAAGCCATAGCCTTTACAATGACGGGCGAGAAGAGTGACGGCCACCGCTATTACCTCGCACTGGAAACGAACGCCACCGTCAAGACCCCGCAGACTTGACACAGGAGGAGAAAGACTACTGCTTGGTGGTGCTTGTGTTGGCCTGAGTG
>OIQP01000405.1_pt1 | contig 11243 bp, 10 predicted proteins | sample 1586001 | NCBI WGS metagenome assembly OIQP01 (sample SAMN02675048, study PRJEB24791) | human gut metagenome, SKBSTL034 | isolation source: stool | host: Homo sapiens | place: USA
AGAATGGGAAGGGGTTTCTTTTTACGAGCCATATTGATATGGGGGATAAATGAAGGTATGTTATGGAGTTAAGTGCTTAGAAGTTGGAAAAAAGGAGAGTAGGGCGAACACCTACCGTTTTGGTGACAGAGAACGCTTTGTAGCCAATACCGTCTGCTATCGTTTACCGATGCGCAACAGCAATTGAGGCATGGCGTATTGGTCAAGCTCAGCTTCAGGTACAGAGAGAAAACCCTCGGGTAAAGGTAAATCGCGGTCGAAAGTCAAAAGATAACTACTGGCGTAGAGAATGCGATGACTCAATACATGTTTAACATGTTCGTGAAGCGGTTTCCATGTACCGTCAGGAGGCATTTTGCGCACAAACGTGTGTTGTTGCACCGTTTCAAGCGTAGGGTCATGGTCAAATTCCAACAAAGGATATTCATACAGTCCTTGCCAAATGTCGCCCGCTTCGCGTCGGTGAAGCCACAGTCCGCTGGGTGTTTCGACCAAGAGGTAAACCAAGTAACGTGTGCTCACCTTCGTGCGGTGTGACTTAAAAGGCAATTGGTTCACCTGCCCCGAGGCGAGTGCAACACAGCTATCTGCCAACGGACAGTTTTCACAGCGAGGAGAAGATGGAACGCACTGCAGCGCACCGAAATCCATCAGTCCCTGATTGTAATCTGCCGTTTGTTGCGAGGGAAGGAGTTCAGCTGCCAGTGCCGCGAAGTATTTCTTTCCCTTTCCCGTATCGATGGGCGTATCAATGCCGAAGTAACGGCTCAGCACGCGATAAACGTTTCCGTCAACCACGGCACAAGGCAAGTCATAGGCAAATGAACAAATAGCTGCTGCCGTATAGTCGCCTACACCCTTCAGTGCGCGTACGCCAGGGTAGTCCGTAGGAAATCCTCCTTGTTCCACGATTTGTCGAGCCGCCGCGTGCAAGTTGCGCGCCCTGCTATAGTAGCCCAAACCCTGCCAAAGCAAGAGTACCTGGTCTTCTGGAGCTTCTGCTAAAGCTTCCACCGTAGGAAAGGCATCGATAAAGCGGAGGTAGTAATCGTACCCTTGAGCCACCCTTGTTTGTTGCAAAATAATCTCCGATACCCATATGCGATAGGCATCGGAGATATTGCGCCATGGCAACTCCCGCCGATGAGAATCATACCATGTAAGAATCGTGTGAGCAAAGTGCTGCATAGTCAACGGTTAGTGGAACAATTTAATGCGTTGTTCCTCCGAGAGTTTGCATATCAGCAATTCCCCATTATTCTCAGCCACCACATAGCCGTCAAGGCCTTGAACGACCACGCGCTTTTTGCCACAAGTATGCACAATCGTGTTATAGGTGTCGAAGAAGTGGATGTTGTCACCGATACTTACGTTGCCATAGTTGTCTTTGTCCAGATGTTCGCGCAGTGAGTTCCACGTGCCGAGGTCGCTCCAAGCAAAATTGGCGGGATACACAAAAATCTCTTCCGCTTTCTCCATAATGGCGTAGTCTACCGAGATATTCGTACATTTTGGGAACTCCTCGTCAATGTGTTCCTGTTCCTCCTTGGTGTCGTAGTAAGGCAAGAGCTTTTCGAAGATTTCCGAAATCTCGGGTTGGTAAACGCGGAATGCATTGATGACCGTGCTGACACTCCAGATGAAGATGCCCGAGTTCCAGAAGTAGTTAGGCTGCTTGATATACTCCTCTGCCACTTCCAACGTCGGTTTCTCCTTAAATTCATCCACCCGGAAGATGTTTTGCTTACGTGAGGACGAGAAAGTCATGTCCGCCTTGATGTAACCGTAACCTGTTTCAGGGCGATTAGGCTTCAGTCCCAGTGTCACGATAGCATCGGTTTCAGCTGCAAAGGAAAGCGACTCGTTGACCGCTTCCTGAAAAGCAATCGTGTCGGGTACGATATGGTCTGCAGGAGACACGACCACATTCGCTTTAGGGTTGCGTTTTTTAATCTTCCAGCTGACGTAACAGATGCAGGGAGCCGTATTGCGGCGGCAAGGTTCGCAGAGAATGTTCTCATGCGGTATTTCGGGAAGTTGTTCGTGCACCAGTTGTGCGTAGTTCTTGGAGGTGACGATCCATATATTCTCGCTGGGTACGATACCTTTGAATCGATCTATCGTAAGCTGTATGAGGGTGCGTCCGCAACCCAAAATGTCGAGAAATTGCTTTGGCAACTCTTCGCTGCTCACGGGCCAAAAGCGGCTACCAGCGCCTCCGGCGAGAATGACAAGGTGATTGTTCTTCATACGCTGTGGGTATTATGTGAGGGTGAGAGGGGAATATCTAAACAAACAAGGATAAGGCGGTGGGCAGGGTCGTGTGTCGTTCTTGAAAGGTTGCAGACACATCGGTTGATGAAGCACTTCAATCCATCGGCCAGAGCCAGGGCGACAAAGCCGTAAGCTCCCTGGGACTCCTTACCGCAAAGTTGGTCGCGTTCTCATCACGTAGCCCGAATCCGGCTTATTCTTCTTGCAAGGATCCTTCGATGTATACGCGCGTAATGTTGTTTGAAGCATTCGAACGTATGGTAATGGACTTCTTAAACGGCCCCTTGAATTGTGACTTGCCGTTGAAAGCTACCTTTATCGCCGCCTTAGCACCCGGCGCGATGGGCTGTTCCGGATACTTAGGCACCGTGCAACCGCAAGAACCATAAGCCTGCTGTATAACCAAAGGCTTGTCCCCCGTATTGGTGAAAACGAACTCGCAGGTCTTAATCTCAGACTTCTTAAAGCTACCAAAGTTGTGGTTCGTTTTCTCAAACTTAATAACGGCTTGTGCCATAGCTGCGCTGCTTACCAGAGCAACGGCCATCAGAGTGAGTAATCGTTTCATATCGTATCGTATTGTTCGGAATACCTCGTAAGGGAATGTTCAGATACTGTCTGAAAAAGAGAAGAAAGGTATGTCCGATATGGAATGCAGGCAAAAGTACGAGATAATCTCTGAACATTAAAATTTTACCCAAATAAATGCGGGCATTCCATTCGAATGACTATTTTTGCACACATGACAAAGCCCGAAAGAATCATACTTGGCATCGACCCCGGCACAAACGTGCTGGGGTATGGTGTACTTAGGCAGGAAGGTCGCAAGGTGACCATGGAAGCCATGGGGGTAATCGACTTGCGCAAGTGTACCGATGTCTATCTCAAGTTAGGTCGCATTTATTCGCGGGTCATGGGTATCATCGATGCTTTTCATCCCGATGAGCTGGCCATCGAAGCCCCCTTCTTCGGCAAGAATGTTCAGAGTATGCTGAAGCTGGGGCGTGCACAGGGCGTAGTGATTGCGGCTGCTATCTCACGTGAGATTCCGATTCACGAATACGCTCCGCTCAAGATTAAGCAAGCCATTACAGGCAACGGGCAGGCCAGCAAGGAGCAGGTAGCCGCCATGATGCAACGCTTGCTTCGCATCGCTCCCGAAAGCATGTTACCTTATCTGGATGCGACCGATGCCCTCGCCGTAGCATACTGTCATTATCTGCAAGACGGAAAGCCTGAGCCAACGGCTGGGGTTGCCCATTCTTGGGAAGCTTTTGTCAAGCAAAATGCGAGTCGGGTTCGACGTTGAGGAACGAAGCGACGGCTCATGCTAACCGCTTTGCTTTCTATTCGGCAAGACCTCTTTCCTGCACGAAAATCTTCTGCGTGCAATCTACTTTTCTATATACAATATGGTTCGATCATGAAAAATTGGATACTTCTTCTGTTGCTTTGGGCTGGTAGCAGCCTCAATGGGAAAGCGCAAGACGTCTATAATATGGTATTGGAAAGTGCCACACGTATAGTCAACTCTCCCACAAGTGGCTACACACAGACTCAGATTGCACAGTTCAAACGCACGGCTTTGGTTTACATGAAACAACAGGCTTTCAAGAAGTCATCAACCGTATCAGCTGACTTCCTCAACACACAAGCCTATTTCCTGTCAGAATACATTACGCTGTTTTTCGACGAAATATTGAAAAGTAAAAAGTTGGCACCCGAAAAGCGTAAAGAGCGCATTTTGCTTTTTATGGATGCTTCCGTTTCCAATCCGCTTTTCAATGACCCCGATCACGAAACCACCCTTTCCTTTATCAATGATGGGGGAGAAATCACTCCCTTCTCACTCGATACCGATTGGCAAAAGGCTTATGCGGCTGTAAAGGACAATCTCAAATAAGAACGAACCCGAAGCGTTCTGTCCTCTCTGACTACAATTATTTTGGCACAAGCATCGGTTTCTCGCTCAGCCATTCATTTTAGACAATCATCAAACCCTCCTCAATCATGAAAGATATTCAACTCAACGAAAGTGGTACGCGCCACATGCATATTAGTGAAGAAAACCTCAAGACCATTGCCAAGTACAACCTCTTCCAAGGTTTGCTTAGCTCAACGGGCTATGTGACCGAGAACGAGCTTGAGAAACTCAAACTCAATATCCGTGCGCTCATCGCTTCCAGTACAGAAAATACGAAAGACCTGCTCGACCTTTGCATCGATGTGATCTACCACGACAAGATGAAAGCATACGGTCTGCGCAACCTTATTCAGGTTTATGAAGAGTGGGCCAAGCAACAGGTGGCACTTACCCCTTCTGAAGACGAGGCATGCCCATGCAACTAACCGACTGGCTTCCCACCACGCGCAAGGAGATGGACTTGCGCGGGTGGGAGCAAGCCGACATCATCCTGTTCTCAGCCGACGCTTACGTCGATCATCCATCATTTGGTGCGGCCGTCATCGGTAGACTCTTAGAGGCCGAAGGATACCGCATTTGCATCGTGCCACAACCCGACTGGCACGGTGATTTTCGTGATTTCAAGAAGCTGGGTCGCCCCCGTCTTTTCTTCTCGGTTGCCCCGGGTTGCATGGACTCCATGGTCAATAAGTATACCGCCAACCGCCGTTTGCGTTCGGAGGATGCTTACAGTCCCGACGGTCGCCACGACATGCGTCCCGAGTATCCCACGGTTGTTTACACGCAAATTCTCAAGCAGCTTTATCCCGACGTTCCCGTTGTGTTGGGCGGCATCGAAGCCTCCCTGCGACGCGTCACCCACTACGATTATTGGAAGGATGCGCTCAAGCCCTGCATTCTGGCCGAGAGCGGAGCCGACCTGATCGTTTACGGTATGGGAGAATTGCCTACGGCCGATTTGTGTAAGACGTTGGAGGATCATCTCCTTCATGGCCGCGAGGATGCTTACTGCACCACCGAGCAATTCCAGGCATTGATGCAGAAATACCCCGTACGCCAAACGGTCAGCCTGCAGCGCAAGGAGGACATTACGGGAGGCATTCAGGCAGACGACATCCAGCTGTATTCTCACGAAGACTGCTTGCAAAACCGTGCGCACTATGCTGCCAATTTCCGCCACATTGAGGAGGAGAGTAACAAGCTCCATCCGCAACGCATCTTGCAACAGTTGGGCGACCGCTATGTTGTAGTCAATCCGCCTTACCCGCCCATGACGACCGAGCAGATTGACCGCTCGTTTGACTTTCCTTATACCCGATTGCCCCATCCCAAGTATAAGAATAAGCGCATTCCCGCGTACGAGATGATTAAGTTCTCTGTCAATCTCCATCGTGGATGTTTTGGCGGCTGCGCCTTCTGCACCATCTCGGCCCATCAGGGAAAGTTCATCATGAGCCGATCGAAGGAAAGCATTCTGCGCGAAGTGAAGCAAATCATCCAGATGCCCGACTTTAAAGGCTATCTTTCCGACTTGGGCGGCCCTTCTGCCAATATGTATCAGATGCGCGGAAAGGATCGTACGTTGTGCGAACGTTGCAAACGCCCTTCGTGTATCCACCCCGCCGTATGCCCCAATCTCCATGCCGACCACCGTCCGTTGTTAGACATCTATCGGGCGGTCGATGCCCTTCCTGGCATCAAGAAGAGTTTTATTGGCAGTGGCGTACGTTACGATTTGCTCTTGCATTCCTACAAGGACGAACACTTAGCCCAGGCAGCCCGCGAATACACCCGCGAGCTCATCGTCAATCACGTGTCGGGTCGCTTAAAGGTTGCGCCCGAGCATACGTCCGACCGCGTGCTGAAACTGATGCGTAAACCCTCGTTTAAGCTCTTCCATACCTTCAAGCAAGTCTTCGATCGGATCAATCGGGAGGCAGGACTTCGTCAGCAACTCATTCCATACTTCATTTCCTCTCACCCCGGTTGTACGGCAGAGGATATGGCCGAGTTGGCAGCCGAAACCCGCGAGCTGGACTTCCAGTTAGAGCAGGTGCAAGACTTTACACCCACTCCGATGACGGTGGCCACCGAGACCTGGTACTCTGGTTTCCATCCTTACACCCTCGAGCCCGTCTTCTCCGCGCACAGTCCGCAGGACAAACTTCGGCAGCGCATGTTCTTCTTTTGGTACAAACCCGAAGAGCGAAGCCGCATTGTGGCCGAATTACGTAAGATTGGTCGTCCCGATTTAATCAACCGTCTCTACCCACCAGGCGCGAACTTTGCCCCTCGTCGTCAGTCGGCTCCTTCGTCTGCTTCTGCCGCCGCTTCTTCGCGTAAGGCTGAGGCTCAGCGACCCCCCTCCAAGCGTTCCGCTGCTTCGCGAGCCCCGAAGAATCAAGATGCGCCGCGCGGCAAGTCTTTCCGTAAGGGTGGGGGAAGAAGGTAATACCCACCCCCTCTCTTCTTTGATGTAGGTAAGAAGAGCCCTGTACACTTTCTTTGCTATCCGCTTGTTGGTTGGCTATCGTGGTATAGGATAGCACAACCGCTATGCTTTTAGCGACCCAACCTTTCAAGGTGTCCCGATTCGTTCCGGACACCTTTTTTGTTGCCCGCCGATATACCGCACGTTGTTTCCTATCGTTTTCCCTTCCCGTTTATTCGAGTCGGTAGGAGTAAAGTAAAAGGAGGCTGATACCCTTTGGTTGGTATCAGCCTCCTTCATTTGTTACGACTGAGGGCGTGCGTGTTTGGTTATTACAAGCAGCACGCTCGTCTGTGGTGTCCGATTATTCTTCGTCCCACATAAATTCTTTACGCGAAGAATAAGCATCGCCGGCATCGATTTCGGCGTCATTAACACCAATCTGACCTTGCCCTGAAGCCGCCAAGATGTGACCTTCCATGTGGGTGCAAACAAGCTCCGTACAGGGAGCGATATAATTCTTTTTCATTGTCGGAAATGTATTTCAAAAATTAGTTAGGATAGGGTTGGAATTACTTTACGATGAACTTTTTGCCGTTCTGGATGTAGATGCCACCCTTTACGGTTGCGTTTACACGACGACCAGTCAGGTCGTAGATTGGCGCGTCAGCCTCGTTTGTGGCAGACTCTACCGCGTCGATGCCCGTCACTTCGTTACCAAACTGCAGTTCGATAGCGGCTGTTTGGGTTGTGCCCATCAAGTAAGCCTTGTTCATGCCGAGTGTCGTGCTCACCTTAGCCTTAAAGAAGCCTACGTTTTCACCCGATTTGCCGAGTACATAGAGATTTTCCGTTACTACCTTGGTAGCACCGGCAGTATGTCTCAGTTGGTTGCCCGTCAGTTCGGCGACAGCTTCAGCGGCAGCAGGCACCATCGTGACACGTCCGGTCTCCGTACCCGTCAAGATTACACCCTGGTTGGCAGGGATAGCCTTGCCAGCGTCTACAGCAGTCAGCTTGGCAATAGTTTGGCCGTTCGTGTAACCATCAGCAGCAATGTAATAAGCCTTTACGCCCTCGGGCACGAGGGTGGCAAACGGCGCACTGAAGGTGGCGATGCTCTTTGCACCTTGAATCTGAATAGCCCCGCCTTCGATGGCTTTCAGTTCGGGAGTGTTGGCATAAGCTACTTCTTCGATGCTGAAGGCGGTGGAGTGAGTTACGGTGTTGTAGAAGGTTGGATCCTGAGTTTGGTCAAAAGAGTACGTGTTGTTATCGAACTTGATAATGAAATAGGTTGTCTGTTCTGGGTGATCTGCACGATGACCTCCGAACGAAACTAAACCAAATTGTTGCTTGGTCTTCGCTGCATCTGCATTGTCTTTTTGTATGAAGAGCGGGCAGAACGTAGCGTCATAGGTTGTTACAAAGCCCTTGTTGCCATTCGTGCCGACACCAATTCCACCCTTCACTACGAGGTACTTCCCATCATTGTTTACAAAGAGATACTTACCCTTTTCCACTTCGTGGCAAGTAAACTTAGCAGCTTGGGGATAATTTTCAGCTGTCGTATTAGCTTTGCCCACCAGGGTGAGACCCTGTTCGTTGTACGAGAGATAGTTCTTGGCTACTGTGCCATCGTTCTTCAAGTGATGGTTCGTGAAGACATAGGTCTTACCGTCCTTAGGAAGGTTGATGGTGGTACTCGTGTAGAGTGCGGTCAGAGCCGCCTCGTACGCATTGCAAGATTCGGTAGTAAAAGAGGCCTTCAATCCGTCTATCGCAGTCCTCAAGGTTTCATAGAGGGCTGCATCTGAGGGGTAGCCCACCTTGTTTTGCATTAACAGAATGTTTTCGCCATCTTTAATGTCGTACGTGTAACTTACGTCAATTACTTGGTTATCAGTCTCGTCTTTTGTGACAGGCTTGTACGATGTGACCCAACCTTCGTATTGAGGAACAGTAATTTCTGTACCTTTTTTCCAGAATACGGTCTTGGTAGTCTTCGTACCATTTTTATCTTCGTTAATCGTCACCTTCGCATAGTCGGTGAGATTATAAACGAACTGCACCGTGTAACCACCTTTACCAGAATTATATAAAGAGGGGCCAGCAGGATTTTGAATGTTTATCCAAACGTTTGAATTAGGCTGCACAGCAAAGCGAACGACCTTATCCATTGAGATGTTACCGTTTTGCCAATTCTCGTTGTTGTTGGACAATTCGGTATTACCTGTTCCACCAATTTTGGGAAGCAAGCCCTTGAATACTACAGCATCAGCCTCTGCACCGTAGGTAATCTGATTTCCTGCAGTCGGCTGATTCTTCGTAGCGTTATTGCTCGACAAATAGGACATTTGAGCATTTGCAGGGAAGGCTTTGTTGATTTTAAATCCACCTTGGTTACCTGACTGCGGAACGAGATTAAAAATACCCTCAGTCGTGAGAGAAGTTTCGCTTTTCAAACCCGTAAACCAACCTCTGTTAGTACCTGAGATGTTTTTTAATGCCACGCGAGTGGAAGTTTTCAAGGCATTGACTTGGTTGCAGTCTAAAATCAACGACGCATCGTTGGGATTAAATTCCTGCGCATAAGCACCAGCCGTAGCCAAACAGAACGTAAGAATAGGAGTAATGTTACGCATGATTGATTAGTATTAGTAAAGTAAGTATCGATAAACAACGATAAACATCCATAGGAAAAGGTGTGAAACTCAATGGGTTTCACACCTTTTTCGTTTTTAACACTTGGCAATACCTATCTTGTATTACGCGATTTTTATTGTATATTTGTACCATATTTGTACCGCAATAAAAAAGGCGATAAGGTGCAACAAATCAACAGTAGAATAATTGGTAATCAAAACATAAGCATATGCCAGCAGCCAAGTTTAAAATAATCCGAAAATGCGAAGTCTGTGGAGAGGAGTTCTACGCAAAAACGTTAGATTCTTTTTACTGTTCTCCGCGCTGCTCGAAAATAGCCTACAAACGTAGAAAAGCAGAAGAGATGCAGCAACAAAGATTAGACGAGATGGTAAAGACCATTCCAGAAGCCCGTGAATACATCACGGTGACGGAAGCCCATGCTCTGTTTGGTATAAGCCGTAATACCGTGTATCGGCTCATTGAAAAAGGGAGAGTGGCTTTCTTTAATACAGGGAAGAATCAGACCAGGCTCAAGAAGGATGATTTGATGAAACTTTATCCTCTTCGAGAAACGCCTTTAGAAGGAAATAAAAAAACTCCTCGAAAGAAATATAGCATGGAACCGGAAGACTGTTATACCATCGGGGATATTAGCCAAAAGTATAAGTTGGATGAAAGTACGGTCTATAAACATATCCGTAAATACTCCATTCCTACTCGACAAATAGGCAACTTTGTCTATGTACCGAAAAGTGAGATTGATGAATTATATAAAGGCATACAGGTATGAAAAAGGCATTAGTCAATACAAAAGTTACCGTGAAATTGCGGAAGGCAGAAAAGCGGAATGAATGGTATCTGTACTTGGAAGCATATCCGGTATTCACAGCAGAGAGGTCCGTTCCGCAACGAACACGGGAATATCTGAATCGGACCATAGCTACTCCCCTATGGGATAAAAGCCGGAATGCACGTACTTCAAAAGAAGGAAACGTGAGTTTTAAGCCGAAACGAGACATCAATGGCGTCATCCAATGCAAATCACACTTGGATCAGGAAGCTTGTATCTATGCTGATAAGGTAAGGGAGATTCGCCAAAGGGAGTTCGACAACGCTTTTCTTTATACAGACACAGACAGTGAACAGGCGCAACAGTTGGAACGCTCACGTTACAACTTCTTGGAGTATTTCAGGGAAATGGAAAAGAAAAGGCATGCCCAGTTCTCAGAAGCTATCAGTACTACATGGAATCGGGTTTATGAGAACTTCAAGATTTTTATCAATGGAGATACCATACCTTTTTCTAAGATTGACCTGAAGCTGATTGAAGAGTTTCGCCTCTATCTGTTGAGTGCCAAACGTGGCGGGTTCAAGACCGGCACCATATCACCCAATACGGCGTCCACTTACTTCTCGGTATTCAAGGCGGTGCTCAAACAGGCTTTTATAGACGGCTATCTGACCACAGACCTTTCTGCCAAGGCGAAATGTATTCAAGGTCGCGAAAGCCGAAGAGAATACCTGACCGTAGAGGAACTGAATACGTTGGCTCGTACACCTTTTGACCCGATCGTCAAGCGGGCTGCTTTGTTTTCTGCCTTGACCGGATTGCGTCATAGTGATATTCAAAAGTTGACGTGGGCGGAAATCGAAGAATTTAACGGGGGCTATCGGTTGAACTTCACTCAGCAGAAGACCAAAGGGGTGGAATACATGCCTATATCCAAGCAAGCCTATCAGCTTTGCGGTGAAAGAAAAGATGATGAGTTGTTGGTTTTTGCCGGACTCCCTGACCCCTCATGGATTTCCAAACCATTGGAAAGGTGGATTAAACAGGCTGGCATTACCAAGCACATCACCTTCCACTGCTTCAGGCATACGTTCGCTACCCTGCAGCTGGCAAGCGGCACCGACATCTATACCGTCAGCAAACTGCTTGGTCATACCAACGTCAAAACCACCCAG
>OIQP01000425.1_pt1 | contig 10753 bp, 8 predicted proteins | sample 1586001 | NCBI WGS metagenome assembly OIQP01 (sample SAMN02675048, study PRJEB24791) | human gut metagenome, SKBSTL034 | isolation source: stool | host: Homo sapiens | place: USA
GATTTCTGAGGCTTTTTTGTTTTTCCCACAGATTTCACAGATGCTCACAGATTTTTCCCAAATCTTTACATGAGAGATACAGAAAATCGGAAAACATTCTTTCTATCAACGACTTAGAAGATTGTGTACGAAAAGAATGCTGAAATAATGTAGAATTTCGTTGAATGATATTAATTTTTTAACACGCATAATTTGCTAGTTTCCAACAATTATCTTATATTTGCAATGAGTTTCTGTGTCTCTTATGTAGAGATTCAGATGAACGACATCAAAAAACGAGCTTGATTCGCATGATGAAAGAGACAAATATACAATCACAGGTAACGTCCACTATTGCAGGGGACGACGGCGAAGCCGTGGCAAAAAGTGAACAAAACGCTAAGAAAAAGGTTCTGGAAAAGCCTAATGAAGGGCTTGAAAAACCTGCTGATGCAGGATGGTATGTGGCTGTAGTGAGAGTGAATTGTGAAACGAGAATAGCTGATTCTATACGAATCAATCTTAATCACAATCATGTTTGGTTTGATTACTGGATTCCCAAGGTAAAAGTAGTTTATATAGACAAACGTTCCAATAAGCGAAAAGTGAAAGAAAAGCTATTTCTTTCCACCTTTATCTTTTGCAATGTTTCTCCGAGACAACTTGACAAAATCCGCTTCCGTTCGGATGTGTATAAGATGCTGACGATGCCAGGTCAAAGGAAAATATATCAAATTCCCGACCAGGTTGTTGCCAACTATCGATATTTTGTAGAGAATGATGAAGAGCCTGTCACTGCTGCCCCTGTTCCTTTGAAGAAAGGTATCAAAGTGCGAGTGGTAGCAGGCAGCATGAAAGGTGTGGAAGCATACGTACAGAGCTATAATGGCAAGAAAGCCGTCATCGGCAGCGAAATCAAGTATATCAGTGGTGCAACGCTTACGATAAGTAGAAATTTACTCGAAGTCGTTGAAGAAGATTAAGTTGTAGAATGCTCTTGTCGCATAAAAATGGAAACGTTGGTATACATTCACGGAAAACCTTATTTTTGCACTTAAAAAAGGAGATACAATTATGAATACAGCTACATATACATTAGATGTTCCTGCAACCGATATTTCTCTTTTCAAATCATTGATTAAGAAATTCGGGTGGGTTGCCAAAAAGCAAAAAGCCCCTAAGGATTGTAGATTAGACAAGGCATTAGAAGCAGCAAAGAATGAAAAACTCTTTGCTACTAATGATTTGGATGAATTAATGAAGAGTCTTGCTTTAACCGATACAGGTACACATAGTGACATTTTTGGCTGGTAGCCCACTAATATGAGTTATCTGAGTAAAATGTTATAGTAAGTTATAGCAAAGCGGTCCCATCCCGCACAACCATGGCGAGGGCTTTGATGCCCCGCCAACCTTAGAGCGTAGCGGTTCCGAGCACCGAGTAGGGCGGTTACATCCTTCCTTTCTGAGAAGGGAAGGCTTGGTTAGGATGTGGAGCTCCCTTTGGCTAAAGGGAGACGGAGGGATTCGAAAAAATCGTACTTTTGGCGCTAAAATGTATGATTATGGCAAACGACAATAATATACAGCCTATGGCTGATGATTCACAGATAGTTCTCTATCAACCAGATGAAAGTATCTCCCTTCAAGTAAAAATAGATGGATCTTTCAAAACTGTGTGGCTTTCTCTAGACCAAATGTCAGAGCTATTTGGTCGTGATAGGAGTGTTATAGGCAAGCATGTGCGAACTATATTTAAAGAAGGAGAATTGCAGAAAGAATCAGTTTGGGCAAAATTTGCCTACACTGCCTCAGACGGCAAAACATATCAAGTTGATTATTATAATCTAGATGTTATAATATCTGTTGGTTATAGGGTAAAGTCCGTACAAGGTACAAAATTCCGTATTTGGGCTACATCTATTTTGCGCCAATATCTTCTCCAAGGCTATTCCGTGAACCGTCACTTGATAGCCCTACAGGAGAATATGGACAAGCGTATGACTCATATTGAGGACGTCCAAGCCAAGCAGCAACAGCAGCTCGACTTCTTCATTCGAACCTCCACCCCTCCAGCCGAAATGGTCTTCTTCGAAGGTGACTTCTACACAGCAAGAGTTGCTTTAGAGAACTTGATTCGCACAGCCAATCATCGAGTAATCATCATAGATGGTTATGTTTCATCGTTAACCCTGAGTGTGTTAGATGTTCGCAAACCAGAAGTTTTAGCGACAGTTTATACTGCAGGTGTAGGTCAAGGAATGCAACGTCTCATGGATGAGCATGACCGTCTATTCCCCAATAATCATGTAGATATTCGTAAATGGAAAAAGAAGTCTCATGATCGCTGGCTTATTATAGATGACACCCTCTATCATTGTGGTCATTCATTAAATGCCAATGGCGGTCATAAGATTTCCGCCATAACCCTGATGGGCACCTCTCCTGAGGTAATCCTATCAAAAGTAGAATAAAAACAATATTCCTCATTCGAGTGGCGACAAGTGCAGAGCGATACTGCAATGAGGAACAAAAATGGTGGTCTCAACCAGTAAGCCGCCCCCCATGCACCCCCAATCAGCAAGCTATAGCAAATTATATAGGGTGTCCAGTTCTGTGTTCCAGTTTTTAGTATCAAAAACAATGTAATAACCATCTAAGTCATTGATAATCATTCGCTAAATAAACTATAATCTTGTGCGAATCTACATCAGACTTTTTGATAGTTAAATTTGTCTTATATTTTGTGCTTAATTTACTGATTTACAGTGTGCTAAGTTGCTAAAACATAATCAAAAACGAGAACATGGAACTGGACACCCTACAAATTATAGCAAGTTATACCCAGGCGGTCCCATCCCGCACAATTTGGCGAGGGCTTTGATGCCCCGTCAACCTTAGAGCGTAGCGGTTCCGAGCACCGAGTAGGGCGGTTTCCTTCTTCTCGCCTGAGGAGAGAAGACCGAGATGAGAGGTGGAGCCTTCCTTAAGGGTAAGGAAGGACGGGTAGGTTTTCGAAAAAACTACTCCTTTGCCAAAGAAGAGACAGAGCAATTCGAAAGTGCATACCCTCCAATCACCCCATAACAAACTAGCGGTATAAGAAAGGCAATCGCCATACAGCCCGTTGTATCCGCAATATACCCCATGATTACCGGAGCAACCGCTCCACCCACTATTGTCATGATAAGCAATGAAGAGGCAAGTTTGGTCTTTGTACCCGCATCCCTCAATGCCAGCGAGAAGTTAGTCGGAAACATGATGCTCTCTCCCAGATACAGGGCGAAGAACGCAATGAGAGATAAGGTTCCGCTACATACCACCACAATCAATGTGGCAACAAAGGTGAGGATGTCCCAGTACCGTAGTATAAGGATTCGCACTCGTTTCCAGACAGGTCAGTCCGCATCCTATCACAAACAGCGACAGAACGAAGAAGTAGAAACTGTTGATCCTGCTTCCCGGTCTTCTCGGTTCCATCGGAATCATCACCAGATGGTTTTCCAGGAAACGGAGAGTCATCTCATCCTGCGTACTCTCAATCTTCTCCGGCCAGAAATTGTTGTCATAATAATGACGCACCAGGCCGGGAACACAGATACCGATAGAATCCTGGGCACCAGAGATGATACCGTCGTGACGCTCCGGATTGTTCTCGAAGCAGAAAACCAGTCGGGCAAGCATCTCCGGATCCATCACCATACTGTGATGCCTGCTGGAAAAACTCCACATGACCGGAATGTAGCAGGTCATAGCAATCGCTTACAAATACTTTTTTGCATAACTTATTGAATGTTTAACATAGATTACAATTCACCAGAATGCCTGATACTCTCAAAGTTTCTGTTTGATAGCCCCTTAAAATGTCGCCACTTTAAGGGACAACCATTTATCCCTCATACCCGTTCGGATTATTCTTCTGCCAGTTCCAGCTATCTCGGCACATTTCCTCGATGCCATACTTAGCTTCCCAACCCAGTTCGGACTTTGCCTTGGCTGGATTGCAATAACAGGTGGCAATATCGCCAGGACGTCTTGGCTTGATGGCATACTTGATGGCCACACCATTCGCCTTCTCAAATGCCTTCACTACATCCAGGACTGAATAGCCATGACCAGTACCCAGATTATAAATCGCCAAACCACATTTACGCTCAATGGCCTTCAAGGCACATACATGACCGGCAGCCAAATCGCAAACGTGGATGTAATCACGAACACCTGTTCCATCAGGAGTATCATAATCGTTGCCGAATACACCCAGTTCCTCACGCTTACCTACAGCCACCTGCGTGATATAAGGCATTAGATTGTTTGGAATGCCGTTCGGATCCTCACCAATCTTACCACTCTGATGCGCACCGATAGGATTGAAATATCTCAACAGAACCACATTCCAATCCTGATCTGCCTTCTGCACATCCATCAACACCTCCTCCAACATCGACTTAGTCTGACCGTATGGATTGGTACAATGACCCTTAGGACATTCCTCGGTGATAGGAATGATAGCAGGATCACCATAAACGGTAGCAGAACTTGAGAAGATGATATTCTTGCAGTTATGACGGCGCATCACATCCAGGAGTATGAATGTGCCTGTCATGTTGTTGTGGTAATACTCCAGAGGCTTTGCCACCGACTCACCCACAGACTTCAAACCGGCATAGTGAATCACTGCATCAAACTGATTCTCATCAAATACCTTGTCCATAGCCTTTTTATCCAAGACATCAGCCTTATAAAACTTGATATCCTTACCAATCAGTTCAGACACACGCTTCAAAGCCTCAGGCTTAGAATTTGAGAAATTATCCACTACAACCACGCTGTGACCAGCCTTATCCAACTCGATAATAGTATGGGTGCCGATATAACCGGCACCACCACATAAAAGAATATTCATTGTATCTATGATTTTTAATTGTTCTTAATTGTTCTTATTCCACCGTCACACTCTTCGCCAGATTTCTCGGCATATCCACATCCAGTCCCTTATCCACAGCCACATAGTAAGCAAGCAGCTGCAGCGGAACCACGCTCAGCAGCGGAACCAGTGCATTCAGGGTTCTTGGAACCTCCAATACATTATCCGCTATTTCCTTCACCTGCTGGTCACCCTCAGTCACCACGGCAAGGATGCGGCCGTTTCTCGACTTCACCTCCTGCATGTTCGAGATAATCTTTTCATACAACTGATGATGCGTAGCAAGGAAAACAATTGGCATATCCTGATCTACCAGAGCGATAGGACCATGCTTCATTTCGGCAGCAGGATAGCCCTCGGCATGGATATAACTGATTTCCTTCAGCTTCAAGGCACCCTCCATCGCCACAGGATAGTTCACACCACGACCCAGATACAGGAAGTTGTGCGCATAAGTAAACATTCGGGAAATATCCTTGATTATCGGAGCCTGCTCCAATACCTTCTCCATTTTCTGCGGAATCTCAGAAAGTTCCTCTATCATCTGATAGTAGTCAGCATTGTTTAGGGTGCCCAACTCATGCCCCAAAGCCAAAGCAAGAAGCGTAAGAACCGTCACCTGCCCGGTGAATGCCTTCGTACTTGCCACACCAATCTCCGGACCTACATGGATATAGATACCCGTATCCGTTTCACGGGCGATGGAAGAACCCACACCGTTCACGATACCGAATATCAGCGCCCCCTTCTCCTTTGCCAGCTTAATCGCAGCCAAGGTATCCGCCGTCTCACCACTCTGGCTGATAGCAATCACCACATCCTCAGGCTCAATCACAGGGTCGCCATAGCGGAACTCACTGGCATACGCTACCTCCACTCTCTTGCGGCACATCTTCTCAATCAGCTGCTTACCGATCAGTCCGGCATGCCAACTGGTACCACACGCCACGATGATGATATGCTTCGCCTGAACCAGTCGGTCACGATAATCACGAAGCGCAGAAAGAACGATGCGGTTGTTTTCAGGATGTTCCTTATCAGCAAAAAGGCGACCACTCATACAATCCTTCAGACAGTTAGACTGGTCATAAATCTCCTTCAGCATAAAGTGATCAAAACCACCCTTGCTCAGTTTGCTGATATCCAGATCCACGGTCTTGATATCGTAATGACATGCCGAATGCTCCAGGTTGATGATATTCAACTCCTCACCTACCCTGACGTCAGCAATCTGACCATCTTCCAGATACACCACCTTATCCGTATGCTCCACGATAGGAGTCGCATCACTGGCGATATAGAAGTTCAGATTATCCTTACCCACGCCAACAACCAGCGGACTAGACTGGCGAGCAGCCACCAGATGACTAGGGTTATTCTTCTCGACAACAGCAATGGCATACGCACCGATGGCATCGTTCAAAGCCTGACAAACGGAAGAAACCAAGTCCTTGCCATTCTGCTGGTAGTAGAAATCAATCAACTGCACCAGCACCTCTGTATCGGTAGTACTCTTGAACTCATAGCCCTTCTCAATAAGCTGTTCCTTCAAGACCTGATAGTTCTCGATGATGCCATTATGCACCAAAGCCAAGTCACCACTCATGCTCACATGAGGATGCGCATTGGTAGCAGAAGGTTCACCATGCGTAGCCCAGCGGGTATGAGCGATACCTATACGACCACTGCAATCCTTCTCGGCAGCCATCGCCTCCAGGTTACTCACCTTACCCTTTGTCTTATACACATTCAGTTGATCCAGACCATTAATCAAGGCCACACCAGCACTGTCATATCCACGATACTCCAGTTTCTTCAACCCCTCGATAAGGACAGGATAAGCATCATTCTGTCCTATATATCCAACTATTCCACACATAGTTTACTTTCTTACTAAATTATTTTTTTTATTTGTTTCTTCCAATCCAGGAATCTCATGATGAGCAGAATCTGTTCCTCCCACTTATCACTCAATCTCATCGCCTCCTCCTTGCTGTAAGCAGGATGGCTTTTGGTAAATCCACTGAAAATTTCATCAATACATATATTCCCCTCCGTTTCATAGAGGGAATTTACAAAATCAAACATCCGCGCCTCAGCACTAGGATGAAACGACTCTGGATGTTCAGACAGCCAAAGATTGAATTTACTTTTACTCTCTTTGTTCATAAATTAAATATTGTAAGAACTCTCTTGTTGTTTAGTATAAAATGGATTAAATGATATATGAGTCATTTTCATAGTTGCATATCTCATCTATCACCTCAAATAAATCCTTGAAGAAAGCAAAAGTTTGTGGAGTATTAATTTTGCATATATCCTTTGCAAATCCCACTTTCTTAGAATCTTTAATCTCATAGATTCCCTCTATCTCCGTTTCCCTTATCATATCATGACTCTTCAAGAAATCATAGCCAAAATAATGCTCTATTTCAAATTTATTTAGGGCTTGTTCCTTCTTTAAATATTTATCCATTTCACCAGGAACAGGAATACACAAACAATAGATATTTGCATTCTTATGCTTTTTGACAATTCCAGATTTTAATTCTATATAATCTCTGTTCAAATAGCCATAACAATTTAAACCCGCAGAATCATGATCAACAATTCCGATTATAGCTTCATAATCCTTACTATAAGGTAAAGAAGTTAAAAGGGCTTTTTTGACTTCTTCCGCAGAACCAGTCTCACCATTTTCTGTTGCCATTTGTACTTTCCAATAAGGAACACAACCATCTGTGAGTATCATATAAGCATGTTCTAATATGACAGCATCAGTTTTGCCTTCAACCAATAATTTAACCTTTCGGTTTGGAGTAACTTGGTCAAGCAAAGAAAAACGGGTTTTAAAAATAGGAGATTCTATGAGGTCCTTCCATATAGGACTCATAGAGTGATACTTCTTCTTCAGGGTATTGCGAAGTTCCGAATAGTTTTCCTTATTTAGGAAATCCAAACTCAGTAATGCCAAAAAGTTTAATAATGGAATTTTGCCTATTGTGGGATTAAATATTACTTCTTCTAAAGGTTCTTGCTCTTGTATTCGTTTTGAGTCCAGAGTAAAAGCCAATTGCAATAATTTATAACCTTCTATTGGTATTAAGTCATCCTTTCTTACGTTATTGTTTGCTTTATTGGATATTTTTTCCGGGGCAGTTCGATTATTAAAATCATATAATAACCTGTCAAAAGCTATACGTAAGGGTGACTTCAATGTTATAGAATTAAACATATCATAGAAATGGATGAAGTTAATCAAAAACAAGATAGGCATTTTGTAATTGCGAAACATGCTCGTCTCATCAGAAGCAATCTTCTTAAGCATTTCATTTACTTCCATTGTTAAGTCTAAAGCTTTGTCAATTGTCTCAGAACGTAGATTGTCGTCTGTTTGATACAAAGCTTGCAAAATATAGCCAGCACCTTGGACTGCAGAAAGATATTGCCACAACTGCTCACAAGATGATAGCTTTTCATTTATTTTTCCCAAGAAAACAGGCATGTCCTTAGCCTTACCAGCATAAAAGATTGCTGTATTTTGCCAATGTGGATCATAAAAATTATCCCGAAGTTTATCTTCTAAATCTCGATTAAATTTGAATATTTCCACAGCGGCATAATACTCCATATAAGAATCATGTGTAAAAGCAACCCATTTGTTATCCTTGAGATATAAGATACCTGTATTATGTATCATATATTCCAAAGCATCCTCTATGGCACCTTTTATAGGGGGTGTTTTATGTGCATAATAATCCTTGAAATAATTGATAAATTCATCACGTGTCAGCGGAGCATGAGTTTCCGTTTGGAGCAACTTTAAAGCATAGAGGGATAGAATTCTTTCCTTAAAGGAAACGTCTATCAGTTCTATTTTATGAGAAACAACAGCCTTTCCTATTATTAACCCATTGAAATTGTCATAGACATCTGTAATCGTTGCAGGTACTTCATAATCATTTTCATCATAGAGCAATGATATTAATGATAAAGTCAATGGTGTTATAGGCAACTTCTCTATTATTTTATTCTCTCGCAAAGCTTCCAGCAAGTTATTGGCCTTGTTGTCATCACGGAAGAAAGCTGATACAAATTTTTTAATCTGATCTAAATTAAACTTTCGAATCTCATATGATGTTACACCACTCAAAGGAGTTAAACTTTTGATTTTGTCCTCTTCACGAGTCCCGATAAAAAAGCGAATGTCTTTGTTGTTGTAAAGATTGGCAAGTTGTTGTAATATGCGTTCCTGCTCTTTCGAGTCAAATTCATCTATACTATCTACAAAAATAGTTATTCTATATTTGAGATATAAGTCTTGGAATTTAGTGTTCGGAAAGAAACCTGAAAGTTTGTCTTCCAACAAATTCTTAATGTTTCGGTTATGTTCCAAAATATCTATGGCAGTCAATACAACTGGTAAATTTTTCTTTTCAACTATCTGGGAGTTCTTATCAATTAATAACTGTCCAATATGTTTAAACAGAGAAGACTTGCCCGTACCAGACTGACCAGATATTATTACAGGATTCGTCTTTTCGAGCAATTCCTTTATTTCAATTCTTTTTCTTTTAAACGTTTTGGTTTTAGAATCTTCTTCGTATGAAGTTATTCGAGGACTAATATAAATATCAAGCAGCCTTTGGCATTTTTCTGATGGTAATTTTAATTTTCTAAGTTGACTGTCATTAGAAACACTTTTCTTAAACTCATTTTCGTAGTTCAAGAGTTCTACATCCTCATGTTTCCATAAATCGGGAAAATGCTGATCCACTAACTTTGCCAGTTCATCACGTCCTATGAAACTTATTTCGAAATTAGTAATGATTTCTCTAATAGTCCTTTGAAATCCATTAGAAATATGCCATTGCGAAACGATTGTTATCAAATTAGCATTTTCTACATTTCTTTGCTTAGTGATTTCTTGGGCTATATATGCAACATCTATATTGCCACTTAGTTGAAAAGGAAATGTAATATACAAGCATTTTATAGGAACTAATATACTGTCCGAATTTGCTGTTATACAGTTCACCTTTACAGAAATTCCTGAGAACTTATCTTTTTTAAGAATTTCAACCCAAACTTCCTGCAATTTTTCTTGAGAAAGGGATTCTATTTTAGTTAATTTATCCATATCTTTGTTTTGTTTTATACCAATAAAGTGCCCCCTCTATAATACAAGCAGTTACACCTATCAGTAAAAAAAATATTTCGTATTAATTTTGGGATGAATGATTGCTAAACACACTCCTTCACCTATTTTTTCAACATCGTATCATGTGAATGATTAAAAATATTCATTAAAATCTTGTTTTTACCAAAACTGTCTTCGTTTCAATACATTGCTTAGAAAAAATATTTATTTTGAAGAAAGCTTTTATGCCATACCCTCCAGAAGGAGTGCCATATCCTAAACAAAGGCTCGCATAGAGCCTCAGCAGGAAAATACCTCACGAGTCTTATATCCCGATACACCCTTTGGAGATTATGTCCAAGCTGTGACCTACCAAAGTGATTCCTTTCATCATGCTTTCCGAAGTTCCCGGCTTCCAGCACCTCATTCAGTACAAACCTACCATACTTCTCATTCGGAGGAACAATAAGCCGAGAGGCAGGCATGCCGAACACCTCCTGCGTGATATACATGATACCCCCGGCAAACTTCCACAATCCCAACTCCTTTAATTCCTCCTGCACCCTATCAATAGCAGTAGAAGAAGAGCGAGCAGCAGTTGCAGAAGAGTCAGTAGAAGCAGTTGCAGAAGTCATATCCCCAATAGCATCCCGGCGGTCCCATCCCGCACAATCTGGCGAGACCTTTGATGGTCCGCCATCCTTAGA
>OIQP01000431.1_pt1 | contig 10527 bp, 6 predicted proteins | sample 1586001 | NCBI WGS metagenome assembly OIQP01 (sample SAMN02675048, study PRJEB24791) | human gut metagenome, SKBSTL034 | isolation source: stool | host: Homo sapiens | place: USA
AAAATCACGCAGAAAATGACCCGCGACGGAGCTATCACAGAAAATCAAACGACGGGCGAAACAGAACGTATCAGCAAACGGACACAGGACGCAGAGTTACAGAAAACGCCGGAGCAACAGGTAGCACAGGACGCAGCGCAGCTACAAGGTGCAGCTTCCCCGACTTCTCCCTTGCCCCATGTGCCGGGAGCTGCCCCCAAAGCGGACACAGGCAAAACGGAGCGCGTCATGGAGCATATCGAAGCCGCCCATACCCGCAAAGCGTCTAAAAAAGCGGTACGAAAGGCACAGGCAGAAGCTACCGCCGGGACGAAATCTTCCCGGCTGCAATTTACCGACGAGGAACGCGCTGCCCCGGAGCTTGAAAAGTATATCAAGAAATCCGATAAAGCCGCCGACCGCTTGGATAAGGCAAAGGCAGCTATCCCCAAAGAAAAGAAACTGGTAAAAGAGCGCACCTTTGACGAAACCACCGGGAAAGGCAAGACCCGCCTGCACTTTGAGGAAAAGGACAAGCCGCCCGGATTTAAGGAGAAGCACAGCCCGCTATCCCGCCCCGCGCAGGAAGCGGGGGTTTTCGTCCATAACAAAATCCATTCTGTCGAAAAGGACAACTCCGGCGTGGAGGGCGCACACAAGAGCGAGGAAGCCGCAGAACGGGGATTGAAGTACGGGGCGCGGAAAATTAAGCAGGGCTACCGCAGCCATAAGCTGAAACCCTACCGGGAAGCGGCAAAGGCAGAAAAAGCGGCTTTTCGGGCAAATGTGGATTTTCAGTATCACAAGACCCTGCATGAGAACCCGCAGCTAACCAGTAACCCCATTTCCCGGTTTTGGCAGAAGCAGAAAATCAAGAGGCAGTATGCAAAGGAAGCCCGCAATACTGCAAAGGGTATCAAGGGCGCAGCGGAACGCACCCGCAAAGCGGCAGCCAAAGCCGCCGAGAAAACGAAGCAGACCGCAGCATTTGTGGCAAGGCACCCGGCGGGTGTGGCAATCGCTGTCGGGGTGCTGCTGCTCTTTATCATGGTTATGTCCGGGCTGTCCTCTTGTGGTGCAATGTTTTCCGGCACGTTAAACGGCGTGCTTGGAACGTCCTATACGTCCGAGGACAGCGACCTTGTGGCAACGGAACAGAGCTATGCTGCAATGGAAAATGAGCTGCAACAGGAAATTGACAATATCGAAAGCACCCACAGCGGCTATGATGAATACCGCTATGACCTTGATACTATCGGGCATAACCCCCACGAATTAGCGTCGTACTTGACTGCCCTTTTGCAGAGTTACACCCCGCAGAGCGCACAGGCAGAGCTAAAACGGCTGTTCGGCTTACAGTACACCTTGACGCTGACGGAAGAAATCGAGATACGCACCACCACCGACGAGGAGGGCAACGAGGAAGAATACGAATACCGTATCTTAAATGTGAAACTGACAAACAAGCCGATTGCTTCCCTTGCGGAAGAACTGCTGAACCCACAGCAGTTTGAAATGTTCAAGGTGTACTTACAGACACAGGGCAACAAACCGTTGATTTTTGGCGGCGGCTCTCCCGACGGAAGCCCGTCCGAGGATTTAAGCGGCGTGGAGTTTGTAAACGGCACACGTCCCGGAAACCCGGAGCTTATGGAGCTTGCAAAACAGCAGGTCGGAAACGTGGGCGGCTACCCTTACTGGTCTTGGTACGGATTTAACAGCCGCGTGGAATGGTGCGCCTGCTTTGTGTCATGGTGCTACAATCAAGCCGGAAAAAGCGAACCCCGCTTTGCGGGCTGCGAATGGCAGGGCGTTCCTTGGTTCCAGTCAAGGGGACAATGGGGCGCACGCGGCTATGAGAATATCGCACCGGGCGACGCTATCTTTTTCGACTGGGATTTAGACGGCGTTGCCGACCATGTGGGGCTTGTGCTTGGCAGGGACGGAAGCCACGTCTATACCGTTGAGGGCAATTCCGGCGACGCCTGCAAGATTAAAAGCTATGACCTCAACTATCAATGTATCAAAGGCTACGGGCTGATGAACTGGTAAGCAGCCCCGAAAAGAAAGGAGAATTTATTTTATGGCAAACAACAAAATCGACCGTATCAATAAGGAAATCGCAAAGACCCGCGAGAAAATCACAGAGTATCAGAACAAGTTAAAAGGACTGGAAGCGCAGAAAACCGAAGCGGAAAACCTTGAAATCGTGCAGCTTGTACGCGCTATGCGACTTACCCCGCAGGAATTAAATGCTATGCTGTCCGGCGGCGGTATTCCCGGCATGAACGCCGCACCCGCTACCGAAGCGGCAGACTACGAAGAACAGGAGGACAATGCAGATGAAAAATAAACTCAAACAGACCATGACTGCCCTTTGTGCCGCCCTTATCCTTATGGGCGGTTTTTCTGTCCCTGCCTATGCACAGGGAACAGCCGCAGAGCCACCCACAGAGGACGCGACCAACGACAGCAATGTAGTGGTGGAAGAACCGGAAACGCCGCCCCTTACCCCAAAGGGCAACGCAACACTGGTGGACGATTTCGGCGGCAATAAGCAGCTTATCACTGTTACCACCAAAGGCGGCAACTACTTTTATATCCTCATTGACCGGGCAACCGAGGGGGAACAGACCGTACATTTCCTTAATCAAGTGGACGAAGCCGACCTTATGGCACTGACCGAAACCGGGGAAGCCACGAAAAAGCCGGAAGTCTGCAACTGTACGGAAAAATGCGAAGTCGGAAAGGTAAATACGTCCTGCCCGGTATGTGCAACTACTCTGACAGGCTGCACAGGCAAGGAACCCACGCCAACACCCACCGAGCAGCCGGAAGAACCCAAAGAAAAAGACGGCAATCCCGGCGCGGTGCTTGCCTTAGTCCTCTTTGTGCTGCTTGGTGGCGGCGCGGCGTTCTACTACTTTAAGTTTGTAAAACCGAAGCATAACGTGAAAGGAAGCACCGACCTTGAAGATTTTGACTTTGAGGATTACGACGAGGACGAGCCGGAAGCAGATACCGGGGAAGTTTCCAAAGAGGAAGAAACGGAGGACGAGGAAGTATGACCCTGTTTACCGACAATCCCTTTGAAAAGATGATGATACAGAAGCCGGACTATGGCAAACGGGAAAAATCCCCGCCGGAGATTTCTTCCCCACGCTGCGCGGGCTGCCCTTACAAGGGGCAGTCCCCTTGTGTGGGGTACTGTATGAGAAAACTGGAAAACAAACGACAGACCGAACGATAAAAGGAGGAATTATCATTGATTTTAGTTATCGCAGAAAAGCCCAGTGTGGCACAGACAATCGCTGCCGTACTTGGGGCAAAGGAAAAGAAAGACGGATTTCTCATAGGAAGCGGCTATATCGTTTCTTGGTGCGTGGGACATTTGGTAGGGCTTTCCGAAGCTGCCGCCTACGGGGAGCAGTATAAAAAGTGGAGCTATGACAGCTTACCGATTTTGCCGCAGGAATGGAAGTACACCGTTGCTTCTGACAAGGAAAAGCAATTCAAGACCTTAAAGGAACTTATGCACCGGGCAGACGTTTCCGAAGTCGTCAATGCCTGCGACGCGGGGCGCGAGGGAGAACTCATTTTCCGTTTTGTCTACGAAGTTGCCGGGTGCAGGAAGCCCACGCGCCGCTTGTGGATTTCCTCAATGGAAGAAGCTGCTATCAAAGAGGGCTTTTCTCATCTGAAGAACGGCGAAGCATACGACGCGCTCTTTGCTTCCGCATTATGCAGGGCAAAGGCTGACTGGCTAATCGGTATCAACGCCACCCGTCTTTTTTCTGTCCTTTACAACCATACCTTGAATGTGGGACGCGTACAGACCCCGACCTTAAAAATGCTTGTTGACCGGGACGCGGCGATTACCACGTTCAAGAAAGAAAAATACTATCATGTGCGCCTGTCCTTATCCGGCGCGGAAGCTGCAAGCGAAAAACTGTCTGACCGTTCCGAAGCTGACAGGCTGAAAGCTGCTTGTGAAGCGTCAAAAGCAGTCTGTACTTCCCTTGTGAAAGAGAAAAAGACTGCAGCCCCGCCGAAGCTCTTTGACCTTACTTCTTTGCAGAGGGAAGCAAACCGCCTGTTCGGATATACCGCAAAGCAGACCCTTGACCTTGCACAAGCCCTGTATGAAAAGCGTTTGCTTACTTATCCGAGAACCGACAGCGCATTTCTGACCGACGACATGGGCGACACAGCGGCGGGCATTATCAAGCTGCTTTGTGGGAAATTTTCTTTTATGGCGGGCATGGACTTTGCGCCGGAGCTTGCAAAAGTGCTGAACAGTAAAAAGGTATCAGACCACCATGCCATTATCCCGACTATGGAGCTTGCAAAGACCGACCTTGCCGCGCTGCCGGAAAGCGAAAGGAATATCCTTACCCTTGCCGGGGCGCGTCTGCTCATGGCGACCGCCGCAGTACATACCTTTGAAGCGGTTACGGCTACATTTGAATGTGCCGGACAGTCCTTTACCGCAAAGGGAAAAACAGTGCTGTACGACGGTTGGAAAGAGATTGACCGCCGTTACCGGGCAGCCTTAAAGAACAAGCCCGAAACGGACGACGCAGACAGCGACACAGAAAAGACCCTGCCGCCATTTACCGAGGGACAGACCTTTGAAAATCCGGCGGCAACGGTAACGGAACATGACACAACACCGCCAAAACCTCACAACGAAGCGTCGCTGCTCTCTGCTATGGAGCACGCCGGAAGCGAGGACACCGACCCGGACGCAGAACGCAAAGGGCTTGGAACTCCCGCCACCCGCGCCGCCGTCATTGAAAAACTGGTAAAGGGCGGTTTTGTGGAGCGAAAAGGCAAGCAGCTACTTCCCACAAAGGACGGTATCAACCTTGTGTGCGTCCTGCCGGACACCTTGACAAGCCCGCAGCTTACCGCAGAATGGGAAAACAATCTGACACAGATTGCAAAAGGCAAGGCAGACCCCGCCGCATTTATGGAGGGTATTGAGAATATGGCGCGGGAACTGGTAAAGACGTACCCGTTTCTTTCTGATGATAAAGCGCAGATGTTCAAGCCGGAACGGGAAGCGTTGGGAAGCTGCCCCCGCTGCGGTTCTCCTGTCTATGAGGGCAAGAAGAATTACTATTGCAGCAATAAGGAATGTATCTTTACCATGTGGAAAAATGACCGTTTCTTTGAAGAACGAAAAGTAACCTTTACCCCGAAGATTGCCGCTGCACTCTTAAAATCCGGCAAGGTAAATGTGAAAAAGCTCTATTCCCCAAAGACGGGCAAGACCTACGACGGAACTATCGTATTGGCTGATACGGGCGGGAAATATGTCAACTACCGGGTGGAGCTTCCGAAGAAAAAATAACTGAATAGCAAGCATAGGAAAAGAGTACCCTTTTCCGTAAAATCCCTGCTTTCTCTACCGAGAACGGCGGGGATTTTTGCTTGTTGGGAAGTTTCCCAAACCCTCTGAAATCTTGAAAAAATATCTAAACTCTTTGGCAAAAACGCGGGCGCGGGGTACTGAATGATGAAACTGGAAAGCGCAGCGTCCGCGCTGCCTTTGGGAAAGGAGGTTACACATGGCAAATTTACGGGACACCGTAAAAGACTATCAAGAAGAATTAAGGGACGGTATCGCTTGGGTGGCGTTTTGGAAAACGGGACGTTCTTGGAACGCGGAATATTTCCACCTTGAAATGGGCGATATTCTCTACCCGGAGGACAGAAGCCGCATGGAAGAAATCAAACAGGCTGACCCTGCCGCCGTTGTGGTAAACGGCTATTATTCCGGCTATCTTGGCGAGGACAGGAACCTTGACGAACTGACCGCCGGGGTGCGCCGCCACTACGAAAACGGATATAGCAATATCGGGGAATTTATCGAAGCCCACGACGACAGGCTGCCGCCGGAGCTTATCGAGGAAGCAAGAGCCGCCGCCCACGCTGCGGGGCTGCCTTTTTCTGAAAAAGCCTACCGGGGCGGCGAAGAACCCGACCCCTATCTATTTGACGGGAGCATGAGCATGGAGGACTACGAGCTTATGCACCGCATGATTGAGAAAGAAAGGAGTGAGCGCATGGAAGAAACGATTTTAAGCGGGTATCTTTCTAATCTTGGAAAGTACACCGAGGGCAGACCTGCGGGCGAATGGGTATCATTCCCCACGACTGCTGAACATTTGAAAGAAGTCTTTGACCGTATCGGGATAGACGGCAAAAACTACGGGGAGCTGCACATCACAGAATATCAGTCCTCTATTCCGGGACTGGCAGGGAAATTGACCGAGCTTGAAAGCCTTGACGAACTGAACTATTTGGGCGAGCTTTTGAAAATGCAGTTTGACGACGACCGGGAAAAATTTGCTGCGGCTATCACATACGGCGACCATACAAGGGACTTGCAGGACATTATAAACCTTGCACAAAATCTTGACTGTTACTGGATTTATCCGTCCGTAAAAACCGAGGAAGATTACGGGCATTATCTGATTGAAGAACTGGACGAGTTGGAGCTGCCGGAAGAAGCAAAAAACTATTTTCTCTATGAGGAATACGGGCGGGACGCTGCTATCAATGACGGGGGCAGATTTACCGAGCAGGGATATATCTACAACAACCGCAACACCTTTACACAGTGGTATGACGGACGGGACGTGCCGGAGGAATATCGGGTAACACCGCAGCCGCCAGTACAGGAAAAGGAACAGGCAGACCTTGACGCTGCCGCAGCCATACCGACCACTGCCACAGAGCAGCCCCCGGTTCTCCCGATTATCCTATCTTCCGAAAAGCCCGCCAACAAAATGAAAGAGATTACCGACCGACTGGAACAGGGCATTTTGGGGATTTATGAAAGCGACCGTTACGCCGACTATCTGCGTACTATGTCTAAATTCCATGATTACAGCCTAAACAATACAATCCTTATCGCCATGCAGGGCGGCAACCTTGTAAAAGGCTATAAACAATGGGAAAAGGAATTTGATCGCCATGTAAAGCCGGGGGAAAAAGCTATCAAGATAATTGCGCCCGCGCCCTTTACCGTTAAGAAACAGGTGGAAAAAATCGACCCGGACACGCAAAAGCCTGTTTTCGATAAGAACGGGAAAGCCGTTACCGAGGAAAAGGAAATCCAAATCCCCGCCTTTCGTGTGGTATCTGTTTTTGACGTGTCGCAGACCGAGGGTAAGGAGTTGCCCGACCTTGGGATAGAGGAGCTTACGGGCGACGTGGAACAGTATCAGGATTTTTTCGCTGCCCTTGAAAAAACTTCCCCCTTTGCTATGGGATTTGAAGCACTAAGCGGCAGTATAAAAGGACGCTGCAATTATGAGGAAAAGTGTATTCTCATCAACGAGGGCATGGACGAATTGCAGAATATCAAGACCGCTATCCATGAAATTGCCCATGCGACACTCCATGACATAGACAAAGACGCGCCGGAACGTCCCGACCGCCGCACCCGCGAGGTACAGGCAGAAAGCGTCGCCTATGCCGTTTGCCAACACTACGGGCTTGATACGTCGGACTATTCCTTTGGATATATCGCCGGGTGGAGCAGCGGAAAAGAACTTGCAGAACTGAAAGGCTCTCTTGAAACAATCCGCAGCACCGCCGCAAGTCTGATTGATACCATAGACGGACATTTTGCAGAAATCCAAAAGGCACAGGATAAGGAACAGACCACCGAACAGGCACAGACCCCACAGGAAGCTACCATACAGCCCGAAGCAGAAGCAGCCGCGCCGGAGCTTCCCGAAGAAACAGCCCCGGTACAGGAAAAAGAAGCACAGACCGAGCCGGAAGCTGATACAGGCGCAAGCAGCGAAGCACCACAGCCGGAACAAGCTGCACCCGCCGCACCTTATTACACAATCAACGAAGCTGCCGCCAAACGTGCAAAGGACGCAAACAGTTTTTCCGATTATAAGCAAGGCAGCGCGACGGCTGAATACAGGCACTATGTAGATGAAGCCGTACAGCTTGCAGAAAGGCAGAAACAGCGGGTAGACCCGATGTACCATGAGAAAATCGACAGCCTGCTTGACACCTACGCCCGGAAACTGGCGGCGAACATGAACAAAGGCTATGAGATTGACGCGCGTGTTCCCTCTATCCTCATTGCGGGCGGCTCTAACTTCCCCACAAGGAAGAAAGAAAAGCAGAACGCAGCCCGCGACAGCAATTACCGGGAATGGCAGGACATACAAGGACTTCTTGATAAAATCCGCAGTACCGGCATGGGCGGTATCAGTGCAGACGACCCGCAGGCAGTACAGAAGTTAGAAAAGAAACTGGAAAGCCTTGAAAAATCACAGGAAACCATGAAAGCCGTAAACGCCTATTACCGTAAGCACAAGACCCTTGACGGCTGCCCGCATTTGTTGCCGGAACAGCTTGAAAAATTAAAAGCGGACATGGCGAGCAGTTGGCATTTGGGGGACAAGCCCTTTGCGACTTGGGCGTTATCCAACAACAGCGCGGAAATCCGGCGCGTGAAAGACCGTATCAAATCCCTTTCACAGCAAAAAGAAATCGGTTTTGTGGGTTGGGAATTCGACGGCGGCAAGGTGGAAGCAAACACCGAAGCGAACCGTCTGCAAATCTTCTTTGAGGATAAGCCGGACGAAGCTACGCGGGAAGCCTTAAAAAGCAACGGATTCCGTTGGTCGCCAAAAGCCGGGGCATGGCAGCGGCAGCTTACCAGTAACGCCTATTATGCGGCTGATTATGTCAAGGCGATTGCACCTCTTACCGGGGAAAAGCCTACCGAGTTACAGCGGGCGCATATCCGGGCGCAAAAGGTAGCTGCACAGGAACAATTCGCACAAGGGCAGCCGGAGCAGGAAGCCCCACAGGATAAAGACACCTTTTCCATTTATCAGATAAAAGGCGGGGACGAAACAAGGGACTTGCGTTTTGAGCCTTACGACCGTCTGATTGCCGCCGGACACCGGGTAGACGCGAAAAACTATACACTTGTCTATTCCGCACCTCTTACGCCGGGGACTTCCCTTGAAGATATTTACACCCGCTTTAATATCGACCACCCGAAAGATTTTAAGGGACACAGCCTTTCCGTTTCCGACGTGGTGGTACTTCATCAGAACGGACAGGACACCGCCCACTATGTAGACAGCTTCGGTTATAAGGACGTGCCGGAGTTTTTGCAGCCGGAAAATTATCTGAAAGCTGCCGAACAGACCACCGAGCAGAATTACAACATGATTGACGGGCAGATAAACAACACCCCGACCGCTACGGAACTGGAAGAAAAAGCAAAAGCCGGAGGACAGATTTCCCTTGCAGAATACGCCGAAGCCCTCAAAGCAGAAAAGAAACAGGCAGAGCCGGAGAAAAAGTCCTCTATCCGGGCGCAGCTTAAAGCAGCGAAAGAACAGGCACCGAAGAAACAGGCAAGACAGAAAACACAGGATTTGGAAAGGAGCTGACCTATGAAGTTACAAAAATTTGAAAATGTGGACGTTATTGCTTCCCTTGAAGCCATAATGAAACAGAACACCGCTTTTTATCAGAGCGATTTTGACATAGACAAACAGATTTTGCGGAAAGCGGCGGTAAGCCTTATCCCGGAGGACAAACGGCTTTTGTGGTTTTCCCGCCCGTCCGGGACGTGCTGCTTCCGGGAACGGGACGTTTTTCTAAAGGACACAAGGCAGCATAATACATGGCGGTTTTACGGGGAACAGACCCGCGATACTATCCTTGCCTATGCGGTGGAACTGACAGGCACAGAGCAGGAAAAAATCAAGGGCAATCTTTATGAACTGGATTATTTGCAGCATTTCCGGGAAGTAATCGAAAAATCAATCCCTGCCGACAACTACACGCTGATTTATGAGCATGGGGAACGGGAGATACCCGCCGGACAGTTTTTCAACGGCAATCCCGATTATGAGCTTGGAAAGTTTGAACGCTTTGAAGCCGTACCCAACGACCCGGACGCGCTGCAATCGCTCTTACAGGAAGAACGGCGCAGCCGGGAGCAGCTTTCGCCGGGGGATTTCAAGGCGCATATCGCCGCATTGCGGGACGGGCTGATTGAAACGGAAGCGCGGCGCATTGTACGGGAAATGAAGCGGCACGACACGCCGAACAGCCCCAACAAGACCCATTTCATGGTAGAGCTTTCCCCGGCGTTCATGCAGCTTGCAGCCACAAAGGACACTGACCGCCTTTTCTCCATGCTGCCCTACAAGACCCTTTCCTTTTCCAAAATCGAGGGCAGACATGGGACGTATGCGCTGATTGACAAGGGGGAGAACCGGGACAGGGAGATAAGGAAGCCCCGCCCCTCTATCCGGGCGCAGCTTAAAGCAGACAAGGCAAAGACCGCCCCGAAAAAGGCGGCGGCAAAAACAAAAAATCACGATATGGAGGTATGAGCATGATTAGACTGACTGTTGAAGAAACAAACCTTTTGAGCATTTACAACGAGGGCGGCAAGCGGGCTTTGATTGAGAATGTCAACGCCGCGCTGCCCTACATGGACGCGGATATGCGGGAGCTTGCAAAGCGCACCCTTTCCAAAGT
>OIQP01000458.1_pt1 | contig 9919 bp, 12 predicted proteins | sample 1586001 | NCBI WGS metagenome assembly OIQP01 (sample SAMN02675048, study PRJEB24791) | human gut metagenome, SKBSTL034 | isolation source: stool | host: Homo sapiens | place: USA
ACCAGACACGCCCGGAAACTCTGCTTGCAGCCGTGAACACATTTTTTACAAATATGGTTATACTGCCGCCTGCCGTTCTCGCCCAGGAAGAACGCCCATTCCAGCCGCCACTTCTTGCTTCGGCTCATAGGCAGTCATGCTCCGGCACATCACGACCGGGCTTCTTGCCCTCCAGGGGCTTATGCTCGGCACACTCCCGTTTTGCGTCCTCCAACCTCTCACGGATGGAAGGCTTCTCCGGCGTTGTCCGCTCCGAGTGCTCCTTGGCCTTTTCCAGTTCCTCGCCGCGTCTGCCGTTGTTGATAACGCCGTCGATCATGCCGTAGTCATCCTCCAGCGTCATTTCAGCGGTGCGGAGAGGATTGTCCTGTTCCGGCTGCTCCGCGAGGACGGCAAAGGCTCGCGTACCGTTGCCCATGATAAGGTATTTTCCATCGTCAGACTGATGGTGAACCCCATATCCTGCCACTTCCATCTGTTCCCGTGTCATATTGGTCACACAAAAGCTGCCTCTGGGGGTGTTGATCCGCTCCTGTGTCGCCATTTGATCCGGCGTGGGGATCGTGACCTCCGCTGCCCGTTCCGGCTGCAAAAATTCCGGCACCTGAGAAAAGCCGAAACGGTCGCAGTAATGGGCGGTGTCCTTCCCGTCCTGATGCAGCACCACAATATCGGACACAGACAGGGAGTGTCCCTTGAAGTCTGCCGGGTGGTCGATGTTAAAGCGGGTATAGATGCTTTCCAAACTGTCCTGCTCTGTCAGCGGGGCGGTATAGACCAGTTCATAGTTCTCCGGCTTTACAGAAAGGCCATTGTTGCGGATGGCATCCAACGGCTCAAAGCGGTAATCCAATGTTTCATTGCCGCTTTTCAGTTGGTAGATGGAAAAGGTATCTCTCGGAACGGCCTGCAACGATACCTTTACCTGCAAAGTCTGCGGACGGGTCTGCACCCCGCAAAATGCCGGCAGCGACCACCGCAACCATTGCCCCAACTGCCTGTCCAGCCTTCATGTGGACGAAGATCCCGGCGACCGAGTCTCCGACTGCGGCGGCATCATGGAGCCGGTGGCCGTCTGGTACGTAAGGGCGGCGAGTGGGCCATCATCCACCGCTGCAAACGCTGCGGAAAACTCAGCTCCAACCGGGTGGCGGCAGACGACAACCCCATGAAGCTCATGAGCATTGCCATGAAGCCCCTGTGCTCTCCGCCGTTCCCGCTGGACTATATTGAAGAAATGACCGCCTTGATGGGCGGCGATGGACGGATGCGGTAAGCTGTAGCCAAAAATGAAAAGGTCACTGTGTCGGAGAAGGCATAAAGAGAGGGGAGAGCACTTCGATGGATTATATCAGAGTTACCAAAGAAAACATCGACAAGGAACACATCTGTTGTGCCATGTCCGGCAAACAGAGCCTTGCCAAGAAGGAATGGCTCAAGCAGCGCTTTGAGGAGGGGCTTGTCTTTTACCGCAGTGCAGAGCGGGGCAAATGCTTTATCGAGTACATCCCGGCAGAAAACGCATGGGTGCCCATTGATGCGTCAGGCTGGCTTTATATCAACTGCCTGTGGGTCTCCGGTTCCTTGAAAGGGCACGGCTATTCCAGCGAACTGCTGGAAGAATGCCTTCGGGATGCCAAGGCGCAGGGCAAAAACGGCGTTTGTATTCTGTGTGCCGAGGGGCGCAAACGGGAGTTTCTTGCTGACCCCAATTTTTTGACCCATAAGGGCTTTAAGGTTTCGGACATCTCCGATTGCGGCATCAACCTCATGTACCTGCCCCTTGCAGAGAGTGCCCCGCCGCCAAAATTCAAGGCCTGTGCCAAGCACCCCAAGGTGGAGGAAAATGGCTTTGTCCTTTATTATACCGACCAGTGCCCCTACACCTATTATTGGGTGCCAAAGGTGCAGGAGATTGCAAAGGAACATGAAATCCCATTCAAAGCCATCCACATCACAGAGAAAGAGACGGCTCAGAATGTGCCCGCACCGGTCACAACATACGCATTGTTCCGGAATGGGAAGTTTGTGACCCAGAGCATCCAGTCGGACAAGAAATTCTTGAAATTGGCGGCAGAATAATTGAATCAAGCAAGACGCCAGACGCTCAGACGCAGTGCAGTCCATAGAATGGGGGTGTGCTGCGTTTTTATTTTGGAGGATTTTCTTCAGTTCATTTTATGAGATTTCCATTACTCTGAACGCGGTAGACATTCCTACTGGTTGGAACCCGCGCACTAAGCAACAGCCCACAGGGCGGATTGTTTACCCTGCCTGCGGCAGGGCGGTGCTGTTCGAATCCCTCTAGATCCCAAAGCCAGCGTGTGGTTTGTGTACACACAAAAAGAAAAGCAGCAGCGTTAAAATCACGCTGCTGCTAAAAGTGGACCTAGAGGGATTCGAACCCTCGACCTTTCGGATGCGAACCGAACGCTCTCCCAGCAATATCGCTTTTGTGCACACCTTATGCACTGCGAGAAAAGAAAAATCAACGTATAGTCGTCTATATAGAATATTCTGCCATTCAAACTACCTTTCTTGGTCACAAATATGGTCTCCAAGCCGCTGATTTTCAAGATGAAGCTGTTTGGGGCGTAATATGGTTGGCGGACAAGTGAGCTACAGGCCCTTGAGATGTAACTCACATGGGGTTCAGATGTATCGCATCTCAATTTACAATAAAATACGATGTACCGTAAAAGCGCAACTTCTACTCGGAAAGAATGAAAGCTGCGCTTTTTATGTTTGACAGCAAGTTATGGATTGACAAGAGTACGCATACACGATAAACTTTATATAGTATCATGTGGATTAAAAGGAGGCCCGACCATGAGTGTCAAGTACACTCCCCCTGCCCAGCACAAGAGCAACCTCCGCAATGTGTATGGAACCTTTGCCATTGAGGGCATGACCATCAGCAAAGATACACGCAGCAACCTTGATCGCATTGGCAGCGGTCAGGCCAGCTATCAGCAGGTCGTGAATGAACTGCGCGCAAAGTACGCGAAGAAGGGCCGATTATGTTCTCAAAGTATGATGTCTACACCACAGTCCATGTACTGCTATGCATTCATGAGTGTGGTGCTAAAGATTTATGGCAGTAGCACATTGCTTTTATACAAATAAAAGTGTACAATAATAACAACTTTGCAAGCAATTCCCTTCAAGGAATCAACTGGAACATGGGTGGAGACTGTACCTGTTAAGCGAAATTGTTTGAATGAATTCAATTCAACATAAAAGACAGTTGCTCATTTGTGAGTAGGAGGAATATATGATGTTTGATTGTGGTTTACAGAATATTTTCCGGCTGAAAAACGGACAGTCCCGTTCCATCAACTGGGAAAACCGGAACGGAGAAAAAGGAAAAGGCGGCATGGCATCCAGCGATCTTGGTCCGTCCAGAAAAGGTTCCCCGTGTATCCCGAAAATAGAAGCAGGAGAGACCGTAACACTTGGTGAGATCCAGGGAGAAGGCATGATTCAGCACATCTGGATCACCGTTACAGACCGTACCAGTGAACGTAACCGTTATGTTCTGCGGGATCTTGTTCTGCGCATGTACTGGGACGATGAAGAATTCCCATCCGTTGAATGCCCGCTTGGCGATTTCTTCTGCTGCGGCTTCGGTGTTTCCTACCAGGTAAACTCAGTCCCGATTGCTGTCAATCCGACCCGTGGTTTCAACAGCTATTTCCCGATGCCGTTCCGTAAAAACGCCCGTATTACCATTGAAAATCAGTGTGATGAGCCGATTCCGGCCTTCTTTTATCAGATCGACTATTGCCTGACAACGGTTCCGGAGGATGCTGCCTATTTCCATGCCCAGTGGCGTCGTCAGCGCATAACGGAAAAGGCAAAAGACTACGTTGTCCTCGACAACATCAAAGGGAAAGGCCAGTACGTTGGAACTTATCTTGCGCTTACCAGCCTCGAACGCTACTGGTACGGAGAAGGTGAGATGAAATTCTACATCGATGGAGACAAGGATTATCCAACCATTTGCGGAACCGGAACAGAAGATTACTTCGGCGGTGCCTGGAGCTTTGCAACACAGCAAAATGGCCAAACCGTTGAAAATCAGTACTGTACTCCGTATCTTGGCTATCCTTACTACTCTAGCCACGATACCTTCCTTCATAATGATTACCACAATGATGATCAGATGCCACAACGCAGCTTCTACCGCTGGCACCTTCTTGATCCTATCCTTTTTGAGAAGGACCTTAAGGTAACTCTGCAGCAGATTGGTGCCAGTCACGGAGGTCTTTTTGAACGTCAGGATGATGTCGCTACCACAGCTTACTGGTACCAGACGCATCCTCATGTACCATTCGCGCCACTCATGTCCAGAAAAGAGCGCTGGCCAAGATGATTTTTGACGCTTTTCCTATTTTATATGTTTCATGACTTTGCATATCGGCTACAAGAGTCCGTTCCGAACAAATCTGCTTCCAACGAATTTGTCCGGAAACGGGCTCTTTCTTTTTTTATATGGTATTCAAAAAACGATCTGGATTACAGAGATCCGTCTTTTCACAAGCCTTTCACATTTTTCGTCCATTCTTTAAGGTTCCTTTAAAGTTCCCTCATTACCAAAAGTAGCCACCGCAGGAGCAACCGTTCCAGCTTCTGGTGGATATTCCGCAGAAAATGGCGGCAGGCAAAAGTTTCGGCTACAAAAAGTGGGCAACCAAATTCAACCTGAAGGAGATGTCCAAGACGCTGCTGTTTTTACAGGAGCAGAAAATCGGCAGTGCCGAGGAACTGCGAGAGCGTACAGCGGCGGCAACGGAACGCTACTATCAGAACAAGACGAACCACGACTTTGCGCGTGGTTCACCGAAAGCGGGGTGATGTTATGCACCTGCGGATACGGACTGTCTGGATGCAATCCAGAAGCTGCTGCAAACCACCATCCTGCGCACGGCAGGGCACACCGCTGCCTGACATCCTTGTGCTCCTTGAATGCGTGAGATAAGATAAAATCGAACTGAACCTTGAAAACAAAATATGGACGAAACACGTTTGATTTTTCCTTTCTCACTCAAAGAAAGAGAGATTAAAATGAAAAAACGTGTTTATACCTTATACCGTGTTTCGACAAAGGGACAGGTCGAGAAAGACGACATCCCCATGCAGAAAGAAGCCTGCCGCAACTTTGCAGAAAGTCAGGGCTGGGAGATCGTCAAGGAATTTTCCGAAAAAGGCGTTTCCGGCTTCAAGAAGTCTGCCAAAGAACGTGACGAACTTCAGAAAATCCAACAGGCCGCAATGGAAGGCAAGTTTGACATTCTGCTGGTGTTCATGTTTGACCGTCTCGGTCGCCGTGATGATGAAACGCCCTTTATTGTGGAGTGGTTCACCAAGCAGGGCGTCGAGGTCTGGAGCGTGAACGAGGGACAGCAGCGGTTTGACACCCATGTGGACAAGCTGATGAACTACATCCGCTACTGGCAGGCATCCGGCGAGAGCCTGAAAACCTCTGTCCGTACCCGGACAAGGCTGGAACAGCTCACCGGGGAAGGCCACTATACGGGCGGCACCGTGGCTTTTGGCTACAAGCGTGTCCGCCTTGGTCGGGTGAACAAGAAAAACCAAGAGGTCTGCGACCTTGTGATTGATGAAGCGGAAGCTGAGATCGTTCGGCTGATTTTCCACAAGTACGTTTACGAGGGCTACGGCGCACAGAAGTTGAGCCACTATCTTTATGAACAGGGAGTCGTAGGACGGAACAACAAAAATATCCCCAACACCAGCATCGTTCGGATGATCAGGAATAAAGGATACACGGGGTACCTCATCAACGGTGCGGTGGAGACGGAGTGCCCACAGCTCCGCATCATCGAACCAGAGCTGTTCGAGCAGGCACAGGAACTGCGGCAGGCACGCACCTGTGAGCGTGGCGGCACTTCACTGGGCACCAGTTCCAAAGCTCTGTTGACCGGGCTGGTTTACTGCGGTCACTGCGGCAACCGCCTGAGCCTGACCATCAGCGGACGGACACACACCTACGCCGACGGGCATACGGTGAAAGAAGTCCGGCCCCGGTATAGCTGCTTTTATAAGATTCGGCATCCGGGTGACTGCGATGGGCAGTCCGGCTATGGTGTTTCCAAGCTGGATTCCATTGTGGAAGAAGTTGTCCGGCAGATCTTCGCACAGTTCCGGGAGGTTTCCCGGAAGAAGCTGCTGGAATCGGTCAAGACCAACGATGCCGCTCGCATCCAGAAGAAGGTCAAGAAAATCCAGAAAGACTTGGAAAGCAAGCAGAAAGAACTGGACGACCTGAAAGCCGAAACCATCCTCGTCATCCGGGGCGTAAGTGCCTTGGACAAAGAACTGCTGGGCACACTGGTAGCCGAGGCAAGAGAGGCTCTGGAAACTCTGGAAAAGCAGCTCGTGCAGGCACAGGAAGAATACGAAGAAGCCACCAAAACGGCAAAGCGTAGCAACTACATCTGCAACGAGCTGTTCACATGGGCGGATGTGTACGATACAGCCAACCACGATGAACGGCGCGCCATCTTGCAGCAGTTCATCAAGGAGATTCGCGTCCGAAAAGACTATGAAATCTCGATCACCCTGAATGCCAGCTTCAACCAAGTGGAGCAGCTCAAGTCTGTATCAATCTACGATGGTGCGGAAATTTTTGAAGAAATTTCCGAGAAGGGGGCATAAAAGCGATGTGCTTGCCCGCAGAACTCTGCAAAATGCAAAGAAAGAAGCGTGAAACCGATGGATTTTCAAAAAGTACATGGATGACCCCGCCCGGTTCGCATCCGACTTCAGGGTTCGGAGCCCGGCACGGTCCGCCAAAGTTTTTTGGGCATAAAAAACGCCGCATCGTACAAAACGACGCGGCAAATTGGTGGACCTAGAGGGATTCGAACCCTTGACCTCTCGGATGCGAACCGAACGCTCTCCCAGCTGAGCTATAGGCCCATATTTAGGGGCGTGACGCGGTTGGGCGACCAACCGACATACTCCCCATTTGAATGCCCACAACTCCGTGGGGCACAAAAGCGATCCGCTTGCACTCCCAGCTGAGCTATAGGCCCATATGTTCTTCACAACGCAAATAGTGTAACTCTTTCGGAGGCATTTGTCAAGAGCTTTTCGTCGTGCCGTGCCGCAGGAGTTTCGCTGCATCGCGTTGCAGAAGAGGGAGAGCGCTTGGCTGCGTCCGGGGGTTTTTATTACCCGACGATGCGCCAGTGGCCGGGTTTATCGGTGTCGGCGGTGACGCCGTCATCGGTGTACATCCGGTAGGGCACAGGCTGACCGTCCGGCGCAAAACGCCAGAAGGTGAGGGTGGTGTCGTCCAGCAGGGCGGTGTTGGCGGCAGGCTGCGCCACCGGCACCGTGTGGCCCGGACGGAGGAACAGCAGCACTTCGTCCAGCTCGCAGGCCAGATAGTGCCGTCCGGCGGGCAAGACCTCTTCGTCATAGTCGAAGCTGCTGCGCAGGCGCAGCAGCTTCATCGGCTCGGGCAGATAGACCGTCCGGCCGTGGGCGTTCTGGGCGTAGATGGGGCAATCATCAAGCCCTCGCCCAGAAGCAGCTGGTCCTCCACCTCCCGGGCGTCGGGGTCGGCAGGATAGTCAAAGGCCAGAGGCCGGAAGTAGGGCGCATCCTCCAGTGCGGCCTTCATGAATTCACTGTAGAGGTAGGGCAGAAGGGCATAACGCAAGCCCAGCATATTCCGGATGGCAGGCAGAAGGTCGGCGAAGCGGTAGAACTCCTGCTTCCGGCTCGCAGCGTCGGCGTGATTGCGCATGAGGGGCGTAAAGAGGCCGAATTGTTGGTCTCGTAATGCCAGCCTCGTTTGTTGAGGCCGCGGGGCATCTCGCCCAGACCGTAAACGATGTCCTTTTCCTGCATGGTGTATGTCCAGCCGTCGCCATCCGGCGTCAGAAAGGGGACAGGGCCGGTCTCGACGGGCAGGTCCAGCACCACGCTCTCAGTAGGGAAGGGAGTCCCGAACACAAAACGCTTTATCATAAACAGAGTGCTCCTCTCAGTCAGAAGTTGTTTTCGGAAGCGGGGCACGCCGGGCGGCGGGTCAGAAGACCGCCCGGGCGGTGCGCAATGCTGAGGAAAACCGCTTTTTGGCCTCTACCAGTATGGTACGCCCTCCAGCCCGGCAGAGCAAGAGAGAAAACCGTCAGAACGATACAACAAAACCGGCATTTTCGCCGGAAAGGAGGGCGCGGGGCTTGTTTGGGCAGGGGGAAATGGTATATAATAAGAATATTCTAGTGTATAAGGGGAGAATCATCATGTATCAGAAAGGAATCAAGCGGCTGCTGGCCGTGGTGCTGTCGGCCTGCGGGTTGTTGGTGCTGTCGCCGCTGCTGCTTCTGCTCTGCCTTGCCATCAAGCTGGACTCGCCGGGGCCGATCTTCTTCCGGCAGAAGCGGGTGGGCATCCATAAGAGCTATTTCAACATTCTCAAGTTCCGCACCATGCGCATCGACACCCCCCACGATATGCCCACCCATCTGCTCCACGACCCGGAGCAGTATATCACCCGGGTGGGCCGCTTCCTGCGCAAGACCAGTCTGGACGAGTTGCCCCAGCTGTGGAACATCCTCGTGGGCGATATGGCCGTCATCGGCCCGCGTCCGGCGCTCTGGAATCAGTACGACCTGCTGACCGAGCGGGACAAGTACGGGGCGAACGATGTCCGCCCCGGTCTGACCGGCTGGGCGCAGATCCATGGCCGGGACGAGCTGGAAATCACGGAAAAGGCCAAGCTTGATGGCTGGTATGTGGAGCATATGAGCTTCTGGCTGGATGTCAGATGCTTTTTCGGCACCATCAGGGCCGTGGCCGACCACGACGGCGTGGTGGAGGGCGGTACCGGAACGCTGCACGAGGAAGAGGAAAACGACCATAAATAGGGGAAACATAACATGCTGAATGAACTGTATCACATTGCGACTCCATGGGCAAAGGCAACCAAAAGCCAGATCAACGTGAACCGGATGCTTGGAGTGGCGGCGAATGTCCTTTATCCGGTATATTGTGCATGGAGTCCGCTCCCGAAACAGAAAACAATGCCGGGCGAAAAGATGGTGGTATCTCTGACCACCTTCCCGCTCCGGATCGGGAAAGTCCATCTGACGATCCAGAGCATCCTGCGGCAGAGCCGCCCGGCGGATCGTGTCCTGCTCTGGCTGTCCAAGGAGGAATTTCCGGAGGAAGCACAGCTCCCGGAAAATCTGCTCTGCCTGAAGGAAAGGGGACTGGACATCCGCTTCTGCGACAATATCCGCTCCTTTAAAAAGGTGTTATATACCGCGCAGGAATTTGAAAATGATGTGATCATTACAGCGGACGATGATGCGCTCTACCCGGAAAACTGGCTGGAAGGGCTGTGGGATACCCATGAAAAGTATCCGGGCTGTGTGTGCTGCTACCGTGCGCACGAGATCACGTTTGAAGGCGGGAGGGTAGCACCCTATCAGGAGTGGCACGGCTTGTCGCCGGACAAAAAAGGTCCTTCAGAAGCGCTTTTTCCAGTGGGTGTCGGAGGGGTATTGTACCCTGCCGGCTATTTCAGCGGTATCGAGTTCGACAGTGAAAAGATCCTGAAGCTGTGTCCGACGGCGGACGATATGTGGCTCAAGATCGTAGGAGCACAGAAAAGGATCCCGGCGGTGAAGGTGAGCACCAATTCGAAGGAGTGGTTCACCATCCGGAATAGCCAGCGCCAGTGCCTGATGTCGGTCAACACCGCCGGAAGGATGCTGAACGACGAAGCGCTGCAAAACCTGATGGAATATTATCACGTTACAGCGGAGATGCTGGGCGGCACATCGACAGAGCAGAAAGGCAAAGGATAAAAGATGGCGAGCAGGACAGATGTGAAGATCAGCGTGATCGTACCGGTCTACAATGTAGAAGCTTATCT
>OIQP01000462.1_pt1 | contig 9760 bp, 6 predicted proteins | sample 1586001 | NCBI WGS metagenome assembly OIQP01 (sample SAMN02675048, study PRJEB24791) | human gut metagenome, SKBSTL034 | isolation source: stool | host: Homo sapiens | place: USA
AGTAATATTCCGTCATACCAGAAAGATAAAATATAAATACTTATATATATACCAAGACTCTCGGGGGAGCAATCCTCCTCCGAGAGTTTATCAATCAAACGTTCGTTCTGAAAAGAACGAAAACATTCTTAAAAGATAACTAACATTGCCGCCCATGTATAAAAGGTGGGAGATACAAAGACGTGCCGTCATACCCCCAACCCGAAAGACTGCACTTTTCATCCTTAGATAATAACGATGCCGAAGGCAACGAAACAGAGAGCTGATGAAGCAAAAATATTCGCTACCTACGGCACTCTCTATATAAAATAAGTAAAAGTAAAAGATTATAAAAGATAAAGAATATGGCACATTTCCTCAACAACAAATGTTGCAAACTAGTTTGCATCTCAGCCATCGCACTCACTTCTCTTTCATCATGCATGAAAGATGATATCACGGGCTGCCCTACAGCTAAGTTGTCGCTCAAATTCGACTATACTTATAATGTGAAAGAGGCTGATGCTTTCTCTGCTGAGGTGAAGAACCTCAACGTTTATGTATTCGACAAGAACGGTAAGTTCGTAGATAACTATACCGAGTCGGCTGACAAGTTTGAAACAGGTCATAAGATGGAAATCACAGACCTGCAAGCAGGCAAGTATACCTTCGTCTGCCTGGCTCGTGACAAGCAGCCTGCTGCAATGGGAACAAGAGCCGAAGGTGATGATGAGACCGAGTTTAGGTTTACTAAACTAACCCCAGGTATCTCTACCATCAACGACCTGCAAGAGGAAATGGGCAAAAAAAACGAAGAAGAATCCGTAAACGACAAGCACTTCACCGCACTCTATACCGCACAGGACTCCCTCAACTTTGATGGAGAAAACGATGTGCAGGGAAAATTGAGTCTGATGAAGTGTACCAAGACATACCGAGTGGTGATGCTCCCATTCGAACCCGACCAGGAAGGATTCACAGCCGAAAACTTCGATGTAGAAATCAAAGGTTCCGCTGCCCTACTCGACTATAAGGGCGACAAGGTAAAGCCAAAGGCAATCACCTATCTTCCTTATGAGAAGAAACTGGTAGAAAACCACAGCGGCCAGACCGAGGTAGAAGGCGAAGACGTAGAAAAGGCGCTGGTTTACGACCTGTCATCATCACGTATGTTCGAAACCAAAGATGACAACAAGAGTCGCGCTTCCGACGGATCCAGCCAATATGATGACAAGCGCATCGTCATCACCGACAAGCGCATCAACAAAGTCATCTTCAACCACTCCCTGCCTTGGTTCCTCTCACTCTGTGCCAGCGACCGCTACGGCAAAGACTGGAGCGACCAGCAGTATCTGGACCGTCAGGACCATTACACCCTGGTATTCTACGTGCCAGCTCCAAGTTCTACCTACAGTATGGATGCAAGAATCAAGGTAAACAACTGGGTTCTGAATCTTCAGAATGCCGACCTGGGAAAATAAGAAAAGAAAGAAGTATAAGTAAAAGAAAGAAAACATGAAACGCTATCAATCTACTCTGACCAAGATGACACGCCCAGTGTGTATGGCACTCGCTGCTTTGCTCATGGTAGGCGCAATGGCATCCTGTTCAGAGAACGAAAATACAGAAACAGCTCCAGGCGACAATGCCTATCTGAGCCTCAGTTTCTCTACCGGCACCGGAAACAGTACCAGAGCCGGAGAAACTAGCGGAAAGGCTCTTGCCGACAATGAGACTGATGCAAATCCTACTCAGGAGAACGACATCCATAATATCAAGGTATGGGTGTTCAAATCAAATACCGGCGATGAAGCCACTCCTATCTCTTATAAAGCAGAGACGCTGAGCGAAGTGAAGAACGGTAACTATACCCTGAGCCTCCGATTCCTGAGAAAGATTGGCGGCCAAGAAGTAAAGAACATCGACCTTTACATCCTGGCAAACTCTGAGAGCATCAACATGCCGGACCAGATAAAAGGCAAAGACCTCAGTTCTGTAACCCGCAAAGATCTGAAAGAAGTCTGCTTTACCTCACCTTTCGGTATCAATAGCGACGGAAATGCAGAAACAAAAGAAGTGCCAGCCGGAAAGGGACTCCCTATCTCCCGTGCCATCACCAAGATTTCTGTAGACAGTCATGTGGCTGATACAGAAGAAGGAGCCAAAGCCAAAGGTATTAGGATTCCTTTGGTGCGCGCCGTTTCGAAACTCCATTTTTACTTTGCCCGCAAATCGGGTTCTGATGCCAATACCAGTCAGGTAAAGGTAACAAAAATAGAGGTAGAAGGAAACACCATTCCTACTGCCAGCTATGTTTTTCCCGACGAAGCGACATATAACGAGAATGGTTACAACCAGAACGTAACCAGCCAGAAATACGACAACGCAGGTACAGATTACGTATCAAACGCTCTGAAACTGGCAGGTGTAGAGAACAAGGATATCAAGGAAGTGGATAATCCTGAGAGTTTCATCAAAAAGAATAATCAGTCTGCCCAGGAATATCTGGATGCTTTTAAACAGGCAGGCATTAGTTCTCACAATCTCTGTTATCTCCGTGAGACCAACAAAGCCATCCGAGGCACCATCTACTATTCATTAGATGGAGGAAAAACCGAGAAGCACGAGACCTTCAATATTCCTTCTGAAGGAAATGCCATCAGAAACAGAGAACTGGTAGTTTATGGTTATTTCCTCAACGGACAGATGGGCAAGCTCACCGTTACTCCATCTATTCAGGAATGGCAGGATGGAGGAACATTCGATTTCATCGATGCCTCTACGAATGTTGAAATCCCTGACAGCGGAAAGACAGACTGGGGCTACAAGGTATATTACGGTTTCCCAAAACGCGGACCGATGATTACGCTCCAGGATATCGATACCAAAGGTAAGCCTTGGATTCTCCAGACAGACAACCCGATGTTCGGATTCGTAGAATGCGACGAAAATGGCTACTATCCAGAAGAAGAACCGGTTTACGATCCAATCATTACAGACCAAAACAATGGCAAGAATCCGGTAGGAAAAACCTACAAAATAGAGGATTTCATCATCAATCAAAGTGGTAAGAAGGAAACGCTTTACTTCTATGTCGTGCCAAAGAACAGACTGGATCTGGCAAAGCCACACAATGTAAAGGCGCAGGTGTTCCTGACCAAATATCCAAACGATAAGTTCGTCCTGAATCCAGGTTTCAAATATAAAGGATGTAAAGAGGGCAAATTCGCCGGTAAGGATATTCACTTTGAACAAGTATTATAAAGACTACAGAAAATAACATTCATCATGAAGAAGTTATATATAGACATAAGATTCGCAAAATGCATCTTGGCTCTTACGGCAGGATGGCTCATGGCAGGATGCTCAGCTGAAGACGAACTGGAAAACGGTTCGGCTACACAACAGTTGAGCATGACTCCCATGGTCAACGACCTGCAGACCACAAGAGTGAAGGAAGAAGAGAATCTTCATGAAAAAACTCTGTCTTCTCTTGACTTTAAGATGTTCGAACCAACATCCAGCGAACGCAGAATAGACAGTCTGTTCGACACCCCTGCAGAGAACAAAGCAGAGGAACTGGGTTCGGGCGACTGGAAATCGACACTCCATCTTGATGTGAATAATACTTATCCTTACTATGCAGTAGCCAATGCAAAGGAAAATCTCAAGGATAAGAATCTGAAAGAACTCCTTGCCAGTACCCAGCAGGATGATGACATCTGGAAGCCAGCTACCATGGTAAACGACAAGAAATTCCTGATGAGCAGCCAAGGTAAGTATACCATCACCCAAGATCCGGAACAGGATATTCCGGTAGAACTGGTGAGAGCGGCAGCCAAAATCAAGCTGAACATCTCTTCTACGGTGAAGGATTACAAAATAACAAAAGTAATGTGGAAGTTCATCAATTACAATACCAATACAGCTATCTTTGCCAATCAACCTGCTGATCAGAATATCAAAAAAAATATTCAGGAGAATAAGGCTACAGCAGAGAAAGACGAAAATGGTAATGATATTTATAAGATAACAACTTACAGCTATTCCACAACATGGAACGGGAAAGATGATATGCCACAGTTTGTTGCAGCTGTTACCTTCGAAAGTGCAGATGCAAAGACAACCATTATCAAGAATCTGGTTATCCCTGTGCGTGACCCACAAGGCGAAAAGAAGCTGGAGCGCAACTATATCTATACCGTTAATGCAGTCATCAAGTATCTGGATATCAATACAGATATTGATTACAACGGAAAGGAAGACTATCTGCAATGGGCGATTACCAAATGGACCGTAGGTGAAGATACCCACGTCAATGCGGATGGGGCAAGCTATCTGGTGGTATCTCCTACTGCCATAGATATAAAAGGTGGTGAAAGCAATGATTTTACAGATTACACGATACGTTGGTTTGCATCTTATGAATGTGACATTGAGAATCCAACTACTTATTATTTTGACAGATATGGTAATAAGCAGTCCGGACAGGATGGACAGATCAAGGCAAATTTCGAAGAGTCTACTGGAAATCGCTATAGAGGATGGATAGACGTACATGCTGGAGCTCCATCATACTGTACTATTCAATATTCCTATTTTAACATCAAAGTTAGAAACGCAGACAAAAAACAGGAAATAGCCGTAAGAAAGTATCCTTCGGTCTATTCAATGAATGTAAGAAGCGAAGGTACAAATGATTTTGAAGAGAAGAATCATCTGTACACGATACAGTTCTCCAGCAACAAGTATGCTACAGATTACACCATAGCCAAACCTGTAGTCAACAATGAGAATAAATCTGCAGACAATACGGTATCTCCTGCTTACATCCTTGCATCAACCGCAAAGGGTGAAAAAAGCGCCAAGGATAATCAGGCTGCAAGAGATTACTGTAAAAAGTATCAGGAAAAGGCTACGACTTATAAGAATGAGAGTCTCGAACTGAAAGGTTGGCGACTTCCTACAAAGGAAGAAATCAACAGAATCTATAAGTTAGGTAACGAAGATAAGGCTATAAGCAAACAACTGCTGGGAGGCGAATACTATTGGACGCTGGATGGAGACAAGACCGAGAGAAACGGCAACAACCCGCAGAGCGGTACCTACGTTCGCTGCGTCCACGACCTGACTCCGGGAGAAATAGTACTGATAGAGAAACAAGGTGAAAAGTAAAGAAGGTAAATGACATGAAAGAAATAAAATTATATATCGGAATCATAGCAGTCCTGTTAACAGCAATGTTGACAGGCTGTTCTGACAGTATAGCCGACAGCGAACCTTCTAAAGACGAAACCGAAGAAGGTTACTACACAGCCAGTTTCAATGTATCCATCCCCAACTTCGAACAACAGGTAACCCGAAGCACCGTGTTCATGAATGAAGGAATTCAGAAAGACAGCATGAAACTCTTCTGCTTTGATAATGAAGGTCAGTTTATAGGTTTCGGCAAGGTTACAAAATTTGATGAAATCAAAGGATTCACAAGAGACAATAATGGTACAATTCATGATAATGGAGACATTCATCTGGATGGAAGCACAGAACCTCATAATTTCTTTGCAACCATACCAAACCAAACGTCCCGTATCCATCTGGTTGCCAACACTGGAAGCCAATACCAAACCATCAACTGGGGCAACCAGGCAAATTGGGTAGGTATGCATGAGAATATGCTCATGACTACATTTGAAACAGAACATGGTGAAAACCAGGCTGCCTATATACGCTATTGGGGATATATCAAGAAAGACTCTCCAGAAGAACTGAAAGAGTATCTGAAACCAGATAACAAAAAGAAAGATTATATCATTCATCTCATCAGAGACAGAGCGAAGATTTCTGCAAACTGGAGCGATTCGGTAAAGAAAGCAAATCCTGGTATAATAAACGACTTTAAAATGACAGTCATCAATGGTGTGGCTTACGGAACGCTGGCTCCCTTCAACAGAGACAGTCTGTTATTCAACCCTACTACAGGAGATGATGAGTGGGAATGGAAGGTAAATTATGTTACCCCAGCCATCAACACCCGAAGACTGAAAGGTGATGTTGGTCAGATGTTCAACCCGACAGGTGCTTTCGAAGAGCACAATCTGCCAACAGATCCTGCTAAAGTGATTTTATGGCATGATGGCCTCTATTACCTGATTTACTTACAGGACAGCAATAATAAGCCATACGCCATCAAGCGTAATTATGAATATAAAATCATCATTGATAAGCTGGATAAGAGCTATGGCAATTCTAATTCTGAGGTAGCATTGAAAAGTGCACCGGCAAACAACCCTTGGATTAGAGTAGAACAGATTGTACCGGGCGTTACTGATGGAAATTACGAACTGGCTATCGTCGGAGGTACTTATAAGACTGTAAATACAGGTGAAAATACTGAGCAGACGGTACAGTTCACTTATAAGGGTAGCGATGCCGAAACGAAGCAACCTACCGATTTCGAGGCTTTATGGACTGAGAATCTGACATACGCAACTGCAGATGCCCCAGTGGTTACCAACTATACTTATAACAAAGCTTCAAAGACCGGTACCGGTACCATCACCTATAGGCTGGACAAGATAGACAAGACGTGGCGAGAGGGCATCATACACCTCATCGACAAAGTGCATGGACTCAACAGAAGCATCCATCTCTATAGTGTGAGTGAGGCTAATTATGACTTCAAAAATGCCGTTAATATAAGTGCAACATTGAACAGCGAAGGAGATTTCACCATCACCATTCCTAAGGATTATCCTGACGGACTGCTGCCTGTGAATTTCAAAATCGCATCCAATGATATCAATCCAGAAGACTGGAAGGTAGAAATAGGTGATACTCAAGCCGAAACGGAAGGCAACTGCAAAACAGGCAGCTGGTTTACCTATAAGGCTGAAGTAATCAGGAGGAATTCAGGAACTCTTCTGGAGGAAGGAGAAAGAACCTATATATATACCTTTAAGTTGAGGAATGTGCGCAGCAATGCCAAAAAAGATGACAAGGGATGCTTCTGGCTGAAGGCTGATAACTTCAACCAAGGAAAGGCCAAGAAGTTTGAATTCACCTATAAGTAGTAAGTCTTAGAAAAGTTTAGTTCATATATCTGTATCGGGGCGCATATCGTTTCAAAATTTAAATGCCCCCAAATATCAATGAAATAGGTAATAAAATAATTATCATTTACTATACAAATAATATGCGGGAACCAATAAATTAAACTAGACTGGTCGTTGGAACTGTAGTTGCCGAGGTGATCTCACCTTCTATAGTTCCGCGGCTTTTTTTATATAAAAAACCTTGCCACTTTCAATTTTATTTTGTAATTTTGCACCCGTTAGTAATATCATTAATTCCAATATAAAGATGATGGCAAGATTCATATTCCTCAGTTTCTTCATGCTGGTTGGAGCCTTAGCCCCAACCAAGGCTCAGAACAGTTTCCCATACCCTGCTCTGCCAGACAGTCTGCGCAGCGTAGAGCAACGCGCAACATACCTGAGTGAGCACTATTGGGACAACTTCAACTTTTCCGATACCCTGGAACTGGCAAACAAGGAGATGGCAGAACAGGGCTTTGTCAACTTCATCGATATTCTGGCCCGTTTCGACCAGGAAATAGCCCAGAAGGGTATTGCTGCCTTTACAGCCAAAGCTTACCAGCAGAAGCCATCTAAAGAGAAGTTTGAAAGCCTCATCGAGCATTATTATGAGAACCCTGAGTCGCCCATGCGCAACGACAGGGTATATGCCCTATTTCTGGAAGACATGGCTAATTCGCCATACTTCGATGAAACCGAGAAAGAAAGAATAGGATTTAAACTGAAACAGGCAAGAAAGAACTTGCCTGGCACACAGGCTACCAATATCAGTTTTATGCAGGAAGACGGCAAGCCTCATCAGTTGAGCGATTACCGGGAAAAGAAGGTTATCTTATATTTCTACGATCCTGACTGCGAGAACTGCCACAAGATATCTGCATGGCTAGACAAACAGACAATACCAGCCGGCTTCAGTCTGCTCCGCATCGTAGCAGATAACCGCTTGAGCACGATTTACGGGCTCAAAGCCATGCCAACCATTTACCTGTTGGATAAAGAGAATAAGGTGATATTAAAAGACTGTACACCTGAACAGCTCATGGAAGCATTACGGGGAAATGAAAACAGAAAGTAAAACTAGACTGGTCGAAAGAAGCGACATCTGTTATTGAATAAACATATCATTTACTATCATTTGTCTTAACTTCGTATATTATATATCAACATACCATTCATTATAATTGTAACTTCATATCATTTATTATATATCTGAATTGCATTTTACTATTTATATGTATCTTAATTAGCTCGGGAAGAGTCATACTTCAACTTGAACTCCTCACGGGCGTGATCATTGCGCATTACAACAATCACATAGTCACCATCCTTAACTGTTCCTACCTTGGCAACAAGCGTATAATAACCATACTGACCAGACTTTCCATAATCACCTGTTTCGGTAATGATTAACTTCTTGCCAACCAACTGAGTTGCAAACTTGATATTTGTACCTTGGTCGAAGATTACATTCTTATGAGTCAGCATCAGCTGACCACCCGGAAGAACCTTGCAAACCAACTTCTCATCATTCTCAGCCTTACTGTTAGACTCCTCGCTTACGGCAGAGCCCGCAGTCATGGAATAGCTGAGCAAAGAGAAACCTGACTCATCGGTGGTAACGCGACTAACTGTTTCACCCATTTCATCGTCAGATGCACTGCAACTAACAAATCCTATTGTCATCATAGTCATAGCGATGACCATCATAAAATACTTCTTCATAGTTATACCATTTACTAATTGTTTTCATTATCATTTAAACCAGTCATCTTCAGATTCCAGCCTTTCGGCCATTACCATCCGATGCTTTTAAAAACAAACACCTTTCGGTTTAAATCATCTTTTACAATTACACAAATGATATGTTGGGAGGAGTGATATCATTTACTATTGGTTATCATTTACTATAGGGCTTATACCCCTCTTACATGTCCTGTTCTTTCGTTTGAACATTGCAAATATAGGAAAAAAGTCAATAGGATGCAAGTTCTCTTAGTTAAATAATGTAAAGATTTTCATGTTATCGTGCACAATACGCATTACATGCTGACAGATTGTATGATTGCGAGAAAAAAGGGGATAAAACAAAAGCGGGAACCCTTTCGGATTCCCGCTCATATCTTGTGTTGTAAAATCTCGAAGATTAGTCGAGGTTAGCCAACTTGTTGTCAGAATGAAGAACATCCTTGATCTTGTGGCTATAGAGGTCAACCATGTACTCACGAGCCTTACCGCAGTACTGACGTGGGTCGAAGTACTCTGGGTGAAGAGCCAATGTCTCACGAACACCTGCTGTGAAAGCAAGACGAGAGTCAGAGTCGATGTTGATCTTGCAAACAGCGCTCTCAGAAGCCTTAGTCAACTGCTCCTCTGGGATACCAACTGCATCTGGCAACTTACCACCGAACTTGTTGATGATTTCAACATACTCCTGAGGAACTGAAGAAGAACCGTGGAGAACGATAGGGAAACCAGGAAGCTGCTCCTCAACTGCTGCCAATACGTCGAATGCCAATGGAGGAGGAACGAGGTGACCAGTCTTAGGGTCACGTGTGCACTGCTCTGGCTTGAACTTGTAAGCACCGTGAGAAGTACCGATAGAGATAGCCAATGAATCAACACCTGTACGTGTAGCGAAATCTACAACCTCCTCAGGCTTTGTATAGTGAGACTCCTCAGCTACTACG
>OIQP01000496.1_pt1 | contig 8843 bp, 5 predicted proteins | sample 1586001 | NCBI WGS metagenome assembly OIQP01 (sample SAMN02675048, study PRJEB24791) | human gut metagenome, SKBSTL034 | isolation source: stool | host: Homo sapiens | place: USA
ACCCAGATTGAAGCATAAAAGCCTGTAAACAAGGCATGAAGAAAGCCACGAGTGAAGCCAAACGGCGCGTCCGTACCGACACAGGCTTGGCGATACTTAAACGTCAAGAATGCACCCAACACCGGACTGCCTATCAGCATGACCATAAAGAGCGTTGAGAAAAACGGATTGTAGAAGGACCACTTAAACACTGCCAAACTGGCTATACCGAAGAGTCCCAGCACAATGCCATTCTGCATCGCATATTGGTTTACCTCGCGAATTATTTCATTATTGCTTTGCATCAGTAGGATTTCATTAGAGGGTTTCAGACTCTATTAACAAGGCGCAAAGATAATGCAATTCGTTTGCAAACTCCCGCTTTGCCAAAAGTTATTTACCAAAGGAAAGAGAGGCACACAAAGAACCTATCAGGCAGAACAACCCACCTGTTAGCAGACAATTCTGCTTGTTTAGACCGCTCTGTCCTAACTGCTTATTCTTGCCATCAGAAGAACAAACTTACTACGGGAACAGGGAAGATGCGGTGTGTAATGACACACCATTACGAACAAGTCCACTCGCAGAAGTTCAACCCGTTGGTTAAGTAGGTGTTGAAAATTAGTTATACATAAAATTGCGTTGTTGTATATACAAGCAACTGGACTGAACGATATAAAATAATTTTCAGCACCTACTTATAGTAAAATAGTAAGCCCTAAGCAGATGCTGTCGGAACCAGTTAACGGTTCTATTCAGAACCAACCTGATTAACTCCGTTAACGAGGGTGTACACATCTTCGAAGCCCCTTCTGTTTTCAATTTCATCTACTCGTAACCCTCTCATACATTCTTTCCATGCTTCTCATCGAATATTAAACTCACACAAATGCTTGTTGTTTCCTGCCGTACGGACGACTTCAATCAGCTGGGACTATAGATCCTACCTTCGGTATAAGTAGGATGAAACAAATGAAAAGCTGAACATTTCTATTCCAGGAATAGGTTGAAATCTGCGAAACTACAGCCATCCTCCCCTCCTAAACAGCTCACAACTGATACCACTTTATCCCCTACTTCTGCTGGATCAGGTTTACACCTGCAAAACGATTCATACACCGACCAACTGAATGGATCGGAATGCTACAAATAGCTGAGTGGATGCCCTAGTACAGAGGTCACAAGTTGGATGAATGATTTCTTGAGTTGAGGTTAAATTGTTTATGGAGAAATTGGTATCTTTGTTCCTGAGAGGGGAAATAGATTGACCTATAAAAAAAACACATCCCCCTATAAGGAAGAATATATTGAATGTAGACACTATATTTTCTCTACTTCGGGAGTAATATCTTTATCTATAATCAAAAACATTCCCCATCAATGGGGAACCTTATTTGTACTTTATGTGATTATCTCCACCCTTTAGGAATAAATTCTTGTATTCATCCTAAACAAGATTCTCACATAGGGTATAAATACTTTTCTCAATGAAAAACAATTTCTCCCCTGTAGGGGAAAATAGTTTTGATTCAGTAATCTATTCTTCACTCCCTACCAAGCGCGAATCAAAGAGGTTCAAACCTGTACCATCGGACGATGCAGACGAGGAAGTCAATTGTTTTTACCTATGCTGACGGCTATCAAGGGAATGACGTTACAAACGTTCGACTTGTGTAAACAGCTCGGCCGACAACGACTTTGGGGAACACAACCTATTCGTTGGTGCCTCGCAGAGGGAATAGCAACACGTTTATCCGTTGCACAAAGGCTCCGAGGTAAAATGATTATTACGGTTGACTTATGCCAACAGGTATCGGGCATGCAGGTTGACTATCTGCAAATCCTTCACCACACAAAGCTGAGCGTTGTTCGGCAGTAAAAAGTCTTCCCGATTCGCTTACAAAGAGAATATTCGTTCGTATTACAAACTTCACACATTCATGATGTCTAAGATATCCTACCTTCGTCTACGTGACCTCCAGAACTATGTGCACAGTTCCTTCCATGCTGCAGGCGTCAGTTATTTCACGGAAGCAGCTACGTCAGAGGCCATGTTAACTCCCTACTTCACCCGTTGGCGAGCTGCATTCGAACACGAAGACCAAGCCTTACAGGCTATGCGCAAAAGCGCCGATTTGCTCGAAGCCCACACGTACAACAAAGTGCGCTATAATTGTCTGGCTGCCATCCGTAGTGCCATACGTACGCATGCAAGCTGCCCCCAATCGCCGGTCTACAATCAAGCACTCGATGCGCACAATGTTTTCAACAAGAACAAGACGCGAATGAATGACAACATAGACCGTCTGTCGAGTATTATTTATCACCTGGCGGCTTATTGTTCTACGCCCGAAATGGTGCCGTTCTTGCGCTTTATCGGCATGACAGAAATCTTTGCCAGTATGCAAGAAGCGGACCAAAAGGTATTGGAAGCATTGGCTCGCCATGATGAGGTTTCAACAATGCACCCGACCGGTGAAGTCGTGGCTGCACGCCGTCAATGCGACCAGACTTACCAACAGTTTATCCAAGCGCTCCGTTCACTCCAATATCTTCACCCAGGCCGCTTCGACGACTTGGCAGAAGGTTGGAACCAGACCGTCGTGCGCTACCGCACGGCCCTACGCATCAGGCAAGCTGTCGCTGCAAGTGCACGAAATGAAGCGGCTGCTACTGAAGACGCTGAGAATGCTACCCGCAGCGAGAACGATACGAAGGAGGCTATACAAATTGCCAGCAACTCTGATATGAACAGCCGTAAATAGGCAAAAAGAATGGTTGATTGGAGGGAATACAGCGTAAGCAAGAGGCTATCTGCTGGCTAATCAATCCAATCGTTACTACATAAGGTTCAATCCGTTTACTAAACCCATAGAGCGAACAAGCTGTTGTCCAACGAACGCGATTACCCCATACGAACACACTACAGCAACGAAGTAGCAAGCAAGTCTGTGTACTCATTCCGAAAAAACTTTCTACTTTTGCAATCATTTTGAAGAACTACGTTCTATTAGGTGTGTGTCTACACGCTGCGTCCTCCCCTTATTTCTTGAAAATTGGATCTATTGGGACGTTTTTCTTTTTTGGGGCTGGTTCTATTTATTATCAGTTCATAAGTTGAAGGTTGAAGCGTTTTTGTTGAAAGTCACTGGCTTGATAAATAAACTTCAAACTCATAAGCCTCCTAAACTATAATTAATAGAATATCCCTTTATACTGTATTTAAAAACCCCTTCGAAACTCGATTACGATGTTCTTAAAAAGATTCTCGCTTACATTTGCTCTGTCCCTGTGTTTTCTGCTCCAGGCTTTCGCACAAGCTGGAATGACAGACAGCCAGGTCATACAGTTTATGATGAAAGAGCAAGAACGAGGTACGAACCGTTCTGAAATTGTCACCAAACTTATTGAGAAAGGTGTTCCCATTGAGCAGATCCGTCGCATACAAAAGAAGTATGAGAAGCAGCAAAACGGTTCGGTTGTAGGTGCTAAGGACATTAGTGGAGTGGACAAGAAAAAACGTACTCGCACCTATAATGGCGAGGAACGGGAAGATATCAAGGGCATCAACCAACGTAAAGGCGAGCACCAGAATATCAAAGAAAGCACGCTTACTGAACGCCAACGTAAACGCTTAAAAGCACGCCGTGAACTCGAAATGTCAGAAGAAATTGATGGTCTTCTTCCCGATACCGTCAGTGATTTAGACTATATTTATGGTAGCGAGGAAGACTTGCTTCAGACGAAAGAAAAGTCAAGGATGAAGGTCTTTGGCCGCAATATCTTCAACAATCGCAACTTGTCTTTCGAACCCAATATGAACATTGCCACACCGGCTGACTATCGTCTCGGTCCTGGCGACGAGGTATTTGTTGACGTATATGGAGCCGCACAGGAACGTTTCGAGTGTACGGTTACACCTGAAGGGGTGATTGTGATTGACACCTATGGTCCTGTTCGAGTTGACGGGTTGACGGTTGCACAAGCCAATCAACGCTTGAAGGCAACATTGGGACAACGTTATTCCAGTTCGAGAATCGAATTAACGGTCGGACAAACCCGTACCATTACCGTGGACGTAATGGGCGAAGTAAAGGTTCCGGGAACCTATACGCTCTCGGCCTTCTCTACGGTATTCAATGCCCTCTACATGGCTGGCGGTACGAACGACATCGGTACACTCCGTAACATCAAGATCTACCGACACGGCAAACACATTTCGACATGCGATATTTATGACTACATCCTCAATGGCAACATGAAGGGCAACGTACGCCTTTCTGCGGGCGATGTCATCATTGTAGGCCCCTACGAATGTTTGGTTAACATCACGGGTAAGGTTAAACGACCGATGTACTACGAAATGACACCGAAGGAAAGTGTCGGTACCTTAATTAAATATGCAGGTGGCTTCACGGGCGATGCCTACCAAGGCAATGTGCGCCTGATGCGCAAATCAGGGGGTGAACTCTCTGTATATACCATCGATGAGTTTGACCGCAATGCCTTCCAAATTATGGATGGTGACTCCGTATCGGTTGACAGCACGCTGAACCGTTACCGCAACATGGTCGAAATCAAGGGAGCAGTGATGCGTCCGGGTATGTTCCAAATGGATGGAAGCATTACCACCGTTCGCCAGTTGATTGAGGCTGCAGGTGGACTGAGTGAAGACGCTATGACTGCCCGTGGTACCATTCACCGTCGCCGCGAAGACCGTACACTCGAAGTTATTGCCGTCGACATCAAAGGCATCATGTCCCATAAAGTGGCCGATGTATCGTTGAAGAACGAGGACATTTTCTTCGTTCCTTCCAACAAACTTTTGCAAGAGGAACGTGTGCTGACCATTACCGGCGAAGTCAATTATCCGGGTACCTATGAGTTCGCGGAGAATACGACGCTCGAAGACTTTATTCTTCAGGCTGGAGGCCTGAAGGACGCAGCGTCGATGGTCAAGGTCGACGTGTCACGACGCATGCGCAACCAGGAAGCTCGCAAAGCCAGTTCACAAATTGCCCAATCCTTCAGTTTCTCGTTGAAAGAAGGCTTTGTCATTGACGGCACACCGGGCTTTGTACTTGAGCCCTTTGATGAAGTTTTTGTTCGTCGTTCACCCGGTTACGTAGAACAACAACACGTGAGCATCGAAGGAGAAATCGCGTTTGGTGGAACCTACGTACTCAACAACAAGGGTATGCGCCTCAGCGACTTGGTTAAAGCAGCAGGTGGTTTGACCAACGAAGCCTATGCGCTCGGTGCACACTTGGAACGAACGCTGACACTCAGTGAAAAGATCAAGCAAGAATCAATGGTTAAGCTTGCCGTCAGCGGGGACTCCATTGATATGAAGAAGTTGGAATTGGACGATACGCAACTCGTGGGTATCAACCTCGAACAGGCTCTCAAGCATCCAGGTTCCAACACCTGGGATATTGTGCTCCGTAAGGGTGACCGCCTGATTATCCCGCAGTATAGCAATACGGTATCCATTAACGGACAGGTGCTCTATCCCAATACGGTGGCTTACAACGAAGGTAAAAAACTGAGTTACTATATTGACCAAGCGGGTGGTTATGCCAAACGTGCCTTACGCAAGCGCGTCTTTGCTGTCAATATGAATGGTACCGTAACCCGTGTACGTTCGGCAAAGGACATTATGCCAGGCTGTACGATTGTCGTACCTTCGAAGGCACGTAAACGCGGTATGTCTATCGCTGAAATGTTGTCTATTGGTAGCATGACAGCAACGCTCGGTACGGTCATCGCGGCCTTTACAAAGTAAACAATCACAACAAAGGAAAAGGCGGTGAACTTACTACGAAGTTGTTCACCGCCCTTTTTACTATACGTGGATAGAGAAAATCTATATGCGATCAGCATTCTTCCCACACAACCCTGTGCTCATCCTAAAGGTAGAATGTCGAAAGACAACTGTCGCATGTGGAGACAATCAAAAGTTCACGCCCCTTATTCCTGTATAAATAGTCATCATCATGAAAGACCTCCATATCCTTGTATGCTGTCACAAACCCGACCGGGTTGTTGACAATCCGCCCTATTATCCCATTCACGTGGGTAAAGCCAATTCGGCTCACACACTCCCCTGTCCCGGCGATGATGAAGGTGAGAATATCAGTGAAAAGAATCCGACCTTCTGTGAGTGTACGGGGCTATATTGGGCTTGGAAAAATCTACATGATGTACAAGCAGTGGGTCTTTGTCATTATCGCCGCTACTTCGACTTTCACGGACAGGGGTTGTCTGAAGTGCCCTATACTGTATTTCCAGCAGAGCGCATGCTGTCATTGAACTATGAAGTTCCACAAACAGTAGTCTCAGCTGTCATAAAGCATGACACCATTGTCCTGGCAAAGCCAGAATTTGTGCCTTATACATTGGCTCAACATTATGAACTTTGCCATAACGAACGCGACTGGAACATCTTAGGACAGATTATTCGGGCCAAATCTGACGAAAAATATTTCAGAGCCTACCAAATATATGGCAATCAAAGAAATTCCTTCAGCCCGTACAATATGTTTCTGATGAATCGGAACAACTTTGACCGCTATTGCCAATGGCTTTTTACCATTTTGGAAGAAGCGGAGCACCGCATTGACATCTCTGAATACACACCTTATCAAAAGCGAATATTTGGCTTTATGGCGGAACGTCTGCTCAATATATGGGTGCTTGCCGAACAAAAGAAAGTACACTATTTCCCGGTCATTACACTGGGAGAAGGTATTCCACAAATCAGCCGTTGGAAATACCTGGGTTATCGGCTCTTTGGACACTGGATAGCACAAACCAATCTGCCATACCACTGGCGTAAATGCCACCGCATTGTCAAATAGTGATTATCCTAAAACATACCACATTTTTATACACATCGCATCACATGAACCAGTTTGATCTGAAAACATTTCTTCATACCCTTCTACAAAGTAAGAAACGCATCCTACTCAACTGTATCTATGCGTTAATAGCCGGGCTTATCATAGCTTTCAGTATTCCCAAGACCTATTTAGCAAACGCAAGTCTTGCTCCTGAAATGGGCAATGATGAAATGTTGGGCGGTGGAGCTATGAGTTCACTTAGCTCATTGGCGGGTATTAATCTTAATAAACAAGGCGACGCCATCGGACCAACGCTTTATCCGGATGTCATCTCGTCCAATGCCTTTCTTGTTGACTTACTTTCGGTCAAAGTGAAAACCAAAGAAGGCGAAGCTCTTACTTACGCCGAATACCTCAAAAACAAAATACGCAGCCCTTGGTGGGCATGGCCAAAGAAGCAACTGACAAAGCTTATTGGAAGTATCTTAAGCAAAGACAGCCAAAAACGCAAGGAGGGAGAAGCTATCAATCCCAAACAGCTGACGCTCGAGGAAGAAATGATGCTGGAAAATATTCGCGGACAAGTGTTCTGTGTAGTCGACGAAGAAAATGGCATCATTAACCTCTTTGCTTATTCACAAGACCCCAGTGTGTCATGTCTGTTGGTTGATTCGGTCTCACGACACCTGCAAAACTTCATTACGCATTACCGCACCAACAAGGCTCGTAACGATTTGGCATATTATCAGAAACTGGAAAAAGAAGCCTACGTGAAGTACAATGAGGCAAAAGAAAAGTACGCAACGTATTGTGACCACCATATGAATGTGACGCTCCAGTCTATTTTGTCTGAACGTGAAAGTCTGGAGAACGAATTACAAATTGCCTTCAACGCATACTCTACGATGAAGCAACAGGTGCAGATGGCACAAGCCAAGGTACAAGAAAAGACACCTGCTTTTACGGCAGTCCAAGAGTCAAGCGTTCCCAACAAAGCTGATTCACCCAAAAAGATTTTCATTCTTATGGGGATGATTTTTGTCGCATTTGCAGGCACTATTTGTTGGATTTATGTCAAACTCCTCTTCTTTACGAAAGAGAAACCTGTTGAAGACCATGCCTTGACAGAAGCCCTGCAGAATTAAGTGACTTACTCGCAGGCATAGCATCATGTACCACTTCATAAGTCTCCATTACATCACATTTAATACATGAATCGCATTAAGTTGGACAATATTGACTGGGTTAAGATGGGCGGGAATATCTTATTCTCGCTCCTTGTCTTTATCATCATGGTAGACCCGACCAATAGTGTCCTGCACCTGAAGGATATTCTCTTCATCCTGCTGGTGGGATATAATATCCTCTTCTTCAAGCCCGATTTCAGTTTACTGCCTTTGATATTAGGTGTATATATAGCCTTAATGCTCAGTCTCATCTTTTCAGAGATGCAAGCGACCCATATTGACATGGTCTTCTTTATCGGTATGCTTAAGGCTTACGCCCCGCTCATTCTGCTCCTGTGGGTACGCCACTACGATATTTTGAAACTTTCTATTGCACCAGCAGCACTCATGGGGGTAATCATAACGATTATCTATATAGCCGTAGCCAGTAGCGAACTCATCGAGTTCTTCGTATATAAATTTGTTTCTGCCCACAATGACATGATTAAGATGTCAGAACGACACTTTCTGGGCTTCAAAATTTATGGTATGTATTATAAGAGCATGGTTACGCTACTCCTACCCTATGCTTGGTGTACCTACCACTTGTTGTACGGCAATCGTCGTCACAGGCTTGGGTTAGCACTGATTTGCGTCTTATTGACATTCGCATTCTTTACCAGCGGTACACGCTCAACGATGCTTGTACCGCTGGCTCTAGTGGGTGTATTACTGTTTAGTAACATGAATCATTATCCACGGGCACGTTATTTTATTTATCCTGTAGCAGCCTTCTTCTGCGTTTTCTTTCTTTTAATTCTGACTCTCTTGGCTTCCGACAAGGGAGAGTCTTCCA
>OIQP01000507.1_pt1 | contig 8719 bp, 9 predicted proteins | sample 1586001 | NCBI WGS metagenome assembly OIQP01 (sample SAMN02675048, study PRJEB24791) | human gut metagenome, SKBSTL034 | isolation source: stool | host: Homo sapiens | place: USA
CGCTTTTTATGTTAATCTGTCTAACAATTCTGGTATCGTTGGACTTGAAATGTTTGAAGAACCCGGAGATTACATGGAGTATTCACAATTTGAGGTTTTTCAAGTGGTTGAATCTGGATGTGCTTTGGCTCATGCCGATGACTCTTTTGGTGCAATTGTATTCATTATTCCAAATAAAAATCAACAATTTTACGATGAACAAAAGATTGTTCTTAAAAAAGACCAATGTGCACAACGTGTCGGAACGTATAAGTATAGTACCAAAATGGAAATAGAAAAAACTGTCCCAGCGATTAGGATAGTTGATGGCGTTGAATTACCGAAATCAAATAATTCTGCTTCTAATAACAAGAATGCGGGAAAGACCTTGTTTGATAAGCCTGGTGATTGTGTAAGCCGAAAGAATTTTGAAGTACAGGAGGTTTTGGAGTCAGGAGATGCTATTGCGCTGGAAATAAGAGAAACCATTTCGGGGCATGTATTAACTTCCGACTTAGAAGTCTTAATATTAGCTCAAGAGGGCAGTAATTTTTACAATAAACAAATAGTTAAAGCTCCACAAGGCAAATGTGCAAGACAAATCGGTAACTACAAGTATCAAGAATATGGTAACACAAAAGTAATTCCTATAATTGCTTTCAAATAAACAATAACTGTTCTATGCCATTCGCACCATTCATATTTCTTATTTGCTTGGTGGCAGGTATTGCTTACCTTATCTATGTCAAGCGGAAAGAGCGTGAACTCATTGAGCAGGTTACGCCCATTACTCGTGGCGAATGGTCGGAGCGCAGAGTGGTATTGAAACTTCTGAAAGCGGGTATCAACCCCAAAGCCATATTTCACGACTTATACATTCAGAAGCCGAACGGCACTTATACACAAGTCGATGTAGCCGTTGCAACCAAGGTGGGCTTAATCGTTTTTGAGGTAAAGGATTACAGCGGTTGGATTTTCGGCAATGAACACCAAAAGTATTGGACGCAGTTACTGGCATACGGCAAAGAAAAGCACCGCTTTTACAACCCCGTAATGCAAAATGCCGGACACATTCAAGCTATCAGACAATGTTTGTCGCAAAATCCGGGCATACCGATTTATTCCGTTATCGTATTCTTCGGAAGCAGCGAGTTTAAGGATATTACTTGTAATGCAGAAAACACCTTTATAATATATCCTCGCTCTATCCGACAGGTCGTATCGGATATTATGATGCAGCCCAACGCCAATTTCGGGAATAAGTACGAGATTATGAACTTATTCACCAAAGGAGTACAAAACGGAAATGACTCGATGATTGTTTCTTCACAAATCAATTCTGCTGCATATTATGGTCGCAAAACGCCACAGTCCACTTATACCATATCTTTCAACTCATTATTCCGTTTTCGTGGTTTTTCACACAGAAGAAAATTTTGGTAACCCACTATTAGCGTATTAAATAAAAAGAACATATAGCGAGAATTGTCAAGTAGGTATCTGACATTAGTGTTCGTCACATTTTTATTCCGTTCTCTTGCATACGTTCAATCTTCCAATCATACGCCCCCTCTGCAACATCGCCCACCTCTTTGAGTGTGTGGCGATGTTTTATTTCATCAAAAGGCTGTCTGTGTTCCGTATAGCCACACAACCAGTCACCAATAGCCTTTTGCATTTCTGTCGTTTCCCCATATTCCTGCATCACGCTCTTGATGTCAGCGGCTTCGGATGGAGAAAAGATTGACTTGTACTGCTCTGTCCCGAAATGGATAATCGCATCAACGGCTCGCTTGAACACCTCGCTTGCTTGGTAGAGAATATCGGCAATGACATTCAGAATTTTCTGGCTGGCTTCCAATGCCCCCTGCAACAAGCGGATAGTATTGTCTTTCTTCTTCGTGGCTGTGAGAATTGCTTGGCTGATGCGCTGCTGTATGTCTGCTTCCTGTTCTTGAAGCTGTCTGACAGCCTCGTTCCTTTCTATGATTGATGAGCGGCTTTGCGCCAATGCCTTGTCTCGCTCGGCTTCGGCACTTTGCTTTGCTTCGACCAGTGTCTTTGTCAGTTCTTCCACCTTGTTTTTTACGGCATTTGGAAAGGCTTTCTTGATGCGCTCGATTTCGGTTTTCAGTTGGGCGTTTTCCTTTTCAACCGCTGCGGATTTACCGACACCGACAATACTGCCGACACTATCCAGTATGCTGTCCATTTTAGCCTTGCGCTCGTCTTTGAGCTGCCTTTCCTTATCGGCAATCTCATTGTCAAGTGAAAGGCTGTATTGTTTTTTCGCCTTGTTCTTGCCCTCAATAGATTGTCGCTCGGCTTCGGCTTTCTCCTTGGCGGCAAGGGCGGCATCCTTTTCGGCTTTGACCTTTTCGGCTTCCTGTTTCTGTTTGGCGATGATGAAGTCGTTTCGTTCCAAATGCTCCTTGCCTGTCAGCTTCTTTGAGATGCCCCTCTGCATCTCCAGACACTCAGCCAAAACGGTCTGCATTTCGCACATGGCTTTCTCGTCCAGCTTGCAGGATTTGCCTGTTTCGTGATTCATCCAGTCCCAGACGATATGTGCGTGAGGATTGGGCTTCCAAGTGGCAATGTCTTCGGGATTGCTGTAATGCCCCTCGTCACGGTGGATGAACACTTGCAGGGGTGTGATACCCCAGCGTTCCTTGCACACCTCGCAAAAATGCTTTAACTGTTCCATTGTGGTATCTTCCTTGATTACCACCACGCCCTCTTTGAGCGGAGTGCTGCCACGGACAATGGTCACCTTCCCGGTCTTTTTGTTCACCCGTTCACGGTCTTTGGTCTGCATCGCCCGACCTGTCTTTTCCTTGACCATTACGGCTATCTGATTGTAGCGTTCAGTAAGCGATGTATTTCTAAAGTCAGGTGCTACCCATGCTTCGTTTTTCGGCATGAGGTCAGTGCGTATATAGAACTTTTCTTTGTTGATACGGGTAAGGTATTCTGCTGTCCGTCTGTTATGGGGTTCGCTACTGCCGATGTTGCAGGGCTTGATGTTGATGGATGTCTTCTGTGCCATAAGTTTACTTTATTCGGGTTTCACAATGGGTTATTAGGGCAGAGCCTTAATCGGAGGGTGCAGGGAGAGGGTCACTTCCTGCTCCGGGTTCTTAGGGGTGGAAGCCACTGAGCGGAGTTTCCAAAGAGAGGGTCACTCTTTGGTCGGGTTGCATAGGGCTGACAGTCCTTGCCGGGTTCTTAGGGTAGCGTCCTAAGTGGGACGGGGCAACGCCCAGCCCCTCGGGAGAGCCCACAACTGCGGAAGCGAAGCGTGTAGTTATAGTGGGCTATATCAGGGCAAGCCCTGTCTGTCACATCACGACAACTCAGCTACCTGCACATACTGTATTTCTTTTCTGGCATATAATACTCCTTGTCTGCTGCTATGTGGTTCAACACATCTTGCAGTCGGTCGAGTTGTTCATGGTCAAGCACACGGATGGCATTGATGGTTATCTTCTGTGTGGCAATCTTCCGGTGTGCTATGGCGGTTTCGTTCATCGTTCCGTCACCGTTCGCATGAACAGAACGGAGATAGTCATTGACCGCTTCCGTCTGTTCCTTGCTGGGATATGGTGCTGCCCATTTGTCTTGAATATAATCCACCATTTTGCTGACAGCATTTGCCAAAATCAGGTCTTGTTGTTTGATAGATTGTATCAGCTCTATTTTCTTCATACAAATATCATTTAAGTTGGGTTTTACGATTATTTATTCCATAGTTGATTTTGTTGACTTTGTTGAAGATGATTCAAAAAAGAGGGAAAAGAAAATTAAAGATGCAGTACACAATCTTTTTTCTTTTTTGGAAGGCAAAACTCTTTGTTGAAGTTTGTTGAGGGTGTTGTTGAATAGTAACCCTCTTATTTATACTTCTTCCCTTATGTTTCATCATATTCAACAACCTCAACGATAATCTTTCAATTTTTCACGGGTAACGGTATAAAAGCGTCCCACCTTTTTGGACGATGCAGAATACTTCTGTCCCGGCAGCACGGATATTTGATAGGTGGAGTAGGACAGCGCATTGGATGCTGGCTCCAGTTTCCAGTACTGCTGCAGAACATTCCTCACCTGATGACGCTCCATCTTTACCATAGAGTAATTGAACAACGCTAACAAGTCGTTGATACAGAAATCTACCACATCCACCTGCATTGTGTCCATGATGTCAAGCAACAGTTCTGCCATATCAAGTTCAATGCGACTGCGGTTGCAACGGATGATTTTCTCCAATGCTTCCGTGCGGATGAGTGAAGGAGAAAACCACATACGGTTTTCTTCTTTGGTGGTTAGATTTCGATGTTGTAGATGGTACAGAAATGCAGGTATCTCATCTTGCAGTTTCTGAAGAAAAGAGGTGTCGTCTTTTCCCAACCTACTAATCTTTCTTACCCAATAGCGTGTCTCCTCTGGCTCAATGTAAACAGGGAAATTCTCATTGTTGGAACACAATACGAATTTGGCAAAGAACTGCACTTCATAGCGGTCTTTGCCCTTTGCCTCCATCTTGTATGAGTGTGCCGTACTGAGGTTTTTCAATCGTTCACTATCTTCCCTACGGTTGAGTAGCACCTCGTCCACCACTATCATCAGTTTACCTGCCCAGTCGGCATTAAACTGGCTCCGAAAGTCCTCATTGGTGTTGAAGGTCACGTTCTCTTGAAACAACGCTTTCAGAAAATTCAGGAACGTACTCTTACCCGTGTTCCGTTCCTCCGACACTAATAGAAGTATCGGTAACTTCTGCGTTGGTTTTAGGTACAACAGTTGAAGATAATCCATTCCCAATTTATATTGCTCACCAAAGATGTGTTCAATCAAGGATTGTATATGATTAAACTCACCTTCTTTTGGAATGTGGGTTATTGGCTCATAGAGATTATAAAAGTTATTCACGTTTAATTGGTAATCTGTATGACTTGGCATAGTGCAGAATCCGTCATATTTCGGAATGAGTGCCGCTTCATCCTTGCCGTGGTCTAATCGGAATACGCTCATTTTCCATTCAACCCGCATTTTGCGGAATGATCCATTCATCATTGGCTGATTGATAATACGAAACAAGGTTGTACCGATACGGACATACTCTTCCTCGATATTCTCAATTTTTCCACTTGTAGGAGTAACAAGTGCATTATCAATCTTTTCCATAACCAGATATTTTGTTGGTTTCCCCCAAGATGCGCTTCACGTCTGAGAAGCGGTATCTTACTTTGTTTCCCACCTTGATTGCTTTCAGGTAGTTGCGCTTGTTCCAAAGCCATAAGGTGGTGTCGCAAACGCCACACATTTCCTTGACTTCCTCACGTGTCAGCAGTTTATCTTCATTGGTGGCTTTGAGTGCAACAGCCACTTCATTCACTGCGCGACTAATAAGTTCATCAGAGAAGTGGCGTAAATCTTCACTCGTAATCTCCAATTTGATATTAGCTGTGCTATTGGAGATGATTTGCATTAAATCTGTCATAGCATATATGTGCTGCCATAGTCCGACACAATCACTTTGGCAGCATTATAAATGATTGCGCCACCGCTCCGACATTGGAACGATGGCGCAAAAGTATAAATGTAATTCGCTATAATTCAACAATCTACATTTCGCTATTTTCGCTGAAATCATAAACGAAAGAAACGAAATGTAAGGTAATCAATTTGGTTCGTCTGAAAATGGTCTTATCTCAATGTCAATACTGGATTTTGAACAAGTTGGTCTATAACTGGATGGTAAATGGCTCCATCAGTAACCGCTGTAATTGTCGTAACTTTATTGCCTCCATCTTTCGATGAAGCGCCACAATGGTAAATTTGTTCATCAGCCGTTTGGTAATCAATGACAATATACCTGTCGTGGAATATTCCCCCAGACGTTTGCAGCGAAATGGTAACATTGGGATATTCACGGCAGAAATCGTTAAACTCGGCTTGGTGCAACCTATTACCGATATTGTCGGAGAATACTCCAACATTCACATTAGCCGGAACATCTTTAAGGAGAACCAATGTCTTCAATCCGATGTAATTATCAACTACAAATATCGTTTTCTTGGCGGTTGCATAAATCTGTTGGTAAGCCAAATCCGATTCAACAGGTTGCCCATTGAGTATCAACCAACCTCTCCTTACTGAAGGATTGCCAAAATCAAGCATGACATTTGCCAGTTCCGACTTCGTAACGACATTACCCAAAGCACCTATTATATCGGCAACTTTGTCATCAACGGCTGATAGGGATTTGCGCAAATCAAGCAGGTCTTGTGTGTTTTGGGTTGTCTGCAAGGACAGTTGCAGATACTCCCTTTGCCCCAATAATGGTTGATTATCTACGATATAGTCTTTCATCTGTTTGAAGATGCGAATCAAAGCCTTACTTTGCTTGGTTGCCAAATCTCCTTTTAGAACAGTCATAAGCATATATATACCTTGTTCCGTGAAGGCATAAGGGTTGTATCTACGACCGCCCCAACTTGAGGTGGAATTTTTGCACCTCAAGATTTCACACTCTTCATCGGACAACTGAAACATGAAGTCTTGCTCAAACTTTTCAATGTTGTTCTTTACTTGACGGTTAAAATCTTTGGTGCTATAGCCATAGATTTTGGCTAAGTCCATATCCAGCATTACACGAACACCTTTAATGCTGTATATATAACCTTTCAGATATTCAGCATTGATTTCTTGGGCGATGATATCTTTATCCATATCATTAAATTAAATAGGTTCATACTTTTAGTTATTTACTTCTGTGAGGTAAGTCTTCCACTCATTGATAAGCGACCGTTCAATACCATTGTCTTTTATTCTCCCTCTGTTTGTACTGTCATTCAACTTCTTTATAGAAATTTGAAGGTTTCGCACAGTCTTCAAATCGCAATTCGGTAGTTCATTGGCAAGTAGCTTATGGAATGTTGTCACATCGCAGCCTGTCAGAAGTTCTTCCTCTTGAAGGGCAAAATACAATCGTGCCAAATCGGTGCCTGTGTGCTGCGTTGAAACTCTCAATTTTATCTTCTCCAAAATCTGTTCTTGATTTCCGTGAAGATAATCTTTCAATGTGCGTGATGGCTGCTCACTTGTTGACGATTTTTCTTCGACAGGTTTATCATCAAAAGACAATCTATCAATGGTTGTTTCTACGACACAATCATCCTCAATAGCCTTTTTCTCCTGATGGAAATTCTGCCAATCCTCTTTTGTTCGCATTTTGTTACGAATACTACTGTTGATAACTACTTTAATCATTATAGCAGCTATCTTTTTCTCAAAAAAGTTGTTCGCTGGGTTATGTGTTTCTGCTTCTAATTGGGTGACCATAGTTTCATAGCACTTGCCGTAATAAAGCCATGCCAACATTGCAGGAGCTATTGAATCGTTTTGCAAATTGCGAAACTCCCCAACCAATAATCTTGCAGCATCGGCATCTGCCGAATAACTTTGCAGACGGTGTTCGTCAGCAAGGTCTCCATGACACTCGTTTTGATATTTACGCATCATTTGAGGGGTGAGTTTCCAACCTAATTTGAAAACCTTTTGCAAACCAGTTGCTGATTTGTTGTTCACTTCAGCAACGAATCTGTCGTATTCTTCCGGATGGCTGTTGAGCCATTCTTTAACATCCTGTTTGAATTGTTCGAAATCTTGTTTTGCCATAGTCTTTCCTTTATTAGTCCAACAAGTGAACAAGTTCTTGTTTCATTTCCTCGTCAATCTCCCTATATCGGCGAAACGCTTTGCTACCTTCCTTGTGTCCCGATACTGAAGAAACAAGATCTGGGTCTTTCACCTTCTTATACATATTACCAATGAATGTCTTTCGGGCAGTATGCGTGGTTACGACTTCATACAAATACTTCTGTTCAGGATTGCGAGTAAGTGGGTTAAGCACTGTGACAACCCTGTCAAGTCCGGCCAATCGGAACGCTTCTTTGATGGCTTGATTATATTTCTGTTCTGATATAAAGGGAAGTAGGGTTGCGCCTGCGTAATCTTTGTAACGTTCAAGTATGGTTTTCGCAACACTATTCAGTGGCACTCTTATTGTTCGGGGATTATGGCTGCGTGTCTTTTCTTGTATATATTCCAACGCTCCGTTCACGATGTTTTTCTTTGTGAGCTTATAAAAATCGCCCACACGACAACCTACAACAGATTGGAACCCAAAGTCTTGTTGAAAGGCAAGAAAGGAACTATCAAACTGACGCTGGATGCGAGCCAGCTAAAAGATTACGGATTGACACAGACTTCCGTCTATCTCTCCCGTTTTGCCGGTGATAAGGTCAGTGAGGATAATGAAATTCCCGTTTCGGCTATTCTACTTCCCGATTTCTCGCGGATGACGGCGAAAGATTCGTTGGACGCGCCGGCTATCCGTATCTCGGAAACAAATATAGACCTCAGTGTACCATTGATAAAGAAAAAGAAAGCCAGCTACAATATCTTGATTGCTAATGCCGGAAAGACTCCGTTAGTAATCAGTAAGTTGCAGGTGTTTAATTCTTCTGTGGGCGTTAGTCTGAAAAAGACCGTGTTGCCGCCGGACGGAATGACGAAGCTGAAAGTAACGATTCGTAAGCGTGACGTCGGTAATAAGAAGCATCATTTACGCATTCTTATGATTACAAACGACCCGTTGAATCCCAAAGTTGAAATCAATATTAAACGCTAAATTCTATGACTATGGAACATCCTGAAAATAGTGGAGAATACAAAG
>OIQP01000528.1_pt1 | contig 8318 bp, 7 predicted proteins | sample 1586001 | NCBI WGS metagenome assembly OIQP01 (sample SAMN02675048, study PRJEB24791) | human gut metagenome, SKBSTL034 | isolation source: stool | host: Homo sapiens | place: USA
TTATGGGCCGTTACTTCCCGATCGTAGGTCAGGTCGCCATCGCCGGACTATTGGCGAATAAGAAATACATACCCGAAAGCGCCGGAACATTGCGCACGGATACGGGCACCTTCTCGCTCATGACGTTCGCCGTCATCGTCATCGTCGCGGCGTTGTCGTTCTTCCCTGCATTGGCGCTCGGACCGATCGCCGATTATCTAAGTATTTAATGAAAAAATAGATATGAAAAATCATATAAACAACAAGTTACTCGACAGACAGCTCATAAAAAAAAGTCTGTCGGAATCGTTCCGCAAGCTCGACCCGCGGCGGATGATAAAGAATCCGATCATGTTTACCGTCGAGGTCGTAACGGCGGTCATGCTGATGCTGGTTGCGTACATCGCCGTCACCGGCGATGAATCGCAGGGTTCGCTACTCTACAACTTCATTGTTTTCGCGGTGCTTTTGGCCACCGTCCTTTTCGCTAATTTCGCCGAAGCGATTGCCGAAGCTCGCGGAAAGGCACAAGCCGACAGTTTGCGCAAGACCCGTGAAGAGACTCCGGCGAAACAAGTGCTTTCGAAGCGTGAAATTGTTAGATGTTTTTTACAAAATCGTCAATGATTCGGGAAATACTCTCCGGAGTCTCCTGAACTTTAAAATTGACGCAAACCTCCATGACATCATCTGTATCTGGTTTTATGTTGCTCATCTGCATCTGGAGATTGGCTCTGTGCGGACTGGATAACAGCAAGTTGTTTTCCGGAATCTGTGATTCCACGCTTCCGACCTTCGCCTTGAACTTTATCTGCACATTATCCATTGCAAGATAATGATGGGATATCAAGGCTATAAGTGGAATATCAATAGTCTTGTCTCCAACCATGATTTTTTTTGATTGGAACGTATTTGCGTTATTTGCATTTGTTCCTTCAAAAAGTCTGGTCAGATTTTGTATCTGATGATTCTGCAATGTATCTTGTGCACAGTTTACGGCGTATTGCAAACCATTCATAATATCAGAGAATGAATTGGTTTGAACACTGTCCGGCTCATCGTCATTATTTTTCTTGCCTCTGTGAAAAAGTCCCATGTTTTTTATTTAATTACTTGATTTGTTGTCTTTAATGAGCACCAATCTTGACAATGTCCGGCTTACAGCTTCCATATTTACACTGGAGTCTATATTATTATTGACAATGCCTTGATGCCAAAACCAATATGGTGGATTCTCCGTGTGTTCCATCACGTCCTCCTTTCTTTATTGGGATTATACTTCGGTTCTTTCCGTTGCGAGCGGAACTTTTCCGCCCTACGGTTTACTGCTTCCTCAAGGTGGGCAATGCTCCGGTGAGTTCGTAACGCCACTTTGAGCCTGCGTTCTGCAAGGCGGTGTTCATGGCATCAACGGCTTTCTGCCAGGTAACGACAAAGCCGTCCACCTTCGTGGCTCCGGTGCTTTCCCTATTGTAGCCGATGCCTTGTTCATGATTGTTCTTCCAATAGCCGGCGGTCACGGTGGTGTAGTTATTTCCCAAAAAGCCGCCGATATGCATATAGCCAGTGCTACTACCCGTACTGGTTACGTTGCCCGTGGCATAGCAGGCAAGGAGGCTGCTTCCTGCGTTCATTCCCACCAGACTGCCGCCAGCGATATTCTTTTTGGGGTCCATTTCTATGATCACGTTGCCTGTGGCATAGCAAGCGGTCAAGGTGGCACCAAAACTCGTCTGACCTGCCACGCCGCCGACATCAACCATTCCCTTCACTGTGGCAGAGGAACTGCATCCGGTGATGGAACCGCCTATTTGAACACCCACCACACCGCCGACATACACCGTGCCGCTGACGCTGCCCGACACCGAGCAGTTTTCAATGGTGCCCCAGCCAGATCCTACCACGCCGCCAATACTGCCGCCATATATTTGATTGCTTGTTATCTGTACGCCCTCCATCACCACGTTCTTCACCGTACCAGCTCTATTGAGCCAGCCGAACAGACCCGCAAATTCGTCATTTGTCGTAAAGGTCAGCCCCGTAATGGTATGGCCGCCACCGTCGAAGGTGCCTTTGTATGAGTTGTCGTAGTCTGTGCCTATCGGTGTCCAGTCTTTGCCTGTGAGGTCAATGTCTGTGTCGAGGGTAATGTTAATGTCGCTCTTACCTCCGTTCACTAATTTGGCTATATTCATCAGGCCGTCGGCGGAGGTCACGGTGTAGCTGCCGTCGCTCTCTATGGTATAGCCCAGGTCTTTTGCCGCAGCGAGGGAGACGGTGTAGGTATATTCACCGCCCGCCTGCCAGTCGGTAGCATTCTTCATCTTATAAACGAAGACCTTGCCGTTGGTGAAGGTGCAGGTGATAAAGGTCGTGCCAGCTTCCACACTTTGCGGGGCTACGAGGGCGATGTAGGTGTTGCTGCCCTTGTCATACGGGGTGATTTTATCTGGATTGTCATTCTCGGTGGAGAGACCCGTCAGCCGCACGGATGCCAGCCCCTCGGTGTAGTCCGTCAGAACGATGGTCACTCGCGCCGTGCGGTGGGTGAAGCGGAGCGTGGGGCTACCGTAGGTCACCGTCTGTCCGTCGGCTACGATGAGGTCACTGCCATCAAAGTCTTTCTGGGTACTTTGGTTGGCTTTTACCTTTACCGCAGGTGGGGTTGTCTCGCCAGCGGTGTAGGGCCACCACGCTGTGACGGTGATGTCGTTGTGGTTGGTCCAGTAGTACGGGTCGGTGGAGGTCAGCGTGGCGCTGGTGGGGTCGGCGGTGGAGGGCGTCACGTCGTATGCCTTCACCGTGCCGTCCATCAGGACTGCCACGCTCTGCACACCCTCCCAATTGCCGTCCACCGGGGCACGGGTGCCGGCGGTGGCTATCGCGGCGGGGTTCAGCCCCGTGGCGGTGAAGACGATGGGTGTGCCTTCCGCCCCTTCCTGCAGGAAGCCCGCTTCGTCCTGCGTGCAGGCGGCAATGCCGAGCAGCAGGGCTATGGCTGCAGATGTATGGATGATTGTTCGTTTCATGATGCGTGTTGTTTAGGGTTCGTTATTGTTTCTTTTGCAATACGGGCAGACCGTCGGTGCCGAGTACCCACTGGTAGTCGCCAGCGGTGAGGGCGGTGTTCATGCCGTCGACGGCTGTCTGCCATTTCACTGTCGCGCCGTCCACCTTCGTGGCATCTACCTTTTCTCCATGATCACGGAATACTCCTTGCCCGACATTGCCTCCCCAATAACAGGAAGTTATAATTTTGTAGTTATAACGCACTATAGCTCCGGATTCATACTCTTTCAATGTGCCGTCGAACCAGCAAGCGATGATATCGCCATAATTTGATTCGGCTATACCACAAGTTCCACCATATGATGCAGAAATTTTTCCCGTCACAGAGCAGGCAATGATTTGGCCATGATTTCGGCCCACTATTCCAGCAGTATTTCCACTACTGCCATACAGATTTACATCTATGAGTTGTAGGTTCTTTATCACTCCACTTTGATTTAAAAAAAGAAAAAGTCCAAACCTCGCTGCTGAAAAGTTTAATCCCGTAATGCGGTGTCCCTGCCCATTAAAGATGCCGGAGTAACCTGGCCATGTGCCTATCCGTGTCCATTCCCTACCCGTCAGGTCGATGTCGGCGGTGAGGGTGCAATTTATTGATTCATCTTTTTGTACGGCTTTGTTCCATGCCAGCAAGCCGTCGGCGTTATAGACCGTGTAACTGCCGTCGTTCTGTATAGAATAACCCAAATCCTCAGCCTCACCGCTCTCGCTGCCACCGTCAGCCCAGTCACCGATAGTGCAGCCATCTAATGTCAGGCCAGTGGCGTTCACCTTAACGGTATATTTATAGCGACTGCCTGCTGCCAACACGACGTTGTTCTGCGGCCGGAAGTAGAAAGTGCCGCTGCCGAGTTCCACCCTGATGAACGGCTTGCCTGCCACAACGGTCTGCGGAGCGGTCAGTGCCTCGTAGGTGTTGCCGCTTGCGTTGTAGGTCTTGATGGCGGTCGGGTTGCTGTTATCGGCAGACAGGCTTACGAGGCTCACCGTGGCACCGGCGACGCTCGTGAATCCCGTGCCGGGCTTCAGATCGATTGCCACGCGTGCCGTGCGGTGGGTAAATTCAAGTGTCGGGTCGTCAAATTTCACCGTCTGGTTTTCGGCAGAGATGAAGTCGCTGTTCTGAAAGTCAGCCAATTTGCTCTGGTCTTCGGCCACCTTCACGGCAGGCATCTGTGTGATGTTGGCATTATCGAAGGGCCACCATGCCGATACGGTAATCGGGTCGCGGCTGGTCCAGTAGTGCGGGTCGTTCTCGCGTGAGAGTGTGGCACTCTTGAAATCGGTAGAAGCCGTTACGGTGTATTCCTTTACCGCATCGCCCATCTTGAGTGCCACGGAAGTGACGCCCTGCCAGTCGCCGTCCACAGAGGCACGGGTGGAAGGGGCTGCCAGCGGCGTTGCTTCTACGGACAATCCGGTGGCACGGATGACGACGGGGTATTCACCTTCGGGCAGACGGTTATCGCCAGCAAGTTCGTCCTGCGTGCAGGCGGCGAGGGCGAACAGCAGTGCGGTGGCTGCGGGGATAAAAATTCTATGTCTCATAATTCTTCAACCTAATCAATTAATTATTAATATCTTACAGGCCAGCATTCACTTCTCCGCCGTCTATATCGTTCCACTTTGCAATGGTGGCTTCGCTGACTTCAAGGACTTTGTTGCGTACCTTGACGGTATAGGTATAGTTGTTGCCCGCCTGCAGTGCGCCTTCGGGCATGGTGAGTGTGGCATGATATTCCTGACCTTTGTAATTCACAACCAACGGCAGGGATGCAACTGTCTGCGGGAAGAGGATGATCGATGACGTGAGATTGCCGTCTGCCAGATTCATGGTCAGTTCTCCGGTCTGTGCCCCGTTGTCTGCGGTGGCAATACCGTCGGCCGTGTTGAACGTACCAGTGAGTAACAATCCGTCCAGCGTGTAACGTTCAGGCTTGACCACGCTGAAATTCACGCCGTCGCCCGCCTCGAAGGTAAGGGTTATCTGGCTCATGCGGTGGTGGAAGGAGTTGTCTTCACCGCCTTTGGCGGTTTTGTCGGTGAAGCTTACTACCGGGTTGTTTTTGTCTCCCGTGGCTCCTGAAGCAAAGAGGAAGTCGATGGCAGGCTGGTTTTGCTGCGCCGTGGCATCGGTCGTGGCAGCGAGGATGCCTCCCGCCGCGTTGTACGGATAGTAGGCGCGGAAAGTATGGGTCTTTGTATCTTCGATATAGATAACCTTTCCTTCTGCCTCAAATTTCCCGTTTTTCAGGATGAAAGGCACGTTGCCGTACTGGGAATCGTTGCCGATGTCGGTGATGCCGATACGGTCGCCGGCAGTCCAGGTGGTTCCGCTGGCGCGGGTGGCGGGGGCGATGTCGGCGGTAAACTGGGCGGCCACGGGGTCACCGTTCAGGTTCTCGTTGTCGTTGTTGCAGGCTACCAGTGCGAGGGCAAGCGCTGCAAGTGCAAAAAATCTTGTCTTCATTATATCTATAATTTTATTATTTACAAATCGGCATTTACATCATCACCTTTCACTTCTTCCCAGCCGTTGATTTCGGCTCCGTCCACTTCCATGCCTTCGGGAGTCTCAACCAGCGTTCCGCTGAGGGTCAGCGATTCGCCCTTTCCGGTGTTGAACTCCTTGAGGGCTTCCGTAAGGTCGCTTTTCAGCGTGGTGGGGCTCGGGTTGCCGTCAGCATAGCGGATTTCACCCGTCAGCAGTTGTTCCGTGCCGGTCACACCCAGCAGCCGCACCGTGGCTTTCCACTTGCCGGCATCGTCACCTTCGGTAATCTTGGTGAAGGGCAGCACGACGTTTGAAGCGGCTCCGTAGGTATCGGTAGCGAAGTCGAGTGTTCCGGCTGCACCCGTCAGATGGGCAACAATCTCCGTGATGCGTCCGGCGGCATCCCCCGTCGGTTTGATGATAAGCGTCAGTTCGCGTACCTGCTGCTTCATTGCGGCGGTCAGCGGATAGTCCTTGTCTTTCTCGATGCTCACCTGTTTCGTATAGGTGAAGAACCATCCCGGGGCATTGTTCACAAAGGCATCCGTTCCTGCCCGGTTTCCCGTGGCTGCGGCAATGGTGGCGGTGGTACCATTTACCATGATTCCTTCAGCAGGGTTCCACACCGCAAGGGTGTAGCTGCCTGGAGCAAACAGATGGTTGGGGGCATGGGTGGCGGAAGTCTCCGTACCCGTATAGTCACCCATGGTAACCGTCCATGTGGTAGGTATGTCGATACCCTCACCGCGGGCCGACCAGTCGGCTGTCACCGCAATCTTCCCGCTGTCGGGGTGTGGCGTGTCATAGAGCGTGTCCTTCACGCAGGAAGAGAGCAGCACGGCGGCTGCCATTCCCATCATATTTATATATTGTCTTGCTTTCATACTCTATTCCTCCGTATTAGAATAACTTCCATACCAATGTCACACCGGCATTGATGGGGCCCCACCAGTCCTTTGTTTCGTTGCCGCGGCGTACACGTACACCGTCGATGACTTCATATTTTTCGAAATCGGCATTCAGGTAGCCCAAACCGAGGTTGAAATCAAGATCTAATGCCTTGTTTAGTCGCAGCTGATAGCCGGCGGTGATGCCGCCACCCATCAGGTCGCCCTGCTTGCCTGTTTCGGAGAACTTGTAGTTGAACTGTCCGGCCTTGAACATCGCGCCCAGATACCAGGCTTTCTTCTCACCCATATAGTAACGCACTTCCGGAGCCACTTCCCAGAGTGCATAGCGGCGGTCCTTGTCGCTCCACGTCCATGAAGTCCACGAGCCGTTTACGGCAATGCCCCACGATGGGCAGATGCGCCATTCCACGCCAAGGTCGGGTGTCAGGGTAGCCCAGCGCAGCAGGTTGGCACGCAGGGAGAGATGATAATCAGTTGTGATTTTGGTTTCCGACGGCGTGTCGGCAAGTGTATTTTGTTGAGCGGCTTTCTCGGCTTCTGCCTTTTCAGCGGCAAGTCGGGCTTCTTCCGCCTTGCGCTGCTCTTCGGCAAGCCGTTCCTGCTCGGCACGCTTCTCGGCTGCCAGTCGTTCGGCTTCCGCCTTGCGTCGTGCTTCCGCTTCCGCATCCGTCACGGCTGTTTCCTTTACCAGTACCGTCAGGCGCACGATTACAAAATCACCCCCTGTCGCATGATTGTGGGTAATGAAGTTTTCTTCCTTGATTTTCGCTCGTGTAATCAGTTCTGATTTCACACGGTTGGCACGAATCTTCGCTGTTGCAAGGTTCTTGACTTCACTGCTCTGCGAATTGCAATATCCGTCAACCAATAGCGGCAGTTTGCCGTCAAGAATTGTTGCTTTGTTGTTTTCGATACATTCCAACAGGCGGGCAAGTTCCGTGTCATTGCCATTCCAAGGCACGTAGAACATGTCCTTCTGCGGAACGAAGCGGAAGGTGTAGGTCGTGTCTGCTTTCTGCTGCGCAATGACAGGAAAAGTTACCGTCATCAGCCACAGAAACAGGGTGAGAAAAGTGATTTTTCTGCTCATATAAACTTGAATTTATTATCTTTGTCTTCTCCAAAGGTAATAAATGCCATTCAGCGCCCAAAATATTACAAAAACTTTTTCTGTTGAAATACAGCGTTTTATAAAAATTGTCGTTTGAGCACTTTTCAAATTGTCGTTTGAGCACTTTTTTTTGTCGAATTAGCACTTTTTTGTCGCTTGAGCACTTTTTGAAAATGAGCTTCTGAGACCTTTTTCATCGGCTTTTTACCACACAAATTATTCCAGATTTGCTTTTTTCCACTTGCCAGGCGTACATCCTTCCTTCTCTGTAAATGATTTGATAAAGTTACTGCGGGAAAGAAAACCGGAAGACTCAGCCAGCTTCTGTATATTGATTTCCGGATGCTCCTTCAGTATGTTTTTCGCATACTCCAACCGGAGACCGGTTATCCATTCGCGGAATGTCATTTTATACGTAGTCTTGATATAAGCGGAAAGATAGGTACGGTTCGTATGAAGTATTTCGGACAGTTCTTTTATGGTAAGTCCCTGCTGGACATAGCCGTCTGTCTTTATCCAGTTGGCCACTTTCTCTATAATTTCTGTATAGGACACTGGAACTTCTTTCTCAGAAACTATTTCAGGTTCTGTTTCCGTATCTGTCAGAAGTTCTTCTTCAGACTGTATATCTTGCTCAAAAGCATTTTCCACCTGTTCATAGAACAGCAGGTAGTTCTGATAGCTGTAGAAAAGATAGCTGTAGAACGGTATTGACGACAAAATCCAGATAAAAACATATTTGTCTGGCAGAAAT
>OIQP01000536.1_pt1 | contig 8201 bp, 6 predicted proteins | sample 1586001 | NCBI WGS metagenome assembly OIQP01 (sample SAMN02675048, study PRJEB24791) | human gut metagenome, SKBSTL034 | isolation source: stool | host: Homo sapiens | place: USA
CAGGCATCTCAGAGTATTTTTTAGCAGACAGAAAATGTAATAATTCATTTAATTTTTCTTCCTCATTTTCATCAAATGTTACAACAACTACCCCTCCCATTTTTATAAAAACCTTTCATATTCCAAATCTTACAAGCGTAATTTTTATCTATTATTACGTCTGTAAGATTTAAAGTCAAGTTTTTATTTCGTTGACAGACTAACCTTTTAAGATATATAATATTTTTATTACATTTGTAAGATTTGGAGGAATATCACATGAGCAATCTGCCTCAAATTTCAGAAGCTGAATTTGAAGTTATGAAAATCGTTTGGAAATACGCACCAATCAGCACCAATGAAATTACTGAAAAATTAACACAAATTTCCCGTTGGAGTCCTAAAACAATTCAGACATTGATTAAACGTCTCGTTTCTAAAAAAGCACTAACCTACGAAAAACAAAGCCGGGTTTTTGTCTATACTCCATTGGTCAAAGAAGACGAATATATTCGGCAGGAAAGTAATTCTTTTTTAAAACGATATTATAATGGTAATATCACTTCTATGCTTGCCTCTTACATTGAGGATGATAAATTGTCTGAAGAAGACATTGCCAGCTTACGGAATCTTCTTTCCAATCATTAACCATGGGAGGAGCATATTTTGATATATTTTAGTTTTCGATTTTTACTGTGTAATGCCATCATTTGTATTTTTTTAGGTAGTTTACTGGGATTAAAAAATTTATTGCAAAGGCAATTATCCGCACGTATGCAATATAATCTTTCGATTATATTTCTTGCCGTTCTAATTGTTCCCTTTTTACCAATAAGCTCTGCCCCATCTTCTATATCGTGGAGACATTTGCTGACAGCCAGTTCAAGTACCAATGGTGACATTCAAACCACTTTTCTTTCTGGTAATGGTTATAATTTGGATAAAATAAATGATTTTGCTGTCTCTGTCAGCACCCAAATACCAACTTTTATTCACACATTACTTGTATTTTTCTGGAGTATCGGTATATTCATAATGTTTTTTCTTCTCTACCGCTCAGTAAAACAAGTAAAAGCCTTACATAGTTCTGCTTTACCTCTTCAAAATGAAGAACTAAACGCTCTTTATATAGAATGTTTAAACGAAGTGAACAGCAAGCATACCATTCCGATTTATAGTACAGCATTTTTGAAATCTCCTGTTTTGGCTGGTTTCCTGCATCCTCGCATTTATCTTCCAATTCACTTGATTTCAGATTTTAACGCTGGAACTATAAGCTCAACTGATATTCGATATATGCTTCTTCATGAACTGCAGCACTACAAGCATAAAGATATTCTAATTGGATATTTGATAAATACAGTACATGTTTTCTACTGGTTCAATCCCCTAATCTGGTATTTTCTAAAAAGAATACGGCAGGAACGCGAACTTGCCTGCGACAGTGCTGTATTACAATTATTGAAAGAAACAGAATACAAGTCATATGGAAATACACTGATTAACTTTGCCGAAACAATAGCTCTGTCTCCATTCCCTCTTACTATGGGAATCAGTGGAAATATAAAACAGTTAAAAGGACGCATTTTAAATATTGCATCATTCCACCAACCTACTTTTAAACAAAAAATTCGTGGATATCTTATATGCATATTCGTCTCTACTATCATCATTGGATGCATTCCCATACTTTCTGTTTATGCTTCTGATCAGACTGGCTATCATTTTGACACAACCGAAAAGAATATTACTCAGCTAAATCTTTCTTCCAATTTTGGGGACTACACCGGAAGTTTTGTTTTATATAATCAGTCTGCTGATAAATGGAATATTTATAATATGGATCATGCTTCCACACGTGTATCACCGAATTCGACTTATAAAATATATGATGCATTACTTGGCTTGGAATCTGGAATTATTACACCAGAACATTCCACTTTCACATGGAATGGAGAACCATATCCTTTTAATTCATGGGAAGCCGATCAAGATTTAACCTCGGCTATACATAATTCCGTAAACTGGTATTTTCAGGCAATTGATTCACAGGCAGGTTTTGAAGCCGTAAGAACATTTTTACAGACAATAAACTATGGGAATCAGAATACTGGAACAAATCTAAATCTCTATTGGACAGATTTCTCTCTGAAGATATCACCCATAGAACAGGTGGAATTGTTACAGGATTTCTATCAAAATAATTTTCATTTTGACAGTAAAAATATCCAGGCAGTAAAAAAAGCCCTGCTGCTTTCCACTACTTCTTCCGGTTCTCTTTACGGGAAAACAGGAACCGGGCGTGTCAATGGTAAAGATGTCAATGGCTGGTTTATCGGATACATTGAAACAGCGAATAATACTTACTACTTCGCAACAAATATTCAATCCTCTTCTGGTGCAACTGGAAGTCAGGCTACCGAAATAACAGAATCTGTACTTTCTAATCTTGGTATTTGGAAATAAATAAAGAGAACTGATAGCATAATTTCCTGTTATCAGTTCTCTTTATTTCATTCTTCTCTACTGATCAATTCTGCAAATTACCTAACCGGTACTGATACCTCGGTATATTATCAATACCATTATCTAAAATCCTGTTTCCATCATACTGAATCGTTCCATCATCCTGAACTTTCATCGTAAGTTCGTGTATAATAACAGCATCATTACATACAACAGAAGCACATACTGCATGAATTGTCAAAACAATGGTTCCATCTTCATTATGCCTGACTTCTGTTACTTCCGGTAAAGACAAGCCAAAATGTGTTGGTGAATAATTACCACATCCCAATCGTTCCCAGATAAACACATTACTTTGTTCATCGTAGACCGCCCATTCTTTCAATTCTTCTTTTGTAACAGGAAGATATGTCATAATTACATTTTCGAACTCTTCTGCTGGAATTCCCACAACCTCTTTTTCTGCAGTAAATTTTTCTCCATATTTCATTTGATAAAAATATTCATAAAGTCCATTATAATCCAACCCCTGCATATCCTCCGCATTCCAGTTTGAACATAACAGATTGTTTCCTTGATAGCCGAACGTACTCACATATTTTTTTGAATATTCCCGACACTCCTCACTCAAAGGCTTTACCCGGATAATACAACTTCCATCTACAATCTCTGTCACTTCCGGTGGTTCAGGTACGCATAATTCATAACAGAAATTCCCATTTTCAGTATATGCCCATTCTTTTATTTTTGATAGCGATATGTATGTAAGTACAGGCTCTGTATCCTCACTCCAGATCATTTTTGCGGACATCACACTCATTTCTTTTCCATCATAACTATATTCTTTTCTGGTAATTCCACCATCTGTATCTGCTTCATATAAAATTACACTTCCTTTTTCTTCTTGTTCTGCAGATTTTAAAAATTGTTCCATCTTCTGATAATTATCCATAACAGAATAATGATCGGAACCAATGACCGGATTCCCATTTTGTTTGATAATTTCTTTCATCCGATTCATCATTTGCTCAGCAGTATTCTGATCTGCTTCTTGTATTCCATTATATTCAGAATAAATATCTCGGATAATGCCCATAATTTCTTCACAATCGTTCACAGCTTCCTTTTTCTTGTCTTCATCGATTGGTAGATTATATCCCTTATCCGGATTTTCCATGGTAGTGTTTTTCTGATTCTTCTCATTTTTTACATCTGTGCTGTTTAACGATATCTTACTTTCACAGGAAGTCAGAATCATTCCTATACAAAGTACTAACAAAATACTTTTTCTTTTCATATTGCCCCCTAATTATTACTGTAATTCTCTTCCCACTCTTCTTCTGTTAACCTTGGCATATACCACCCTGCATTTGCATTTTGATCTGACTTGATTACCTTATTTGATAAATACTGGAAACTTCCGTCTTCCATAGGTTTTATCATCAATTCACTGGTGATTGCCTGATCTACCATTCTGATTTCCCATACTGCTTCTATCGTAAGTTTTAATGTTCCATCTTGTAATTTTTCATATGAGATAACTTCCGGATATGGCTCATATGGGAATTCACAATCATATAACCCTCGCGGTCTGTATCTAAAAGTTTTATTATCAGAGTTATAAAAAGTTCCCTTTTCAATCTCGGTATTACTAAATGGTAAATAGGTCTTTATAACCTCTTCAAACTCATCTTTTGGAACTTCATATTCTGCTCCACCATAATTTGCTTCATATGGAACTTGCTTTCCATATTTCATATAATACATTTTTTCATAAAGATCATAAAAATCAAGTTCCGTATAATTCTGGTTATCCCAATTTGTAATCAACAGATTATTAAGTGCATACCCCAACGGCATAACATATTTTCGATTCAATTCCCGGCATGTTTTATCTAATGGCTGCACTCTGAATCCAGTTTCACCCGGTGCTCCATCAAATCCCGGTGGGTGATATTCCTCCAGAAACAAGTATCCTTTTTCTGTATATTTCCACTCATATGCTTCATATTCATCATAATAATTAGCCTGTGGGCTATTATCCTTCCATTTAACCTGACATAATCGAACATTTATCTTTCCATTCATTGACTCTAAATGATATTGTATAATTTCCCCTTCATCAAATACAACAACAATATCAACTGCTGCCTGTTCTTCTTTCTCCGCTGCTTTGCAAAATTCTTCTACTTTTTCACGATTGACCATATCAATCTGATTATCACAATCTACTGCCGCATATCCTTTCTCTTCCAGACAATTGATAATTTTTCTTTTCACCTTTAATGTATTTAACTCCGACTTCTCCTTCATATAAACAGACCGAAAAGTTTGTGCTGTTTTTTTTACTTCTGCATTCATTTCAGATTCTACGGTTTCTTTCTTTTCTTCTTTTTCCGTAATTCGATTTTGTCCGCACCCTGTAAAAACAATAAGAACTATCAATATCATCGCAAATATCTTACATATGTAATAATTCCCCATAAAAATTTTTTTATCCTTCAAAATACTCATCCAATACTGTTGCATCTTTTTTAACAACATAACCACTTCCACCGATTCCTTTCACATTCTCAACCATACTGATAAGAAGAATTGGTTTGTCCACGCTTTTATCTGCCGTAAACACCGAAAACCACCCGATTTCTTTGCCAGAAGTATCTTCTTTCGTTGCCTTCAACTCGGCTGTCCCTGTTTTTCCAGCCAGCAAAATATCGTCACGATGTGCAGCATATCCGGTTCCTTCCGGATCATTTACAACACCTTCCACCCCTTGCATAATTTCTTCTACATTTTCTTTGCTAAACGCATTTTCTATCCATGTTTCACCGGATGCTTCTTCTTTGTATTTCAAATACGGTTTTATCATATTCCCTTCATTTAAAAATGAAGTATAAATACTTGCCAGATGTAATGGATTTACAAGAATCTGCCCTTGCCCATAACCACTATCTGCCAATTGTATTTCTGTTTCTATTTTATCTGTATTGGAATATGTTGATTCCTGCATCGCAATCTCAAACGGCATATCCTGATTAAATCCTATTTCATTTAAAGTATTCATAAAATTCTCACTACCAATTTTAAGAGCTGCCTTTGCAAAATAAATATTATCAGAATAGATAATTGCATTTTTCATAATAACCGGTTCATATTCATGAAGTGTTGTCACTTGATAAGATCCCCAAGACGAATCTTTCTGCCATGCCAAACCTTCATTTCCAAAATCTTCTTTTGGATCTATGCTTTCCGTTTTCAACCCAATTCCTGCCACAACTGGTTTAAATGTTGAGCCAGGACACCATACTTGACGAAAACGATTATATAATGGCTTCTTTTCGTCTTCGTTTAATGATGTCCATTTCTCTGATGATAAGCCCCGTATAAATTCATTATTATCATAAGATGGGGTACTTACCAAAGCCAATACTTCTCCCGTATAAGGATTCATTGCGACAGAACACCCCGGATCTTCTTTAAACTGCTCGTATAATGATTTTTGCAAATCGGAATCTATCGTTAATCTTATATCCATACCATCTTCTTTAAAAATACTTGCAAGAACCTCTTTTACTTCCCCATCACTATCCAAAATCTTTATATCACAACCATCTTTTCCTTTTAATTGCTTTTCGTATAACTTTTCCACCCCAGATCTTCCGATTACACTTTCAGCTGAATATCCTTCCCCTGGATGATTTTCCAAATCTTCTGCTGTTACAGACTGTACATAACCAATTAAATGAGCTGCTGCTTCCCCTAACTCATAGGTTCTAACTTCCACATCTGATAGCATAACCCCTGGAATTTCCAAAAGTTTATTCTGACAATCCTGCTCCTCAAGTGTCTTTTCTTCTGGCTGTATTTTCATTAAATCTATTTCTTCTACTTTCGGAATAGTTTCAATTGGTACAAAAGAATCTTCTTTTACCCACTTTGCTGTGAGTTTGTTATTTATTGTTTCTACATCTATCTCTAATAACTCCGCTATTTTTTCAATAGATACATTCCTGTCTTCCAGCTTTCCCGGTATAATGCCAACTGATGTTGCTACTCCTTTTCCTGCAAGCATTTTACCATCTCAGTCTAATATTTCTCCTCTCTCCGCTTTTGATGTAGTAACACTTATTTTATCATCACTCTCTAAATCTGGAAAAATCAGGCTATCCTGCCATACTAATTTATATCCCTGTTTCGTCTTCTTCAGTTCCGCCATATTGTCAAATTGTATTGTTCCGGCAATTGTATTACATGATGTTTCATACGAAAGCGTAACTGTATCTGCTTTTTTCATCTTCTTTTCATAGATATTCCTTTCTTCTAATTTTTTTGTTCCTTAAATCTTACGCTTGTAATATTTAAAAGTCAAGTCTATTTTCAGGAATTGTATACTCCAGATTCACCATTAGACTATCACACTTTTTCTCCTGCCTTTTAATATGCCGGAACACCGTATCCATAGATATTACTGCTTCCGATACGGTAACTCCGTCTTGCCACCTTATCTCCACTGTTTCCTTCAATGGTATTCACTGTTCCACCGCTGACACTCTCTACAATTCCAACGTGGTCAATCGTTCCATTGTTTCCCCAATCAAAGAAAATAATATCGCCTGCCTGCGGCTCGTAGTTTCTGTCTTTCCATTGTCCGTTACCCTTAAACCAATTTGAGCCGTCCACGCAGCCTGCGAATTTCGGGATAATCCCGCTTTCGATATAACCACACTGGTCGGCACACCACGATACGAAGCAGGCACACCATTCCACTCGACTATTAAAGCCGTACCAGCTCCAGTAAGGTTGTCCGCCCTGATTGCCTAGCTGTGTCAAGGCAACCTCAACAATCGCCTGATTACCTCCGGCAGTAAAGGCTCGCCCATACGGATAGTATCTCAAAACGTGAGCCGGATATTGGGTATCTCCATAACTGTCCCAACCAAGCCTTTGTGCCTGCTGAGTGGAAAACTCCACTGCATTGGCATAAGAATAACCGCCATACTTTGTTTTTGCCCAAGAAATATACCCATTACCGAAGTTGTAGCCTTGCAAGGCAAGTTTGATATGCTCCATATCAATCGGGTTTTCTACCTCGGCAGAGATAAGGGCAGCCTTTAATTCCTGTACACCGCACTCAATCGAATATTCTGGGTCTTGTATCCCGTTCGGCTCGTGGGGATACCTTGTGTTAAAGCTGCCCTCCGCCGCCTGCATCGGGTCAAGTCCACGCCCGCCACTTTCCTGCATCATTACCGCCTTGATAAGCTCCACATATTCGGGAATACCGTACTGTTTGGCATATTTCTGTATCAAAGGCTCATAGGCTTCCACCTCCGCACTGACAGGGGTATAGGCGTTACTTCCGCTTCCGCCGCCAAACAGGGAAACGGCACAGCCGAGCAGGACAACAATGAGAATAATCACAACTGCAATCCAACCACCTGCAATTAAAGCGGAAATCAGAGCTTTTGTTCCTGCAATAATCGCCTTGACCGCAGCTATGGTGGCTCTGACCGTCGCTTTCGTTGCTTCGGCGGTTGCCTTTGCGGTGACTTTTGCCGCCTGTGCCGCCTTTTGGGCAGTTTTCGCAGAAGCCTTTGCCGCTGCCTGTGCCGTTTTTACCGAGGTTTCCGTCGTTTTAATCGCCGCCTTAGAAGTTGCCTGTGCGGTTTTAATTCCCTTTTCGGTTGTCTTGACCGTTCCCTTAGCAGTTGCTTTCACCGCTTTTTCTGTATTTCGGGCTGTGGTCTTAATCATTT
>OIQP01000540.1_pt1 | contig 8101 bp, 5 predicted proteins | sample 1586001 | NCBI WGS metagenome assembly OIQP01 (sample SAMN02675048, study PRJEB24791) | human gut metagenome, SKBSTL034 | isolation source: stool | host: Homo sapiens | place: USA
CCTAAAATAGTATTTTATCTTGAAAATATGTTTTATTACAAAGTCTACTGGTGTCAGCATGATATTAGCGAACCAGTGACCGAACGGCGTACCTATTGGTATTCCTCTTTTCCCGGCTGCTGTCTCTTTTACCCAGTAAATATCTATACACATAAACAGTAATTCAAGTAACCTTTTGTCTTTAAACATTTTGATAAGTCGGAACTTCAAAAAGCAATGTAAAATATTGTCGTAGCATTTCTTAATATCCAGGGCTTCCCAGTACTTTGTATGTTTTACATTCTTATACCTCTTTCCTTTCCTGTTCTTCCTGGCTATCGCTCTTTCAATCTTCCTTTTGCAATACGTCCCGCCTTTTCCCTTTATACTTGCGCACGAATACATATACATCCTTCTTGTCAGAATAGGCTCAATGATCTGTAATACTGCCCGTTGTACAATCTTATCAATCATACAGGGCTTAGCGATCATTCGTTTTTTATGCCGCACACCGTCGTATATTTCTTTTCTTCTCAGCTTCCGTGGCTTATATCTGCCTTCTATCAGAAGTGCCTGTATTATTTTCGTGTATTTGTCGATATCCCCTAAATACTTTTCTTTCTGTTGCTTTGCATTTGTCTTTTCGTTTTTCTTTGATTTTGTTGCGTTTGGGCTACTGCATACTGCCTTAATCGCCGTTTTAATGTTTTCATATTCGTAGATTTTTTCGTAGATTCCACCAACTCTTTTAGGTAGTATCTCTTGTTTCTTTAACTTTGGTTTCTTATTTACTGGCTTATCCATATACTACCCTTTCTTAAATGCTTATTCGGAATACGCCCGAAGGCATACCGCCCTGTAAATAGCGGCTTCCGGGTCTTCCCCTAATAGTTCCTTGCCAGTCGCTTATTTTTACCAGTCCTTCGCCGTGTCGGTTACTCTGGTAAGGTCACAGCTTGCGCCGTGTTTAGATAGTGTGCAATAATTCATATTTTCCATTGTAAGCATTAAGAAGCACCCCGCCGATGTTCCAGTTCGCGTTACCGCTACCGTTGTTCGCGTTCACGTAAGGCAAGCCCGCGTTAGCTCCGTTGTTCGCGTTACCGAAGACATACAAGACGTACCAGGCGGCTTACACACTAAATCCCTTTTATGTATTTTCTCTATCCTTTCATGTTTTCTATCTCCTTCCCGCCGTTTCTTTTGGGTAGTATATCATTTCATTTTGCAAATTCAATACTTTCCCCCTTTCCTTCCATTTTCCTGGAAATCTTTAGGTATTAGGGGGCTGCCCGCCCCCGTTACACCCCCGGTCTTACTGGCGTTTTTTAAGAAGCACCCCGCCGATGCACCAGTACGCGATACCGCTACCGTTGCTCCCGTGCACGTAAGGCAAGCCCGCGTTAGCTCCGTTGCTCGCGTCACCGAAGACATACAAGACGTACCAGGCGGCATTGTTGTTACTCCATAAGTACGCCCCGTTTCCTTTGCCAACCGAAGAACCGCCCAGCTTTTCACACCACATTTCTAACGGGTGTTCCTGGTCGAATCCCTCCAAAAGCTGCCAGCCGGACGTTGTAGGAAATGCGAAGCTTAATGCCTTATAATTCGGGTCTGTATCTCCTACGTTATCTTTCGTCGCTGTGTTGTCGTAGCATACATATAATTTATCCTGGTATCGGTTCACATTATCCACAAAAGCATACTGCCCGTTATGCTCATGCCCTAAAAGTAACATAGCGTGCTTACCGTCATTCGCTAAGCATCCGTCTTTCATCCCCAGGCTATCGGTTGTTCCCGATATATTGGCACAATGACTAATAATATTACCTACTGCAATATTTACCGGGTCGCCGTCAAAATAAATCGCTTTCCCCGTTACGCTTCCGCTGCTGTAGTCTTCCACTCTTGTAATTAGTCTCTGCTTCGCTACCTGTGCTCCGCCCAGGCTCGTACCAATTTCCACAGCATTCCCTACCAGGTATTCGTTAGCCGCTGTCGCCAATGCGATAACGATACGGTTCGTACTCTGTTCGGCTACCAGGGCTTTGTCCTGGTCTGTATATCTCAGATAGTAATAACCCTTACATACTTTTTCCTGGGTATTAAGGCTTGCATATTTCACAAGTACCAGCATACTGTACGCCCAGTAACTTGTACTATCCATGCTGTAGTACCCTTCCCCGGTTGCTTTTGATCTGCTTCGTACTGTAGCCCTGGTTATCCTACTGTCCGGGTGCTTTCCGCTCATGGACACATGTTTATTTCCCATAAGTGAAGACGGGTAGCGTCCCCACTCCCACGGCTCTATATATACCGCTCCGTCAAATGCTCCGGCGGAAATCTGTACATATTCGTATGTATCGTCTCGCCAGCGTTTGAGATAATATCCCGGATACTCTGTAAGCACCATATATTTTGTCGGGTCATATCCCGGTTCTCCGATATATGCTACTGTTTCCCCCGTATCCAGGTCACAGCATTTAGATACAATCCCCGCCCACGGCATTACATAAGAAAAGTCGTCTTTTCCTATCTTTGTGCCAATAGTCGGGTTTGCTTCCATGCCTACACTTGCGTCTGTACGTTCCCATGTGTCACTTACATTTGCTGTATTCCACACCCTTTTTACCCCGTAAATCGGCGCGCCTACCTGGGTATGGACTCCGGCAGCTCTTAAAAGCGCGTTTGTCTCTTCCTTTGTATATCCTTTAAGGTTCTGTGCTGCTTCTGCCCCGGCTGCTTTTACATCATTTACCGCTTTTTCACTCTGCTCCGTAACGCTTTGTGCTGCTGCTACTGCTTTTCCTCTTGCTTCATTCGCTGCTGTCGCTGCGCTGTTCGCTGCCGTTGCTTGTTTTTCTGCTGCTGCCGCTGCATTATTCGCCGCTGTTGCCTTTTCTGTCGCTGCTGCCGCCTGTTTCTTCGCTTCTGCTGCCGCTGTAGTTGCTGCTGCCGCCTGTTTCTTTCCTTCCGCTGCTGCTGTATTTGCTGCCGATGCCTGTTTTTTGGCTTCTGCTGCTGCCGTGTTTGCTGCTTCCGCCTGTTTCTTCGCTTCTGCTGCTCCCGCGATAGCTTCCCCTGCTGTATCCAAGGCTTCGTTAGCTGTAGTAAGCGCCGTTTCCGCTACTTCTTTAGAAAGTCCCACTACTCTAAGTGCATCGGTAAGGCTTTCGTATTCGTTACTGCTCTTAATTTCGTCTTCGCTTACTGCTCCGTCGTCTACATTCAAATAAAATTTAGCAGTACTCAGTACCCCGCCGGAAGTACCGTACAATACCACATCTACAATAGCCGTACCCTTGCAAGTCGTCATTTGTCCGCTTATGTCAATGACTACCGTATTATTTTCTTTTGTGGCATTTTTAGTAACCTGTTTTCCGTCTGCCTTTCTGCATCTGACTTCTACAGTATTTACCCCAGTAAGGCTATATTCCTCTCCATTGTCTTTGATTTCTGCAATTACGCGGCGCTCTGTATCGCCCATTTTTGCAAATACAACTTTATAGGAATCTCTTAAGCCTACGTCCAGCGTAAGCCGTGTGATCTGTTTATCCATTCTTTAACAGTTCCCCTTTGTATTGTTCAAATTCCATAGCTGCTACCGTAGCATTTCCCGCGCGTACATTTGCTAAGACACTTTCAAGAATCAGAACCGTAATACTTGAATGTAAGCCGTAATTTCTTTCCGCCATAATAACCGCTGTATTGATATCCTTTTTCGCTTTTTCAATGGTTACGCTAAGCGGCTCGACTACTCTCTTAACTGCTTCCTCTTTTGTTTCTACGTGTTTGGCTTCTTCCGTTACATTTTCTTCCTGTTGTACTTTTGCTTCTTTTACTTTATTCTCGCTTGATAATTTCACTCGCTTCTACCTCTTCCCGGAAGTTCACGCTTCCACTTACTTCTGTCTCTGTATTCTCTGCTGTAATTCCTTCTTCATTATCTACGATTTCTGCTAATACATATTCGTCTTTTTTCTTCTCTTCCATTTTTCGCTCCTACGTCCAATATCCAACTATTACCCCGTCTGCCACTCTTATATACGACGTTGAATACGACCAAGATATACCGCCGTTTCCAGTGCTTTGTATTGAGATTGCCGTACATATCGGTATTGTTCCTGTATATCCGTTGTACCAGGTGTTATTGTACTTAACTCCCGTCCCGGAAAGTCTCACGTTATGCAGCTCGTAATTATGCAGATACATATTACAGCCCACATGTAGCCCGGCTTCCGTGTAAATACTATTCGCTCTCGAATAACACAAAATCGTATCATAGGTTGTTGCGCCGCTGGTCGCTGCTCGCGCCCATGCCATGTATTTTCCCTGGTATTCCAGGTCAAATGTAAGCCCCTTATGGGCGTTGTTGTCTTTCCACTGGTTTGTACCGATGCGCCCTACAAAATAGCTGTCCCGGTAAAAAGAGTTCCCCGACTGGTCGAATACTGCACGCTTTCCAGCGGTGGTTACTTCTCCGTTATAAATAGTAATCTGTCCGGCGGAAATCTGTACATACTTAGAATCCTTGTTAAATGCAATCAACACATTATTGTAGTATTGGGTTATATAGCTTCCCATATCTCCCTTTTCTACCTTACTTGTGATATTGTCCGCATTTACCTTTATTGCAGCTCTAAGCTCGTCTTCGATTCCTTCCGCCCGTTTTACTTCCGCTTCGATAGCGTCATTTGCTACTGTAAATTGCGCTTCGGCGTGGTCTTCGTATTTCCCCAATACTTCCACATCTTTAATATAAACCGTCGTGTTATCCACATAGTTATACACATAAAAGTACTTTGTCCCCGCTGAGCTTATAGTTATCTCCGTTTCGTACTGTTTAAATACTTCGTCGTCCAGCTCTCCGGCTTTTGTATAGTAGCTGATTCCGCCAAGTGATACCCTAATTCTCGCTTTACTTATACTTCTTAAGTCCGTCCCGGCTTTGAATCTTACCGTATACGTCCCGGCTTTCAGCTTCCAACTCTGATACATATAAATATTAGACGTTCCCCTGGTAATGCTTGCTACATTCCCTAAGTATTCGTCGTTTGTGGCTATTATATTTTCGCTGTCGCTCAGTCTCCACCCGTCCAGGTTTCCGCTTTCAAAAGTTCCATTCTCAATATAATTATGCTTAAGTGCATCAACCGCTTTTTTCGCATAGGTCTTAACTGACTCTGCCGACTGGTTTATAGAAGTCTTCATGTTTACTTGCGTAACATAATTCTTAAGCTTCCCGTCCGTGTCTGCCTTTGCGTCTGCTAACGCCTGGTCTGCTGCCGCTGCTGCCGTTTCATCGGCGTAACTTTTGGCGTTTGCTTCTGCTTCGTCCGCCAGGTTGCCCGCTGTTTCGTCCACATACTGAAAACTGGTATATGTCTTTTCCGCTTCCGTCTTGATCTGCTCCGCCGTTTGGCTTATTGCCGTAGTCATTTCGGTAGTTGTCACATATTTTTTAAGCTGTTCATCTGTATAACTCTTAGCCCCAGCTCCTACAGTATCCGCGTAATTATTCGCGTTGCTTTCTGCTTTACTTGCCGAATCATCTACATACTTATAGGTTGTATATGTCTTGCTGGCTTCGGTCTTAATTTCTTCTGCCGTCTGGTCTATCTTTGTCCCCATTTCTACAATGGTTACATACTTCTTAAGCTGCTCTTCCGTGTAGCCCTTCGCGTTCGTTTCCGCTTCGCTTGCCAGGCTTCCCGCTGTCTCGTCCACATACTGAAATGTTGTGTACGTCTTTTTAAAATCGCTCTTAAGTTCATCAATCATATTTTTATAATTTCTTTCCGATGTCTCTACAGCTTCGCTTATATGGGATTCTACGGACTTTCTGTAATCAATACTGATAGAATCCGCTTTTATGCTGTCCGCCCTTATCAGCGCGCCGTCTAACTGCCCGACACATACATAATCAGCATAAAAACCCCTACCAGTTCCGAAGGTCTTCCAGTCCCAGTCTTTCCCGTCCGCTGTACGTTCTGACGCAATACAGAAGCCCATTGTACCGATAGACATAGCCCCGTAAGTTGGGCTTCCTTCTACCATGTCTTCAAACAGTACCGCCCTTACCTCTGAAGGTTGCGATATATCGCACTGGGCTTTTAATTGTGCCTTTACAGCATCGATTTTACCGTATACTTCTTCTGCCTTAAGTGTCCCGTCTTCCCTGGTTACTTTCTGTATAATATCCGCTGCGCTGGTTGTCTTATCAAAATAGTTTTCTATATAATTACCCAGCTCAACCTCTACATTTTCTTCTTCGATGCAGTCATACACCAGTCTTATACATCTTGCAGTTACATTTATCTTAAGTTTTCTATCCCTGGTTAATACGTCGTCGCCTATTCCTGTTGTTGTCAGTTTCTTATAGTCTTTGTAGTCGTCCGTATCCGCAATTTCTACCAGGTCAATCTTATAATTTACCTTCGGCTTATCAAGTCCATTTTCGTATTCTTTTTTGCACCGCCTTTTAAGCTCTTCTCTCAAAAGTTCCAGGGTGCTAAAGCCTTCTTCCCCTTCCTGGCAGTCTTCCAGCAGCTTAACATCTTCAAACTTAATCACTGCTGTCCTGGGATTCGCGTAATTTCCTATAAGCGGGCTATCTACCCACGGTTCTTCCCCTTCCAGGGTGTACCCGTTGTACGATTCCGGGATAATTCGTGTTACCACATCGTCTATACTTATATCTGCTTCTATCCCGGTCATATTCCGCCCGAACTCTGCACACGCTCCATAGTCCCCGCCCAGGCGGTCATTTATGATAACGGTAAAATTATCATACATTCTTTCGCCGCCCCAGCGATTTATAAAGCTATTTTCATCGTCCCCGCCGATTGCTTCCATGATGTTTTTACGGATATAGTAAGCTGTGGATCGCGTTTTAATATTTGTCTTCGCCTTGTACTTCGTACCGCTTAAGATTATATCTAACGCTTCTTGCCCGGTCTTGTCCGTCGGTCTTACATCTACCAGCATTTCCCCGGCAGAATCATAGAAAATATGTCTTGCATACGCTGTTACTTCTGTCTCAGTCTTCGTATAATCATAGATTCTAAAAAGCTGCTTCTTTGAATACGGCGTAGGTGCTGCTATTACATTATCAGTTACCAGGTATTCCCAGCGCCCCAGGTCGTCTATAGGGTGTTCTAAGGTAAGCTCTGCCACTCCTTCTACAGTAAGTTCTACTTCGCACGTAGTCGGCGTTAAGGTCATATCTCCGTTACTTCCGTAGTCCTCATTACCTTTAACGTATACCTCTATCATTTATCTGCACCGCCAGTTAGGTTTTATCTTAACTGTAAATCCAGGGCTTACACTAAATGTATTTTCCCCTTCTTTTAAATACAGGTCTTCATAATACCCGGTAAGCCGTCTGTTTGCCGTTTCCTTCAACGCCGTGTAGCAAAGTTTCAGCCCGGTATCTATAACCAGCTTTCCGCCGATATTCGCCGTAACTTCCGTACCGTTTACAGTAAGTGTACATACGCCGTCCCCCGCGATCTCATACACTGGTTTGCACTCTTCAAAAGCATTATACAGTGTATCGCTTAAGTTCCTTGTTTCTGCTCCTTCTGTCAGATACATATAGCCTTCACAAGTAAATGTTACCTGGAATTTCCCGATACGCTTCGCTAAGCGCTCGTTTGTTCCTATATCAATTTTCTTCACTTTGTAATAATAGCCCGGGTCGTCTGAAAACATAAGCATACCTGTACTTTCCTTAAGGAATCGCCGTTTTATGCTTCTGAAATCTTCCGCCCAGTCTTCCGGGTCGTCTGACAGGAAGTTATAAGTAATCTCAATGGGAATATCTTTTAATGTTCCTTTTTTTCTGTATAAATTCCCGTCCCTTCCCGGTACTTTTATCTCGTCGTACTCTTGTTCTGCTGTAGGGATATTAGGGCGGCTCACGGGCTTAACGCCCGCGTCTCTGTCCCTAATATTGTTGTATATCGTGTAATATACACCGTTCATTATGCCGCCCCTTTCGCTTTCTGCTTGCTCTTTTGGTCTTTCGTTACATTCTTAACTACTCGCTTTGTTGTCTTTCGTGCTATCTCTTTTCCGTCAAGCTCAGTAATATTTGTGATTTCTACTATTACTGTCTTTT